>Ga0157377_10000099_pt1 | contig 61280 bp, 53 predicted proteins | sample M55metaG_FD_121116 | JGI IMG/M metagenome (GOLD analysis project Ga0157377, IMG submission 121116) | Miscanthus rhizosphere microbial communities from Kellogg Biological Station, Michigan, USA - M5-5 metaG | ecosystem: Host-associated > Plants > Roots > Rhizosphere > Soil | place: USA: Michigan... | reverse complement strand
GATCGACGAGTGCGCGTGCTCCGAACAATAGACGCGCAGCGGCGGGAGGTCGCGGCCGGTCATGCCGAGGCCGCGGATGTCGAGGCCGAGCGCCTCGCGCGCGGCGGCCAGGGCGAGGAACGAATTGATCGACGCGGTGTCGTTGATGATGCCGAACAGGTCGCCCGGCAGCCCGAGCGAGTCGCGCAGCCAGCGCAGGGTGACCGTCTCCAGCTCGGTCAGCGACGGCGAGGTGCGCCACAGCATCCCGTTGATGTTCATCGCCGCGGTCAGCAGCTCGGCCAGGATGCCGGCCTGCGAGCCGGTGATGGAGAAGTAGGCGAAGAAGGCGGGATGGTTCCAGTGCGTGACGCCGGGGAGCAGCGTCGACTGGAAGTCGTCGAGCAGCGCGTCGTACGGGCGCCCGCCGTCGCCCGGCGCGGCGGGGAGCCGCGCTGCGATCTCGCCCGGCTTCACGCGCGAGAGGACGGGGAAGCGGTCGACGCCGTCGAGGTAGTCGGCCACCCAGTCCACCAGCCGGTGGCCGGCGGCGCGGAACTCATCACTGTTCGGATCGAGCTTCGGCATGGCGCGCATCTTCTCCGCGGCGGATGAGATCCGCAAGCATGAGGAACACGACGTAGGCCAGCGGCACCGCGATCTGGTCGGTCAGCCGCGACCACGAGGTCATGACGTGCCAGCGCACGTCGTGCGGGGTGATGAAGTACGAGCCGACGTAGAAGGCGAGCTGGATGCCGGTGAACAGGAGGATGAAGTGCTCGCGCGCTCGCGCCGCCGCCGGCGCGATCACCAGCCCCGCCAGCAGCGCGATCCAGAAACCTTTCTCGTAGAGGTGCTCGGAGAGAAAGGCGACGATCTGCGGCGTGTACGGCAGCCGATGCAGCGCGCGCCCGAGCGTGGAGCCCTCGGCGATGTCGGTGGCGAGATCGTGCGTCATGCGCAGGAGCATCCACGGCGCGGCGAGGGCGTAGGCCGGCCAGAGACGGATCACGCCGCGGAGGCGGATGACGGCGACGGCCACGCTGACCGCGACCAGCATGGCCAGCCCCTCGTTCTTGCAGTTCGCGGCGAAGCCGAGCATCACCGCGGCGTGGCGCCACGCGGCGGGATCGTCGCGCAGCAGCGCCTCGCGCGCGAAGAGCACTCCCACCCCTCCGAACGCGATCAGTGCCCCCTCGGCCAGTCCTATATAGCGGCTCGTAGCGATGGAGGCGAGGGCGAAGGTGAGCAGCGCGGCGAAGAGCGGCGTCGTCTCGCGCGAGGCCAGCCCGCGCGCGACCAGCAGCACCGCCACGCCGAAGGCGACGAAGAGGATGCCGAGCCAGCGGTCGTTCCAGCCGCCGCCGGCCAGCGCCAGGAAGTCGAAGTTCAGCGGCAGCAGAAGCGGATAGTCGGGATGGGTGAAGGCGTTCCAGGGGCGCCCCAGGAACTGCCAGTCGATACCGCCATGCTCGAAGAAGACGCGCGCCTTCAGACCCCAGATGGCCCAGAAGTCCCATTCCCATAGTGGGGCGATCGTGGCGTAACAGGCGTAGCCGGCGAGGGTGACCGCGGTGGCGATATCGATGAGATGGAGTGATGCGTGATGCGTGATGAGTGACGAGTGAGCTCGCCGCCGGTAAGCGACGATCGCGGCGATGATCGCGACGGTGAGCGCGCCGATTGCGACGGCGGGGAGCGTCCAGGGAACGACCAGCAGGACCAGGAAGATCGTTCCGCTGCCGTAGAGGAAAGCGGCGCCGAGGAGCAGCGGACCGCGCGCGGCGCGGTCGAGGGCGAGGGCGATCGGGATGCCGAGAACCGTCAGCGAGATGATGGCGATGAGTACGGCCATCAACGCCTCAGGAGCACGCCGCCGTTGCCGCTCCAGACCAACGCGGTGCGCGGCGCGGGGAACGGCGCTTGCCAGACCGCGACGTACGTCGCGGCGCGGAAGTTCTCCCGATGCAGGCCGTCCTTCGCGTCGACCAGGGGCAGCACCTCGCGCCCGCTGAGGAAGTAGCTGGCGCGGTAGTAGGCGTATGAATAGCCCTCGTCCCACTTCATCAACGGCACCACCACCGTCACCTTGTCGCCGGGCCGCGTGTGTGCACGCACGCCCTCCAGGAAGCGCGGGTACTCCGGCCACAACCGGTCGGCGAAGAGCGCGTAGCCGCGCATGAGCGGGCCGCGGTCCATGAAGGGAAGCTGCAGCAGCCGCGGCTCGATGCGCAGCGCGATGACGGCGGCGAGCGCGGCGATGGCCAGAATCCGACGGGGACTCACAGCGCGGAGTCTAACCCGTGAGCTAGAACGCGCCGCGTCCCGACAGCACCGCGGGGATGGTCCGCAACAGGATCTTCAGGTCGAGGGTGGGCGACCAGTTGTCGATGTACTGCAGGTCGAGCTGCATCCAGCGGTCGAAGTCGATCTGATTGCGTCCGCTCACCTGCCAGAGACAGGTCAGCCCCGGCTTCATGGAGAGGCGGCGGCGGTGCCAGCGGTGGTACGACTTCACTTCCTCCGGGATCGGCGGGCGCGGGCCGACCAGGCTCATGTCGCCCTTCAGCACGTTCCAGAACTGCGGCAGCTCGTCGAGCGAGAAGCGGCGGAGGAAGCGGCCGACGGCGGTCACGCGCGGATCGGCGGCGACCTTGAAGACCGGCCCGGTCATCTCGTTGAGGTGGCTCATCTCCTCGCGCAGCTCGTGAGCGCGGTCGATCATCGTCCGGAACTTGTAGAGGGTGAAGATGCGGCCGTTGAGGCCGATGCGCTCCTGCTTGAAGAACACCGAGCCGCGCGAGGTCAGCTTGATGGCCAGCGCGGCGAAGACGATCACCGGCATGGAGAGGACCAGCAGCACCGCGGAGATGGTCACGTCCAGCAGCCGCTTGAAGGCCAGCTGCGTCTCGTCCGACGGCGTGGTGGTGAAAGTCAGGAAGGGGATCCCCTCCAGCTCTTCCAGCTCCACGCGGGCCACACGATTCGAGAAGAAGTTCATCGCCACCCGGGCGCGGATGCCGAGCTCCTCGCACATCAGGAAGATCTGCTTCATCTCGTCGAGCTTCTTGCGCGTGACGGCGAAGACGATCTCGTCGATCGGCTCGGAGAACTCCCCCCCCTCCAGCAGCGTCTTGAGGTCGGGGACGAAGCCGAAGACGCGGTAGCGCCCCCACCCGTTCGGCAGGCGGTGGCCGTCGGAGACGAATCCGAGGATCTTGTAGCCCCAGTATTTGTGCTCGTTGATGGTGCGCGCCACTTCCAGCGCGCGGCGGCCGGTGCCGACGATCAGGATGGTGCGGTAGTTGAGGCCCTTGGCGCGGACGTAGCGCGCAATCACGCGCAGCGCGATCTTCTCCAGCAGCAGGAAGGTGGCGGAGAAGACGGCGAAGAGGATGAACCAGGCGCGCGACAGCTGCCGCAGCGGCAGCAGGTAGGCCAGCGTGGCCAGGATGACGTTGCCGACCACCACCACGCGGAAGACGGTGAACGCCTCGCGCGTCAGGGGGATGGTGCGGTGGCTGTGGTAGCTGTGGTAGGTGAACAGCAGCACCGACCAGATGATCAGGATGACCGGGTAGACCTTGAGGTATTCGGCCAGCGGGAAGAGCCCGGTGGGGAACTGCTGCGGGGCCACGGCCGGCAGGACGATGTTGCGTACGTAGAAGGCCGCGAAGAACGCGGACGAGGTGAGGGCGAGGTCGACCAGGTAGACGACCCTCGCGATCATGCGCGCCTTCTGTTTCAGCATTCGATAAGTACCGTCTTGACTTTACTTTACCCGGGCGCTGAGCGGTATACGGTGCACCGCCCAAAAACGTCTACGCCATTCGCCGGAAAAGCCGCTCGTAGTGGTCGGTGACCCGTTCCCAGCTGTATTTCTCCGCCGCGCGAGCTCGAGCTTCCGCCCGCATGACGTCGGCCGTCGACAGGCATTCGCGAATTGTGCCGGAAAGCGTCTCCTCGGGCCGGAGCCGGAAGTAACGGACCGCGTCGCCGCCGACTTCCCGGTTCTCCGGCGTGTCGAGCGCCACCACGCACCCGCCCGACCCCATCGCCTCGATCATCGCCGGATGCGTCCCTCCCACCTCCGTGGCCTGGATGTAGAGGAGCGCGTTGCGCTGCAGGGTCCGGTAGTCGCGCCCGTAAATCGCGCCGGGTAAAAGGATGCGCTCGTCGGCCTGGCGGCGAAGCGCGGCGCCGAGCTCCGGCGCGTACGCCGCCGAGCCGACCATGACCAGCTTCGGCGCCCGGTCGAGCTTCTGATAGGCCATCGCCACTTCGAGAGGGTTGTTCTCCGGCTCGAAACGACTTACATATAGAGAAAAACTGCGCGATTCGACTTGCAGTCGTTGCAAGACGTCGCTGTCGTCCTCCGCGGGAAACTCCGCGCCGTACGGAATCATCACCGGATCGACGAGGTGCGTCCGGCGGTAATACTCCGCGATGACCTCGGCGTCCGCGACGACGACGTTGGCGAAACGGACCGACAGCGATTCGCCCAACGCGTACACCGCCCGCCCCAGCGCGTTCCACTTTCGCCGCCGGCGTTCGATGCCGTCGACGTTGATGGCCACCGGGACCCGCTTCGCGCGCAGCAGCGGGAGGACGAAGGCGTTCGCCGCGTTGCAGAGGAGGACGACGTCGAAGCGCCGGCGCAGCGTGTCGAGCGCGGAGAGAAAGGTGTGGCTGACCGTCTCCAGGTATTTGTGGCGGACGGCGGGGAGGACGATGCGGTGGACGCCATTCCAGCGAGCAGGTTGCAGCGAGCGGCGAGCCGGAGAGGCAGCGGCGTCCTGCTTGCTGACCTCACGGCAATAGACGCTCACCTCGTGTCCGCGCGCGACGAGGCGCGTCGACAGCTCCCCGGCGAAGGTTTCGAATCCGCCGTAGCGCGGCGGGACGCCGCGCGTGCCGAGGATGCCGATCCTCAACGAAACCATCCGGCCAGCTCGCGGTCGGAGATTTTGCGGCGGCTCTGGATCGCGCGTCGTTTGGCCATGATCCGCCGCCGATTCTTCCACAGCCACCCGAGCGCCGGCAGCGAGCTGCGCTCGACGGTGAGCACCGCGGCGACGGCCACCAGGTCGCGCGCCAGCTCGAACGGCGCGTTGCGCAGCGCCAGGTAGAGCCCTTCGTTCTTCAGCCGCAGGAGGAAGCGGTTCTTCACCGAGTCGCGGTTGATCCGCGCCGGCAGCTCGCGCCGCGCCGCGGGCGTCACGCGGCGGACGTGAACGCCCACCGCGTCGGGAACGTAGAGCGCGCGCCATCCGAGCACGCGGCCGCGCCAGGCGACGTCGGCGTCTTCGCGGTAGGCGAAAAAGTCCTCGTCGAGGAACTCGCCGTCGAGGGCGACGTCGCGGATGAACGACATGCGGTAGACGGCGGCGGCGCCGGAAACGCCGAACACTTCGTGAGGTTGCGGGGTCTCGCGGTCTCGCGGTCTCGGGGTGGTGGCCTCCGAGACCCCGAGACTCCGAGACCCCGCGACCTCGTCATCCGGCAACCCCTGCCCGATATCCAAATGCCTCCCCGTCCGCGTCATCCGGATCCCCTTCGTATCGACCAGGCCGTTCGGCCACAGCAGCTTCCCCGTCCCCATCCCGAACCGGGGGCCGGCCTCCTCCAGCGCGGCGATCACGCGGCCGGCGTAGTCGGGCTCGAGGGTCGCGTCGGGGTTGACGAGCAGCACGAACTCGCCGCGCGCGACGGCCACCGCCTGGTTCACCGCGGCGGCGAAGCCGCGGTTTTCGTCGTTGAGGATCTGGCGGTCGGCGCCGCGGACCAGCGCCACCGAGTCGTCCTCCGAGGCGTTGTCGACGTGGATCAGCTCCAGCGGGATGGTTTGCGCGCGGATCGCCGCGAGGCAGCGAGGGAGGAACGGCGCGCTGTTCCAGCTGACGACGACGACGGAGAGCTTCAGCTCCATCCGCGGAGCGCCCTGCCGAGGACGCGCGCGTAGCCGCGGAGCGCGGCGCGGCGGCCGGCGTCGCGGTGCGCGATGCCGAGGAGCGCCAGCGGGATGCGCAGCAGCATCCCGGCGATCACCGCCAGCCGCAGCGCGACGGCCTGCGGCGGCGTGAGCCACTTGCGCGCGTAGAGGTGCATGTTGCGGTACCAGTGATCGATGAACTCCGCGAAGCGGACGTGCTCCAGGCTGGCGCCGCCGAAGTGCCGCGCGCGCGCCGACGGCACGACCACCACGCGCTTCCCTGCCGCGGCGAGGCGGCGGCAGTAGTCGACGTCCTCGAACCACGCCGGCGCGAAGCGCTCGTCCAGCGGGCCGATCTCGTCGAAGACGTCGCGGCGCAGCAGCATCGCCGCGGCCGCCGGCTGCTCCACCGCCTGTGGCACGGAGAGGTCGAGATCGCGGTATCGATAACGCGCCGTCACCGGATTCGACGGCCACAACCTGCTGACCCCGAGCACCTCGGCGAGCAGCGACGCGAACGTCGGCAGCCGGCGCAGCTGGAACTCGCGCTGCGACTCGCCGTCGTCGTCGGAGAGCAGCGGCGCCGCGGCGGCGAACTCGGGGTGCGCGTCGAGGTAGCGAACGAGGTCGGCCAGCGCGCCCGGCTTCAGCTCGCAGTCGGGATTGAGAAAGAAGACGTAGCGCCCGCGCGACGCCTTCACCGCGCGGTTGATCCCCGCGGCGAAGCCGGCGTTGTTCGCGCCATGCAGCAGCGTTGCCTCGTCGCCGACCAGCTGCCGCGTGCGGTCGCTGGAGGCGTTGTCGTAGACGATGATCTCGTACGGTACGCCGGCGCACGCCGCCTCGATCGAGCGGAGGCAGCGGTCGATCCAGCGCTCGCTGTTCCACGTCACGATGGCGATCGTGAGCTGGAGGACAGACAATCCTGTCTGTCCCGACAGGTAGGATTGCCTGTCCTCCACCTGCTTCAGTCTGCCTGCTTCTGCCATAGAGCCAGTACGTCGATGAGCGGACGCGCCACGGCGTCCCACGCGAACCGCGGCCGGACGCGCGCCAGGTTTGATACGCAGTCGGCGTACAAAGCGTCGTCGCGCAAAAGCCGGATGACGGCATCCGCGGCCGCGCCGCTGTCGCCGGGCGGCACGACCAGGCCGAGCCCCTCGGCGGCGACCAGCTCGGCCGCGAATCCTTCTTCTGTCGTAATGATCGGAACCCCTGCCGCGATGGCGTCGAAGAGACGCGTGCGAATCGAGTACGGCGCCTCCGCCGTAGGGCGGTGGAGCATGATAGCGATTTTGCTGCGGCGCAGCCACGCGAGCCGCCCCGCGTACGGCACCCACTCCGGATTGGCCTCCACGTACGGCGCACCGTGGCGGAGGAGCTGGTCGAGACGGTCCTCGCGCCGCCGCTCGATCATGTGGCGATTCGGACGCGAGCGCCCGAGGAAAAGGAGACGGCAGGCGACGCCCGCTTCGTTTGCGGCGATCACGGCATCGACGGCCGTGCGCGGATCGAGCCACTCCCAGGTGCCGCCCCCCCAGATCACGGTTGGCGGTTGGCCGTCGGCGGTTGGCAGTTGGCCGTCGGCTTCGACTCCGAAGGGCACTTCGATGATCGGGCCGCGCGCTTCCGCGTACAGCTCGCGCTGCCTGGCGAACGCGACCATCAGCAGGTCGCCTTCGGCCAGCGCGCGGCGAAGGCGCCAGCGCTCCGCCTCGAGGTGGATGCGCTGCCGCATCGACGGCGAGCGGCCGTACATCTCGCGCAGCTCGAGGAGGACGGGGTCGAAGAGGTCGTAGACCACGCGCTGGCCGCGGCGGAGGCGGCGGAAGCCGCGCGCCGGCTGGCCGAGGATGACGTCGGCGGCGCGCAGCAGTTGCGCGGCGTCGCGCGAGCCGTGCGGCACGACGCGAAAGTCGGCGGGCGCGGGAAGGCCGCCCTCGCGCCGCGCGATGAGCGTCGTCTCGAAGCGTTTCGCCAGCTCGGTCGCCAGATGCCACGCGCGGATCCCAGGGCCGGCCATCCGTTCTCCGACCGCATCCGGCGTGTGCACCGCAACCTTCACGTCCGCCAACCTTCCCACACGCCGCGCAGCCGCGCAATGCTCGGCTTTTTCACGAACGCCTTGGCATCTTCCCAGAGCAGCGCGCCGGCGCGCCCGACGCCGCGATGCCGCCGCGCCACCCAGTAGCGGTTGCGCGTGCGGAGCCGCAGCGCGTCGCTGCCGAGGATGGAGGCGGAAGCGGAGCCACGATGCGTAACCTTGACGACGGGGAGGACGCGGGTAGTCCAGCCCTCCTCGTGCAGGCGGGCGCAGAGATCGACGTCTTCGTAGTAGGCGAAGAAGGCGGGATCGAAGAAGCGTTCGCCGATCGCCGTGCGGCGATAGAGGGCGGCGGTGGCGGAAACGCCCCATGCGAGCGAGCAGGTCGCAGCGAGCAGCGAGCGGGAGTCGAGATCCCCTGCTCGCTGCTCGCTGCCCACTGCTCGCTGGCCGGAAGCCAGCTGCCGGAACGTGCCATCGCCGATGTCGATGCCGGCGCCGTCGATCGTCGTGGCGTCGCGGCGATTGATGGTCTGCACCGCGGCGAGCTTCGGGTCGTCGTCGAGGGCGCGCGCGACCGTTTCCAGCCAGTCGGCGTCGAGGACGGCGTCGTTGTTGACCAGCGCGATGTACTCGCCGCGCGACTTCGCGTAGGCCGCGTTCACCCCTGCCGCGAAGCCGATGTTCGTCTCGCTGTTGTCGTGGATGAGCACCTCGAGCGGCGGAAGCGTCTGCGCGCGGATGGAGTTGAGGCAGGCGCGCAGCATCTCGCCGCCGCCGGCGTCGACCACGATCACGGAGACGTCAGTCATGGTGCATCCAGTCGAGGTTGACCGTCCCCGCCAGCCCGCGCAACTCCACGCAACCCTCGGCGTCCACCTCGACCGGGACGACGGCGTAGGTGTTCGGACGTGTGGGCGGGAGAACGAAAGCGCGGTTGCCGATGCGGATGGTTGCGCCACCGTCGGAGACGTAGCGCAGATGCGCGGGGCCGCGCTTGGCCAGGAACGACATCGAGTCGCCCGCCTTCACGATCCACCCGCCGTGAAAGACGAAGCGCGCCACCTGGTACTCGGTGGGAAAGAGCTCGCCGCCCTTGTGCACGACGTGCGCGTCCTCGAACTCGATGCGATTGCCGGGCTTCATCGCCACGATGCCGGCGACGACGATCGCGGCCGCCACCACCGCGGGACGAACGAACCGTCCGGTCCGGAACACGATGAGCGCGACGACGAGCGCCACACTCGCCACCAGCGCGGCGGCGTTCGGCCGGATGAAGCTGGGGAAGAGGCGCGAAACATCGGCGCGGTACGCCGCCGACAGCATCTCCCCCATCGCGTTCTCGCCGTTGGCGATGTGAAAGAGGCGATACGGAAACGCGGCGCCGTGGATCACCAGCCCGATCGTCCACGCCGCGATCATCGCCAGCGGCGCGGGTGCGATCCGCTCGTACAGCGCGGCGCATCCCAGCGCCAGGAACGGCATCAGGAAGACGATGTAGCGCAGCGCCGGCGACCACCCGCCGTGCCACTCCGAGCGCGGCACGAGCGCCAGCACGTACAGCGCCGCTCCCGCCATCCCCAGCCGGAACCCCTCGGGCATCGAGCGCCAGCGTGCCAGCGCGATCAGCCCGAAGAGATAGAGCGGCGCCTGGAAGGCGATGCCCGCCGCGCCGTCGAGGGCTAGGCCGAAGAGGCCGAGGGGATACGCGCTCGCCGACGCCGGAATCAGCTCCGCGATCCGATGACGGCCGAACAGCAGCACGAGAAGCGCGATGGAGATCGCCCAGGCGATGCGCCGCCTCCACGAGAACGAGGCGAGCAACAGCGAGAGCACCAGCAGCACGAACCGCTCCTTCAATGCGACCAGCGCGACCATCGCGGGCAACCACCGCGCCGCGCGCCGCTGCCGCAGCCCCCGCACCGCCTCCACGAACAGGAACGCCGCCGGCACCTCGGGCCAGATGCGCGCGGCGTAGAAGACGATCGGCGGGCCGAAGGCGAAAAGCGGGAAGAGCGCGCGCGTGGTGGCGTCGGCGATCCCTTCGTCCTCGAAGAGCCGCACCGTTGACCGCGCCAGCAGCGCGCCGAAGAGCGCGATGGTCAGCAGCGCGCCGGCCAGTCCGGCCAGCGCGTAACCGGGCACCATCAGGATGGAGAAGAACGACTCGAGATGCGAGCGGACGCGCGCGCCGTCGACGCGGTCGCCGATCTGCGGCACGAGGTCGGTGCGCCCGCTGGCGGTGCGCGAGAGGTCGGCGAACTGGTTGGCGAGGTCGAGGTCGCCGTCGCGCACCAGCGACTCGGTCATCAGCAGGTAGAACGGCTCGTCGCCGTCCGGCGGCGTGCGCAGCATCAGCGGCACCATCAGCATGTAGACCATCAGCGCGAGCAGCGCCGCGCGGTTCGCGCTCCAGCGGACTTCGTCCGCGAAGGCGACGAAGGCGACGACGATGGCCAGCACGATCGCGCCGGCGGCGACCATCGCCAGATAGACATCGAATTCGACGCGCAGCATCCGCGCGAACGCCGCCAGCGCACCGAAGACGAGCACCGCTACCAGCTCCGCGCCGAGGCAGCGCCACAGCGCGCGCGGCCGCAGCATGAGCAGCGGAGCGAGCACGGCGACGGCGGCGAAGAGGCCGAGAATCATCGCGCGGGCAGCTCGACCGATTCGATTTGCAGCTTCGCCGACGGGTGCGTGCCGCGGAAGCGGAGCAGCGTCAGCTCGCGCCCGCCACAGGCGACGCCGATCGCGCCGGCGCCGTGCAGCCACGACGTAGCGCCGAGACCGCGGAGGTCGGCGCGCGTAACGCGCGGCAGCGGACTGCGCGCGGCGAAGAAGTGCTCGCGCCGGGTGAAGCCGAAGTCGGCGACGTCGCCGACGCGCACCTCGCGCGAGCAGCCGCTGGCCTCGATGGTGCCGAGGGGCGTGCCGGGCGGGAGGGCGAGAGCGTTGGCGGCGGAGGCATTGACCACCACGTGCCGCGCCTTCGGGATGACCAGCGCCAGCGACTCGCCGCCTCCGAGCGCCCAGCCGACCGTGCGCACCTCGCCCGTTGGCGGCTCGAAACGCATCACCGCGGGGAGCGCGCGCGCGATCACGCCGCTCCACGGCCACATGGCGAACAGCGACAGCGCCGCCGCGTAGGCGAGCGGGCGCAGCTTGCCGAGGAAGGGGACGAGCATCGCAAAGGCCACGGCGATCAGGATGGGGACGAGCGACCAGCGGACGAAGGGGGCGGCCGCGAGAAGGACGCCCGCCGCGATCGCGCGCCCGAGGGCGGGCGCGCCCACACAGAGCGCGGCGACGACGAACGGGATCAACGCCGCCTTGCCGGGATGGATGGGCGTGACCGCGGCGACAACGAGCGTGGCGATGAGCGCCAACGGCGTGCGATTGCGTATGGCAGCAAAGAGCGCAACCGCGCCGAGCACCACCACCACCTCCCGAAACGGCTCCACGTCGCGCAGCGGGATCCAGCGCAGCAGCGCCACGCCCGCGATCATCAGCTCGAAGCGCTCGCTCGCCACCAGCGCAGCGCCCGCGAAGGCCGCCGCGGCGATCACGCCGTAGGCCAGGAGCCGCGTCCGCTCGTCGGCGATGGCGAACGTGGCGACCACCAGCAGCGGCAGGCTGCACTCGATCGCCGCGGCCCAGCGGGTTCCGCGCGCGACCCACACGCACGTGGCGAGCACCGCGGCGACGGCGATCAGGTCACTCAGCACTCAGCACTTTGTCAGCGGGATTTCGGTAGAACTCGACGTCGAATCCCTCGATCGTCTCCGGCGTGAACGCGGCGCGGTAGACCATCCGCGCGTCGCCGCGCAGCTGTACGTCGCTTACTTCGGGGCCGTCGACCTTCAGGTTCACCTCGAGCGTGATCCCGCTCCGCGTCAGCACCGACACCGGCGCCTTCACCTTACCGAACAGCGCACTGACAGTGCTCGATGCGACCACGCCCGAGCCGCAGGAGAGCGTCTCCGCTTCCACGCCGCGCTCGTAGGTCCGCACCTCGATCTCGTTCGCGCCGCGCACGACGACGAAGTTCACGTTCGCTCCGGCCGGCTGCAGGTCGGGATGCGTGCGGATGGCGCGGCCGAGGGGGACGATGTCCTGCGACCACAATTCATCCCGCAAGTAGACGACGTAGTGCGGCACGCCGACCACGAGGAAGCTGCCGCGCACCGTCCGGTCGCCGACGCGCAGCGGCCGCTCGGCGCGGAACGAGTGCGGCGGCTGCAGCGACAGCGTGACCAGCCCGCCGTCGCTCACTTCCGCGCCGGTGATGCCGGCGCCGGTCTCGATGGTCATCCGCCGCGGCGCGATGACGTTCATGAAGGCGAAGCGCGCGGCGCAGCGCGTACCGTTCGCGCAGAACTCGCCGACCGAGCCGTCGGAGTTCCAGTAGCGCATGCGGAAGGTGGCGCGCGCGGACGACTCGATGAGGATGAGCCCGTCCGCGCCGACCGACAGATGCGGGGTGCAGACGCGCCGCGCCAGCTCCGCCGGATCGGCCACGCGGGCGTTGCGGTGATCGATGACGACGAAGTCGTTTCCACCGCCCGCCATTTTGGCGAACGTCAGCGGATCTTGTTTCGTCGCTTGCACTTGGCTGATGCCCCTCATCGGAAATTTTCGCTGGGGACGCCGGTTTGAACGGCGCGTTCTATTCTCGCATGTAACGTGCCGCGCGCCCGGAGCGTCTATTTTCAGCGAGCAGGATGCAGCGAGCAGCGAACAGGCGGTCCGATAGGCCTGCTCGCTGCTCGCTACGACCTACTCGCTTGGGAGACCATGTGAAACGAATCCTTGCCCTCGTCGTCCTGGCGGCCACATCTCTGGCCGCCCAGCAGCAGCGCCCCTCCGAACTGCCGAAGCTCGTGGAGAGCATCGACGTCAAAGTCATCGACGTCGACGTGGTGGTCACCGACAAGAAGGGCACCCCGATCACCGGCCTGACCAAGGACGACTTCGAGCTGTTCGAGAACGGGCAGCCGAAGCTGATCTCGAACTTCTACGAGGTGCAGGGCAAGAAGGCGACGAACGTCTCCATCATCCCGCCGGGCTCCGAGACGCCGGTCACCACCGTGCCGGCCGAGGAGATGAACGAGAACCTCCGCCGCCGCGTCATCTTCTACATCGACAACCTGTCGCTGATGCCGTTCAACCGCAACCGCGTCTTCAAGGACATGAAGGAGTTCGCCAAGACGGTGCTGCGGCCGGGCGACGAGGCGATGGTGGCGACGTACAACCGGAGCATGAAGATCCGCGCGAACTTCACGCGCGACCCGGTGCAGATCCAGCAGACCCTCGACGTCATCGCCGGCGAGTCGGCCCTCGGCGTCACCAACCGCGGCGAGCGCCGCGACGTCGAGTCGCGCATCAACGACGCCGACAGCTACGACATGGCCATCGGCGCCGCGCGGCAGTACGCGCAGTCGGTGGAGCACGACCTGCGGCAGAGCATCGAGTCGCTGAAGGGGCTGATGGCCACCCTGGCCGGCGTGGAAGGAAAGAAGATCCTGGTGCTGACCACCGAGGGCTTCCAGATGCAGCCCGGCCGCGAGATGTTCTACCTGATCGACGAGGTGGCGCGCGAGAAGCAGTGGCCGCAGGGCGGAACGATGCTGGAGGGGATGGGCTTCAACTCCTCCTCGCTGATCGAGTCGCTGGCCAAGACCGCCAACGCCAACGGCATCACCCTCTACACCCTGCACGCCGGCGGCCTGGCCGCGGCGATGGAAGGCAACCTGGCGGAGAACAACCGCCCCATCCCCTTCGCCGTGACGCAGGCGGCGCTGTCGAACAGCACCGAGTCGCTGCAGGTGCTGGCCGAGATGACCGGCGGCATCGCCGCCATCAACACCAACAACTTCTCCGGCGCGTTCAAGAACATCATCCGCGACCTCGACTCGTACTACTCGCTCGGCTACCGCGCCGGGACGGAGCGCGTCGACCGCCAGCGCTCGCTGCGGGTGCGGGTGAAGAACAAGAACTACCTCGTCCGCTCGCGGCAGTCGTTCGTGGAGAAGTCCACCTTCGCCGAGATGAGCGACCGCGTCATCGCCAACCTCCTCTACAAGACCAAGTCGAACGACCTCGGCATCCGGGTGAAGATCAACACGCCGGTGGCGCAGGAAGACCTCTTCCGCGTGCCGGTGGAAGTGCAGATCCCGATGGAGAACCTCACGCTGCTGCAGCAGGGCGAGTCGTTCGTCGGCGGGTTCACGGTGTACGTGGCCGTGGCCAACAAGGACAGCGACATGTCCGACGTCGCGCAGAAGCAGCAGCAGATCCGCGTGCCGCCCGCCGACATGCAGAAGATCAAGGGCAAGTACTACACGTACGTGCTCGACCTGCTCATGGAGCGCGGCGTCAACCGCGTCTCGATCGGCGTGGTGGACGACGTCTCGAACGTGACCGGCTTCGACCGGCAGCAGGTGATCGCGCAGAATCTGCGCTGACAGCGAGCAGGTAGCAGCGAGCGGCGAGCAGGTGTGTCCCCCTGCCCGCTGTAACCTGCTCGCTGCTCGCTTTTTCATGAGACTCCTCTTCACCCTCCAGTACTTGGGCACCCGCTACGCCGGCTGGCAGATGCAGGCCAACGCCACCGGCGTGCAGAGCGTGTTCGAGGCGGCGCTGGCGAAGCTGTTCGGCGCGGAGATCCGCACCGAGGGCGCCGGGCGCACCGACTCCGGCGTCCACGCGCGGGCGCAGCGCGCGCACGCGGACGTGCCGTTCGCCATCGAGCCGCGCGGGCTGCGGATGGGGCTGAACAACCTGTTGCCCGCCGACGTCCGCGTGATGGAAGTCGAGCCGGTGGCCGGCGACTTCCACTGCCGCTTCCGCGCGAAGTCGAAGACGTACTGCTACCGCGTCTGGAACGCCGAGGTCGCCGACGTCTTCGCCGCCGAGACGCACGCGCTGGTGGTGCAGCCGCTCGACGCCGCGCGGATGCACGAGGCGTCGCAGGCGCTCGCCGGCACGCATGACTTCGCCATCTTCACCGTGCTGGAGCCGGAGGTGAGCTCCACCACGCGCACCATCGAGCGGATCGACGTGGTCCGCGACGGCGCCGCGGTGGCCGTCACCGTCACCGCCGACGGCTTCCTGCGCTACATGGTCCGCCGCATCGCAGGGTCGCTCATCGAGATCGGCCGGGGGAAGCTGGACGCGCGCGCGATCTGGAGCGAAGCGCGCTGGACGGCGGCGGCGAAGGGACTGACGCTCTGGGAGATTCGGTATTAAGATCACCGCTTCGATGATCGATTTGCGAAAGCTCGCCGAGCCCGGCTCCATCGAAGAAACGCTGCTCGAGAAGATCGACCTGAAGCGGCTGCCGCGGCACGTGGCGGTGATCATGGACGGCAACGGGCGGTGGGCGAAATCGCGCAATCTGCCGCGCGTCGAGGGCCACCGCTCCGGCATCGCCTCGGTCCGGGAAGTGGTGGAGACCGCGGCGCGCCTGGAGCTGCGCGTCATCACCCTCTATGCGTTCTCTGTAGAAAACTGGAAGCGCCCGCGCTACGAAGTGGCCACGCTGATGATGCTCCTCAAGGAGTACCTCCGGAAGGAGCTGGCCACGCTGATGGACAACAACATCCGCTTCGCGCCGATCGGCCGCATCGACGGCCTCGATCCGAGCGTGCAGCGCGAGCTCCGCTACGCCGAGGAGCAGACGGCGAAGAACACCGGGCTGCTGTTCCAGATCGCGCTCAACTACGGCGGGCGAGCGGAGATCGTCGACACCGTCAATCGCATCATGGCCCTGCTGCGCGAGCGCGAGATGGCCGACGCGGTGATCGACGAGCAGTTCTTCTCCGACCACCTCTACACCGCGAACATCGACGACCCCGACCTCCTGATCCGCACCAGCGGCGAGCTGCGGGTGTCGAACTTCCTGCTGTGGCAGATCGCCTACGCGGAGATCCACGTCACCAAGACGCTCTGGCCCGACTTCCGGAAGCGCCACCTCTTCGAGGCCATCATCGATTTCCAGGCGCGCGACCGCCGCTACGGCGCCGTCGACGAGTCCGACGCCGGCATGTTCATCGAGGCGGACGGTAATCGCGCGTGAGCTCGCCCCGCTTCGCACGCGAAGCTACCGCGGCCGTGCTCTCGCCGTTCGTGATCTGGCTGATCGGCTGGTCGCACCAGTACCTCTTCGACGCCGTGATCGCGCTGGTGGCGGTCCTCGCGCTCTACGAGTTCCTGGTCCTCGGCCGGCACAAGGGCTACGTCCTGCCGGTGCCGCTCTGCATCGCGGTGATGCTGGTGGTGGTCGGCGCCTTCATCCTGGAGCCGATCTCGGTGGAGATGGGGGTCTTCCTGGCGCTGCTGGCCATCCCGGCGTCGTACGTCTTCATGCGCGCCAACCTGGAAGACGCGCTGCCGTCGAGCGCCATCGCCGTGCTGGCCACGCTGTACGTCGGCATGCTCGGCGGCTCGCTGATCCGGCTGCGCGCCGACTTCGTCGTTGGCTGGAAGCTGATCTTCTTCCTGCTGCTCGTGGTCTGGCTGGGCGACGCCGGCGCGTACTACGTCGGCAAGTCGCTCGGCAAGCGCAAGCTCTCGCCGCGCATCAGCCCGAAGAAAACAGTGGAGGGGCTGATCGGCGGCATCGCCACCTCGATCATCGCCGCCGTCGTCATCCACCTGACCTTCTTCAAGGAGTTCCCGCTGCTGCACGCCATCACCGCCGGCGTGATCCTCTCGGTGGCCGGCGTGATCGGCGACCTGGCGGAGTCGATGTGGAAGCGCTCCGCGGCGGTGAAGGACTCCGGCACGCTCATCCCCGGCCACGGCGGCTTCCTCGACCGCTTCGACTCGATCCTCTTCACCGCGCCGATCCTCTATTCGTACTGGTTTCTGGTTTTGCATGACTTTCGATTAGTTGGCGGCTGATCATGCGCGCCCTCTCCATCCTCGGCTCCACCGGCTCCGTCGGCAAAAGCACGCTCGCCGTCGTCGACGCCTTCCCCGACGCGCTGCGCGTGGTCGGGCTGGCGGCGGGCGGAAACCTCGAGCTGCTCGCGGAGCAGGTCGAGCGCTACGCGCCGGAGCTGGTCTCCGTCCGCGATCCGGCGGACGTTGAGAAGTTGCGCGCGAGATTGACCCGGCCGGTGGAGATCGTCTGCGGCGCCGAGGGGGCGTCGGCGGTGGCGTCGATGCCGTCGGCCACCGTGGTGATCGCCGCGATCGTCGGCGCGGCCGGCATCCCGCCGGTGCACGCCGCGCTGATGGCCGGCAAGCGCGTCGGCATCGCCAACAAGGAAGTGCTCGTCGCCGCCGGCGACGTCATGACCCGCGCCGCCGCGGAGCACGGCGGCGAGATCCTCCCCGTCGACTCCGAGCACAACGCCGTGCACCAGGCGCTGCGCTGCGGCACCCGCGACGAAGTGCAGCGCATCATCCTCACCGCCTCCGGCGGCCCGTTCCTCCGCCGCGACCCCGCCACCTTCGGCGAGGTCACCATCGCCGACGCGCTCGCGCATCCCACCTGGAAGATGGGCAACAAGATCTCCATCGACTCGGCCACGATGATGAACAAGGGGCTGGAGGTCATCGAGGCGCATCACCTCTTCGACATGCCGGCGGACCGGATCGACATCCTCATCCACCCGCAGTCGATCGTCCACTCCATGGTCGAGTACATCGACGGCTCGATCATGGCGCAGCTCTCGACCACCGACATGAAGTTCCCCATCCAGTACGCGCTGTTCTACCCGGAGCGCCTCCCCGCGCCGTTCGCGCGGCTCGACCTGGCCAAGATCCGCACGCTCGATTTCCTGGAGGTCGACGCCCGCCGTTTCCCTGCAGTTGCTTTGGCTTACGCCGCCTGCCGCGCCGGCGGCTCCATGCCGGCGGTGCTCAACGCGGCCAACGAGATCGCGGTGGAGCGTTTTCTGGCCGGGGAACTTCCGTTCACCGGAATCGTAGAAATCGTCAGCCGCGTGCTCGATAGACACTCAGTCGCGCCGATCCACTCCGTCGACGACGCCCTCGGATGGGACGCCTGGGCCAGGAGTGAAGCGCGCGGAATCGCTGTTGCAGTAGAGCGCTGATCGGACCGCTGGCAAAAATATGGCTCAAAACATCCCGACCAACTTCATCGCCTTCATCATCGTTCTCGGCTTCCTGATCTTCGCGCACGAGGCCGGACACTTCTTCGTCGCCAAGCTCTTCAAGGTGCGCGTGCTCGTCTTCTCCTTCGGCTTCGGCAAGCGGCTGTTCGGCTTCCGCCGCGGACCGACGGACTACCGCGTCTCGCTGGTACCGCTCGGCGGCTACGTCCGGATGGCGGGCGACACCCCCGAGGAGAACCAGCCGGCCAATCCGGACGAGTTCCTGTCGAAGCCGAAGTGGCAGCGCTTCCTGATCCTGCTGGCCGGACCGGCGATGAACATCATCATCGCCATCGTCTTCGTGGCCGGCCTGATGATGGTCGGCACCGAGTCGTGGTTGATCGAGCCGGTGGTCGGCACGGTCACGCCGAACAAGCCGGGCGCACGCGCCGGCCTGCAGCCGGGCGACCGCATCGTGGCCATCAACGGCGAGAAGATCGAAGAGTTCGACGACATGAAGATGGCCATCAACCTCCACGCCGGCACGCCGCTGCGCTTGGAGTACGTGCGCAACGGCGTCCGTCGCGAGACGACGCTGACGCCGGAGCGCGAGAACACCGACCTCGGACCGATCGGCCGCGCCTTCATCACGCCGTACTACCCCACCGTGGTCGGCAACGTCACTCCCGGAACGCCTGCCGCGCGCGCGGGGCTGCGCACCGGCGACCGCATCCTCGCCGCGAACGGCATCCCCACGCCGGAGTACCCGGCGTTCGACGAGGCGCTGAAAGCGGCCAAGGACGGCCCGGTCGCGCTCGACGTGCAGCGCGGCGCGGCGCGCCTCGCCGTCACCCTCCCCGCCGCGCGAACCGACACGAAGAGCTATCGCGGCTTCATCCCGCCGACCGAGGTGCACAAGTTCGCGTTCATCCCGGCGTTCGGCGAGAGCGTGCGTCAGAACTGGAAGATGCTGCGCTACGCCTTCATCACCCTCGGCCGCCTGGTGCGCGGCGAGGCGAGCGTGAAGGAGCTGAGCGGCCCGCTCTCCATCGCGCGCATCTCCGGCGAGATGCTGCGCCGCGGCTGGCTGGAAACCCTCGGCCTGATGGCCATGATCTCGCTGCAGCTCGGCGTCATGAACCTGCTCCCCATCCCCGTCCTCGACGGCGGCCACATCATGATCCTGCTGATCGAAGGTGTGGTGCGGCGCGAGCTGTCGCTGCGCGTCAAGGAGCGGATCCAGCAGGTCGGCTTCGCCGTCCTCGCCGCGCTGATGATCGTGGTCATCTACAACGACGTGATCACCAATGTGCTGCTGATGCGCAAAGGGTGATTGACGATATACTTCCGGCTCCCAATCAAGACCGGAGGTGCCCATGCGTCGGCTGTTGGCGGTCCTGGCAGTCTCGTTGTCGTCCCTTTCGTGCGCGTCGTGGTTCACGACCAAGACCATGCTGCGGGACACCAAGCCACCCGTCCCCGCCTTCGAGCTCGCCAAGCTCGAAAAGCGCGCGGACGTGGACAACGGCGGCGGCGGCAAGGAGTGCGCCGACCTGCTGCTGCGGCCGCGCTCCATCGAGCGCTTTCTCGATGACAAGGGCAAGGTCTTCAACGTCGGCGTCATCGAGCTGAGCGACGACGGCCACGTCTCCGACGATCCGCAGAAAGAAGCCGTGCTGCACGAGATCCGCGAGGTGGCGGAGAAAAACAAGAGCGCCGTGATCGTGACCTTCGTGCATGGCTGGCACCACCGCCCGAAGGTCTGCGACAACAACATGGCCTGCTTCCGCCGCGTGCTCAACACGCTGAGCAGCAACGAGACGCGGCCGGTGTTCGGCGTCTACATCGGCTGGCGCGGCGACTCGCTGACCAAGCTGACCGCGCTGTCGTTCTACGACCGCAAGTCGACCGCGCACCGCATCGGCCACGACGGCGGCCGCGAGGTGCTGCTGGCGCTCGACGAGCTCTATCGCGATCTGAACAAGTCCATCGGCGAGAAGCACCCGGTCACGCTGGTCACCGTCGGCCACAGCTTCGGCGGCGCGCTGGTCTACTCCGCCAGCGAGGGGGCGCTGGTGCGCGAGCTGCGCAACCAGCACGTGGTCGGCAAGCCGGCCTCGAACTGCGGGGGGCAGCTGATGCGCCCGATCCGGCCGGGCATCGGCGATCTCGTGGTGCTGGTCAATCCCGCCTTTGAAGCGTACCGCTACCGCACCTTCGCCGAAGACCTGAAGACCACCGGCAAGTACTCCGACGCGCAGTTGCCCGTCCTCCTCACCGTCGCCTCCGAAGGCGACGACGCGGTCAAGAAGGCCTTCCCGGCGGGGCGCCTCCTCTACTTCGCCTTCATGCCGTGGCGCTCGCACGGGATCAGCGACATTCTCGGGGCCGGTCACTATGACCCGCAGACCACGCACGACCTGGTGGTGGTCGACGGGAACAACAACCAGATCCACACACCCTCGCCGCCGAAGCTGGACCCGCCGGTCGCCTCGGCCGAGGATCGCGAGCGTTGCAAGCTCGGCGACCGCGACCTCGCCACCTGCGAGTGCGAGTACGCCGTGCCGACGCATCTCGGCCGGACGCCGGAAGACGAGAAGCGGACGCTGATCGAGCGGGGCTTCGGCACCGTGGCCACCGCGCCGAACGAGGGCGTCTCGCTGCGCGTCCGGCCGCCGGGCAACTGGGACCCGAACACGCCGTTTCTCGTGGCCCGCGCCGCGCCGGAGGTCATCCCGGCGCACAGCGACATCTACACGCCGCGGTTCGTCACGTTCCTCACCACGTACATCGGCGAGTTCCTGAAGCACTCCAAGCAGCAGGAGGTGTCGACCGGCGACGAGTCGCCGTGCGTCAGCGCGGCGCCGTGACGTTGCGCGCCGGGGGTGCAGCGCTGCTGCACGCCGGTGTGTCGCTGGTACACCGGGGTGTACCGGTGCACCACCTCGGGTGTGCACGTGCAGCGCAGGCGTGTGGCAGTGCAGCGCGGCCGAGGTGCACGTGCAGCGCAGGCGTGTGGCAGTGCAGCGCGGCCGAGGTGCACGTGCAGCGCGGGCGTGTGGCAGTGCAGCGCGGCCGAGGTGCACGTGCAGCGCGGGCGTGTGGCACTGCAGCGCGGCCGAGGTGCACGTGCAGCGCGGGCGTGTGACACTGCAGCGCGGCAGCGGTGCACGTGCAGCGCGGGCGTGTGACACTGCAGCGCGGCAGCGGTGCACGTGCAGCGCGGGCGTGTGGCACTGCAGCGCGGGGGCGTTGCAGTGCAGCGCGGGCGGGTGTACGAGATACCCTGTCCACCAGAGAGGACAGACGGTCGCTGCGCGGCACTAACTTGGGAGCGCCGGCGTCCCGCCGGCTGGCTTGGCGGCGTCCTCGCCGCCATTTTTTCGACGATTCCGGGCGCCGGGACGCCGGCGCTCCTCTCAGCGCGGCGCCCTGAGGAGGGACAACCGCAGCAGATCGAGCGCCGACTGCGTGGAGAAGAGCTTGAACAGCGCGCGGCCCATCGGCCAGAAGAGCTTGCGGTGCTCGTGCGTCTCGGCGGCGGAGGCGACGGCGATGTGCACGGTGCCGACCGGCTTCTCCGGCGTGCCGCCGCCCGGGCCGGCGATGCCGGTGACGCCGACGCCGTAGGTGGCGCCGAAGCGCTCGCGGATGCCGCGCGCCAGCGCCACGGCGACCGCCTCGGAGACCTCGCCGTGCTCGCGGATGAGCGCGGGATCGACTCCCGCGACCGCGATCTTCGTCGCCGCCGTGTAGCAGACCCCGCCGCCGGCGAAGTAGCCGGAGCTGCCGGCGACGTCGGTGATGCGCGAGGCGAGCAGGCCGCCGGTGCAGGACTCCGCAGTCGCCAGCGTCGCGTTGCGCTCGAGCAGCAGCCGCCCCACCACGCCCTCCAGCGTGTCGTCGTCGAATCCGTAGACCCGCTCGCCGAGGAGCGCCAGCAGCTCGCGCTCGCGGTCGGCGAGGATGGCGCGCGCGGCGGCTTCGTCGCCGTCGGCGGCGAGGTGCAGCTCGGTCTGGCCGCTGGTGGCGAGGATGGTGAGCGGCGCCTCGTCGCGGTGCGCGTCGTAGTACGGCTTGATCCGCTCCTCCACCATCGACTCGCCGAGACCGACGATCTTCAGCACGCGCCGGAAGCGCGACCGTCCGCCGAGCGTCGACGCCAGCCACGGCGTCAGGTATTTGGCGATCATCCACTCCAGCTCGTTCGGCACGCCCGGAAAAATCCAGAGGTGCTTGCCGTCCTGCACGAGGTGAAATCCCGGCGCGGTGCCGCGCTCGTTGGTCAGCGTGGTCTGTCCGCGGAAGACGTTCGCCTGCTTCTTGTTGACCTCGGGCATCTTCCAGCCGCGCGCGGCGAAGCGCGTCTCCAGCCGGTCGATGATCGACTGGTCGACTTCCATCTCCAGCCCGAGTGCCTCCGCCAGCGCCTCGCGCGTCAGGTCGTCCTCGGTCGGGCCGAGGCCGCCGGTGATCAGGAGGATCCCGGCGTGGTCGAGAGAGAAGCGGATCTCGTCGACGAGGTCGGACAGCCGGTCGCCGACGACGCTCTTGCGCACCACCGGCACGGCGAACGACTCCAGCGCGGCGGTGAGCTTGAGCGAGTTGGTGTCGACGCGCGTCGGCCCGAGCATTTCGGAGCCGATGGCGATGATGGCGGCGGTAGACATCGAGCCGAGACTACCCCGAGACCCCGCGACCTCGCTACCCCGCAACCGCGTCAAGCAGCTCTTCGCGCTGCCTGGTCAACGCCTCCCACTTCCCCATCAGCAGCTCGATCATCGCTTTCAGGTCGGCATTCTGCGCCTGAATCTTCTTCATCCGCTCGCCGTCGCGGTAGATCTCCTCGCTGCAGAGGAGGAAGTCGTTGCGCTCGCGCTCCCGTTCGGCCGAGGCGATGCGCGCCTCGAGCGCGGCGATCTCCTCGTCGATCTTCTTGATCTGACGATCGCGCTTCTTCGCTTCGGCGCGCTGCCCCTCACCCGGCCTTCGGCCACCCTCTCCCCGCTCGGCGGGGAGAGGGGCGCTGGGCAGAACTTCCGGCGCGCGCGGCGTGGCGATCCCCGCCTTCATCCGCTCCACGTGATCGCTGTAGTTGCCGGGATAGACCTCGGCGGCGCCGTTGTCGACCACCAGCACGTTGTCGACCACGCGGTCGATGAAGTAGCGGTCGTGCGAGACGACCACCAGCGCGCCGGTGAACTGCTCGAGCGCTTCTTCCAGCGCCTCGCGGGTGTAGACGTCGAGGTGGTTCGTCGGCTCGTCGAGCAGCATCACGTTGCCGCCGGCGTACATGATCTTCGCCAGCGCCAGGCGTCCCTTCTCGCCACCGGAGAGGTCGCGCGTCTTCTTGAAGACGTCGTCCTCGAAGAACGAGAACTGCGCGAGATAGTTGCGCACCTGCTCCTCGGTCAGCGAGTGGTCGAGGTTCCAGACCTCGTCGATGACCTTGCCGTTCGGATCGAGATCGCCGAGGGTCTGGTCGTAGTAGCCGACGCGGACGTTGTGGCCGTAGGTCACCGCGCCGGCGATCGGCTGCAGGCGCCCGGCGAAGGTCTTGAGCAGCGTCGACTTGCCGGAGCCGTTGGGACCGATGATGGCGTAGCGCTCGCCGCGGCGGATGGTCATGCTGAGCTGGCGGACGATGGCCACCTCGCCGTAGCCGGCGGTGACGCGGTCGGCGGTCAGCGCCACGGCGCCGGAGCGCGGGCCGGCCTCCAGCCGGAAGTTCGCGAAGGTCTCGTCGGTCTCCGGCCGCTCGAATTCGTCGAGCTTCGCCAGCATCTTGCGGCGCGACTTCGCCTGCTTCGTCTTCTGCCCGGCGATGTTGCGGCGGATGAAGTCCTGCGTCTTGTCGATGAACTCCTGCTGCCGCTCGTAGTCGGCGGCCATCTTCTCCATCCGCTCGGCGCGCAGCTGTACGAAGCGATCGTAGTTGCCGTTGTATTCGAGGAGTTTTCCGTGCGCCAGCTCGACCATCTTGGAGATGGTGCGGTTGAGGAACGTCCGGTCGTGCGAGATGAGGAGAAAGCTGCCGGTGAACGACTGCAGGAACTCCTCGAGGAACTCGATGCCGTTGAGGTCGAGGTGGTTGGTCGGCTCGTCGAGCAGCAGCAGGTCGACTTTGGTCAGCAGCACACGCGCGAGCATGGCGCGGTTCTGCTGGCCGCCGCTGAACTCGGCGATGGGGCGCTCCCAGTCGCCCTTGCCGAAGCCGACGCCGGTCAGCACGCGCTCGACCTCGGCGTGCAGGGTGTAGCCGTCGGCGTGCTCGAAGTCGTGCTGCAGCTCGGCGTACTTTTCCAGCAGCCGCGCGTGGTCGGGGCGCGAGACGTCGGCGAGGTCGTGCTCGATGGCGCGCATCTTCCGCTCGATGGCCAGCACGTTCGCGAACGCCGTCTCCACGTAGTCGAAGAGCGACATCCCCGGCTCGGCGTCGAGGTGCTGCCCGACGTGGCCGATGGTCAGCCCCGAGGCGCGCACGATCTGCCCGCGGTCGGGCTCCTCCTGTTTGAGCAGGAGCTTGAAGAGCGTCGTCTTGCCGGCGCCGTTGCGTCCCACCAGCGCGACCTTCTCCCCCGGGTTGTGCTGCCAGGTCACGCCCTTGAGGATGTCGTGCGGGCCGTAGGACTTCTCGATGTCTTCGAAGCGATAGAGCATTTCAGGGAGCGATGAACACTTTTGGCTCTTTGCGAATGCCACGAATGTCGATGGCGCTGTTCGACTCCATCCACAGCGGGAACTCGACCAGCGCCGCCGCGATGGTCCGATACAGCCCCGCCACCCAGAGCGGGGTGGCCTCGGACATCGGCGCGCCGCCGGCGCGGAGGTCGTTCGGCGCGATGATCACGCGGATGCGCTGCGGGCCGGTGTCGGCGGCGAGGGTGAAGAGCTCCTCGATGGCCGGATCGCCGAGGGCGATGCAGCCGATCGAGACGTTCTTGCCGTGGATGAAGATGTCGCCGCCGAGGCGCGTGCGGCCGTCGAGCGCGGCCTGGCGGCGGTCGAAGTCGTTCGGGTAATTCACCTTCATCGAGAGGTGGTAGCTGCTCATCGGATTGAGCCACTCGATCCGATACAGCCCCTCGGGCACCTGGTAGTCGCCCTGGCGCAGCTTCGGGCCGGCGCGTCCGCTCGCGGCCAGGATGGGATACGAGCGGATGAAGCGCCACGACTTCGCGTCGCCGGCCCAGAGCGCGACCCGCCGCTCCTGCTTGAACGCCAGCAGCGCCATGCGCTTCGGCGGATAGGCCACGCCGGCGCGGCGGAAGTGCGGCGCGAGCCGCGTGCGCGCGTTGACGCCGTAGATGCGGACGGCGTCGGCGACGGTGAGCGCGCGCAGGCGGAGGTAGAGCGCGAACGACCCGCCGGCGACGATGACCAGGGCGGCGACCAGCAGCACGAGCGATTTCCGTCGGCTCATCCCAGGCCGCTATCATCGCTCAATTCAAATGGATGGAGCCTGCCTCAACTGCGGTGCCGAGCTTTCGGGCAAGTGGTGCTCGCAGTGCGGGCAGAAGGTGGCTGCGCCGCGTCCGACCCTGCACGAGCTGCTGCACGACGCGATGCACGAGATCGCGCATTTCGACGGCAAGATCATCCGCACGGTGGCGCTGCTGCTCTTCAAGCCGGGGGCGCTGACGCGCGAGTTCCTCGACGGCAGGCGCGTTCGCTACGTCACGCCGATCCGCGTCTACCTGCTCTGCAGCCTCCTCTTCTTCGGGACGCTGAGCCTCCTCCCGGCCGGCAAGCTGCGCATGTCGGTCACCAAGGGCGACGCGCAGCTGCAGCAGGCGGCGGCGCAGGTCAACAAGAATCCGGCCATCCTGGCTCACGCGCTCCAGGAGGCCTTCCCGAAGGCGATGTTCGTCCTGATGCCGCTCTTCGCGCTGATCGTCTTCGCCTTCTACGCGCGCGCCGAGCGGCTGTACGTCCCGCACTTTTACTTCTCGGTGCACTACCACGCCTTCGTCTTCGTCCTGCTGACGGTCTTCGAAGCGCTCGGGCTGATCCACAGCCGCATCGTCGGCATCGTTCGACTGCTGCTGCTCCTCGGGATGTTCATCTATCTGGCGATCGCGCTGCGCCGCGTCTACGGCGGCACGCGCTGGATGACGGCGGCGAAGACGGCGGGGATCGTGCCGATCTACAGCGCCTTCGTGCTGCTGGCCATGGCGGCGATCGCGTACGTGACGCTGCGGCGGCTCTGACGCCTCTGTTACCCTTCCCCCATGCGGTTAGCGGTCAACATCGATCACATCGCCACCATCCGCGAGGCGCGCAAGACCGACGAGCCGGATCCGGTCGCCGCCGCCATGATCTGCGAGCTCGCCGGCGCGCAGGGGATTACCGTCCACCTGCGCGGCGACCGCCGCCACATCCAGGACCGCGACGTGGAGATCCTCCGCCGCACGGTCACCACGCACCTCAACATCGAGATGGCCGCCTCGGTGGACATGGCGCGCGTGGCGCAGACGGTGAAGCCGCATCAGGTCACGCTGGTCCCGGAGCGCCGCGACGAGCTGACCACCGAGGGAGGGCTGGACGTCGTGCTGCACTCCGGGAACGTGGAGAAGGTGGTGCGGCAGCTGAGCGACGCCGGCATGGCCGTCTCGATCTTCGTCGACCCCGACCTCGAGCAGATCCGGCAATGCCAGAAGCTCCGCGCGCCGAAGATCGAGATCAACACCGGCAAGTACGCCGAGGCGTGGCAGCGCGGCGGCAACTGGTCGGGCGAACTGGAGAAGATCGCCACCGCCGCGAAGGCGGGACGGAAGATGGGACTGGCCGTCCTCGCCGGCCACGGGCTCAACTACCGCAACATCGGCGGCATCGCCGTGATCCCCGAGATCGAGGAGCTGAACATCGGACACTCGATCGTGGCGCGCGCCGCGCTGGTGGGACTCGATGCGGCCGTGCGCGAGATGATCGCGCTGATGCGGAGGCCATGACTTTATCCTGAGCCGTCTTCGCGGCTCAGGATAAATTTCGCAACTCGCGGCGAATCAACGTCACCCGCCGTTTGTCCCGCTGCGCCGAAAACGCCTCCTCCTCGTACATCCGGATGAGCGGGGCGAGCGCGATGGCGGCGTCGGGATGCGCGCGGCGGAGCGCGGCGAGCGCCTCCTCCATCGTCATCGCCGCGCCCACCTCGATGCCGCGCGCGCGGAGGTGCGCTGCCAGCTCGTCGAAGAGCGAGCGGCGCCCGCGCAGCACCCACACCAGCACGGCGCCGGCGGCAACGAGCACCAGCAGCATCATGGCGAACTCCATCGTCAGGACCTGCCGCAGCGAGCGGCTCGCGCCACCGCGCAGCGTCGCGAACAACGCGCGCGTGCGGACGATCGCCTCGATGGCCAGCGCCACCTGATCGGCCAGGCCGAAGGTGAGGACGTAGCGGTCCCAGAAATAGTTGACCGAGTCGCTGATGGCGGTGGCGTAGACGCCGACCAGGCCCCCTTCGCCCGTACCGGGGCGAAGCGAGGGCGGCGTCGGATCGAAGGTGTGCCATGCCGCGCCGTCGAAGACCTCCACCCAGGCGTGCGCGTCCTCGCGGCGGACGACGAAGTAGCCGGTGAGCGGATTGAGCTTGCCGCCATAGAAGCCGCCGGCGATGCGCGCGGGGACGTCGACCGCCGTGAGCAGCGCCACCATCCCCGCCGCGAAGTACTCGCAGTGCCCGCGGCGCTCCTTCAGCAGGAAGTCGTCGATGCTCATCACGTGGCCGATCTCGGCGGGGTTGGCGACGTAGGTGAAGCGCGTCGACATGTAGTGCTCGATGGCGCCGGCTTTCGCCTTCGGATCGGCGTTGTTGCCGACGATCTGGCGCGCCAGCGCGGCGACGGCCGGCGTGACGGGGTAATTCGTGACCGGGACGCGGCGGACCCGCAGCGGCGCGGTCTCGCGCGCGAGGTGGGCGTCGTAGTTGACGACGTCGCGGCGCGACTGCCAGACCATGTAGATGTCGCGCGTCGGCCCTTCGTAAAGCTGCGGCGGGCCGTCGACCTCCCACGTGCCGGCCGGCAGGAAGAGCCGGCTGCCGTTGACCAGGCGCTGCTGCACGGTCACCGTGCGGCTGAAGCCGACCGGCCGCGCGATCTGCGTCGCCCCGTCGCGCGCCGGCAGCGGCACGAAGTCGCGGCGTCCCTGCAGCCACTTGTTGCCGTTGAAGCGCTCGTACAGCGTGCCGCGAAGCCGCAGCGGCGTGAAGAACGGAATCGCCTCCTGCCCCATCCAGACGCGGCTGACGACGGTGGCGTCGGGCAGGATCTCGCGCTGCTGGTTGAAGTCGATGGCGTCGCTCAGGCCGGTCGACGCGCTGGTGAGCGCGCCGGCCATCCCCGGCACCAGCGGGTTGCGCACGCGCGGCAGGATGGGGAAGAGCGCCATGCCGATGACGGCGGTGCCGGCGACGTAGAAGCTCGCGGCGCGGCCCGACGGCGTCTCCACCGGCGTCGCGGCGGCGAGCGCAACGCTCTCCAGATGGCTCATCTGCATCAGCTGCCGGAAGAGCATGAACGCGAAGGCGACGACGAACGGGATGATGCCGATGTGCGTGGCGGTGGCCACGCTGGCGATGAAGATCAGCGACGCGGTGAGCAGCCGCTGCCCGTCGTTCTTCCGCTGCAGCGCCTCGATCGGCTGGTAGGCGGCGATGAAGAGGATGAGATGCGTCGACGCGGCGATGGCGTTGCGCGAGATCGCCGCGACGTCGACCACGTAGAAGAAGACGTAGGCCACAGCGAGGATGCGCATCACCAGCGCCGGGACGATCTCCGGGCTCTTCCCCGCCGCCACGCGCATCGCCATCGCCGCCATCAGCGCGTGGAAGATCAGCAGCGGCGGAAGCGAGATGGTCTGCGTCACGTACAGCGGCACCGCCGCCAGCATCGGCAGCAGCAGGAGCTCGATCTCACGCCGTCTTGCGCTCATCGACTTGCCCCACGTTTATCCTGCGCCGCGAAGACGGCGAAGGATCTGGCGCCTATGAGTGCAGCGCACATGGGCGCCAGATCCTTCGTCGCTCCGCTCCTCAGGATAAAGCTGTCCTCACGCCGTCTTGCGCTCATCGGCACCTCCGGCGTTGAAGATGATGCTGGTCCGCTCGACCGGGAGCGCCACAGGCTCGTGCGCCGGCTGCAGCAGCGCCAGCGCGCGGAAGATGCCGCCGCTGCCGTCGCGCCCGGAGCTGAGGGTGACGTGCGGGATCTCCAGGACGACGTCGAGCTCGCGCCCGAGGGCATCGTAGACCAGCGTGGCGGCAGCGCTGATCATCTCCTCGAACGCCTCGTCGCTGACGCCGCGCGGCTTGTACGGATCGACCACCACGTGCACCGCGCGTCCCGCCTCCGCCTCGGTCTGCTTGATGATCCAGCGCCCGAGGCTGGCGGATTTCCGCCAGGCGACGTGGCGCAGCGAGTCGCCGCGCACGTAGTCGCGGAACGAGTGCACCTCGTGCCCCGGACCGGGGCGGCCGGAGGCGTGGAGCTCGCCCTCGACGGCGCGGAAGCGCTCGCGCACCGCTTCGGCGTCGAGCAGCCGCGGGTAGACCACCACCTCGCCGTCGATGCGCACGCGGCGCTTCTTCAGGAAAAATCCGAACGGGTAGCGTGTGTAGAGATCGATGGTCTTCAGATGCACGATGCCGCGACGCCGGAAATGGAAGCGCACGTCGAAGGCTCGCGCGGCGCGGCGCTCGAGGAGCGGGATGAAGAGCGGCACGTGCAATTCATCGGAGGTGACGATGACGTCGCGCAGGTTCCAGATGCGCGAGCGGTTGGCCACGCGCAGCCGGCCATGCGCCGGCCGCCCCGCCCACGCCTCGTCGACGCTCTCGAAATCGACGCGCAGGCTCTTCAACCCCCCCTTCGACGCGATCCCCGACAGCAGCAGCGCGCCGAGCATGAACGCCAGCGCGATGTAGAGCGCGTTGTTGCCGGTATTGATCGCCGCGAAGCCGATGACGACGGTGAAGATGAGGAAGCCCGTGCCGAGGCGGGTGAGGCGAACGACGCCGTCGAATTGCCAGGGTTTGGCCATGATCTACGAGAGGTAGAGACCCTCGAAAGGGGCGGATTTCCGAGGTAGCCTCGGGGACGTGAAGGCGCGGACTGCAGAGCTGTTCAAAGAGCACCTCGCGGAAGGTGCCCGCGAATGCGGCATTCTTTGGCTCGTCTTTTCACTTCTCGACCAAGCAATCTCGGGCGAGCTCACCATGCCGTGGTTCATAGGGAACTTTTGCGGATCCATTGCGACGTGGCTTCTCGGTATGTACATTGAGCTGAAAAGAAAATGATCGTTACGTTTCCTTGGTGGTTTCCGCGCGAATATCTCGCTCTCGTCGGCCTCGGCATGTGGGGCGTGACGATGTTCTCGATCTACAAGTACGTCGAGTTCATGGGCAATCGCGAGGAGCGCCGGCGCGCCGCTACCGCGGCACCGGAATCTCGCCCAAAATCCTCTGAATGAACCGCTCCTCCGGCGTGCTGTCGCCGCGCAGGAGCCGCCGGTCTTTCATCACGATCCTGTGCGACAGCACCGGCGCGGCCAGCCGCTTGATGTCTTCCGGGATGACGAAGTCGCGCCCGCTGGCCATCGCCAGCGCCTGACAGGCCTTGAAGTACGTCAGCGCGCCGCGCGTGGAGACACCGGCCACCACCTCCGGATGCGTGCGCGTCGTCTGCACGATGGTCATCAGGTAGTCGACCAGCGACTCGTTGACGTGGATGGCGCCGACCTGCGCCTGCAGCTCGCGCACTTCCGCTTCTTCCAGCACCGGCTCGAGCTGGTCGAACGCATCCTGCGCGCCGCCGGCGCGGAGGAGCTTCTTCTCGTCGACCGCGTTCGGATAGCCGATGGTCAGCCGCATCAGGAAGCGGTCGAGCTGCGATTCAGGTAACGGGTAGGTGCCGACGTGCTCGACCGGATTCTGCGTGGCGATGACCAGGAAAGGATCGGGCAGCGGCAGCCGCCGCTTCTCGATGGAGATCATCCCCTCGTTCATCGCCTCCAGCAGCGCCGACTGCGACTTCGGCGTGGCGCGGTTGATCTCGTCGGCGAGCAGGACGTTGGTGAAGATCGGTCCGGAGATGAACTCGAACTCCTGCTGGTCCTGGTTGAAGATCGTCACGCCGACGATGTCGGCGGGGAGCAGGTCGCTGGTGAACTGGATGCGCTGGAACGACAGCGAGACGGAGCGCGCCAGCGCGTGGGCCAGCGTCGTCTTGCCGACGCCCGGGACGTCTTCGAGCAGGATGTGTCCCTTGGCCAGCAGCGCCGCGATGCAGAACTGCACCACTTCGGACTTGCCGCGGATGACCTGCTCGACGTTGGCCTGCAGCGCCGCGATCTTCTCGAAGGTGCGATTTACGACGACTGATTCACGCGCCATGTTGTCCCGCTCGTAACGCTGCATGCCGCATTCCGCTTTCTGGAGACGGGCGCGGCCGGTCAAACGTCACAACTTCTTGTAGTCCGGCCCCCCGCCGCCCTCCGGCGGAACCCAGGTGATGATCTGGTACGGGTCCATGATGTCGCAGGTTTTGCAGTGGAAGCAGTTGGTGAAGTTGAGGAACGGCACGCGGCCGCGGCCGTCGGCGGTCGGCTTCGGCTCGTAGACGTTCGCGGGACAGAAGTGCAGGCACGGGTTCCCGTACTCCTCGGTGCATCGCGTGATGCAGACTTCCGTATCGAGGATCAGCAGGTGCGCCGGCTGATTCTCCTCGTGCACCACGCCGCCGTAGTAGACGTCGGTGACCTTGTCGAAGGTGTAGCTGCCGTCGAACTTCATCTTCTCCGGCGGGTGCGGATGCTCGCTGCTGAAGTAGCGTTGCACGCGCTCCATCATCTCGTGGCCGGCGCGGCCTTCGAGCCGGTTGACGACGCCGTAGCCGCGGCCGCCGGTGATGATGCCGATGCCCGCGTTGAACAGCCCCGCGAGCTGCCCGTGTTCGAAGGCCTGGTGAAAGTTGCGCTGCTTCCACAGCTCGTCCTTGGCCCACGACGCCTCGAAGAGCGCGTCGTACTCCGCGAGCTGATGCGCCGAGGCGTCGCCGGAGAGGAGCGCGTGGAAGGCCGCCTCCGCGGCCATCATCCCTGACTTGATGCCGAGGTGGATGCCCTTCAGGCGCGCGCCGTTGAGGTAGCCGGCGGAGTCGCCGGCGATCAGGAATCCGTCGCCGTACATCCGCGGCATCGAGAAGTAGCCACCCTCGGGGATGGCCTTCGCGCCGGCGGAGACGAGCTTGCCGCCCTCCAGGATGCTGCGAATGGCGGGATGCAGCTTCAGTCGCTGGAACTCATGGTGCGGGTCGAGCGTCGGGTTGCGGTAGTCGAGGCCGACCACCAGCCCGATGTCCACCAGCCGGTCGCGCATGCCGTAGATGAACGCGCCGCCGAACGTGTCGCTGTCGAGCGGCCAGCCCATGGTGTGGATCACGCGGCCCGCTTCGAAGCGATCGTCCGGCAGCTGCCAGATCTCCTTCACGCCGACCGAGTAGACCTGCGGGTTTTTGCCCTCGTAGAGGTTGAACATCTCCGCCAGCTGCTTGGCCAGCGTGCCGCGCGGTCCCTCGGCGAGGATGGTGACTTTGGCGCGGACGTCGACGCCCGGCTCGAAGTTCGGCTTCGGCTGCCCGTTCTTGTCGATGCCCTTGTCGCCGATGCGGACGCCCACCACCCGCCCGTCTTCCACCAGCACGCGCGACGCGGCGAATTCCGGGAAGAGATCGACGCCCATCTCCCCCACGATCGGCGCCAGCCAGCGAACCAGCTCACCCAGAGAGAGGACGTAGTTGCCCTCGTTCTGGAGGGGCGGCGGGAGGATGGGCGCGGCGAGCTTCCACTTCTCGGTGAGGTACCAGAAGGCATCGTCGGTGACGGCGGTGGCCGGGCAGCCGCGCGCCAGCCAGTCGGGCATCAGCTCGGTGAGGCCGCGCGGATCCATGACCGCGCCGGAGATGCCGTGCGAGCCGATCTCCTTCCCTTTCTCCAGGACGGCGATGGAGATCGGGTCGAGCTTCTTTTCCGCGGCCGACTCGTTGTGCGCCTTGACCAACTCCGCGAGGCGGTAGGCGGCGGCGAGACCGGCCGGGCCCGCGCCGACGATGACCACGTCGACGTCGAGGGTCTCGCGCGCGATGCCGGGAAGTTCAGCCATGCAGAGTCGCTCCTTATGAACCGACGAAATCGCCGCATTCTATAACCCGCTGAAGAGACGTACGTAAGACAATGGCGGAACCGATGTCAGCCCAACGCCGGCGGCTCGCCGGTCTCGCCATCACAGTGATCCTGATCGTCGCCTCCGCGACGTACGCCGCGTGGCGCCTGACCGTGGTGGCCGAGGAAGGGTGGGCGGGGCTGGCGTACATGCCCGACGTGCAGACCCGCAGCGGCAAGCCGCGGACGCCGATGGGGCCGTATCGCCCGGGCATGGTCTTCATGGTCTATCCCGGCAGCGAGGCGGAAAAGGCGGGGATCGAGCGGCTGTCGCGCGTGCTGGCGGTCAACGGCATTCCGATCCGGGACGTCCAGAAAATCACACGCCTGGCGGAAACCACCCGCGGCGGCGGCGAGGTGGTCTATCGCGTCGAGTTGAACGGCAAGGTGCGCGACCATCGCGTCCGTTTCGGCGCGCCGACCGACGCGCCGCTGTTCGTCGGCGTGCTCGGCGTCACCGTCATCGTCGCCCTGACCTACCTCCTCATCGGGATGTTCGTCTTCTGGCGGCTGCCGACCGACTCGCGCGCGGTGGTCTTCTTCGCCATGACCCTGGTCGCCGCCACCTCGTTCATCGCCAGCATCGTGGCGCAGTTCGAAGGCGACAGCATGCGCGGCTTCGTGGTGGAGACACGGTCGGCGGCGCAGCTGGCCGGGCCGATGATGATGCTCATCGTCAGCCTCTTCTTCGCCCCGTTGCTCCTGCACCTGGCGCTGATCTTCCCCAAGCCGCGGCCGGTGCTGCGGCGCGGGCGGACGCTCTTCAGCTGGATCTACGGGATGCCGCTGTACGCCTGCGCCACGGCGATCGTCTTCCTCGCCTTCTTCCAGCTGCTGGTCAGCCTGCCGGAGGCCAGCGCGCACTTCGTGACGCTCACCGCCGGCTGGAGTCTCGCCGCGATCGCCGCGGCCGCCGGTGTGGTCTCGCTGGTGCGTCTCGCGCGCGACATGCGGCGCCACGGCGCGAAGGAAGGCTTCGTCGCCCACCCCATCGGCTTCATGACCCTCGTCGCCGCGCTGACGCTGCTCGCGTCGTACCTCTCCGGGCGGGCCGCCGCCGCGCAGCACACCGCCACCCCCGTCTTCATCCTGATCGGCGTCCTCTGCCTCATCTTCCTCGGCATCCTGGCGTCGTATCCGGTGGCGACCTTCATCGCCCTCTTCCGCAGCTATCGCGGCAGTGGGCCGGAGGAACGGCGGCAGGTGAAGTGGCCGCTGTGGGGAACGATGTTCGCCGTCGGCCTGAAGATGGCGTTGGCGGCAACCGGCCTGGTGATGGGATTCCTGCTGACCTTCGGCTCGGTCGCGGTTCCCAACATCGTGAATTTCCTCCCCGAAGTGTTGAGCCGGATGGTCTACGTGATCATCCCGATCTCCTTCGCCTTCGCCATCATGAAGTACCGGCTGATGAACATCGACATCATCATCCGGCGGACGGTGCTCTACACCCTCCTGAGCGCGGTGGTGATCGTGCTTTACGGCGTGCTGGTGGCGGGCGTGGGGACGCTGCTGATCCGCTTCGCGCGGGTGGAGAACACCACGATGGTCATCGCCTCGACCATCCTGGTGGCGCTGGTGGCCGTGCCGCTGCGCAACCGCCTGCAGCAGATGGTGGACCGCAACCTCTTCCGCGAGCGGCGCGACTACCCCCTGGCGCTGCGCAATATCGGCAACGCCATCGGCGGCGGCGACGTGGAGCGCTTCCTTCAGTACGCCGCCGAGCAGCTCCAGCACGGCCTGCAGTCGCGCTTCATCGCCGTGGCGCTGCGCAGCGAGGAACACTACGTCGTCTCGGCGAAGGTCGGCATCGCCGACGAGCTGGTGGGACGGCTGCGCATCCCGGCGGGGACCGTCGACCTGAGCCGCCGCGATCGCATCCCCGACGAACTGCGTCGGCTGGGGGCGGCGGCGGTGGTGCCGGTGAGCGTGCATCGCGAGCCGCTCGGTTTGATCGCCACGGGGGCGAAACTATCGGACCAGGAGCTGAACGAGGACGATCTCGATTTCCTCAACTCCGCCGCGTCGCAGATCGCGCTCGGCATCGAGAACTCGCGGCTGCGGACCGAAGAGGCGGAGTTCGCGCAGGCCCGCGCCATCCAGCAGGTGCTGCTGCCGACGCAGTTCCCGCGCCTCGGAGGGTTCCAGCTCACCGGCCGCGCGCAGCCGGCACGCAGCGTGGGCGGCGACTACTTCGACATCCTCGCGCTCGGCACCGGCAAGGTCGCCCTCTGCATCGGCGACGTCGCCGGCAAGGGGATGCCCGCCGCACTGCTGATGGCCAACCTGCAGGCGGCGGTGAAGGCGACCGCCGGCCCCGACGTCGCGCCGTCGCAGCTCTGCGAGAAGGTGAAGCGCGTGGTCGGCGACAACCTCGCCGGCGGCAAGTTCATCTCGTTCTTCTACGGCGTCCTCGACGCCGGCGCGCGCACCTTCACTTACACCAACGCGGGGCACAACCCGCCGATCCTGGCCCGCGCCGGCGGCGAGGTGGAGCGCCTGATGCACGGCGGGCCGGCGTTCTGCCGCCTGATGCGCGACGACCCGCACGAGCAGGAGACGGTGACCATCGCGCCGGGCGACCGCCTGGTGCTCTTCACCGACGGCGCCTCGGAAGCGCGCCGCGGCGATGAGGACTTCGGCGAAGACCGCCTGGCCGCCTTCGTCGCCGCCAACCGCGACCTCGGCGCCGAGGAGCTGCAAACGCGCGTGGTCGAGGAGCTGACCGCCTTCACTTCCGGCAACTTCAGCGACGACGTGACGCTGGTGGTGGTCGCCGCCGAGTAGCGCCCGCCTGCTATCCTTCGCGCAGCTTGATGCGCGAGCACGCCATCCCCCTCATCCTCCTCTTCATTGCCAGCGGCGGCGTTTCCTTCGCGACCACGGCGATCGTCAAGCGCGTGGCGGAGGAGGTCGGCGCCATCGACCGCCCCGACGTCCGCAAGCGGCACCTCGAGGCCACGCCGCGCCTCGGCGGTCTGGCCATCATCTTCGGCTTCGGCTTCCCGCTGATGCTGCTGGCCGCCAATGAGAAGGCGACGGAGCTGGTCTCGAAGAACCTCACCTATCTCTTCGCCGTGCTGGCCAGCGGCTCGCTCATCATCGGCCTCGGCGTCTACGACGACCTCCTCGGCTCGAACGCGCCGAAGAAATTCGTCATCCAGACCGCCGCCGCCCTCATCCTGGTCGCCTTCGGCTTCCGCTTTTCCTCGGTTTCCTTCGGCGACACCACGCTGCAACTCGGCTGGTTCGGGTGGGTGGTGTCGGTGATCTGGATCGTCGGCGTGGTCAACGCCATGAATTTCATCGATGGCATCGACTCGCTGGCCACGGTAGTGGCGATCACCATCGCCGTGGCCTTCGGCGTGATCGCCGTCATCCGCTACGACGTCTTCTCGCTGGTGATCATGACCGCGCTCGGCGGAAGCCTCATCGGTTTCTACCGCTGGAACAAGCCGCCGGCGAAGATCTTCATGGGCGACAGCGGCAGCCTCTTCATCGGACTGATTCTCGCCGCCTGCTCGATCGCCCGTCCGGCCAAGGCGCCCACCGCGCTGATCATCGGCGGGCCGATGCTGGCGCTGGCGCTGCCGGTGTTGGACACGCTCATCGTCATGAAGCAGCGCTTCGGCGAGCCGGCCGAGCGCGGCCATCACCGCATCATCCGGATGTTCAACGCCGACCGCCGCCACTTCCATCACGTGGTCAGCGAAAAGTACGGCTCCATCGGCAAGGCCATCGCCGCCATCTGGTTCGTGGCGCTGCTCTTCGCCGTCGCCGCGGTGCTGACGGTGATGCCGGAGCTCAAGCGCGCCGGCTACGCCGTCGGCGCCATCGGGCTGGCGACGATGATCTTCCTCCGCTACTGGTTCCGCCGCGGCGGCGCGATCGCCGCCGCGAGGACGAACGGCTAGCGATGTGCGGCATCGCGGGCGTGTTCGCGTACGGCGAGGGCGCGCCGCCGGTCGAGGGCACGGAGCTCGAGGCGATGAACGAGCGGATGCGCCCGCGTGGGCCGGACGCGGGCGGCATCTGGGTGGCGGGCGACGCGCGCGTCGGCCTCGCCGCGCGGCGGCTGGCCATCATCGACCTCAGTCCCGAGGGGACGCAGCCGATGACCGACGTCGACGGCGAGCTGCACATCGTCTTCAACGGCGAGATCTACAACCACCGCGAGCTGCGCGCGCGGCTGGAACGCCTCGGCGCTCGCTTCCACTCCACGTCGGATACCGAGGTGCTGCTGCAGATGTACCGCCACGACGGCGAGGCGATGGTGGAGCTGCTCAACGGAATGTTCTCCTTCGCCATCTGGGACGCGCGCGCGCGGCGGCTGTTCGTGGCGCGCGACGCGTACGGCATCAAGCCGCTCTACATCGCCGACGACGGCAAAACGCTGCGCTTCGCCTCGACGGTCAAGACGCTGCTCGCCGGCGGCCGTGTCAGCGCGGCGCACGATCCCGCGGGCATCGCCGGCTTCTGGCTCCTCGGCAGCGTGCCGGAGCCGTTTACCATCCATCGCGCCATCCGCGCCGTGGAAGCGGGAACCTGCTTCAGCGTCGACGCGAACGGCATCTCGCCCGCGCGGCGCTTTTACTCGATCGCCGCGACGTTCGCACACGCGCGCTGCCAGGAGACGATCGCCGACCTGGTGGAGCCGGCCACGCTGCTGCGCGAGTTCATCACCGAGTCGCTGCGCTACCACCTCGTCTCCGACGTGCCGGTCGGCGCGTTCCTCTCCTCCGGCATCGACTCCACCGCGCTCGCCGCGCTGGCTGCCGCCGCGGGACAGCCGCCGCGCACGGTCACCGTCACCTTCGACGAGCTGCGCGGCCGGAACGAGGACGAGGCGCCGCTCGCCGAGCGGTTCGCGCGCGAGCGCGGGCTGACGCACACCACGCGCATGGTGACGCGCGCGGAGTTCCGTGACGATCTCCCGCGCATCTTCGACGCCATGGACCAGCCGACCATCGACGGCGTGAATACCTGGTTCGTCAGCAAGGCCGCCGCGGAAGCCGGCCTGAAGGTCGCCATCTCCGGCCTCGGCGGCGACGAGCTGTTCGGCAGCTACCCCGCCTTCCGCGCGCTGCCGCGCCTCACCCGTCTGGCGCGCCTGCCGCTGGCGACGTGGCTGGCACGCGTGGCGCGCAACCCGAAGGCAAAGTACGTCGGGCAGTACGCGCAGACCTACGCCGGCGCCTACGTCGTCAAGCGCGGGCTCTTTATGCCCGACGACCTGCCGGCGCTGATGGGCCGCGACGCCGCGGCCGAGGCGGCGGAGCGATTCGACGTCCTCGGCCACGCCGCGCACGCCCTCGATCCTGATCCCGACACGACCTTCGGTCGCGTCGCCGCACTCGAGGCGTCGCTCTACATGCGCAATCAATTGCTGCGCGACACCGACTGGGCCTCGATGGCCCACTCGCTGGAGGTGCGCACGCCGCTGGTCGCCGCCGCGCTGCTGCGGCAGATCGCGCCGCTGCTGCTGGCCCGGGGCGAGCGCTGCAAGCAGTACTTTGCCGCCAGCCCCGAGCCGCCGCTCCCCGCCTGGTTGCGCACGCGGATGAAGACCGGGTTCTCGGTACCGCTGAAGGAATGGATGGCGCTCGAGCCTGACGGAACGACCACCAGGATGCGGAGCTGGGCCAGAATCGTGGCGGAGAGGTTCGCAATCGGTGTCACCCCGAGCGTGAGTGAGGGATGACAGAACGATCATGAGGTTTCTCCTCCTTTGCACCGACGCCTACGGCGGCCACGGCGGCATCGCGCTGTTCAACCGGCAGCTGATCGCCTCGCTGGCGGCGCATCCGGAATGCGAGGAAGTGGTCGTCGTGCCGCGGCTGATCGTCACGCAGGAGCGCGACTCGCTCTCGCCCAAGGTCCAATTCGACGTCCTCGCCGCGCGCGGCAAGCTGGCGTGGCTCAACGCGGTGCGGCGCCACAAACGCGAGCGCTTCGACCTCGTCTTCTGCGGGCACATCAACCTCCTCCCCGCCGCCCGCCTCCTCCCGCAGCCGCCGCTGCTGATCATGCACGGCATCGAGGCGTGGAAGCCGACGCGGCGCGCCTTCATCCACGATCTGCGCGGCATCGTTTCCGTGAGCGCGCTGACGCGCGACCGCTTCCTCAGCTGGTCGCACTTCAACGGCCCGTCCTACGTCCTGCCGAACGCCGTCCGCCTGGAGCGTTACGGCATCCGCGCCAAACGCCCGGACCTCATCGCGCGCTGGGGTCTGGAGGGCAAGCGCGTTCTCCTCACCCTCGGCCGTATCGTCGCCGCGGAGCGCTACAAGGGCTTCGACGACGTGCTGGAAGTGATGCCGGATCTCGACCGCGACGTCGTCTACGTCATCGCCGGAAAGGGCGACGACACCGATCGCCTGCGCCGCAAAGCGCGCGACCTCGGCGTCGCCGACCGCGTCGTCTTCACCGGCTTCGTCGCGGAGGATGACAAGGCGGACCTCTACGCCCTCGCCGACGTCTACGTCATGCCCAGCCGCGGTGAAGGCTTCGGCTTCGTACTGCTCGAGGCGATGGCCTGCGGCGTTCCGGTCATCGGCAGCAAGCACGACGGCGGGCGCGAGGCGCTGCGCCACGGCGCCCTCGGCACGCTGGTCGACCCCGCCAACTGCGCCGAGATCCGCACCGCCATCAACGACCTCCTGCGCGACGGCCGCCGCGAGGTGCCCGCCGGGATGGAGTACTTCGCCTACGAGCGCTTCGTGGAGCGGGTGCACGCCATCGTGGACGACGTCAGCGGCGCACCAACGGCCGCATCGGCTTCACCTCCGGCGGCAGGCTGAAGTCGCGCGGAATGCTCTGCTCCAGGCAGCGCTCGGTCACGCAATCGAGCGCCAGCTCGCGTTTCTCAACGGAGAACGCCGCCGAGCGCGCGCGGGAGAAATGATTGCGGATCGACGGCGCGCCGTACTGCAGCACCGCGGTGTTGATGAGGATGTCGCGATCGCTCCGCTCCGGCAGCGGCCGCATGAAGATGAAAATCGAGAGCTGGATGACGGCGATCACCGCGGCGATGACGTTCGCGCGCTGCGGCGCGACGGACACCAGCCCGCGCGCGGCGAGCAACGCCAGCCCGCCGAGGAGGAGCAGCAGGTAGCCCCACGACCCGAAGTGGTTGAGCATGAAGAAGAGCGACGCGGGAATGATCCACAGCGCGAAAAAAGCGCGCTGCTCCGGCTCCAGACGCCGCAGCCCGAGGAGAACGAGCGGTCCCCAGACGCCGCAGGCGAAGATGGTGAAGCAGACGAACTTCGCCGACTGGTAGCGGATCATCCGCGCCGCGTTGCCCATCGTGGCGCTGCGCACCTCGGGCGGCGCGGACGCCGACGGCGGGCTGACTTTGTTCCACGCGCCGACCGCCAGTTCCACCAGCGGCCAGTGGAATCGCGGACGCGTCTCTTCGTACTGCACGCGCCCGAATGCGCTGGAGTCGTAGTACTGCGGCATCCGCACCTGCAGGTCGTACACGCTGCGCAGGAATCCCACCTGCTCGTGCACCCAGTACTTGCGCACGTTGCGCGCGTTCGGCACCAGCCAGAGCAGCACGCCGGCGCAGAGCAGCGCCACGGCGCCGGCGCGCACGCTCCAGCGCCGCGTGGCCTTCCACATCGCGTACAGCGACAGCGGCAGCAGGAAGGCGAGCGTGGTCTGCCGCACCGACCCGCCGAGGGCCAGGATGACCGCGTGCGCCATCAGCCATCGCGGCGAGCGGCGCGAGATGGCCATCCACGCCGACCACGCCGCCGCGGTCGCGCACATCCCTTCCGCCGCATACGTCAGCGCCACCTCGGCGTAGTACGAGGTGTCGATGCTGACGGCAAAGAAGACCGCGGCGATGACGCCCTGCGAAAACCCGAACATCGCGCGCCCGAGGGCGAAGACCAGCGCCGTGGCCACCGCGGTGCCGAGGATGTTGACGATGATGAAGCTGGTGTTGATGTCGTCGGTGACGTAGTTCACCAGCCGGCCGAGCGTGCAGTAGCCGATGAAGCCCGGCGGGTGCGCGGTCCAGGTGAAGAGCGCCCCCATCGAGAGGCCGTACGAGTCGCAGTGGAAGATCTGCGGCGAGCGGAACGGAATGCGGATCAGCGCCGAGATGATGCCGAGCGCGGCGCAGGTGGCGGCGTCGCGCCGCGTCCAGCCGTTCATCGCCGTCTCTCCAGCAGCCGCGCGATCCGTTCACGAGGCGGAATCGATCGCAGCTCGTAGTAGCGCTTCACCGCCGGCGCCTCCTTCCCCTGCAGTTTGCCCTTCTGCGGCACGTGGAAGAGATGGACGAACGGCAGCCAGCCGAAGCGCAAGGCCTTGCCACCCGCTTCGGCGCGCTCCCAGAATTCGTTGTCCTCGCCGCCCCAGCCGACGAACGCCTCGTCGAAGCCGCCGATGGCGAGGTACGCGTCGCGGCGCGCCACGATGCTTCCGCCGAGCGCGTTCTGCACGATGGTGGTGGCGGCGTCGGTGCGGATCTGGCCGCTCTCGAATGACCGCTGCGTCTCCTCCTCGGAAAGATAAAAGATGAAGCGCTTCGGCTCGAGGAAATCGATACCGTCTTCGACACGCGCCACGCACTCCGCGGCATATCGCGACGGCACGAGCATGTCGTTGTCGTGCAGCACCACGATCTCGCCGCGCGCGGCCTCCACGCCCGCGTTGAGCGTCCAGGCGCGGTTGTAGTCGTCGGTCGACGGCGTGTGGACGTAGCGGACCCAGTCGGGCAGCGCGTCGCGAATCTCCGGCGCCGCCGACTGCTCGACGACCACTGCCTCGACCGCCGCCCCCTCCTGCCCGGCGATGCTGCGCAGCGTCATCAGCAGGTGCGGCAGCCGCTCCAGGCCGCGATGTCCGATCACGAACGAGACCTGTGGAGCGGCGGCCTTCAGGCCGCCGGTTTCGCGCAAGACGATCGGCCAGCGGTCGAACGCCGCGAACATCACCATCGAGGCGAGCGTCGGAAAGACGTTCGCGATGTGCAGCTCCGAGGTGAACTCCCATTCACAGCGGACCCGATTGCCGTCGACCGTGATCGTCTCGTTGCGGTTGTGCAGCAGGTGCCAGTCGCCGCCGCGCATGTGGCGGCGGAAGGCCGGGAGGTCGTAGAGCACCGCGCCGGCGCGCAGTTTCGAGCGCCGCAGTGCGCGCTTGGCGCGCGAGAGGACGCGCCAGATCGGCGTGCGGCCGGGGATCAGCTCGCGCGCGGGAAAATCGCCGGCTACAACGAGCGACGGCTGCAGCAGCGCGGCACGATAGAGCGCGCGCGTCCGCGCCGCCCACCGCGCGTCGCTCATGTAGTGCGCGCGCGTCAGCTGGATGCCGATGGCGGCGCGGCGGCGCAGCGCGCGCGACGCCTGCGTCTCGTCGAGCCAGCGACGCACGCCTTTCTCCCAGTCGCGCGCGATCCGCTCACCGGCGCGGTCGCGCTGCTCCTCGTGGTAGCGATAGCGGGCGAGGATGGCGTCGAGCTTGATCACGCGGCCGCGCGTGGCGATGCGAAGAAAGAACTCGGCGTCGGCGGCGTAGCTGATGTCGGCGCGCCAGCCGCCGGCGGCGGTCATCGCCGCGCGCGTGAAGAACGCCGCCGCCTGCGGGATGAACATCCGCTTGCTGACGTAACCGCCGAGGTCGAACGGCGGCAGCGCCGTGCGTCCGATGGTCTTCGACGAGGCGTCGATGTACTCCACGTCGCCGTAGACCAGCGCCACGCCGTCGTCGAATGCCGCGACAGCCGTGTCGATCGCACCTGGAACGTAGAGATCGTCGGAGCTCTGGATGCCGACGATCTCGCCCGTGGCGTGGGCCAGGCCCTTGTTGACCGCGTCCACCACGCCCGCGTCGCGCTCCGACCACCACTGCAGCTCCGGCGCGTTGTAGTTGCGCAGCACATCGAGCGTCTCGTCGGTCGAGCCGCCGTCCATCACCAGCACCTCGAGCGGGCGATAGTCCTGGCCGAGGATGGAGTCGAGCGTCTCGCGGATGTACTTCCCCTGATTGAAGCTCGGCACGACGACGGAGACGAGCGGGCGCGCCATGTCAGCCGATGGAGGCCACCGCTTCGAGCCAGGCGCGCATGTGCTCCGCGGTATCGCGCAGGAAGGCGCCGGCGCCCTGATCCCAGATGAAGCCCTTGCGGCGCGGCGCCTCCGCTTCGAGCGCGTCGGCCAGCGCGGCGTAGAGCTCCGCGTACGACGAGCCGGCGAGCGGCAGCTCCTGCAGCCACGGCAGGAGGTCGTCGATGATCACGATGCCGGCCAGCTCGTGGTAGAGGTCCTTGAAGAGGTTGTGCGGCGTGCGGCGGTGGTCAGCCACCGGCGAGCCGATGCGGATCGCTTCGCCGCGCGCCTTCACGCAGGCCTGGCAGAAATAGCCGCTGAGGATGTCACCGTAGCGGTCGATTGACAGCCCGCCGAGAGAGAAGCCCATCCGGACGTAGTAATAGGCGGCGACGGCGTCGCGCGGCAGCGCGGTGTTCTGCGTGTTGATCGGCGACCAGGTGCGCGGGCCGAGGAAGACCGGCGAGGCCGACGCGCCGCTCACGCGCGGCGCGATGGCGATGCGCGAGATGGCGTCGATGTCGGGGTCGGTCAACCAGAGACCGGCGTTCATCGCCACCCGCGCCGTACGTGGCGCCTGCAGCTCGATCTGCCGTTCGCGCTTCCGCGCAAAGTAGGGGAACCCGCGCGGGAAGATCTCCACCTCGGCCGGCGCGGAGTCGAGCATCGTGCCGATGTTGAACCAGCCGTCGCTGCTCTCCCCCTCCTTCACCGTCGCCGTCGAACCGGCCACTGCGTGCTCGCCGACGAAGTCATCATCATCGATGACAAAATTATCGTCATCGATTGATATGAGTAATTCCGCGCCGCCGTCGAGCGCCATCAGAAACCCGACGTTGCGGCGGTTATCGGTGTCGTACGGGATGCGGCCGCGCATCGACGGAAAGCGCGCCAGGAACTGCTCCTGCTCGTCGAGCGTCGGACACGCGACGCGGAACCCGCGGCGTGCCGCCTCGGCGCAGGCCGCGGCGACCGTCGGCGGCGTCTTGCGGTCGATGATGACGATGAGATCCGTCGAGTCTTTCCGCCCGTACCGCTCGATGTTGGCGAGATAGCCGTCGAGGAAACGCGGCTCGAAGATGGTGGTGACGACGATGGCGGCGCGGATGGGCATCGCGCATCACTTTACACGTAGTATTTCGAAGTGCTGAACCGCTTGATTCGCAGCGCGCTCCCGCTTCGCAGGCGTCACCAGATCCGCCTCCTGTTCGGCCGCTACCCCGCCCCGCTCCGCGAGCACTACCCCGACCTGGCCATGATGCGGCTCCGCCGCGGCGCGGTGGTCTTCGACGTCGGCGCGAACGTCGGGCAGTTCGCCGAGAGCCTCATCGCCCACCAGCCCTTCGCCGATCTGCACGTCTTCGAGCCGATCCCGGAAGCGCTGGAGACGCTGCGCCGCAACCTGGCCGGTATCGACGGCATCCGCTTCAACGGCTTCGCGCTCGGAAACGCCGCCGGCTGCCGCGACTTCGTGGTGCGGCGATTCGACGAAGCCAGTTCGTTTCTCGACCTCGGACAGCGGCTGCGCGAGGGAGTTTACGGGCTCGACTTCGGCGCCGAGCGCACTATCACCGTGGAGATGCGGCGGCTCGACAACTATGTCCGCGAGAGCGGCGTCGGCGCCATCGACCTGCTCAAGCTCGACGTCCAGGGCTACGAGCTCGAAGTGCTCCGCGGCGCGGAAGAGGTCCTCCCCCGCATCGACTGGATTTATACCGAGGCGCAGTTTCAGGAGCTGTATGCCGGCGGGCCGACCTTCGACGATACGTTCTCGTTCCTGCACGCGCGCGGCTTCGATCTCCTCCGCATGACCTCGTTCCGCGCGGACGACGACGGCCGCCTGATGGAATGCGACATGATCTTCAGGCGCCGCGGCGCCGAAGCCGGCCGCGGTAGTAGCGGAAGGCCAGCCTGATCGCGACGAACGGCGCGGAGCGCAGCAGCGGGAGCGCGATCCGCGCTGCCTCCCGCGGCTTCCCCGCGCGAATGGCGCCGAAGAGCGCCGGCATGATCTGCCGAGCCAGGTAAGCCTCCAGTCCTTCCGTTTCGCGAATCCCGCGGCGGTGAAAGCGGAGCAGCATGAGCGCCGCCATGACCTGGTGCCATTCATTGCCGCGCGCCAGAAAGGACTCTTCGTGCTGGCGGTAGCGGTACTCGGCCTCGCGCACCCAGAGTGCCTGCCAGCCTCGCTCCACGACCTGCAGCCAGAGATCGTGGTCTTCGCTGCCGTACGACGAGAACGCCGCGCGCCAGCCGGCGGTCTGGCGCAGCGCGGCCGTGCGAATCATCGCCCCGCCGCCGGGGACGACGTTTCCCACGAAGCGGCGCTCGAACACCAGCTCGTGCGGCGGCCACGACGCGGCGCCGGTGGCGTGTGGCAGCCCGAAATAGCGGAGGGTGCCGTAGGCGATGCCCGCACGCGGGTCGCGCTCCAGCGCCGCCACCAGCAGTTCGACGTAACGCGGCGTGAGCATGTCGTCGCAGTCGACGTTCAGGACGTAGTCGACGTCGCCGAGGAGGCGGACTCCTTCGTTGCGCACGAGCGCGCGGCCACGGTTGCGCGGGAGATGGACCACCGAGAGACGGTCCGAGGCCAGACGATCGAGCGACGCGGAGTCGGGCTCGGTCGAGGCATCGTCGATGAGCACCGCGCGCCAGGTTCCGTACGTCTGCGCCTCCACGCTCCGCACGCACTCCTCGGCGAAACGGCTCTGGTTGAAGCACGGAATGATGATGCCGACCGAAGGCACGCTCATGAGCGCCGCCCAAATGCGATGCGCCGCGCAGCACCCCAGGTGAAGCGGCTGCCGCTTGCGCCGGGAACCTGTCGCGCCCACGTGGCGAGCGTGCGGAGCGCCGCGCCGCGCCGCTCGTACGTCCGCAACAACTCTCCGACCAGCCAGTGATAGCGCGCCTCGGACTCATCGCGCAGCGCCGCGTCGACCGCACGGATAGCGCGCCGCTTGGTCGCCGCGTCGAGGGCAGACTCGCGGATCACGCGCCGGTACATCGCGCCGCGCGCCAGCTCGCGGTCGCCGCCCTGCGCGGCAAAGATCCTGTCGTAGTCCTCGTGCGAGTGGCGAAGCCGGTAGATGAACAGCGGTTCGCGCACCGTGACGAACGGCCCGCGCAGCAACAGGCGGAGGAGAAACTCGCCGTCGCTGTCGACGCGGTCGGAGAGCGGCGACGCGGCGTCGACGGCGCGCGCCGGCATCAGGCCGTAAATCGGCACGCGGTAGTGCATGCCTGCGAAGGCCTTCACCCGCTCCACAGGATCGGAAGACGTGATCCGGCCGTCATAGCCCTCGTTGATCCCGAGCGGCTGGAGGTCGACGTCGACCATGCGCGTCCAGGAGTAGGCCAGCGTCGCGGCGGGACTCGACTCCAGCGCTTCGAGCAGCCGCGCCACCTGCTCGGGCTCGCGCAGGTCGTCGTCCGCGGCCCACATGAAGTACGCGCCTCGCTTGCGCCGGCGGCTGGCATCGAAGTTGTCCGAGACGTGAACGGCCTGCTCGTGGCGCACCACCTCGATGCGCTCATCGTCGTGCGCCGCCGCCTGGCAGATGCGCGGCGTCTCGTCGGTCGAGGCGTTGTCGCTGATGACGATCTGGAGGTTGCAGTGAGTCTGCGCGCGGACCGACTCGATCGCCGCGCCGAGCCACCGCGCGCCGTTGCGCACCGGCATCGCCACGGTCACCAGCGGCCGCTCGTTCATGCCGCTCCGCGCACGATCTCCAGGAACTCGCGGCAGACGCGGTCCACCGCCGCCTCGTCGAGGCTGAGCGCCGACGGCAGATTGATGCCGTACGGGCTAAGCGCGTAGCTGACGCGGTTGGCCTCGCGGGCGCGCGCCACGTCGGGCTCGTTCTCGTACGCTGGCAGAGAGCTGAGAGGATGGAAGAACGGGCGGGAGTCGATGCCGCGTGCGGCGAGCTCCTCCTGCATCACGTCCTTCCCGATGCCCTCGACGATCGCCGTCACCATCCAGTAGACGCTCGCCGATCCTGGGATCGGCTCGTTCAGGGTGATGCCGGGCAGGCGGTCGCGGTACCAGCCGAAGGTCCGCCGCTTGTGCTCGAGCAGCTCATCGATGCGCTCCAACTGCGCGATGCCGAGCGCCGCCTGCAGCGCGGTCATCTTGTACTTGAAAGCCACTTCGCGGTTGTAGAAGAGCTTGTCGCCGGGGCGGCGGCCGTGGTCGCGCAGGACCGACGCGCGCTCGAAGAGGTCGCGGCGGTTGGTGACCAGCATCCCGCCCTCCCCTGTGGTGAGCGTCTTCGAGCCGTGAAAGCTGAAGACCGCGGCGTCGCCGAAGCTGCCGGCGCGGCGGCCGCCGATCGTCGCTCCCGCGGCTTCCGCGGCATCCTCGATGACCGCGACGCCGTTCCTTTCGGCGATCGCACAGATCTCCGGCAGGTTGGCCATGTTGCCGTAGAGATCGACGGGGATGACCGCCTTCGTCCGCGGCGTGATCAGCGACTCGAAAGCACGCGGGTCGAGGCACCACGACGCGCGCTCGACGTCCGCGAACACCGGCCGCGCGCCGACGTAGGAGATCGGCGCGGCGGAGGCGATCCAGGTGATGTCGGGGACGATGACCTCGTCGCCTTCGCCCACGCCGAGCGCGGCGAGCGCGAGGTGGATGCCCGCGGTGCACGACGGCAGCGAGATGGCGTGCGCCACGCCTACCCACTCCGCGAATTCGTGCTCGAAGCGCGACTGGAAGGCGTTGGCGTTGCCGTACCAGCCGTTTCGCGCGGCGTCGAGGACCAGCTCGACCTCGCGCTCGGTGATGGATGGGCCGGCGACGGGGATGCGCTCGTTCATTTCACGCACCGCAGATAGCCGCCCGGCGCGACGGAGATGAGGAGCTTGTGATCGATCTCCTCGTCGACGACGAAGCGGTCGGTCTCTTTCAAGAACTGCGCGACCGCGGTGGCCGGACTGTCCCCCGGCTTCCATGGCCGGTTGGCCGAGAACTCGGCTGGCATCCGCTCGACGATAGTGTCAAAGGCAATGAGGTAGCTGCCCGGCGTCACCAGCTGCGAGTAGAGGCGCAGCTCGGCCAGCACGTGGTCGTGAGTGTGGTTGGAGTCGAGCGTCACCAGCACCGTCTGCTTTCCCGCGGCCAGCGCGCGGACGCGCGCGAAGATCTCCGCATCCGTCGAAGAGCCTTCAATCAGCTCGATGCGTTTGAACATCGGGTGCGCCTCGATGGCCGCGCGGTTGTGCGGGCGGATCTCGATGTCGATGCCGACCACGCGGCCGCGGCCGATCAGCTCCAGGATGGAAGCGTAGAAGATCAGCGAGCCGCCGTGCGCCACGCCGGTCTCGATGACCAGGTCGGGCTTCACGTTCCAGAGGATCTCCTGCGTGGCCACCAGGTCCTGCGGATACTGGATGACAGGCCGCCCCATCCACCGGAAGTGGTATGAGTATTCGAGCTGCGAGACACGCGCGAACCAGCGCCTCGTCAGCTCGCGCAACTCGGCGTCGTCGCCGAGGCGCGCGATCATCTCGCGGTTGCGCCGGGCGAATTCTTCTTCAGCGCTCATCGACTTTCCTGATCTCCACGCGCACCTCGTAGCGCTCGCCGCCATCGGTGAACCACGCGGCCGGGTAGCCGGCGAAGGTGCGCGCGCGAAGAAGGTTGAGCAAATCGCGCGCGCGGACGTTGGCGTCGAGGTCGATGCGCGACGCGGCGTCGAGTTCGGATGCCTTGTGGAACGAGCCCTGCGCCAGGTCCTGCGGAAGGCGCGGGATGTCGCCGCGGCGGATGCGGTCGTAGCTCGCGCGGAACAGCTCGACCATCGCCGCGCGCGCCTTGTGGAAGAGCGTCTCGCCGGTGTCCTCCCACGAGGTGGCGATCGACGCCTGGAAGGCGACGTCGCCGCCGTCAACGCGCTCGCCCACCCAGTGGATGCTCACGCCGAACGGCGCTTCTTCCACGATCGCCCAGAAGTTGTAGTGCTTCCCGCGGTTGTGCGGGAGGAGGCTGGGATGGCAGTTGAGGAATCCGAGTCGTGGGAGGACGACAAGATCGCGCGGGACGATGTGTGGCCACCAGGCGAGCAGCGCGAGGTCAAGGTCCGCCAGCCGCGCGCGAATGTCGTCGACGCGGTCGGCCATGACCACGGTGTCCGCGTGGCCGTCGATGGCCTCGACGATGGCGTCGTTGGCGCCGCGGAAATTCTGTGGATCGAGCACCAGCAGCGCCACGCGGTCGCCGCGCCGCGCGATGACGCGGGCGATCTCCGCCCCCGGCTCGTCGGCGGCGAACAGCGCGAGGTCGAGGGTTCGTTCGGTCATGGGCGTCGGAAGTCGGGAAAGGAGCGGTCGCGCTCGGAGAGAATCGGATCGGCGACCGGCCAGTCGATCGCCAGCGCCGGATCGTTCCAGCGCAGCCCGCGCGCGCTGACCGGCGCGTACTCCGCGGAGATGAAATAGCACATCTCCGTCGCGTCGGCGAGGGTCTGGAAGCCGTGCGCCACGCCGGCGGGGATATAGAGCGCGCGGCGGTTCTCTTCGCTCAGTTCCACCGCCGACCAGCGGCCATCATGAAGAGAGACGATGACATCGTGCGCCGCACCGCGCGTGCAGCGAACGATCTTTGCTTCCTCGTGCGGCGCTTCCTGGTAGTGCATCCCGCGCAGCGTCCCGCGCCGAGCGTTGTACGAAATGCTCCATTGCGGAAACGACGCGGCCAGCCCGCGGCGCGCGAACTCCGCCGCGTCGAAGATGCGCGCGAAGAAGCCGCGCTCGTCGTCGACCGGCTCGGGCTCGATGACGAAGGCGCCGAGAATGGGCGTTTCCACGAAGCGCATCAGACGATTCTCACTTCCGGCACCGGAATGATGAAGCGCCCGCCGCGCGCGCGGTACTCGTGCTGCTGGCTCAGGATCTCCTCGGCAAAGTTCCACGACAGCAGCAGTACGTAGTCGGGCATCCGCGCCACGAGCTCCTCCGGCGCCACGATCGGCAGCCGCTTACCCGGCGTGAACTTTCCCTGCTTGACCGTACTGCGGTCGGCGACGAAGTCGAGCGTCTCCGCGCCGATGCCGGTGAAGCTGAGGAGCGTCGTTCCCTTGGCCGAGGCGCCGTAAGCGGCGATGCGCTTGCCGCCGGCCTTCAGCCTCGCCAGCGCGGCGCGGAGCTCATCGCGCAATGCGCGCACGCGGTCGCCGAAGCGGTAGTAGGTATCGGGCGCGGCCGACTCCTCGTCGAGCAGCCGCTGCACCGAGCCGCCGCGCGGCATGCTGCGACCGACGAAGATGCGCAGCGATCCGCCGTGGATGGGGATCCGCTCGACCTCGCCGATGGTCAGGCCGTGCCGCGCGAAGAGCGCGTCGAGCGCGGTGACCGAGAAGTAGCAGAGGTGCTCGTGGTAGATCGTGTCGAACTCCAGCTTCTCGATCAGGTCGCGGACGTACGGCACTTCGATGGAGGCGACGCCGTCGTCCTTCAGCACCAGGCCGATGCCGCCCACAAAGCCGTTCAGGTCGGCGACGTGGGCCAGCACGTTGTTGGCGTGGACCACGTCCGCGCTGCGCGCCAGCGTGGCGGCGAGCTCGCGCGTGAAAAACTCGTCGATCGTTTCGATCCCCTTCTTCCTCGCCGCCTCGGCGATGTTGCGCGCCGGCTCGATGCCGAGCACCTTCACGCCGCGCGCGAGGTAGTGCTGCAGAAGGTAGCCGTCGTTGCTGGCGATCTCGATGACCAGCGAGTCGCCGCCGAAGCGCCGCTCGGCGATGAGACGCTCGGCGATCGAGCGGGCGTTCTCCAGCGCCGTGTCGGAGAACGAGGTGAAGTAGACGTAGTTTCGGAACAGCGTCTCCGGCGGCACGTCCCCGGTGATCTGCACCAGCGTGCAGTGGCGGCAGACCACCAGGTCGAGCGGGAAGCGCTCGTCCGGTGCATCGCCGTCGTCCGCCAACGCGTTTGCCAGCGGCGTGTCACCGAGGGAGAGGATCGGGTCGAGCGCCGCGCCGCCGCACGAGCGGCACGTCGTTCGCGTGGTGAAGGTGGTCATGCGGCGAAGAAGGCGCGGTACCAGTCGATGGTGTTGCGAAGGCCGTCGTCGAGCGTGAAGAGCGGCCGCCAGCCGAGCGCGTCGCGCGCTTTCGCGGCGCTGAGTGTCTGCTCGCGGATCTCGCTGAAGGCTTCGTTGCGGATGTCGGGCGAGAGATCCGAACCCATCAGCGCGATGATGCGGTTCACCAGCTCGAGCACCGTTACGCGCTCCTCGTTGGAGAAATTGAAGGCTTGCCCCGCGAGGCCTTTGTCGCCGGCGAGCTTTTCCGCGAGCAACATGTACGCCGCCGCGCCGTCCTCGACGTAGAAGTAGTCGCGAATGAACTCCCCGTCGGAGCGGATCACCGGCCGCGCGCCGCGCAGGATCGAACGGATCGTTCCCGGCACGATGCGGCTCCAGTTCAGATCGCCGCCTCCATAGAAGTTGCCACAGCGGGTAATGGCCACCGGCAACCCGAAGGAGACGGCGTAGCTCTGCGCGATGAGATCACCGCAGGCCTTGCTGACGTCGTACGGAAAGGTCGGCGTCAGCTCGGTCTCCTCGGTGTACGGCAGCTCTTCCTGCGCGCCGTACGCCTTGTCGGACGAGGCGATGACGACCTGCTTGACCGTCGGCGCGCGCCTGCACGCCTCGAGCAGCGTCCAGGTGCCGCGGATGTTCGACTCGAAGGTCGACAGCGGATTGCGGTTGGCGATCGGCACCAGCGCCTGCGCGCCGAGGTGGATGACCGTGTCGATCTCGTACTCGTTGAGCGCGCGCTCCATCGTCTCGTAGTCCTGAAGCTCGCCGTGGACGACGGAGACGCGGTCGAGCATCGCCTCGCGCGCGGCGAGGCTGGCCGGCACCCAGTCGCGCATGAGACAGATCACCGACGCACGCGCCTCGAGCAGGCGCTTGACCACCCAGCCACCGACCAGTCCCGTCGCGCCGGTGACGAAAACCGGCCGGTCGAGCCAGAAGCTCACGCCCACACCTTCCACGGTGCGCGGCCGGAACTCCAGATCGCTTCAAGCTGCCGCTTGTCGCGCATGGTATCCATGCACTGCCAGAAGCCTTCGTGGCGGTAGGCGGAGAGCTGGCCGTCGGCAGCCACTGCCTCAAGCGCGTCGCTTTCCAGGCTGCTGTCGTCGCTCTTCAGGTAATCGAAAATCTTCGGCTCGAAGACGAGGAAGCCGCCGTTGATCCACCCCTCGCCCGCCTGCGGTTTCTCGGTGAAGCCGACCACGCGGTCGCCGTCGAAGTACAGGCCGCCGAAGCGCGCGGGAGGGCGGACGGCGGTGACGGTGGCGATGGTGCCGGCGCGACGGTGGAAGTCGAGCAGCGCGCGGACATCGACATCGCTCACGCCGTCGCCGTACGTCACCATGAAGGTACCGCCGCTCAGCTGCGGCTGCAGCCGCCGCACGCGGCCGCCGGTGTGCGTGTCGTAGCCGGTGTCGACGAGGTCGACGGTCCACTCCTCGACCTGCCGCTGGCGCGGCTCGACTTTCCCGTTGCGAAGGTCGATGGTCAGGTCATTCGACAGAGCGTAGTAGTCAATAAAGAACTGCTTGATGACGTCGCCCTTGTAGCCGAGGGCCACGGTGAAGTCGCGCACGCCGTGATGCCCGAAGTGTTTCATGATGTGCCAGAGGATCGGGCGCCCGCCGATCTCCACCATCGGCTTCGGCCGCACCTCGGTCTCTTCCGCCAGCCTCGTCCCGAGCCCGCCCGCGAGGATCACGCATTTCATCGCGTCATCTCCGCCGGCGCCAACAGCTGGTTGGTCCATGGCAGCAGCGGGCGCACCACGCCGGGAATCTGGCCGCCGTAGTCGCCGCGCGCCGTGTCGCCGGAGAGGACGTCCACGACGTCGAATGCCACCGCATCGCGCTCATACACATGCACTCGAACCGGGTCCATTGTACTGACCGCCACGCTCACCACCAGCGTTCCCTCGGAGAAGTAATTGCCGGGGACGTGCGCGGTGCTGACGTAGCGCCCCGGCGCGCGCGCGCGGCCGCGCCACTCCGGATCGAGGTCGGCGGTGACGAAGACCACCAGCCCCTCCTCGTTCTGGAAGTGGAGATTGGGAACGAGCGGGTGGCCTCCTTCGAGCGCCTCCCACTCCACCTCGATGTCGACCGGACGGCGAATGTCGACCTTCGAGGTGACCGCGCCGCCGGAGCGGACGCGGACCGCGCGCAGGCGGACCACGTCGTCGGCCGGCGCGGTGGCGTTGTCGGGCCATTCGCGCGCGGCGGTAGTGCCGAGATCGGAGTGGAGATAGTGGCGGACCACCTCGTGTGACGGGCCGTCGTGAACGATCCGGCCGGCGTCGACCAGCATGGCGCGCGGGCAGAGCCGCGTGATCGAGGCGAGGTTGTGCGAGACGTAGAGGATGGTCCGGCCGTGGCGGCCGACGTCTTCCATCTTGTTCAGGCACTTGCGCTGGAAGCTGACGTCGCCCACGGCCAGCACCTCGTCGACGATGAGGATCTCGGTGTCGAGATGCGCGGCGACGGCGAAGGCGAGGCGGACGTACATCCCGCTGGAATAGCGCTTCACCGGCGTGTCGAGGAACTGGCCGATCTCGGCGAAGGCGACGATCTCGTCGAGCTTGCGCGCGATCTCCGCGCGGCGCATGCCGAGGATGGCTCCGTTGAGGAAGATGTTCTCGCGGCCGGTCAGCTCTGGGTGGAAGCCGGTGCCGACCTCCAGCAACGATCCCGCGCGGCCGTAGAGGCGCGCCAGCCCGGAGGTCGGCTCGGTGATGCGCGAGAGGATCTTCAGCAGCGTCGACTTGCCCGCGCCGTTGCGCCCGATGATGCCGATCACCTCGCCGCGATCGACGGTGAAAGAGACATCGCGCAGGGCCCAGATCGTCTCGCGCGCCGGCGCGCCGCCGCGCCGGCGGAAGAGCGAGCCGAGCGAGTCGCGCAGCGTGCGGTAGCTCATCTCCTTCACGCCGCCGATGAGGTACTTCTTCGCCAGATGCTCGGCTTCGATCGCCCGCGTCATCAGAGCACGTCCGCGAACAGCCGTTCCATGCGGCGGAAATAGTAGGCACCGCTGACCAGGACCATCAGGGTGACGGCGACCGAGTAGCCCAGCGCGCTCCACGGCACCGCGCCGCCGAGCATCGCCGCGCGGAACGTCTCCACGATCCCAGTCATCGGATTGATCGCCGCGATCCAGCGGTAGCGCTCCGGCACGACATGCAGCGGGTAGACCACCGGCGTGGCGTACATCCAGAGCTGGAGCAGGAACGGGATGACCACGCGCACGTCGCGGTATTCGACGTTGAGCGCGGAGAGCCAGAGTCCGACGCCGAAGGCGAAGACCGCGGCGACGGCGATGGCCAGCGGCAGGAAGAGGATCTGCGGCCCGAGGCCGACGCGATAGACCAGGGTCATCACCACCACCAGGGCGACGGTGACCACCATGTCGACGAAGCCCGAGAGCACCGACGCCGCCGGTACGATCACGCGCGGAAAATACACTTTGGAGATGAGATGCGAGCTGCCGATCAGGCTGTTGCCCGAGGCGCTGACGCCGGCGGAAAAGAACGACCATGGCACCAGCCCGACCATGATGAAGAGCGAGTACGGCACGTTGCCCGCGTCGATTTTCGCCATGCGATTGAAGAGGACGGTGAAGATCAACGCGGTCAGCAGCGGCTGCGCCACCACCCAGACTACGCCGAGGAGCGTCTGGCGGTACCGTACCTTGATGTCGCGCCAGACGAAGATGGCCAGCAACTCGCGGTACTCCCACACTTCGCGCAAGTCGATCGGCCGCCAGCCGCTCGACGGCGCGATGACGATCGGTCTCTGTTCCAGCGCGGACATGCCGCGATGATTGTGCACTATCCACCCGCTCGCGCCGCGATCTCGCGCGCGGCTACGGCGAAACCGATCGAAGCCGCGAGCACCAGCGGCGGCAGAACGATCAGCAGGTACGGCTCCCAGCGAAGCGGAATCCAAAGCGCCGTCACGATCGCACCGGCAAACGCCCAACAGACCGTGGCGCGCTCCGCGGGGGCGGTCTTTTTCATCGCCAGTGCGATCGCCGCGGCGGCGAGACCTGCCAGCAGCAGAATGCCCGCTTTGCCGCTGAAGAGGATCGACGCCGCGAACGACGTCCGCGCGATCGGCGTCGTGAGATGCCATACCGGCTGGACTCCGCGAAGCAACGCATGCAGGTCGTCCACTTGCATGAGCAATCGCTCGACGATTCGAAACGGGAGAGGCGCCCCCACGACGCCCGCGCGGGTGGCCCAATAGAAAGGGTTGATGGCAAGCGACGCCACGGCAAATGAAACGCCGAGGACCGCGAGAGCAGCCACCGTCTGCCTGGATCGCGGTTGATACGCGAGGAGAAATGCCGCGGACATCACCGCCGCGACACCGCCATTGAGCCGCGTCTGAAAGGCAACAGCAGCGCAGACGCCGGCCAACGCAACCAACGTCCATTGGAGCCATCGCTGCCGCACGTGGGTATACGTGAAAAGCGGGACGACGGTCATGAAGACCGCAAATGCCTGGAGGACGTCGGACCGGGCATGAAAGAGGAGCAACGCAAACAGAAAGTGTCTGAGCAGGATGACCTGGCTCAGGACGGCGGCCGCGATGCCGTATGCGTGGAGAAGAATGGCAAAGAGCACGATCGCCATGACACAGTTGATGATGAAGACGGCGATACGCGCCGGCCGGCGTAACGGCAGATAGTCGGGAGCGAAACGTGCCGGCATCGTGGCGGCGTCGACTCCCGCATCGTAAGCGCGCGCCAGGTCGAGATTTCGCGGAACTGACTGTCCGAACAGGCTGATCGCCGCGCCGAAAAAGTATTTGTTCATCGGCGGATGGCTGCGATCGGCGATGGTACGAAACCAGTCGGGATTCGAAATGTCGCCGCTGGCGAAGAGACGCCAGAAATACGATTCCGCGATTCGCTGACCTTCGTCGATCCGCCAGGGCGCATCGAGCTTCGAACTGCGCAAGCCGGCGAACAGATAGGCGGCGAGCAACGCCACAGCGATCAGGATCGTCCGCCGGATCGGAGTCGGACGAAGCAACGCGATTCCCCAGCGCAACCTGCGGCAGCCTCCCGCCGCAGTGTAGCGGACAGTCGATGTCCACCGCTGACCTACAATCGCCGCGATGCACCGTGGATTGGTGACGACGATCATCCCCGTCTACAACCGCGCGGCGATGCTGCGCGAGGCGGTGGCCAGTGTGCTGGCGCAGACGTATCGCCCGGTCGAGGTGATCATCGTCGACGACGGATCGACCGATGAGACCGCGGGCGTGGCGGACGAACTGGCGGGCGACGAAGTGCGCGTCATCCATCAGCCGAACGGCGGTCCCGGCACCGCCCGCGAGGCGGGGCGCCGCGCGGCGCGCGGCGAATTCATCCAGCATCTCGACAGCGACGACCTGCTCCTCCCGCACAAGTTCGCGCTGCAGGTGGCGGGGCTCGTCGCGCGGCGGGAGTGTGGCGCGTCGTATGGCTGGACACGCCTCCGCCATCGCGACGGCACCGCCGATACGCGGCCGTGGAAGCATTCCGGCGAGGCATTTGAAACGATGTTCCCGGCCATGCTCGAGTCGCGCTGGTGGGACACGCCGTCGCCGCTGTACCGCGCCGCGCTGCTGGAGCGCGCCGGCCCATGGTTGCCGCTGCGCGTGGAAGAGGACTGGGAGTACGACGCGCGCGTGGCCGCCCTCGGCGTACGCCTGCATCAGGTTTCCGACTGGGTGTGCGAGGTGCGCCTGCACGACGCGCATCTCTCCGGGGGCGGCGACGCGCAGCTCGCCGACCGCGCCGCGGCGCACGCGGCGATCTACGCCAGCGCGCGGCGCGCCGGCATCGCGCACGACGCGCCGGAGATGCAGCACTTCGCGCGCGAGCTCTTCCTGCTGGCGCGGCAATGCGGGGCGGCGGGACTCGCGCGCGAGTCGCGCATGCTGTTCGAGCTGGCGCGCGACGCGTCCGGCGGCGACCGCGACCGGCTGCAATTCCGCCTCTATCGGGCCGTGGCCGCGCTGGCCGGCTGGACCGGCGCCGGCAAACTCTCGCGCATGGCGGACCGGCTGCGATGACCGCGCCGCGCGTTTCGGTGGTGATGTCGGTCTACAACGGCGAGGCGCGCCTGCCGGTGACGCTCGACGCGCTGCTGTCGCAGACCATGAGCAACTTCGAGCTGATCGCGGTCGACGACGGGTCCACCGACGGCACGCGCGCCGTCCTCGACGACTACGCGCTGCGCGACGCGCGCATTCGCGTCCTCGCGCAGCCGAACAGCGGCCTGACGCGCGCGCTGATCCGGGGATGCGCGGAAGCGCGCGCGCCGCTCATCGCGCGCGAGGACTGCGGCGACCGCTCGCGCCCCGATCGCCTGCGCCGGCAGGCCGAGGTCTTCGATGCGCGGCCCGAGGCCGTTCTCTGCGCGTGCAGCGTCGACGTCTTCGCGCCCGACGGCGAGGTGATGTACACCTCCACGCGCGATGGCGCCCGCGTGCGCGAGAGCCTGCTGCGCGACAGCCTCGATCGCATCGTCGGCCTGCCGGCGCATCCTTCGGCGATGTTCCGCACCGACGCCTACCACCGCGCCGGCTGCTATCGCGAGGAGTTCTACTTCGCGCAGGACCTCGACCTTTGGATCCGCCTCGCGCCGCTGGGCGAAATCGTCATTCTTCCCGAGGTACTGCATGAGCAGATCTTCGAGCCGGGCGCGATCAGCGGCCGCGCGCGTGCGGAGCAGGTGCGCTCCGCGGAAATCGCGCTGGCGCTGCGCGATGCGAAGTCCGACGACGAGTCGGCAAGCCTGCTCGATTCCGCGCGCGCCATCCGGCCGCGGCAACGCCACGCCTCGCGCGGCGCCAGCGCCGCCGGCTTCTACTTCATCGGCCGCACGCTGCAGAGCCGCGGCGACCGCGCCGCGGCGAAGTACCTGCGCATGGCGGTGAAGGCCAATCCGTTGCTGCTGCGCGCTTGGGCGGCGCTGGCGGGGATTCGATGAAACGCCCGCAACCCGATCCCGCCTGGACCCCCGAGGTGGCCGAGGTCTACCGCAACGACCTGCGCGAGATGTGGGACCGCGACGTCGAGCGCCATTCGTACAACTCGTACCAGAACCAGCTGGCGCTTTACCAAAGTTTGATAGAGCGCTATGGCGCGCGGAGCGTGCTCGACGTCGGCTGCGCGCAGGCCACCCTGGCCATGCTGCTCGCCGAGAGCGGGCGCCGCGTGGTGGCGGTCGACATCCGCCAGCCGTTCCTCGACTATGCGAAAAACCGGTGGGAGCACGGCGAGATCGACTTCGTCTGCGCCAACGTCTTCGAACGGCCGCGGCTCGGCACCTTCGACGTCGTCTTCGCCAACCAGATCATCGAGCACCTGGTCTACCCCGCCGAGCTGCTGCGCATCCTTACCGCGTACGTCAATCCCGGCGGCGTGATGGTGGTCTCCACGCCGAATCACGACTACTTCCGCTCGCCGCTGCCGAGCTATACGGAGCTCGGCGATCCGAAGCAGCACGAGCACAAGCAGTTCTCCGCCGGCGGCGGCGACCACTTCTTCGCCTACACCGAGGAGGAGCTACGCGCCGCGGCACGCGAGGCGGGACTGGAGGTGGCGGAGATGCTCTACTTTGAGACGCCGTTCATCTCCGGGCATTTCATGGTTCGCTTCCTCCACCGCCTCCTGCCGGTCGCCGTGCTGCGCGCACTCGACCGCCTCGCGCTGCGCGTCGCGCCGCGCAGGCTCGCCCACCAGCTCTGCATGGTGGCACGGAGGCCGGCGCCGTGATCCGTCTCATCCTCGGACGCCTCCGCGCGAGGATGCTGCTGCGCGGCGCGTGCGTCGGCGCGAAGACATCGATCGGCGCGCGGCTGCAGGTCCGCAACGCGGGCGGCATCACCCTCGGCACGCGCGTGGAGATCGAGCACGACGTCTACCTCAAACTGGTGACGAGGGAAGCGCGCCTCACCGTCGGCGACTTCACCTTCATCGGCCGCGGCTGCGAGATCGACGTCGCCGATCGCGTGACGATCGGCGAACACGCGCTGCTCGCGCCGGGCGTCTTCATCGTCGACCACACCCACAACCACGCGCGCGGCATGCGCCTCGACGAGCAGGGCATCACCTCGGGCGCGGTGACCATCGGGCGCGACGCCTGGATCGGCGCCGGCGCGATCGTCCTGCACGGCGTGACCGTCGGCGACGGTGCGATCGTCGGCGCGGGAGCGGTGGTGACGAAGGACGTCGCGCCGTACGCGATCGTCGCCGGCGTTCCGGCGCGCGTGATCGGAGAGCGAAAGTGACGCACCGCGTCGCGATCGTCGCCTCGCACGTCATCCAGTATCAGGACCCGTTCTTTCGGCTGCTTGCGGCGGAGCCGAACATCGACCTCACCGTTTTCTACTGCTCGGCCGCCGGCGCCGAGGTCTATCGCGATGTCGACATGAAGACGACGCTGCGATGGGATATCGAGACGCTCGCCGGCTATCGCTATCGCGTGCTGCGCAACCTCGGCTTCGGCGACGGCTACACGCGCCTGATCAACCCGGCCATCGTACCGGCGCTGGCGCGCGGGCGATTCGACATGGTGATCTTCATGCTCGGCTGGGGGACGGTGTCGTCGCTGCTCGGCATCCTCGCCTGCCGCACGGCGCGCGTGCCGTTCTTTCTTTACGGCGACTCGAGCTTTCCGCCGACCGAGGGAAGCGCGGCGGCGCGACTGCGCGCCGGATTTCTGCGCGCGCTGTTCGGCGTCACCACCGGGTTCATGGTCTCGGGTGTGCTCAACGCCGATTACTACCGCCACTACGGCGCCGACCCGCGGCGTTTTTTTCTGCTGCCGTGGGCGGTGGACAATGAGCGCTTCGCCGCCGGCTGCCGCTTCGCGGACGGCGAGCGCGAGGCGCTGCGCGACCGCCTCGGCATCGCGCGCAACGCGGTAGTCTTTGTCTTCTCCGCCAAGCTCGTGGAGCGAAAGGACCCGATGACGCTGCTGCGCGCCTTCGACGCCATGAAGCATCGCGCGCGCGCCGCCACCCTCTTCCTCGGCGATGGCGTGCTGCGCGAGCCAATGGAGGCGTTCGTTCGCGAGCGCGGCCTCGATGGCGTCCACTTCGCGGGCTTCATCAACCAGACCGACCTGCCGAAGTACTACGGGGTGGCCGACGTGTTCGTGCTTCCTTCGACCTACGAGCCGCGCGGCGCGGTGATCAATGAGGCGATGGCCTGCGGGCTTCCGGTGATCGTCACCGACCGCTGCGGCTCGCTCGGCGACATCGTCCTCGACGGCGACAACGCCTTCGTCTATCCGGCCGGCGACGCCGCCGCGCTCGCTCGCGCCATGGACACGCTGACCGCCGGCGCAGAGCTGCGCGCGCGGATGGCACGCCGCTCGCGCGAGATCATCGACCGCTGGACCTTCGCGCGCGGCGTTGACGGAGTGAAGGACGCGCTGCAGTGGCTCGACGGGGGCGACCGCACGCCGTGATCACCGTGGCCATTCCGACCTACAACCGCGGCGCGATCGTGGTGGAGACCGTGCGGCGCCTGCTCGCGCTCGACCCGAAGCCCGACGTCATCATCGTCGTAGATCAGAGCGCGGAGCCGAACGCGGAGCTCGCGCGCCTTCACGATGAACGGCGGATCCGTCTGATCCGTCTCGACGCGCCGTCGATCCCGCACGCGATGAACACCGCTCTCGAGGCGGCGACCACTCAGCTCGTCCTCTTCCTCGACGACGACGTCGAGCCGTCGCCGCGCCTCATCGCCGCGCATGCCGAGGCGCATGCGCCGGCGGATGTGTGGGCGGTGGTGGGGCAGATTCTCCAGCCGGGAGAGTCACCGATCCATGTTGATCAACCGGTTGACGACCTCGAGTTTCGATTCAATGCATCCGACGGGCGGCGGGTGGCGAACGTGATGGCCGGCAACCTCTCGGTGAAGCGCG
>Ga0157377_10000098_pt1 | contig 62330 bp, 52 predicted proteins | sample M55metaG_FD_121116 | JGI IMG/M metagenome (GOLD analysis project Ga0157377, IMG submission 121116) | Miscanthus rhizosphere microbial communities from Kellogg Biological Station, Michigan, USA - M5-5 metaG | ecosystem: Host-associated > Plants > Roots > Rhizosphere > Soil | place: USA: Michigan... | reverse complement strand
TCTCGGCCGAGATGTTGACGGTGAAGCGGTTGGCCGCGCTGTCGAAGGAGGTGGCCGTCATGCACGCACCATTGAGCGCGATGCTGTCGCCCAGCTGCACGTCGTCGAGGTAGCCTGGTGGCGTTTCGATGACGAGTCGCTTGCCATGAGAGGCGTCGGCGCCCAGCGCCTCCACCTGAACGATGCGGCCGAGGCCGGTGATGATGCCTGTGAACATGGGTGAGATTCTCTTTCGTTTCTCTCGTTGGGGTCAGCCGAGGGGCCTGGCGATGATGCGAAGGTCTTGTCCGACGGGCGTGATGCTCACGAAGCGCAGCTCCACGCTGTCGGCCAGCGATTCGAGCGGGCCGAAGGCGGCAAGCTCGCGGCCGATGCCGAGCAGCTTGGGTGCGACGTACACCAACAGTTCGTCTACCAACCGTTCGCGGATCCACGAGCCGTTGAGCTTGTGGCCGGCTTCTACATGCAGCTCGTTGACGCCGCGTCGGGCGAGGTCGGTGAGCATGGCGGCGAGGTCGACCTTGCCGTGCTCGTTGGGCCACTGCGCAATCTCGGCGCCCGCGGTTTCGAGCGCCGATCGACGGGCGCCGTCGGGCTGCGCGCAGTAGATGAGCGCCTGCCCCGGCGGCGCCAGGATGCGCGCGGTGGGCGGTGTCTCCAGCCGCGAATCGACGATGACGCGCATCGGCTGCCTGGCGGTTTCAACGAGTCGCACGTCCAGCCGCGGGTCGTCGTCCAGCACCGTGCCCACGCCGGTGAGCAAGGCGCCGGCTCGCTTGCGCCAGGCGTGGCCATCGGCACGCGCCTGTTCGCCGGTGATCCATTGGCTCAGGCCATTGGGCAGGGCCGTGCGGCCGTCCAGCGACACCGCGGCCTTCATGCGCACCCAGGGCCGCTGCCGTTCCATGCGCGAGAAGAATCCGATGTTGAGCTCGCGCGATGCTTCGCCTTCGGAGCCCGTGATCACCTCGATGCCCGCCGCGCGCAGCCGGGCCGCGCCTTGGCCTGCGACGAGCGGGTTCGGGTCTTCGACGGCCATCACCACGCGAGCGACGCGGGCGGCGATCAAGGCATCGCAGCAAGGCGGCGTGCGGCCGTGGTGCGAGCAGGGCTCGAGCGTGACGTAGGCGGTGGCGCCTTCGACGCTTTCGCCGTGTTGTGCCGCATCGCGCAGCGCCATCACCTCGGCATGCGGGCCGCCGGCCTGCTGCGTGTGCCCTTGACCGATCACCCGGCCGTCGCGCGAGACGATCACGCAGCCCACGCGAGGGTTGGGCTCGCTCAGGCCGATCGCCTGGTGGGCGAGGGCCAGCGCGGTGCGCATCGGATCGTCGCTGTCGTGCATGGTGCTCAAGGTTGATGCTGGACGGTGGAGCGGTCGGCGAAATCGGCGCCGCGCCTGCCCGCCCGAGGGCAGTCCTGGTCGCCCCGCACGATGAGGAAGTTCTGCTGCATGAGCGCCTGCGTCACGTTCTTGTAGTCGCCGGGATGTTCGATGTTGCTGTCCACCGCGCCGCTGCCGTCCTGGTCGGCCGAGTAGCGGCACACCTTGCGGTCGGCGGCGGTGGGGCCAAGCGACCACCCCTTGGGAATGATCTCGCTGCGGCCCGACCACGGCATGGTGAAGACGACGCAATGGTAGGCGACCTCGCGCTCTCGCTGCTCGGTGCCGCACGACGGCCCGTCGGTCGCCGATGGTTCCGACAGCGTGAGCCGGATGTCCAAGGGGAGGGACGCATCCATCGAGCGCTCGTTGTCGGGTGGCGCCGAGAGCGAGAAGCGCACCGTGCCGCTGAGCAGCAAGCCCTTGATCGAGGTGCATTCGCCCAGCGTGCCGTTGCTCAGCTCGCCGTTGCGAACGCTGCTGGCGACCTTGTCGCAGCGGGCCACGACGAGGCCGGTGGCGTCGTCCATGATGAATGCAAGTGTGCCCGCCTCGTTCGGCTTGAAGGCGCTGGTGCCGTGGCCGAGCTCACGCGCGAAGGCCGGGATGGCGACGGAGCGGCCCAGTGCGGCATGCAAGGGCCGCGTGTCGCGGCGGATGACCAAGGCGGCCGAGAGCGCGGGCGGTGTCGTGGCGATGATGGATCGCAGCGCGAGGTGTTGGTCGGCGCCGGCACGGTCGGTCCAGGTGACGAGGACGTCGGCCGCCTGCATCGCGCCGTCGGCGGACACGCTGCGATCCACCCGGTAGCGGGTGTTGCCTGCGCGGCTGCTGTCAGGCGCGACGGTGAAGGACGCCGAGGCTGCCGCTGGCAGGGCGCGAAGCGATTCCATCTCCTGCTGCGCAAGCCGGACCGCTTCCGATCGCTGGCGGGCGATGTCGGCGTTGTGCCGCAGGGCGCTTTGCATCTTGGCCATGCCCAGCACGCCGAGCGAGAGGACGAGAAAGGCGATCAGCGCTTCGATCAGCGTGACGCCGCGTTGGGTGTGGCGATGCGCTCGCATCAGAAATCCTTCCAGCTGCCCGGCAGGCGCGAAACGCTGCCGAGGTCGTTGTGGAGTGCGTCGAGGACGGCGGCATCACGCACGAAGTCCATGACGCCGTGGCCGAGGGCGTTCGATTCGGAGATGGCCGCGCCGCGGAGCGTGCCGCCGTGTGTCCACACGAGGCCCTGGGCGTAGGCGAGGCCGTGCAGCGTCACGTTGCCTTCGAATGTGAGCTGGCCGCCCACCACGATGACGATGGGCCGTTCACGCGAGCCGAGGACCAGGTCCGTGGTGATGCGGGCGTCGCCCTCGATCCACACCATGCGTGCGCCCGACACGACGGCTGCGGAGAGGGCTTCGTCGCAGGAGGCATCGCAACGCAGGGTCCTCACACCGGGCTGCTGCTTCCACAGGGGCTTGGAAAGCCCGAAGAAGGACTGGAAGAAACCGTCGGGCGTGAGGCTGGCGAGGGACGTGTCCTTCTCGAGGATGGAGGATTCCCACATCGCCCCGGGTGCCGTGGTGAAGCGTGCCGCGCCGGCGCTGACGGTGCCGCCTGCATGCAGCGTGACGCCGTTGGAGCCGGCATCGGCGTTGTGGAAACCGGCGCCGGCAAGCCCCGTGTCGATGCTGTCTCGCGCCGTCAGGGCTGCGATGGGCGATGAAGCGAGGGCCGGCAGCGAGGCGATGGTCGCCTGGACGTGCGCCACAGCATCGGTGGGCCGCGCGGACGACGGCAGGCACTCGCCGGACAGGCTGGTGCAGCCGACGGCGCTCACCCGCCATGCGCGAGGCGCTGGGTCTGCCGCGATCGCCACGGCGAAGGCCGGCGCGTGAATGGAAACATCCGCCGCGAACACCGCCCGGCCATCGGTGGTGCAGGAGCAGGCCCAGCCCCGGGCGGCCTTGACGCACGTGGCGCGCAGCGCTGTGCCGGCGCGATCCGCAGCGCGTTGCCGCTCGCGAAAGCTCAGGTTGGCGGCATCGGATGTTGCGCGGCATTGCGCGTCGATGGTCCGAGGGTCGTTCATCATGGCCGTGCTCCATTCGACCGCGGCTTCAGCGGCTTCGAAGGCCTGCGTCGCGCGAACCTGGTTCAGCGACGAACGTGCTTCGAAGAGCAGGTTGCGGTTGGCGAAGGCCGCGACAAGTGCCATCACGCCGAAGAGGATCAGCGTGACAACCAGCGACGCCGCGCCGGCTTGCTTGCATCGGATCGCGTTCATGCGGGGCAGGCTCCGGCGATGGCGTCATTGCGCAGCCTCACCTCGCTCGTGAGCGTGCGGACGATCCTGCTGTCCGCGCCGGCGCGGGCGGTGATGGAGACGGCGAGGCTTCGCTGCTGCAGCGTGGGGCCGCAGGCCGCGACGCCAACGGGGCAGGGCGTGTCGCAGAGATCCGTCGCCAAGGCTTGTTCGCGCACCGTGGGCGTGACGGTGAATGCCGTCACGTTCAGCGTGCCGGCGTCGGTCAGGGCCTGCCAACTGCCGCTGCCGATCAGCATGTCCAGCACGCCCTTGCGAAGCCGGAAGCCGAACTGCTCGTTGTCGTCGAGCCGGTTGTTCTCGACCTCGTCGCGAGAGAGCTGGAAGCTGACCGCATCGGACGCAGCCGAAGCAGGCGCGAGCGAGAGGTACGGGTTGGATGCCGGCGACGCCGCGTGCATCGCCGCGGTGGCCTGGCCCCAGTAGCCGGTACGGCGCAGGTCGCGCGTGACGATGTCCATGCTCGTGCGCAGGTCCTGCATCAGCCGCGCTTCGACCAGCATTGCCTTGTGTTCGCGCAAGCGGGCAGCCAGCAGGCCACTTGCCGAGCCGACGACGAAGAGGCCGACGGCCAGGCCGATCATCAGTTCCACCAGTGTGAAGCCGCGCTGCTGCATCACAGGCCCCAGCATTGCTTGTTCACCTCGGCGGGGTTGTCCACCGAGGCATCGGTGCCGGACTGGCGCGTCACGTTCAGGCCATCGACCGTGACCTGCAGGTGGCGGCAGCTCGTGTCTGCCGACTGGGCGCCGCTGGCGACGGCCTGTGCCTTGAAGCCGGAATCGGTGATGGCTTCGACGCTGAGCGTGTAGTGCTTCGAGGGCGTCAAGGCCGGCATGCCGATCTCGGCGATGCTGCCGTAGGCCATGTGGTCGGATCGATAGCGCTCCTGCGCCATCTGCAAGGTCATGAGGGCGACGTGCGCATCGGAACGGCGCGCCTTGTGCAGCACCTTGCTGAAGCCAGGGTAGGCGACCGAGGACAGAACGCCCGCGACTGCGACGGCGCACATCATCTCGATCAGCGTGAAACCTGCCTGGCGTTGGAAGCTCGGGTTCATCGCCACCTCAGCACGCTGCATGGCCGGCCAGGCCGATGGCGCAGGAGCGTACGCGGCCCATGAGGTTGACCACGTGTTCGATCGCGCGGCCGCTTCGCGAGGTGATCTTGATGCTGCCCGCCGGCGTCGCGGTGCCGTGCATCGGGTCGAAGCCGATGGAGGCGACGTTGCTCTCGAGCGCCAGCCCGTCGTTTGCCGCGAAGGCGACCGCCTTGAGCTGGCGCGCGCCGACCGTGCATTCGGCGATGCCGTCCGCCTTGCAGGTGCACGTGCCGGCCGCGCCGCTATGGATCACGTAGCACGAGCCCCAAGGCTGGCGCTGGACCGCGAGCCTCAAGGCCTCGTTGCGCAGCACGCTTTCAGCGCGTGTGAACTGGATGTCGGTCGCCAGCTGCGCGGCGGCGCCTTCGAGCTTCTGTTTCTCGACCAAGCGCTGGAACCCCGGCGCCACCGTCCCGAGCGTGACGGCCCCGATCGCGAGCACCACACCGGCTTCCACCAGCGTCACTCCCCGTTGTGCACGATGCTGTCGCATCCCTTCCTCCATCGTTGTTGATGGAGTGGGATTGTGCGAATGGCGCGCGAAATCGGCGACCCCAGGAGGTGGGGAACGCAGTCGTCCTGACTAGGGGAGCCGCCCGTTCGGGCGGGGAGGGCAGAGGTGCCTTTGCGGGCGATGAAAGAAGCTTCGCCCCTGCGAGCGAGGGCGCCTCAGATGTCGCGGATCAGCTGCCTGAACTCGTCGACGTCCTCGAAGCTTCGGTAGACCGAAGCGAAGCGCACGTAGGCCACCTTGTCGATGCGCTTGAGCTCGCGCATCACCAGCTCGCCGAGCTTGGTGGACGGCACCTCGCGGGCGCCGCTGTTGAGCAGCTTGTCCTGGATGCGCTCCATGGCGGCGTCGATCTGCTCGACGCTCACCGGCCGCTTGCGCAGCGCGAGCGTCATCGAGGCGCGTACCTTGGCCGGGTCGAATTCGGCCCGCGTGCCGTCCTTCTTGACGACGGTGGGCAACGCGATCTCGGCGCGTTCGTAGGTGGTGAACCGCTTGTCGCAGCTCTGACAGCGGCGACGCCGGCGCACGACGTCACCCTCGTCGGACTCGCGGGTCTCGACGACCTGGGTGTCTTCGTGGCTGCAGAAGGGACAACGCATTCAGTGGAGCCCGCGGGCAATTGGGCGCCGCGGGCCCTGGACTTTAGCGATAAACCGGGAAGTCGCGCGTGAGTGCCGACACCTTGGCTCGCACGGCCGCGATGTTGGCTTCGTCGTGCGGGTTGTCCAGCACGTCGGCGATCAGGTTGGCGGTGGCGATGGCCTGCGCTTCCTTGAAGCCGCGGGTGGTCATGGCGGGCGAACCCAGGCGGATGCCGCTTGTGACCATCGGCTTTTGCGGATCGTTCGGGATGCCGTTCTTGTTGCAGGTCATGTGCGCCGTGCCGAGCAGCGCTTCCGCTTCCTTGCCGGTGAGGTTCTTCGGGCGCAGGTCCACGAGGAACACGTGCGACTCGGTGCGCCCGCTCACGATGCGCAGGCCGCGCTGGGTGAGCGTGTCGGCCATGGCTGCGGCGTTCTTCACGACCTGCTGCTGGTACACCTTGAAGTCGGGCGAGAGCGCTTCCTTGAAGGCCACGGCCTTGGCCGCGATGACGTGCATCAGCGGGCCGCCCTGGATGCCGGGGAAGATGGCGCTGTTGATCTGCTTGGCGACGTGGTCCTTCATGAGGATGATGCCGCCGCGCGGGCCGCGCAGGCTCTTGTGGGTGGTGGAGGTGACGACGTCGGCGTGCGGCACCGGGTTGGGATAGACACCTGCTGCGATCAGGCCGGCGTAGTGGGCCATGTCGACCATGAAGTAGGCGCCGATGTCTTTGGCCACCTTGGCGAAACGCTCGAAGTCGATGCGCAGGCTGTAGGCGGAAGCGCCGGCGATGATGAGCTTGGGCTTGTGCTCGTGCGCGAGGCGTTCCATCTGGTCATAGTCGATGGCTTCGTTCGCATCCAGCCCGTAGCTCACGACCTTGAACCACTTGCCGCTCATGTTCAGCGGCATGCCGTGGGTCAGGTGGCCGCCTTCGGCCAGGCTCATGCCCATGATGGTGTCGCCCGGCTGCAGCAGGCCGAAGAACACGCCCTGGTTGGCTTGCGAGCCGGAGTTCGGCTGCACGTTGGCGTTCTCGGCGCCGAAAAGCTGCTTGATGCGGTCGATGGCGAGCTGCTCGGCCATGTCGACGAATTCGCAGCCGCCGTAGTAGCGGCGGCCGGGGTAGCCCTCGGCGTACTTGTTGGTCAGCTGGGTGCCCTGCGCGGCCATGACGGCGGGCGAGGCGTAGTTCTCGGAGGCGATCAGCTCAATGTGCTCTTCCTGGCGCTGGTTCTCGCGCTGGATGATGGACCAGAGCTCGGGGTCCACATTGGCAATCGTGGATTGGGATCGGTCGAACATGATGTGGCAGTCCTTCGTCAGCAGAAGACCCGCGACTGAAAGCGATGCGTGGCGCACGCTGTCACAGGCTGCCCAGGCGAACGGCTGAAACGTGTGCGTCGACGAACTGCCTGACACACCGTCTGCACTCCCCGGTGGTTCACCACCTCAGGCTCCGCAAGTGAAGCCCCATCGCCAGTCGCGCAGAGCGGCGAGTTTACCCGACGGTCCCGCGAAAAGCACATGACAAAAATTCAAGCGCCGCCTCGGGGGCGGCGCTCTTTCGTGGGCGTGCCCGCGGCTTCGCGGGGAGCCTGCTGCGGATCAGGCCGGGGCCTTGCTCAGCAGCGCCACCTTGTCGACCGCCGCCGGCTTGTCCACGGGCTTGGCATCCGCCTTGACCGGCATGGCCGTGGCATCGTCCTCCGGCTTGTGGACCGGAATGGGCGCCGGACGCTGCACGTTGATCGCGACGATCTTGCCGCCGGCCACCATGCGCAGGTTCGCCTGTTCGGCCAGCACCTTGCTGGCATAGCCGCCGTCGTCGTCGAGCTTGCTTGCGCCCACGTAGTAGCGCAGGCCCGGCTCCAGGCCGCCGGCGCGGGCGATGCATTCCTTGAGCACCTGGGCGCCGACGCGCAGGTTGGTCACCGGGTCGAAGGCCGCGAAGTTGCCGCCGTAGGCGTCGTACTTGTCGTCGTGCACGCGGGTCATGACCTGCATCAAGCCTTGCGCGCCGACGGGGCTCTGGGCGAAGGGGTTGAAGCTCGACTCCACCGCCATGATGGCGAGGATCAGCGTCGGGTCCAGGTTGACGCGGTCGCCGACGATCCAGGCTTCCTTCACGAGGCGGCTGATGGGCTCGGGCGCCACCTTGTAGCGGCGGGAAATCCACTGGGCCACGGCCGCCTGCTGGCGGGTCAGGCCCTTCGGGTCGAGCGCGGTGGCACGGCTGATGGCGTCCGGCTCGGCGAGCGAGGCGGCGACCAGTTCGGCCGGGTCGGTGCGGGCGTCCTGGCGGGCTTGCAGCCAGTCCAGGGTCTGGGCTTCGATGCTCTGGCGCAGGTCGGCCCGGCTGCCAATGAAGAACACGGCGCCGATGGCAATGAAGCCCACCAACGCGAGCGTGTTGTGGCTCACCTCGAGCAGGCCTTGGCCCACGTCGCGGATGAACACTCCTGCAGATGCCGCACAAGCGTCGCCAACCTGGCGGACTTGCGCGAGCAGACGGCGTATCGCTGTCATGTCGTCCTTTCTTCATCGCGCCTCGACGACGCCCACTTTGCTACTGCTCAGCGGGTGCCGAGGCGACGGTGATAATCGGCTGAGGCGCGGCACTGGGAGAGCAGTGCGAGCCTTCGAACCAGCCTGTTCGGCAGCGTTGCGCCCTCTCCATCCCAACAATGTGGGGCGCGGGTTATCCCTGACTCGTCAGGAACGGGCGAATTCTAGGAAGGCTTTTCATAACCGGTCAAGGTTATGAAACTAGTTTCTTATTTCCATTTGATATGAAATATCGCGATTTGCGGGACTTCATGGCCGGCCTGGAGAAGCTCGGCGAGCTTCAACGCGTCGCAAAGCCAGTATCGGCGCGGCTTGAAATGACAGCGCTCAGTGACAAAGTCCTGCGGGCCGGCGGACCCGCGCTTCTTTTCGAGAAACCCGACAGTTACAAAATTTCAGCCTTGACGAACCTCTTCGGCACTCCTAGGCGGGTCGCCCTGGGGATGGGCGCGACCGAGGTCGGCGAGCTTCGCGAGGTTGGGCAGATGCTCGCCAGCCTCAAGGAACCCGAGCCGCCCAAGGGACTGAAGGACACCGGCCGCTTGTTACAAATGGCCAAGGCACTGTGGGACATGAAGCCCGCCAGCGTCCGGTCGGCGGCTTGCCAGGAAGAAGTCGTCGAAGGTGCAGACGTGGACCTCGGCCGCTTGCCGATCCAGCTGTGCTGGCCGGGCGACGCGGGGCCGCTCATCACCTGGGGCCTGGTCATCACACGCGGTCCGCAGTCGGTGCCCAGCCCGCGCCGTCGCCAGAACCTGGGCATCTACCGGCAGCAGGTCATCGCCCGCAACCAGGTGATCATGCGGTGGCTCGCTCATCGCGGCGGCGCGCTCGACTTCCGCGACTTCGCGCTCGCCAACCCCGGGCAGCCGTTTCCTATCGCGGTGGCGCTGGGCGCCGACCCGGCCACCATCCTCGGCGCGGTCACGCCGGTGCCCGACACGCTGTCCGAATACCAGTTTGCCGGCCTTCTGCGCGGCAGCCGCACTGAAGTGGTCGACTCGAGCGTGGGCGAGGGCGGCATGATGCTCCAGGTGCCGGCCAGCGCCGAGATCGTGCTGGAAGGCCGCATCCCGACCGCGGCACCCGGCTTCACCGGCGTGAGCGAGCACGGCGTGAAGCTCAAGGAAGTCGGCGGCTATCTTCATGCACTGGAAGGCCCCTTCGGCGACCACACCGGCTACTACAACGAGCAGGACTGGTTCCCCGTCTTCGAGATCACGCGGATCACCTCGCGCCGCGAGCCTATCTACCACTCCACCTACACCGGCAAGCCGCCCGACGAGCCGGCCGTGCTCGGCGTGGCGCTGAACGAGGTGTTCGTCCCGATCCTGCAGAAGCAGTTTCCCGAGATCGTCGACTTCTACTTGCCGCCTGAGGGCTGCAGCTACCGCATGGCGATCATCAGCATCAAGAAGAGCTACCCCGGGCACGCCAAGCGGCTGATGTTCGGGCTGTGGAGCTTCCTGCGGCAGTTCATGTACACCAAGTTCATCGTGGTGACGGACGACGACGTGAACATCCGCGACTGGCGCGAAGTCATCTGGGCGATCACCACCCGCATGGACCCGGCGCGCGACACCACGCTCGTCGAGAACACGCCCATCGACTACCTCGACTTTGCCTCCCCGGTGAGCGGGCTGGGCGGCAAGATGGGCCTGGACGCCACCAACAAATGGCCGGGCGAGACCTCGCGCGAGTGGGGGCGCACGATCACGATGGAGGCCGCCGTCGAACAACGCATCGCCGGCATCTTCGACGAGGTGATGGCGGCCGTCCGGACCAAGGGCTGAGCTGAGACGCACGGTGGGGTGCGAAAGTCATCGATCGTCGCAAATTCCGTTGATTATTCGCTTGATCTCGTGAGGGGCATGTCCTAAGTTTGGGGGGCCTGCATGCAGGTATCCGCAATGGCGCAATCTTTGCGCGCCAGGAGCCCCGGACTTCAATCCCTCCGGAGCCCCAAAGGAGGCGTCAGCCTCCCACCCCCTCCCGCCACCCCGGCGGCGAGGGGTTTGTCATTTTTGTCTCCCTAGAACCGAAACGACTCTCCCTAGCCGTGGGTGTGGGCATGAAGCACATGCTTACGCAGACTCTCGGGTCGGAAAGGCGCAAAGCCTTCCTTCACAACCTTTCGGAGTCGTCCATGAAAAAACTGATCCTCGGCGCGGCCATCGCGCTCATCGTCAACGCGGCCCAGGCCGTCACGCTCGTCGACAACACGGCGGTCGCACTGCCGGGCACCACGGTCGCCGCCGAGCCGCAGCTGGCCGGCACCGTGCTGGAAGACACGCTCACCGATTTCGCGATCGCGGGCGAAGGCATCACCGGCCACATCCAGTCGCGCGTGGTGCGCAGCGTGGATGGCACGCTGGACTTCTACTGGCGTGTCTTCAATGACGAGACCTCGCGCGGCAACATCGGCAACTTTCGCATCGGCGAATTCCTCTCGCCCGAATACAACGCCAACTGGCGCATCGACGGCCTGGGCGACGTGGCCCCCACCAGCGCCTACAAGTTCGGCGGCGGGCTGGCCGACCAGGGCTACATCAACTTCCAGTTCTTCGATGCGGCCAGTACCACCGGCCTGCTCACGCCGGGCAAGTCGTCGATGTTCATCCTGCTCGATACGAGCGCGACCTCATACAACGAGTCGGCGCTGATGGACGTCGCCAACCGCGACACGACGCAGATCTCCGGCATTGCGTACACCTTCACGCCGGCGGCGCCGGTGCCCGAGCCGAGCACCTACGCGCTGATGGGCCTCGGCCTTGCGGCGATGGGCTTCCTGCGGCGCAGGACGTCCCGCGGCTGATGCACTGACAACGCCTCACTTGACGCCGCGCTGCTTGGCCAGCGCGGCCTGCGTCTCGTTCCACAAGTCCATGCCGACGTTGGATGCGATGGACGCGTTCACGCGGGTCAGCTTGTCGCGCATGCGCGCGGCCTCGGCGGGCGAGAGCTCGTTGATCTGCATGCCTTTCGCCTTGAGGTCGGAGAGTGCCCTGGACGCTTCCTCGCGTGTGTCCTTGCGTTCGAAGTCGCGGCTCTTCTCTGCCGCCTTCTGCAGCACGTTCTTCTCGTCGGGCGACAGGCCGTCCCAGAACTTCTTGCTGGCCATCACGATCCACGGGCTGTAGACGTGGTTGGTGACGGTGAGGTATTTCTGCACCTCGTAGAACTTGCTCGACAAGATGGTGTTGAACGGGTTCTCCTGCCCGTCCACCGCCTTGGTTTCGAGCGCACTGAAGAGCTCGGAGAAGGGCAGCGGAATGGCATTGGCGCCCAAGGTCTTGAAGCTCTCGAGGAAGACGTTGTTCTGCATCACGCGCAGCTTGATGCCGTCCAGGTCCTCGAGCTTGTTGACCGCGCGCTTGTTGTTGGTGAGGTTGCGAAACCCGTTCTCCCAGTAGGCGAGACCGACGAGCCCCTTCTCGTCGAGCTTGGCGCGCACCTTGGTTCCGATCGGGCCGTCGAGCAGCATGTCGGCTTCCTTCGCGTTGTTGACGAGGAAGGGCGTGTCCCACAGCGCCATCTCCTTCGTGATGCCGATGAGCGTGGCGGTGGACCCGACCATCATTTCCTGCGCGCCGCCGATGAGCGCCTGCTGCATCTGCACGTCGGAGCCGAGGCTGGACGCGCCGAAGGTGCGGACCTTCATCTTGCCGCCGGAGAGCTTCTCCACCTCCTCGGCGAAGACCTTGGACGCGCGGCCCTGGTTGGATTGTTCGTTGAGCCCATAGCCGAAACGGATGAGGCGCGGCTTGATGTCCTGCGCCTGGGCGAGGCCCATTGCGGCCAGCGCCACGGCGGTGAAGGCGACGGTGGCGAGTGTGCGGCGTTTCATGTGTGTCTCCTTTGAAGATCGGAATGACGTCAGCGAAGCCAGATCACCGGCCAGGTGACGAACTGCGGGAAGATCGTGAACAGCGTGAGGATCGCGACGTAGGTCACGAGGAAAGGGTTCACGCCCTTGATCACGTCGTGCATCTGGAGCCTGCCCACCCCCGCCACGACGTTGAGCACCTTGCCCACGGGCGGCGTGATCAGCCCGATCGCGCCATTGAGCACGAACATGAGTCCGAAGTACACCGGGTCGATGCCGGCCTTCTGCGCGATGGGCAGCATCACCGGCGCGAAGATGAGGATGGTGGGCGTGAGGTCGAGCGCCGTGCCGATGAGCACCAGCGCGATCATCATCACCGCCATCAGGATGCGCGGGCTCTGCACCAGCGGTCCGAGCCAGGCGGTGAGCGTGGCAGGCAGGTCGGCCAGCGTCACCATGTACGACGCCACCTGGGCGCCTGCGCACAGGAACATCACGATGGCCGTCGTCTTGGCCGCGCGCACGAGCACGCCGTGGAACTGGGCGAGCGTCATCTCGCGGTGCACGAAGAAGGCGATGACGAGCCCGTAGACCGCCGCGACCACCGCCGCTTCCGTGGGCGTGAAGTAGCCGCGCTTCATGCCGCCGATGATGATCACCGGCATCAGGATGGCCCAGAACGCCTTTGCCGTGGCGCGCAGGCGTTGTGCCATCGGCATCGGCTCGCCCTTGGGCAGGTCGATCTTGCGCAGGACCAGCTTCCACGCGATGACCAGGCCCAGGCCCATGATGAGCCCCGGCACGATGCCCGAGATGAACAGCGCCGAGATCGAGGTGTTGGTCGTGACGCCGTAGATGACGAAGGGCATGGACGGCGGAATGATGGGCGCGATGATGCCGCCCGAGGCGATGAGCCCGGCGGACGTGTTCATCGGATAGCCATGCGTACGCATCATCGGCAGCAGGATGGTCGCGAGCGCCGCGGTGTCGGCCAGCGCCGAACCCGACATGCTTGCCATGAGGATCGCCGCGCCGATGGTGACGAAGCCCAGCCCGCCGGGGATGTGGCCCACCCAGGCCTGTGCCATGTCGATGATGCGCCGGCTGATGCCGCCCGCGTTCATCAGTTCGCCCGCGAGGATGAAGAAGGGCACGGCCAGCAGCGGAAAGCTGTCGACGCCCGCCACGAGGTTCTGTGCAAACAACTGGGTGTCCCAGAAGCCCAGGCCCCAGGCCATGGCCGCGCCGGTGAGCACCAGCGCGAAGGCCATGGGCACGCCGATGCCCATCACCACCAGCATGACGACGACGAAGAGGACGGCGACGGTGCCCTGGTTCATGTGCCTATTCCACTTCCGCCTCGTGGCCGAGGTCGATCGGCGCGACTCGCACCAGGTTGACGAGTGCCATCACGCCGATGGCCACTGCGCTGAGGAAGGCCGGCAGCGGCAGCAGCGCCACCGGATAGCCCAGCACCACGCTCGTGCTTCCCATGCCGACCACCACCTGCTGCCAGGCGCCCCAGCCCACGAGCACGCACGACAGCACCACCAGCAGGTGGATGGCGAGTGTCATCAGCTTGAGCGGCAGGCCGCCCATGCGGCCGCGCAAGGGTAGCAGCAGGCTGGTGAAGGCCATGTGCTCGCCCAGCGGGTAGGCGGCAGTGGCGCCGATGAAGACCATCCACACGAAGAGCAGGCGCGACAGCTCCTCGCTGGCCGCGATGCCGCTACCGAAGCCGTAGCGCAACACGACGTTGACGAAGACCGCCAGCGCCATCACGCCGAGCGTGAGCGCCATGGCGCTGTCGGCCAGGCGGTAGGGCCAGGGCTTGCGCCCTTCGGAGGGTGTGCTCATGTCCGTGGGCGTCGATGACGGGGTGGTGGAAGCTTGTGCGGCGAGCCACTGCAGCACCTGCGTGAGCAGCACGGCGGGCGGGAGCGTGGCGTCCACGCGCAGCACGCCGGCCTCGCCGTCGGGACGCTCGAGCGTGGCGAACTGGCTTGCGACCAGCGCGGGTGGGAAGACGTGGGTGGCCCGGCGCTCGACGCGCTCACGCGCCACCGCTTCGTCGAGGTCGAGGAAAACGAAGCGTAGGCCCGGCGCGGCGGCGCGCAACTGGTCGCGGTAGCTGCGCTTGAGCGCCGAGCAGGTGAGCACGGCATGGGGTCGCGCGGCCAGCTCGCGCGCCAGCGAGGTCAGCCAGCTTTGCCGATCGGCGTCGGTGAGCGGCACGCCGCTGCTCATCTTGGCGACGTTGGCGGGCGGATGGAAGTCGTCGCCTTCGACCATCGGCCAGCCGAGCGCCGTGGCCACGGCGACGCCGAGGCTCGATTTGCCGCAACCGGCGACACCCATGACGACAAGGGATGGCATCTTCAAAGCGGGGGATCTGGTGGGGACGCGCCGGTGGACAGCGCTATCTCTTCGAGACGGAAAAAAGGATGGAGGCAATGTTTCATGCGCCGTGCGATCCCTGTGAATTCTCGCGATTGGAGCTTGTCCCAACCCTTTGGATAGCGCTATCCTATGAGTGAGAACCAGTCACACCCATCAGGGCTAACCCGGCCCCGCACCATGACCATAGCAACTTTCCGACGCGGCCGGTCGTCCGGCCGCGTCACCTTGAACGACGTCGCCGAGGCCGCCGGCGTCAGCCCCATCACCGTCTCGCGCGCCTTGCGCGGCGAGCGCAGCGTGGCGCCGGAGCTCGTCGAGCGCGTGCAGGCCGCAGCGCAGACGATGGGCTATGTGCCCGACCCGGCGGCGCGGGCGCTCGCATCGCAGCGCAGCTCGCACGTCGCGGTGCTGATCCCGATGCTGAGCAACACGCTCTTCGTCGACCTGCTCGATGCCGTTCACCGCACGCTGCTGCCGGCCGGTTTCCAGACGCTGATCGGCATCACCTACTACAAGCCCCAGGAAGAAGAGCAACTGCTGCAAAGCTACATGGCGCACCGGCCTGCGGGCCTGATCGTCACGGGCTTCGACCGCACCGAGGCCGCGCGCCGCCTCATCACCGCGAGCGGCGTGCCCTGCGTGCACGTGATGGAGACGACTGATGCACCCGGCGTGCATTGCGTGGGCTTCTCGCAGAAGGAGGCAGGCCGTGCCATCACCGCGCATTTGCTGGCGCGCGGCCGAAAGCGCATCGCCTTCGTGGCCGCGCAGCTCGACCCGCGGGTGATGCAACGCGCCGAAGGCTACCGAGAATGCCTGCGCGAGGCGGGCATCTACGACCCCGACCTCGAAATCCTCAACCCCGACAGGTCGTCGCTCGCGCTCGGCGGTCACCTCTTCGAGGACGTGCTGCACCGCCGGCCCCACGTGGACGCCATCTTCTTTTGCAACGACGACCTGGCGCAAGGCGGCCTGCTGGCGGCCCTTCGGCTCGGCGTGATGGTGCCCGAGCAGGTGGCCATCGCCGGCTTCAATGACCTCACCGGCAGCGACCAGATGCTGCCGCCGCTCACGACGATTCACACGCCGCGGGTGGAGATCGGCGAATGCGCGGCGCGCATGCTGCTGAGCCTCATGCGGCGCGAGCCGGTGGAGGCCACCAGCGTGGACCTGGGCTATCGCCTCGTCGTGCGGCAAAGCAGCTGAACAAGGCGGCTGGCGTGCAAGGTCTTTGCCATGCTGAGACGATTCGCGGCACCGCAATGCCGATGGAACCCGCATGATCGACCTCTACTACGCCGGCACGCCCAACGGGCAGAAGATGACCCTGTGCCTGGAAGAGCTGGGCCTGCCGTATCGCCTGAACCGCATCGCCTTGATGAAGGGCGAGCAGTTCGCGCCCGACTTCCTCAAGATCTCGCCGAACAACAAGATCCCCGCGATGGTGGACCATGCGCCGGCCGACGGCGGCGAGCCGATCGCGATCTTCGAATCGGGTGCGATGCTGCAGTACCTGGCCGAGAAGACCGGCCGCCTCATGCCGCAGGACCTGCGCGGCCGCACGGTGGTGATGCAGTGGCTGTTCTGGCAGGTGGGTGGGCTCGGGCCCATGGCCGGGCAGAACGGGCACTTCGCGGTGTACGCGCCCGAGAAGATTCCGTACGCGATCGAGCGCTACGTGAAGGAAACGGCGCGCCTGTACGGCGTGCTGAACAAGCGGCTCGAAGGGCGCGAGTTCATTGCGGGTGAATACTCCATCGCCGACATCGCCTGCTACCCGTGGATCGTGCCGCATGAGTCGCACGGGCAAAGCCTGGATGACTTTCCCAACCTCAAGCGCTGGTTCCACACCGTCGCCGCGCGGCCCGCGACGGTTCGTGCGTTCGAGGGGGTCGAGCAGAGCTACGCGAAGAACGCTGGGTCGAAGATGACGGACGAAGAGCGCCGCGTGCTGTTCGGAGCGCAGCCGAAGGTCTGACTCGGACAGCGCGAGGTCAGCCCAGCGCCATCTCCCCGTCCAGCGCCTCGATCAGGTCCGGAATCAGCTGCCGCAACTCGCCTGTCGCGATCGCGACGTCGGTGTCGAAGCCTGCATCCTGCGATGCAGGGCCTTCGAGCACCACGTCGAGCAGCTTGATCTTCTTGAGCGTCAGCGCTTCGGTCAGCACGAAGGACACGCGGTTGTCCCAGGTCATCGCGAGCTGCGTGGGGATCTTGCCTTGCTCGATGTGCTGGCCCACCTCGTCGATGTCCAGGTTGTGACGCGCGTACTTCACCAGCGCCTTCTCGCTGTCGGGCTGCTTGAGCTCGCACTCCCGGTCCACGCTGAAGCCGGCGGGCGCCTGCTTGGTCTTGAGCCACTGAGACATCGCGGTGGAGGGCGCCGATTCGGTCTGCAGCAGCTTGAACACGATGCCGCCGCCCAGCACGTCCACCAGAAGCGTGACGATGCGGTCGGCCTTCTTGCTGCTGGCCGCGTCGATGATGAGCAGCTGTGCCTTGGCATCGATCCAGATGTTGGTGCTCGATCGCTTGGAGAAGGCGCGCGGCAGCAGCTCGTGCACGATCTGCTCCTTCATCTCCTTCGCGCGCTTGCCCTTGGGCCGGCGGCCGGTGTCGGCCTCGATCTTGTCGAGCTCGGCCTCCAGCCGCGTCTTGATCGCCGAGCTCGGCACGGCCTTGGTCTCCACCACCAGCCGCATCATCAGCTGGCCGCCCACCACCTCCACCATCGGCGCGTGCTTTTCACCGCGCGGCTCGACGAAGCCGGCCGATTCAGGCTGCGTGGCGCCGCATTCGGTGAAGCGAAGCGAGGCGAGCTTGTCCTGGAGCACGGAGAGTTCGGGCTGGTCCCACTGGACGATGCGATAGACGAGGGCGTTCTTGAACATGCGGGGGAAACGACGGAAGTCCACAAGAGTCGCGCGGCGAGCGCTGCGCGAGGAGCGCGGATGGTACTCGGTGCGGCGTTTCGCGCTGGTGTCCGCTTGTCAGGACGCGACGGCTTCGTCCGCCTGGCCGTGCAATATGTCCGCGGCGGCCGGCGCGCCCGCGACGTGCACGCGGTTGCGTCCGTTGCGCTTGGCATGCAGCAGCTCGTCGTCCGCGGCCTTGAGCAGCGCATCGGGCGACTGGCGCGCGGTGCCCGTGTCGGCGATGCCGGCGGAGAAGCTCAGGCCGCTCAGCGTCACGTCGCCGGCGCGCAGGCTGTGCGCACGCCAGCGCTTGAGCAGCGATTCGACCTTGCGCCGCGCGCCGTCGGCATTGGTGCGCGGCATCAGCAGGCAGAACTCTTCGCCGCCGTATCGGCAGGCCACGTCGCTGCGACGGCCGTGGCGCACGAGCAGCTCGCCGAAGTCCGCCAGCAGCTGGTCGCCGGTGGCGTGGCCGTGCTGGTCGTTGACGCGCTTGAAGTGGTCGAGGTCGATGATGACCAGCGCCATCGCGCGGCCTTCGCGCTGGGCGAGCGCGAAGAGCGTGGGCAGCGCGTCGTTGAGATGCCGCCGGTTGAACAGCCGGGTGAGCGGGTCCTGCGTGGCCTGGCGGCGCAGCGCTTCCTGCAGCGACTGCACCTCCTGCACCTTGTTCAGCAACTGCTGGTTGGCGGCGGCGAGCTCGGCGCGGGCACGTTCGGTGCTCCGCCGGCGCGCGTCGTTCTCGTCCAGGCGGTGCTGCAGGCGCAGCAGCTCGGTCTGCAGCGTGGCGGCCTGGTAGCGGGCACGCGACGCGAGCTTGGCCTGGGCGCGGTGGTGCCATTGCCATTGGCGCAGCGCCTTCAGGGCGCGGGCTGCGTCGCCGAGCCGTTCATGCGCCTCGCTCAGCACGCCGAAGAACTGGGCCCGCATGCGCAGGCTCAGGCCCGGCGTGTCCTCGCTGTCCATGGGCGGCATGGCGGGTTCGAGCCTGGCCACCGCCTCACGCGCATCGCCCTTGACCAGCGCGAGCAGCCCCGCCGCGATCGTGCGTTCGAGCCGCTCATCGGGCACCACGCCCGGGCCCTCGGCCAGCGCGCGCCGCACGAGGTCTTCGCCCAGGGCCAGCTCGCCGGCGCGCAGGGCGGCAATCGCCATCGATTCGAAGTGCGTGGCCATGCGCCCGCGGCCGCTGGCATCGGCCGGCATGCGCAGCAGGGCGTCGATGTCGGGCAGGCTTTCGCTTTCGCGGCGCAGCTCGGTCAGGCAGATCAGCCGGTTGATCTGCAGGATGCTCACCAGCCGCGGGTTCTTCAGCCGGGCGCAGCGTGCGAGGCCCTGGTCCACGTGCTGCAGGGCGTGCTCGTAGTCGCCGATCTGCAGCAGCTCGTGCGCGAGGTTGCAGTGGAGCACCGTGTCGAACCCGCGGCCTTGCGAAGGCCGCGCATCGCGCAAGGCCTCGTACATGTACGCGAAGGCCTGGGTCGAATCGCCTTGTGCCGAGTAGCAGCCGGCGATGGTGTTGAGCAGCACGCCCAGTTGGTCGTGGCGCAGCACGCGCACGCCGTCGTCGCGCAGCGGCAGCACCTGGGCCAGGGCTTCGTCGACCCGGCCCTGGCGCCACAGCGACCGTGCGATGCCCGCACCGGCCAGGATGCGGCCGGCGCAATCCTGGGTGGCATCGAAGCACGCTTGTGCGCGCTGCAACTGTGCCGACGCTTCCGCCGCGGTGGCGTAGTAGAGCTGGAAGAAGCCCATCGCCATGCGGCCCCAGCCCTCGGCGGCGAGGTCCTCGGAGCCAGCGGCCGCCTCGATGGCGCGCTCAGCCAGCGCGCACGCCTGCGTCGAATCCACGTGAAGCAGATTCCACGCACGGTGCGCGAGGCGCAGGGCTTGGGAAGACTGGAGGCGCTGGGTCGCCATGGCCGCGATTATGGTCGGGGAGGCGGCTATGCTCCAACGGTCGTGCGCCTGCACTTCGGCCGGCGCACCAAGCCTTGACGATGCATGGCCCGCACCAAGCTCATCACCTGTGGTGTCCTCCTGCTGAACACATCCGGCGAGTTGCTGCTCGGGCATGCGACGGGCGGACGCTACTGGGACATCTTCAAGGGCATCGGCGACCCTGGCGAAACGGCGCGCCAGACCGCGGTGCGCGAGTTGCAGGAAGAGTGCGGGCTGGTCGTCGAAGCAGACACCTTGCATGATCTCGGCCTCTTCAGCTACCGCCCCGAGAAGGATCTTCAACTGTATGCATCGCTGATCGAACGCATCGACCCGTCGCAGTGCCGGTGCACGAGCTTCTTTCGGGATGCGCACGGCAAGCTCCGGCCGGAGATGGATGCGTTCAAGTGGGTTGCCTTCGACGAGGTGCCCGAGCGCTGCGCGCGCAGCATGACCGCGGTGCTCACCGGGCCAGCCGGGCTGTCGTCGCTGCTGGGGCGCCTCGGCGATTCGCAATGCCATCCGAAATGAACGCGAACGACGTGCTGCGTCAGGCCTTGACCCTCGAAGAAGCTGGGGAGATGGGGCGCGCGTTTGACCTCTTTCGAACAGTGACCACGCTGGACCCGACGTGCGGCCGTGCGTGGCGTCATCTCGGCAACCTGCTCAGGCGGTCAGGGGAATTGGGTGCGGCGAGCGAGTGCTTCGAAAGGGCCATTGCGTCTGGCGATGACGTCGCCCTGAATCGGTTCTTCCTCAGTGCCGTCGGTGTTGGCGCTGTCGTGCCTTCGCCACCCCGCCACTTTGTGAGCGCGCTCTTCAACCAGTATGCGTTTCGCTTCGAGCGACACCTGGTCACCGAGCTGCAATACAGGGCGCCGGAGGTGCTGTTTGAATTGATGATCGGTTCGAACTCGCGCCATTTCAACAACGGGTTGGATCTTGGCTGTGGCTCGGGTCTGGCGGCCAAGTCGTTCTGCGGAGTGGTGGCTCGCATGTCTGGAGTCGATCTCTCCGAAGAAATGCTGGCCCACGCCGCCGCTTGCGGGTTCTACGAGCAGCTGACGCTGTCCTCGCTGGAAGACTACCTGGCCGCGCCACCGGCAGGCTTCGATCTTGTCCTGTGCTGCGACACCTTCATCTATCTGGGTGACCTCAGCGCGGCGTTTGCCGGTATTCGCAGGGCACTTGCATGTGGCGGCAGCTTTGGGTTTACTGTCGAGGTGTGCGGCGACGAAGTGTGCTTCGATCTGCTACCAAGTCTTCGGTACGCGCACAGTGAAAAATACATCCGCCAACTTGCTGGCGAGCACGGGTTTCAGATTGTCGGGTTGCGAGAGTGTCGACTTCGTGTGGAAGCGGGCATCCCAGTCCCGGGGCTCGCAGTCCATCTTGCCTGCGTTGGAGGAAGTCGCCTTTGATGGAAAGTAGAACGTCGAGGTGCGCTTCATCGGCTGTTGCGCTCTTGCTGTCGGCATGTGTGCACGCACCACCACGAGAAGCTCGCCTCGAGCAAGTGAAGCTTGCTGGTGAGCCATCGCGTAACATCATTTCGCTCTCCGTTCCAACTGGCAAGTGGGGCTTTTCCGGGCACTCAATGGCTGCGTATCGCGAGTTCCAGTGGGTGTCCATTCAACTCCCATCCTCGCCTGCAGAACTCTCTCGGTTTGAGGCTCAGCACGTGAAAGTCGTCGAGCACTCCTATCCGCCAAATCCAATAGTCGTCGTCGGAGGATATGTAGAAGTCAGCCGAATGAGAGAAGCGGTAGTCGTAGAGCTGCAAACTGCCAATGGGCCGTTGTGGGCAAACGGAACCTATCCACTGCGATAGAGACTTTGATGCCCAGGAAATCTCTTCCTGGCTTACCGGAGACGGTCAGTCAGCTGAATTGCAGGACGCTTGCTTGCGGGCACCTTCTTTGAACGCCGTAAGAATTCGTCCTGACCAGTTTGAGGCCAGTCAACCACCCTCCTACTACCCATGACCTGTCCAGTCTGTCAATCACCCGCAGTCATTGAGGGCCGAATCCTGGCGGACGGTTCCGAAGATGGGCATGCGGAGAGGTTCTTTCCTGCAGGCATTCGCTTCCTCACTTTGAAGCGATCTGTGCGGCTGACGGGCAGGCAGACCTTCAACGCTTGTACACAGTGCGGTCATCTGTGGAATACCCTCGACGCGACTGGTCTTCGAGAACTCATTGAGCACGGTGGCACGGAGCAGTTGAAGCAGCGTCTTAAGGCGCGTCGCGCCTAGCCTTCAATTTCTAACTCTCAGCCAAGTCCATGCCAATCGTCACCTTGACTGTCCGCAAGGCCAAGTCGGTCGAATTCAAAGCCACCGTGCTTGCCGCGGTTCATGCGGCGCTGGTGAGCGTCGGCGCCAACCCGAACGATCGCTTTCACCGTGTTCTCGAGTTGGACGAACAGGATTTCCAGTTCGATCCATCCTTTCCCGATGTTCGTACTCGCCGAACCGAAGATTTCCTCCTTGTGGAAATACTCCTCGGCACGGGCCGCAGCGTCAAAGTGAAGAAGCAGGTCCTCGCCAGCATCGTCGAACGCTTGGCGGAAACCGGCTTTGATCCCGAGAACCTGATGGTCGTCTTCCAGGACGTGCCGTGGGAGAACTGGTCGCCCGCGGGAGGTCGCGTTCCTCATGCGTAGATGCGGTTCAAGGCTCGTTCATGGCGCGCGGCTTGACCCTTCGACGGGACGTCCCCAGCCGACATCCCTCATGTCAAGCGATTGGCACCAAAGTCGCGAGGTCCTGCAACGTGCCCATTGAACCCGACACCTTGTCCGCGCTTGCAAGCGATCACGCGAAAGGCATGACCAGCATCCGCGGCAGGCGCGTGCAGCGGCTCTTGAAGCGTGAGTTTGCGGGTGCGGATTGCGTACTGCTGGTGCAAGTCGGCGACGGGATGCCTGCTGTCCTGGGAGTCTCGCCAAGCGGGGCCGCGCTTTGCGCCACCAACGGCAAAGGCAAGCAGGCCTCCGTCGTCAAGTGGTCTCATGGGTCGACCCATGCAGTCGAGACGAGCTTCGACTTGCTCAAGGATTCCTTGCCGGTCCTGCGTACAAGCTCATTGCCGATCGCTCGCGTGCGTTCACAGTCTGGCTTGCATGTGCCCACTGCCTCTGTTCCACCTCAGGCACAGCCATGGGTATTCAAGGTGCTTCAGGCGCTGGCATGAACGTCACGACGCGGCAATTGGCCGCTCGACCGTGGTAGAACGCTGCTCTGCGAAGTTCATTCGCGTCCCCTAGGAGGATTGATGAACACCATGCACGTCAAACACGCCCTTGTCTCCATCGTCCTGGCCGCCGGGATCGCCGGCGTCGCGCTTCTTGGCCTCGCTTTCGGACACTCGTTGAGGATCGGCGATCTGTCGGCGGTGAACCGACATCCGCTGTTCGCCACGGGCGTGGAATGTGTGACCTCAAGCATTGTTTGCGTCCTCTTGAGTCTTGGCATTGGAGGCCAGAAGCGAAGGAGGTGAGATGCCAAGGGTTGTTCGAGAACGCCCGTTGGCCTCTTCGGCCGATCAACACCTCGTCGATTGACTGCAAGGGGGTTCTCCATGACCGATGCCCATCGCCTCAAGTACCTGACGTTCGCGCTGCGGGCATTTGCCGTCGTCTTCGTCCTGGGTGTCTATCCATTGACGGTGCTCTGGCCATCAGGCTGGTCATGGCATCCAGGCCAGTCCGAGTACCTTCAGATGATCATCGCGATCTATGCGACGCTGGGGGTCTTTCTCTGGCTCGCCGCGCGCGACCCGGAGCGGCACGTGGGCCTGATTTCCTTCACCATCTGGTCCAGCATCGTCCATGGAGCGACGATGGCCGTGCAGTCAGTCGCGAACACGCAGCACCTGGGGCATCTCTACGGTGACGTCCCGGCATTGTTCATTGTTGCGGCCGTCCTTGGCTGGCTGTCGCCCCGCGCGCTGACGCTCAAGCTCGCCACGGATGTCCACGGGCAGGCGAAGTGACTTCCGTCATGTCCATCTCAACGCAGGAGATGCACCCAATGTGAGCGCCGCGTTGACAGTGCATGCCGTTGGTGGTGACATGCGGCTCTCCAAGAACCATCGCCCGGAGGTCCCATGAACAAGCACCTTGCGATGCGCCGGCGACTGCTGCTGGCGACCGGCCTCGCGCCGTGGACGACGCCGGCGTGGACGCAGAGCATCGAGCTGCCGATGGACAACGGGCTGCGCCAACTCGTGGCTTTCCCCGAGAAGCGGCCGATGATCGTGCTCACCTCGCGGCCGCCGCAGCTGGAGACGCCGTTCGAGGTGTTCAACCAGGGTGTCATCACGCCCAACGATGCCTTCTTCGTGCGCTATCACAACGCCGGCATCCCCACCTCCATCGACGGCGACAAGCACCTCATCAAGATCGGTGGCAACGCCGTGGGCAAGCCCTTCGAGCTCAGCGTGAATGACTTGCGCACGCAGTTCAAGCCGGTGGAGATCGTCGCCGTCAACCAGTGCTCCGGCAACAGCCGCGGCCACTTCAGCCCGCGCGTGACGGGTGGGCAGTTGTCCAATGGCGCAATGGGCAACGCGCGCTGGATGGGCGTGCCGCTGAAGGATGTGCTCGCGCGTGCCGAGCCCAGGAACAGTGCGCGGCAGGTGACCTTCAACGGCCTGGACGAAGCGCTTTTCGGCGGTGGTGATTTCGTGAAGTCGCTGGACATCGGCCAGGCGATGGACGGCGAAGTGATGATCGCCTGGCAGATGAATGGCGCCGAGCTGCCCATGCTCAACGGCTTTCCCGTGCGGCTCGTGGTGCCCGGCTACTACGGCACCTACTGGGTCAAGCATTTGTCGCAGATCGAGGCCATCGATTCGGTCTACGAAGGCTTCTGGATGAAGCCTGCCTACCGCATCCCCGACAACGACTGCGCCTGCATCGAGCCAGGCACCACGCCCGCGGCCACGCGGCCCATCGGGCGCTTCAACGTGCGTTCGTTCATCACGTCGGTGCAGGACGGCGCGCGGGTGCACGCCGGGCAGGCGCTCGTGGTGCGCGGCATCGCCTTCGACGGCGGGCAGGGCATCCGCGAGGTGGCGTGGTCGGCCGATGGCGGGCAGAGCTGGCGCGGCGCGAAACTGGGCGAAGACCTGGGGCGCTATTCGTTCCGCGAGTTCACGTTCGGGTTCACGCCTGGCAAGGGCGCCCACGATCTGCGTGTGCGCGCCTGGAACCGATCAGGCCAGAGCCAGCCGATGGAGGCGCTGTGGCAGCCCGCGGGCTACATGCGCAATGTCGTCGAGTCGGTGAAGATCGTTGCGGCTTGAAGGGGGCGCCATGAAGAGAACGAAGACGCTGATCGCCGCCGCGCTCGTGGCCGCCGCCGCCTGGGCCGTGGCGGGCACGAAGACCATCGTGCTGCCGCCAGACGGCGCGCAGCTCAAGGAGAGTGCGCTGCCCGGTTATGCGAAGGCGCAGTCGAACTGCGTCGCCTGCCATTCGGCCGAGTACATGCGTTACCAACCGCCGAATGCCGCGCGTCCGTACTGGGACGCAATGGTCAAGCGAATGAAGGTCGTATTCAAGGCACCCATCGATGACGCCGACATGCCGACCATCGTCGACTACCTCGTGAAGACTTACGGAAACGAGCAGGAGAAATCGCAGTGAAGGCGCCGCTGCATTTGACTCTCACGGCCTTGGCTGCCGCCGTGCTCGGCGCTTGCGCGTTGCTGCCGCTGGTGGCCGACCGCGACGCGAAGGCGCCGGTGCTCGCCGGCTATGGCGTTGTCGACATGGCCATGACCACCAGCTCGCCGGCCGCGCGCGAGCGCTTCGAGCAAGGCATGGCGCAAGCCTATGCGTTCAACGAAGCGGAGGCGGTGCGGGTCTTCAAGGCAGCGCTGGCGCAGGATCCGGACTGCGCGATGTGTGCCTGGGGCGTGGCTTACCAGCTCGGGCCCAACATCAACGCCACCGAGCGCGGCGATTTGCGCGAGGCCTTGCGCTATGTCGATTACGCGCTGAGTCATTCGGGCCGTGCGAGCGAACGCGAACGTGCCCTCATCCAGGCGCTGGCACTGCGCTATGCCCATCGCAGCGAAGCGCGCAACGCGGTGGTGTTCACGACCTTGTTGACGGCGCCCGCCTGCGTCAGCGGCAAGGGCGGTGACGACGACGAGAAGCCCGACCCGCTGGACGTGGCGTATGCCGAACGCATGCGCGAACTGGCTGACCGGTACCGGGACGATGCGGACATCGTCTCCATGTACGCCGAGGCCGAGATGATCGCCACCAAGGGCGACTGGTGGAACGCCACGACGGGAAAGCCCGCCGGCCGCATGGGTGAGGTGGCCGACCGGCTCGAGGCTGCGCTGATGCAGCATCCCGATCACACCGGCCTCAACCACTACCTCATCCACGCCACCGATGCCTTGCCGGCAGCGCACCGTGCCGCCTCTTCCGCCGACAGGATGGCGCGGCTTGCACCCAATTCCCCCCACCTGCTTCACATGCCTTCGCACACCTACGTGAACCTCGGCCGCTATGCCGATGCGAACCGCGTGAACCAGCAGGCCTTGGCGGCCGATGAATCGTTGGCCGCTGAACTGGGCAAGCAGGGCTTCAGCGTGAGCAAGGACTGGCGCGGCCACAACAGCCACTTCCTCTGGTATGCGGCGTTGATGGAAGGGCGTGGCGACATGGCGCTGGAGACGGCGCGTGCATCGGCCTCACGCTCGAAGGGCGACCATGAGATTGCGGAGATCACACGCAGCCGGCCGCTCGTGACGCTGCTGCGGCTGGAACGCTGGGACGCGGTGCTGCACGAGCCCATGCCCACGGGCGACAAGGGCATGGCACGCCTGATGGGCCGTTACGCGCAAGGGGTCGCGCTTGCGCGCACAGGGCAGGTCGATGCGGCCGAGAAGCTGCTGGCGCAGGTCGAACCGGATGCGCTGGCGATGATCAAGTCGCATCCGTCCAGGAAGTACTTTGACATCGTGCCGCGCGGTGTGGCCGAGGTCGCCCTCGAGCGGCTGAAGGCCGAGGTCGCGTTCGCGCAGGGCAAGGTGGACGACGCGCTCGCGCACCAGACGAAGTCCATCGCGGCGGGCAAGGACATCGACGAGTTCGAGCCGCCGCTCCTGGCCGCCGGCTCGCGGGTCGTGCTGGGCGACATGCAGATGAAGGCGGGGCGATGGGCTGAAGCGGAGCGGAGCTTTCGCGCCGATCTGGTCAATCATCCGCGCAGTGGCTGGGCCTTGCGAGGGGTGGCGCAGGCGCTGGAGGCGCAAGGCCGACGGGAGGAAGCCCGCGCCCCGCGCGAACAGCTCAATACGGCTTGGTCGAATGCCGATGCCGCCTTGGTGGCGATGAAATGAAAGTGGATGGATGACGCTGTCGAATGAACACCTTGAACGCATCGAAAGGCTGACGCGGCATGGCCGCCGCGCGCTGCTAGGCCTCGTCGGTCCGCCGGGCGCGGGCAAGTCAACAGTGGCTGCGGCGCTGGTCGATGCGATGAAGGGCCGTGCGCAATTGCTGCCGATGGATGGCTTCCATCTCGCGCAGGTCGAGCTCGAACGCCTGGGCCGCGCACAGCGCAAGGGTGCACCCGACACCTTCGACAGCGAAGGCTTCGTCGCCTTGCTCGAGCGCGTGCGTGGGCAGCGCGACGAGATCGTCTATGCGCCGGAGTTCCGCCGCGAGATCGAGGAGCCGATCGCCGGCGCAATCGCGCTGCTGCCGCAGACGCCGCTTGTCGTGGCCGAGGGCAACTACCTGCTGCTCGACGACGGCCCGTGGGCCAAGGTGAGGGCGCTGCTGGACGAGGTCTGGTACATCGATGTCGATGACGAATTGCGGCGCCGGCGCCTGGTCGAGCGGCACAGGCGCTTCGGGCGGAGCGAGCAGGAGGCGAGGGCGTGGGTCGAGAGCACCGACGAGCCGAATGCGAGGTTGATCGCGAAGGGCCGGGCGAAGGCGGATGTGGTCATCTCGACCTGAAATGCAACGTTGCCAGATCGCCTAAGGCTTGTCCTTCAAGAACAAGTCCCGATCCGGCGCGAAGTTGGCATACAGCGGCAGCAGCGCCCCTCCGATCGCCCGCGCGTCCGAGCCGATCGTGCCCGGCAGCATCAGCGGGCGCGACACGCCTTCCCAGCTGTAGCGGTCCAGCGCCGCATCGAGCTGCACGGTCAGTTCGTTCAACAGCTCGCGGCTGAACGATCCGTCCACGATCACGCCGTCCAGGTCGAGCAGGCAGGCGGCGCTGTTCACCGCTAGAGCGATCGCCGTGGCGGATTCATTCAGCCATTGGCGCGTGATGTGCAGCCACGGCGCCTGCATCGCCCGCGCGTCGCCGGCCGCGGACGGGTCGAGCTTCGCGTCGCGGTACATCGCCTCCAGCCGATACAGCGACGCGACGCTCAGCAACTGCTGCGGGGCGGCGTTGGAGGAACTCTTCACCAGGCCCAACGGCAGCGAGCCGACTGCACCCGCGTTGCCGTTCACGCCGCTGCGCAGGTGGCTGTCGATCACGAGCCCGCCGCCGACGAAGGTGTCCACGAACACGTACAGAAAGCTGCGGATGCTGCGGCCGCGGCCCGCCACCAACTCTGCCACGCAGGCGGCGGCCGTGTCCTTCACCGATTCCACCGGCAGCTCGGTCATCGCACGCACCCGCGCGCCGATGTCCACGCCGGCCCACTTGCGCGATTGCGCCGGCTTCACGCCGAGCAGCGGCTGCCAGCCTTCGAGCGACAGCGGCGCCGCCACGCCGATGCCGTGCAGCCGGTCTTCGCCATGCGGGCCGAGCGAGTGGCGCAAGGCTTGCATTCGTTCGCGGATCTCGTCGAACAGCGTGTCGGGGTCGGGGAAGTCGTAGTTCAGCGACAGCCGCTCGCGCACCTGCGCCGCGAAGTCGACCAGCAACACGTCCAGGCTGCGCCGGCCGATCTTGACTCCGATGGAGAAGGCGCCGTCGGCGTTCAAGGCCATGGGCACCGAGGGCTGGCCCACCTTGCCACGCACCGGCGCCTGCTTGACCACGAGGCCATCGGCCTCCAGCCGCGCGATGATGATCTGCACCGTCTGCGCGGTGAGGTGGGTGAGCCGCGCGATCTCGGCCTTGGGCAGCGCGCCGTGCAGGCGGATGGCCTGCAGCACGACGCGCTCGTTGAACTGCCGCATGCCCACATGGTTGGAGCCGTGCGAGCGCAACCGCGCGGCGTCGGGCGCGAGTGGGGTCATGCGGTGTTCCGGCTCGTGCGCCGCATCAGGCCAGGGCCTGTGCCGGCAGGTCTTCGGGCTTCATCGCGCCCGTCATCACCGCCACGGTGTCGCTCATGCTGATGTGCTTGGGATCGACGATGCAGCAGCGCTTGCCCAGCCGCGCGATGTGGATGCGGTCGGCGATCTCGAACACGTGCGGCATGTTGTGGCTGATGAGGATGACGGGCAGGCCCTTGTCGCGCACGCGGCGGATGAGCTCCAGCACCATGTTGCCTTCCTTCACGCCGAGCGCGGCGGTGGGCTCGTCCATGATGACCACGTGCCGCGCGAAGGCCGCGCTGCGCGCCACCGCCACGCCTTGCCGCTGGCCGCCGGAGAGCGTCTCCACCGCCTGCGTCATCGAGCGGATGCCGATCTTCAGGTCCGACATGTGCGCCACCGCTTCTTCGAGCATGCGCTTCTTGTCGATCAGCTTGAAGAGCTTGCCGAGGATGCCGGGGCGCAGCACCTCGCGGCCGAGGAAGAGGTTCTCGGTGATGGTCATGGCCGGCGCGACAGCGAGGTCTTGGTACACCGTCTCGATGCCTTCGCGGCGCGCATCGATGGGCGACTTGAAGTGCACCGTGCGCCCATCGAGCTTGATCTCTCCGGCATCGGGCACGACCGCGCCCGACAGCGCCTTGATGAGCGAGGATTTGCCCGCGCCGTTGTCGCCGATGACCGCGAGGATTTCGCCCGCGCGCAGTTCGAAATCGGCGCCGTCCAGCGCCGTCACCTGGCCATAGCGCTTGACCAGGCCTTTTGCTTCCAGTACGAGTGGGGCCGCCATGGTTCAGGCCTTCCTGCGCGAGAGTTGGTCGGTCGTCACCGCGAGGATGACGAGGATGCCGGTGATGAGGATCTGGTAGACCGAAGCCACGCCCATCAGCGTGAGCCCGTTGCGGAACACGCCGACGATGAGCGCGCCCACCAGGCTGCCCAGCACCACGCCGCGCCCGCCGAAGAGGCTGGTGCCGCCCAGCACCACCGCGGTGATGCTGTCCAGGGCTTCCGTCTGCCCCGCGTTGGGGTCGCCCACGCCGGTGCGAGCCACCGAGAGCATGGACGCGATGCCGTACAGCAGGCCGGCCGTCACGTACACGCCCAGCAGCACGCGGTGCGTGGAGATGCCCGTGAGCCGCGCGGCTTCGGCGTTGTTGCCCACCGCGTACACGTGCCGCCCTGGCGCCGACTCGCGCAGCGTGAACCACGCGAGAAAGTAGAGCAGCAGCATGAGCACGGTGCCGTAGTTGACGGCGGTCTGCCCGAACACGATGGTGTTGCCCAGCCAGGTCATGGCCTCGGGCAGGTCGGTCACCGTCTGCGCCTCGGAGTAGATCTGCGTGAGCGCGAAGGCGATGTTCATCGTGCCCAGCGTGACGATGAAGCTCGGAAGCTTCACCTTCGTCACCAGCAGGCCGTTGACCAGACCGAACAGCATGCACACGCCGAGTCCGCAGGCGACGGCGAGCGCCGGCGGCACGCCATGCGCCACCGCGAAGCGACTCATCACGATGCCGCCCAGCGCCATCACCATGCCGCAGCTCAGGTCGATGCCCGCGGTGAGGATGATGAGCGTCTGCCCGATGGCGATGACGCCCACCACCATCACCTGCTGCAGGATGAGCGAGAAGTTCTGCGCCGACAAGAAGCGATCGGACTGCGTGGCGAAGAAGATGCACGCGAGCAGCAGCGCGATGAAGGGGCCGAGCGTGGCCAGCGGCGGAAGCCGTGAGTGCAAGCTGTTCATGTCAGTGACCCGCGCGGCTTACTTGTTGCCCCAGCACTGGTCCATGCCGAACTTGGTGTCCTTGCTGTCCACGCCCTTTTGCGGCTTGTCGCTGATGAGCGTCACGCCGGTGTCGGTGTAGCCCGCGACCTTCTTGCCGGTCTTGGCGTATTCGACGCCCGCTTCCACGCCCATGCTGGCCATCTTGAGCGGGTACTGCTGCGAGGTCGCGGCGATGACGCCGCCCTTCACGTTCTTCACGCCGGCGCAGCCGCCGTCCACCGACACGATCATCACGTTCTTCTCCTTGCCGGCAGCCTTCAGCGCCTGGTAGGCACCGGCAGCGGCGGGCTCGTTGATCGTGTAGACGAGGTTGATGTCGGGGTTCTTCTGCAGGCAGTTCTCCATCGCCGTCTGGCCCTTGCCCTGGTCGCCGAAGCTGTCGGCCATGCAGACGATCTCGGCGGTCTTGGACAGCTCGTTGCTCTTCGCATCCGCCGCCTGCAGGCCGAAGCCGGACATGAAGCCGTTGTGGCGCTGTGCGCCCACCGGGTGGCCGGGGAAGAGGTCGAGCGTGGCGATCTTCGCGGGCTTGCCGGCGAAGGCAGCCTTGGCGTATTGGCCGATCAGCACGCCGGCCTTGTAGTTGTCGGTCGCGAAGAGCGCGTCGGTCGCGTCCTGCGGGTCGGCGGGGCTGTCGAGCGCGATCACCATCACGCCCTTGTCGCGCGCCTTCTTGATGGCCGGAACGATGGCCTTCGAATCGTTGGGGGTGATGAGGATGGTCTTGGCGCCTGCGGCCATCATGTTCTCGATGGCGGTGACCTGGCCGGCGTTGTCGCCGTCGGCCTTGCCCGCGGCCGATTGCAGCTTGGCACCCTTGGCCTTGGCGGCGGCGGCCGCGCCTTCCTTCATCTTCACGAAGAAGGGGTTGGTCTCGGTCTTGGTGATGAGGCCGATCACCGGCTGGTCGGCGGCCTGGGCGGCGGCCTGGGCGGCGGAGCAGGTCAGGGCGATGGCAGCAAGGGCAGTGAGGGTCAGGCGCATTCGATGTCTCCTGTGGGCTTGTGGGGTGGACCGTGGCGACTCGTCGGAAGCCATTCGGGCCACGAGAGGGGGCCGGTGAATTCTGGTGGGTGTAGATTAATAAATCAAGTTGATTGATTAATGGAAAACCCGGGGTGCGCCGGTTTCGGCAAGCGGGCATGCTCGGCACCACGACAACCTGTCTTGAAAGAATTGAAACGATGTTCGCGGTGTGCGGTGAAGCCCTGATGGATGTGTATGAGAACGGCGCCAGCGCGACCGGCATGGCGCTGGACGCGCGCATCGGTGGTTCGCCCTTCAATGTGGCGGTGGGCCTCGCCAGGCTGCGCCAGCCGGTGTGTTTCGTCTCGGCGATCTCCAAGGATTTCCTCGGGGACCGGCTGATGCAGGCGCTGGTCGACGAAGGCGTGGACGCTCGCACCGTGCAGCGCACCGATGCCAAGACCACGCTCAGCCTCGTCGGCCTCGACCCGCAAGGCGTTCCCTCTTATGCCTTCCACGGCGAGCACGGGGCCGACCGGCAACTGACGGTCGAGGTCATCGAACGCATCCCGCCCGAGGTGAATGCCGTCCACTTCGGCTCCTACGCGACGGTGGTCGAGCCGGTGGGCAGCACGCAGCGCGCCATCGTCGAGCGCCTGCGCGACAAGGCGCTCATCAGCTACGACCCGAACGTGCGCCTCAAGGTCGTGCCCGAGCTGGCCGTGTGGCGCGACCATCTCGCGTGGATGCTGCCCCGCACCGACCTGCTCAAGGTGAGCGAGGAAGACCTCGGGCTGCTGCTGCCCGGCGTGCCGCTCGCGGACTTCGCATCGCAGGCGATCGGCGAAGGCGTGAAGCTGGTGGTGGTCACGCGCGGTGGCGAAGGCAGCATCGCTTTCGGCGCCGGGGCTTGTGCCGAATCACCGCCGGTCAAGATCGACGTGGTGGACACCGTGGGTGCGGGCGACACCTTCCAGGCGGCCTTGCTCACCTGGCTCGCCGAGCATGGCCGCCTGAGCGGCGAAGCGCTGGCAGGGCTGTCGCAGCAAGAGCTCGAGGCCGCCCTTGGTTTTGCCGGCACGGCGGCCGCCATCGTCTGCGGGCGACGCGGCGCCGACATGCCCAGGCGCGACGAACTGCCGGCCTGAGCGGCTGCATAGCGTCAGGTATCGGGCTTGATCTTGGCCCGCGCCACCACCGGCTGCCAGCGCTGCTGTTCCTGCGCGATGAACTTCGCGAAGTCCGCCGGCGAGCCGCCCACCGGGATGGCGGCATCTGTGGCGAGCCGATCGATCAGCGACGGCTCCTTCATCGCCTTCGCGCAGGCCGCGGCGAGCTTGTCGATGGCCGTAGCCGGCAGGTTGGCCGGCGCGAGCATGCCGTACCACTGCGTCATCTCGAAGCCCGGGTAGCCCTGCTCGGCCACCGTGGCCACGTCCGGCAATTGCGGAATTCGCTGCGGCGTGCCGGTGGCGATGCAGCGCAGCTTGCCCGTCTTGACGAACTGCAGCACCGCCGACGCGCCCACCGAGGCGGCATCGAGCCGACCAGCAATGAGGTCGGTCAACTGCGGCCCGGTGCCGCGGTAAGGCACGTGCGTGATGAAGGTGCCCGTGGCCATCTTCAGGTACTCCATCGCGAGATGCCCCGCGCTGCCGTTGCCTGCCGAGCCGTAGTTCAGCTTGCCGGGGTTCTTCTTCGCATGCGCGACGAATTCCTTCAGGTTCTTCACCGGCAGGTCGGGGTGCACGAGGTAAAGGCTGGGCACCTTGGCCAGCAGCGACACGGGCTTGAAATCGCGCGCCGGGTCGTAGGGCAGCTTCGCGAAGATGTAGGGGTTCACGGCAAGCGTGCCGATGTGACCGAGGATGAGCGTGTGCTGGTCGTCCGCACGCGCCACTTCGGCCATCGCGATGTTGCCCGCGCCGCCGGGACGGTTGTCGACGTACACCGATTGGCCGAGCAGCTTGGACAGTTCCACCGCCGCGCCGCGCGCGATGATCTCCGAGCTGCCGCCCGGTGCGAAGGGCACGACGAAGCGCACCGCCTTCGTCGGCCAGGTGGCTTGCGCGTGCCCGAGCGATGGCAGGGCGAGGCCTGCGAGGGTGGCGCCGATGGCTTGCCGGCGGGTGAGGGTGGCGTGGTCTCGCATGTCGCTGTCCTTGCCGTGGGTGGAGGCCTTGCAGCTTATCGAGCCGATGCCCCCGTGCCGCCCGTAGAACTGCGTATGTCCTCGCGCATCAGGGCCTTGATGACCGGCACCGGCGCGCTGCCGTAGGACAGGAACTGGTTGTGGAAGGCCTTGAGGTCGAAGGCCTGGCCGAGCCGCTTCTCTTCTTCCTCGCGAAAGCGCCAGATCGCGGTGTAGCCGGCGAAGTAGCTCGTGAGTTGCACCGAGGTGAGCGTCGCGCGGCGCCATTTCTCGCGCGCCTCGCTCTTCTCCTGGAAGGCCTCTCGCACGACGAGGTCCATCATCTGCTCGCGCGTCATGCCGGCGGTGTGCACCTGGTGGTCGAGGATGGTGTTGCACACCGTGCGCAGGTTCCACTTCATCCAGAAGAGCCACATCTCCGGCTCGTTGTTGCCGTAGCCGGCGGTGAGCATCATGCGCTCGCCGTACACCGCCCAGCCCTCGATGGTGGCGCCGTCGCCGAACACGCTCTTCACGAGGCTGGGCGACCGGTTCGCATGCACGAGCTGCGTGTAATGGCCGGGAATCGCCTCGTGGATGTTGAGGATCTGCAGCATCCAGCGGTTGTATTCGCGCAAGGTGCTCTCGGCATCCTCCGGCGTTTCCTCGTCCAGCGGCGTCACGTTGTAGAAGGTGTCGCCGCCCGGGTTGTAGGGGCCGGCCGCGTCAACGGATGCGCCCGCGCCGCCGCGCTGGTAGGCCGGCGTCTCGCGCACCTTCAGCGGTTTGGCGAGGTCCTGGTCCACCAGGTCGTGCTCGCGCACGAAGGCTTCGAGCTGCGGGATCTGCCGGCGCACGGCGCTGACCAGGTCTTCGCGCTTCACGTGGTCCAGCGAGAGCTTGTCGAGCAGGCGGCGGATCATCACGAGGCGGTCCGCGGGCCGGGGCTCGTCGCCGAAGTATCTGGGCCACAGCGTCGTGGCAAGCGCCGCCATCTGGTCGTGCAGGCGGGCCTTTTCTTCCAAGGCGAGTTCGTAGAGCTGGTCGGCCTCGAAGCCGGTGTGGTTGTCGATGCGGAACTTCTCTTCGTACAAGGCGCGGCCGATGGCGTAGGGCCGCGCCTCGCCGGCTGCAAGCCGCGGGCGCTGGTCTTCGAGAAAGCCGATGTAGCGCTGGATGGCCGAACGCGCGTTGAGCAGTCGTTCCGCGAACTGCTTCTTCTCATCCGCCGTGAGCGACGAGGCCTGCGCCTTCTGCAGCAGCCGGTCGTCAAAGGTCGCGAGGCCGCCCTTGTTCTGCAGGATGGCGAGGTCGGTGTGTTCCAGCGTCGGCCGCTCGATGTTGGCCTGCGCGGCGGCATAGAACGCCGGCACCTGCGCCAGCCGCGTGCTGATGGTGCGCAAGCGTGCGTCCAGCGGCGCGAAGTCGGTGTTCACGATGACCTCGAAGGGCTCGGCCACGTTGTAGCCCGACGGGTCCCATTGCCAGTCCTTGAACCGCGTCAGGTACCAGCGCGCTGAATCCAGGCGGCCGCGGATCAGCTCGAGGTCGGCACGCTCATGGGCGTTGCGCGTCGCGAGGGCCATGGCGTCGAGGCGGCGCAGCCACTCGTCGATGAAGGCCTGCTTGCGGGCGCGCCGCGCCGCGTCTTCGGCCGGCAGCTCATCGGCATGCGTGAACAGCCCGGTGTTGATGGCCGCGGTGGGGTAGAGCGCCCACCAGGCATTGAAGAAGTCGTCGACGAATCGGTCGTGCGCGCTCAGGGCGTCCAACAGACGCAGGTCGATGGCCGCTGCCATCGCCGCATAGCCCGCGTTGTTGGGGTGCAGGTGGTCGCCGCTGTCGAAGGCCGGCAGCAGCCGCTCGGGCTGCGACGGGTCGCGCACCACCTTGTCGAAATCCACCACCGCATCGAAGGCGCCGGCGCTGCGCATCCACTCATTGACCGCACCACGTGCCGCCTTGGCCGCGGGGGTTCCGGCGTGCAGGCCTTTCGCGCCGTCATGCGGCAGCAGCGTGGCGCCCAGCACCTTGATGCCCTTGGCGTGGGCGCGATCGATCAGGCCCTTCATGCCGTCGATGATCTTGCGCGCGAGCGCCTGCGGGTCATGCGGCGACGTGCTGGCCGCGGCGATGTCGTTCACGCCTTCGGACACCAGCACCCATCGCACCCCGGCCTTGGTGAGCGCGTCGCGCTCGAAGCGCGACACGCCGCTCGGCCCGACGAAGTTGTCGCCGGCGTCGTCCAGCAGCCGGTTGCCGGCGATGCCCGCGTTCACAACCGACACCGACGCATGGGCGGGGTCGGCCTGCAGGCGCGCCGCGAGCTGGTCGGGCCAGCGCTTGTCGCCGTCGAGCGTGGAGCCCACGCCCTCGATGATGGAGTCGCCGAACGCGACGAGCACGGGCGCATTGGCGGCGGAGGCGACTTCGATGTCCGTCAGGAAGTAGCGGCTGTCGTCCTTCTCGCCGTCGGGCAGGCGCAACGCGGCGGTGCCATTGCCCGGCGCGATGAACACCGTCTGCAGCGCCGTCGCATGGACGGTCGAGGGCCCGGTGTCCGTGGGCAGGTAGAGGCTGATCGACAGCGGCTGCAAGGCCTTCACGTCCATCGCGAGCGCGTCGCTCAGCACGCTGTCGCCTTTCGGGATCGTCACGCTCGGCCGGCCGTTGAAGCTCAGCGCATGGTCGCTGCCGGGCTGGATGGCCGCGCCGTCCTGCTGCAGCGCCACGTGCACCGGCCCGATGGTGAGCGGGCCCGTGCCGAAGAGATTGGACAGCCGCACCCGCAGGCTCGTGCCCCCGATGGCCGGGCGCACCACCTGCCGCAGGGTCTTGTCCTGCAGCGGTGGCCCTTCGGTGTCCGGTGGGGCGGACCAGGCCGTGGCCCAGTGTCCATCAGCGGGTGGCGCCGCAAGGCCGGCTGTGGTGGCGCTGACGAGCAGCAGGCCGAGGGCGACGCGCCGCAGCCGGGAGATGGCGGTCGGGGTCGCCGTGCCATCGCTTCGCGTTCTCGGTTCCATCCGGTGTCCTCGTGGGTGTCCTTGTGGATCGGCGTGCCGCCGTGTGGGCGTCGGCGCATTCTGCCCGGCTTGGCGGCCAGGTTTCTCGCGCGCATCCCCCGGCCGTGCCAGCACGGCTGCGAGGGCATTGCCGCGGTCGATGGCGTCCGCCGCAGCTTGGCAGTACAAGACGCGCTTGCCCACCCGCTCCCTGAAAGGACCCGCCATGGCCCAGACCCGCAACGTCGCCGTCGTCGTCGGCAGCATCCGCCGCGATTCCTTCAACCGCAAGCTCGCGCTCGCGCTGCAGAAGCTGTCGCCCGACAGCTTGAAGCTCAACATCGCCGAGATCGCCGAGCTGCCGCTGTACAACCAGGACGACGATGCGAACCCGCCCGCACCGTCGGTGGCCTTCAAGAAACAGATCCAGGACGCCGACGCGGTGCTCTTCGTGACGCCCGAATACAACCGTTCGGTGCCCGGCGTGCTGAAGAACGCGATCGACATCGCCTCGCGCCCCTACGGCCACAGCGCATGGAACGCCAAGCCGGGCGCGGTCATCAGCCTGTCGCCGGGCGCGATCGGCGGCTTCGGCGCCAACCATCACCTGCGGCAGTCGCTCGTGTTCCTCAACGTGCCGGTGCTGCAGCAGCCCGAGGCCTACATCGGCGGGGCGGCGGAACTGTTCGACGAGGCCGGCGGCGTCAAGAAGCCCGAGACGCAGGAGTTCCTGCGCAAGTTCATGGCGGCGTTTGCTGCGTGGATCGAGGCGCACTCACCGCGGCAGTAGCCGTCAACGTGCGCGGCTTGCGGCTCGCGCTACGTCGTGCCGCGGCTTGCAGTCATCACCTGTTCGAGTGCCTGCACGAGGATCGGCAGGCCCGCCGGTTTTTCGAGCAGCGTGCAAGCCGGTGGCAGTGCGGGCCTGGCGCCCGCATTGCCGGTGACGACGAGTGCGGGGACCGACAGCTGCCATTCGTCGCGCAGCCGGACGATGACCTCAATGCCATCCGGCGGGCGGCCCAGGTCCAGGTCGACCACGAGCGCATCGGGAAAGCGTAGCTCCGATCGCAGAAGCTGCTGCATGACGGTGAAACTTGACGCCTGCACGCAGTCCGCGCCGGCCGATTGCAGCGCCCCGACCAGTGCCTGCCGCCCGTGGTCATCGTCGTCCAGGACCGCGAGCAGGCGGCCGGCGAGGGGAGCGTGCTCGGCTGTGGGTTCGCCTTCGCGCCAACCCAGATCAGCGGGCAGCACGACGCGAAAACGCGTACCACGGCCGCGCTGTGAGCGCACCGGCGCGATGCGCATCCCCAGCTGGTTCACGAGCCCGTGCACGATGGCCAGTCCCAGGCCGCGCGAACCATGCGGCGCATCTTCCGGCGAAAGCTGCACGTATGGCTCGAAAACCCGCTCAAGCTGGTCGCGTTCGATGCCGTCCCCGTTGTCCAAAATGTCGATGCACAGGCCGTCACCATGCGGCCGCACGGCGGCCACCACCCGAGAGTGCCTGTTCGGCGCCGCGCGAAGACTGTGGCGCACCGCATTGGCCTGCAGGTTCTGCACGATGCGCCGCAGCTGTGTCGGATCGATGCGCACCCAGGCATCGCGGCCGTGGGTGCGGATGGTGACAGGCTCGTGGGCATGCGCCGAGCGCAGGACCGCGGCCACCGACTCGATCACCTCTCGCACGTTGACGCGCTGAGGGCGGGCGTACAACGTGCCGCGTTCGATTGCGGCGAAGTCGGCAAATTGATCGAGCATGCCGATGGCGTCGTCGGTCGCGCGCAGCTGTTGCCGCAAGGACTCGGTTTGAGGCGACACGGGCTGGCGTGCAAGCATCGAGTCGGCATGTAGCCGTATGGCCCACAGCGGCTGCCGCAGGTCATGCCCGATGCCCGCCAGCATGTGGGTGCGCTCGCGCTGCAGAGCCTGCAGCTGTCGCTGCTTGGCGTCGAGGTCAGCGATCAGCGCATCGCGTTCACCCAAGGCGGCGAAGAGCCTTCGGTCGGTCGCCCGGATGTGCTGCCGCTCGATCCAGACGAAGACCGCAGCGAGCGCGGCGCACACCAGCCACAGGTTGGCGTAGCTCGTGAGCGTCACGTCCCAGGCGGCGATGGAGACGGCCGTACCCAGCAGAAGCGCCAGCCCCCCGTCGCGCCAGGTCTGCCAGCCCAGGCTTGCGACGCCGGTGGCCAGCAAAAGGACGATCGCGGGAACCGACCCCCCTGCCGCCAGCCGGGAAGAGCCGATCACCAGCCCGGCGGCGAGGGCCCAGCGTGGGCCGCCCATGCCCCAGCGCAAGGGCACTAGCGATGCGACTGCCAGCACCCCCCATGCGGCGCTCGCGAAGGCCGGCGACACATGGGACTGGCCGAGCGCCGCGGCCAGCCTGCCGAGCGCGACGACGTCGTACGGAAACAACCATTCGACCAAGCCCTGCAGCGCAAGCAAGAGGCAGGCAGCGATGAGCAGCCAACTACCGACGCGCCGCCGCCGGCCTGCCGTCTCGCCACGTATGCCGTCCGGCGGTGTCGCTTCAGTCGTCGCCATCAGCAAGCTCAGGGTGGACGCCTCCGATGCGGTAGCCACGCTGGCTGAGCGCCAGCAGCGCCTTGGTTCGGTTTGTCACGCCGAGCACCTGCAGGGCGGCCGTCACGTGCTTCTTCACCACCACCTCCGAGCGCTGCAGCCGGCGCGCGATCTCCTTGTTGCTCAGGCCCTGAACGACGTGACCGAGCACCTCGGTCTGGCGGGCCGTGAGGCCCAGCGATGACAGATCGCGACCGTCGCTGCGCGGGGCGGACACCGAGCGCGGCAGGTGGATGGCGCCGTCCACCAGGACTCCGGTGAGCGCCTCGCGCAATTCGTCCGGAGCGGCACTCTTCGAGATGAAACCCATGCCACCCGCATCGAGTGCGGCCAGGACCGTGTCGCGGTCGTCCTGCGCGCTCAGCACGACAACTGGAGTCTCGGGGTGCGCCTCGCGCAGTCGAAGCAGGCCCGTCATGCCGTGGACGTCGCTGAGCGTCAGGTCCAGCAGCAGAAGGTCGAACGCCTGTGTCGCAAGCAGTTGCAGGGCCTGCGTCAACGAACCGGCCAGCTGCACCTGAACGCCGGGCAGCGTTTCGTTGATGAGTAACTGCAGACCGTGGCGCACGAGGCCGTGGTCGTCGATCAGCAGCACGTGGCGGGTCGGGGAAGGCATCGCGTCAGCATACCAATCGCGCCGCGCTCCGGTGCCGACGAGGCGGGTGGCACCTACACTCGTTGCATGAAGCGGCGAACTTTTCTTGGCGTGATCGCGCTTGCGGTCTGCAGCGTGTGGGCGGACGAAGACGAAGGCTTCGTGCTCGTCACCCCGGAGCAGTTCGAAGCCGAACAGCGTGCCCAGGCCGCGCAAATGCCGCTGCCGCCCGCCTCGCGCAAGCGTGGCCTGTTCCCACTGATCCGCATCGTCGCCCCGCAGGCCGGCGCCACCGGCCTTTGTTCGCCGCTTCGCTTCGATATCCGTTTCGAGACCTCACTCGACGCACATATCGTGCCGGCCACCTTCAGGGTGCTGTACGGCATCTTGAAGTTCGACCTCACCGACACCCTGAAGAGCCATGCGCACTGGACGCAAGAGGGGATCGTCGTCCCCCGTGCGATGGTGCCGCCCGGCACTCACCGGCTCCTGGTTCAGATCGCCGACGACCACGGGCGCGTCAACGAACAGGAGCTTCGGTTGACGGTGGCGGGCTAAGCCCGGGCGTGGGGTCGAACGGCCTCTCCAGGCCGATCACCGAGAAGCCGGCCCAGTGGTACGGGTCGGGCCACTGGGCCGCCGTGTCCCGCTGCGCGAGGTGCAGGGACTCAGGAGCGGTGTGCGTCTTCAAGTGGGCATAGAAGCGGGTCATGAGGAAGGAAGTGGAGGCATCGTCCACCTCCCACAGGCTGGCGACCACGGTGTCAGCGCCGGCGAACAGCAACGCGCGGTACAGGCCGATCACTTCATCGCCCGATTTCACCGTCCCCAGGCCGGTTTCGCAGGCGCTGAGGGTGACCAGACGGGCAGCGATGCGCATGCCGTAGATGTCCGACGCGGTGAGCGCGGCGGCGCCGCCCTGGCCATCGCTCAGGTATAGCGCGGACTGCAACGGCCGCTGCGCATCGAACTGTCCGTGCGTGGCGAAATGCAGCACGGTGGATGCGCCCGACGTGCGCAGGACATTCGCTTTGGATGCGTCACGTCCGACCAGGGCACGGCCCGAGCCGATGATGGCCGCCACCTTCGCGACCTCGCCTTCGGTGTTGGGAAGTTCCGGGAAGAGCCCGCCGAAATCCGGATTGCCGAACGCCGCCACCGTCATCGGCGAGACTTGCCGCGCTCGCGACTGCAGCAGGGGCAGGACTGAGGCGCTGGGGAGCACGCGCAGCGATACCGAGGGCGGCAGGGGGCCGGCCTCGGCTTGCAATGCGGCGAAAGGCAGCGCATGCAGCGCGCCGGTGGGCACGATGCTCAGCCGGCCGAAGCGGCCCATGGCCGGCAGCCCCGCAAACAGCTGACGTGACAGCTCTTGCGTGACGCCCTCGTTCACCGAATGCTGATCGATCGCGTGGCGCAGCAGGCCGACTCGCGCGTTCATCTCGCCGGCCGCAAACGTCCAGTGCTTGATCTCGTCACGTGATATCGCGAAGGCGACGATCTGCTCGCCCGCCGGCGCGAAGCTGAGCAGCAGCTCGTTCGGCGACAGGCGTTCACGAATCTCTCCGAGTTGGTAGTTGCGAACCTGTGTGAGTGCCGCGATTTGCGGGTCTGCAACCTGAATGCGTTCGGCCAAGTGGCGGATCGCGCTGCGACGCTGGCTGGCTTCCGCCGGCTTGTCCTGCAGGATTGCCAGCCGAGCCTCGCTCTCCTGCGTCTCGATCAGCCTCAGCAACTCGCCTTCCTGTGCCACCTGTGCATCGACGGCTTGCGTCCAGTCGCGGGTGGCAAGGATGTCGAGCAAGGCGCGGGCGCGGGCTCGCTCCGACAGCTCGAAGGCCTGAGCGACCTGGCCCCGCTTGAGCTTGAGCAGCATGAGCCGCTGGTAGACATGCTGCTTGTCGGCAGCGAAGCCAATCTTGGCCGACTCCGCCGCGATGTTCCGCCGCGTGGCCTCGATCACGTCGATGGACCTCTCGTAGAGGCGGACAGCGTCGTCATCGCGCCCCGCCGCCTCGTGCCATCGCGCCACGTCGAAGTAGACCTGCCACTGGATGCCCGGTTGCGATTGCAGCACCTCATCCTCATCCAGTAGCTTCTTGTAGATTGCGTCGGCCTTCTCGTTGTCACCGGTTTCGCGGGAAATGCGTGCCACGGCGTACCAGCGCTGCGTGAGGTCCCAGGTGGTGTCCTTGCCGGCGATGCGCGAGACGGTGAGGGTAAGCATGGAGAGCGTCAGGCCGACGATCAATGTGCTAACGGCAGCGACGGCACTCGTGAGGGCGGCGCCTAGCCCGGTCACGGGCGCGGATGTGATCGCGGCCACCGTCAGTAGCGTGTAGATCAGCAAGCCGCCGCCGAGAATGCCGCCGCCCACGCGCAGCGTGCGCCGGAATTGTTCCGGGTCCTTGTCCGCGGCACTCTTCGCGTCGGCGAGCCTGCCCGCAGCCATGTTCGCGTAGACGAGCCGTGATTGCAGATAGCCGCGCAACTCGCGCGGCGGGTCCAGTGCCTGCAGCTCGCCGATGGCGGAATGCGCGGCCTCCGTATCGCCGGACATGCTCGACGCAATCGACAGCGAACAGAGCAGGTCGATCCACCACGCCTTGGTGTCGTTCGAGCCTTTACCGTCGCCCCCCTGGAAGCGCCAATCCTCGCTGCCCTCGAGCAGCGCGGCCAGGGTGAGGCTGCCATCGGCATAGTCCCAGCGGCGGGTCACCAGCTCGTGTGCCTCGGTGAAATGCTCCTTCGCTGCAGCGTGGTCGCCGGTCTCCAGGCTGATCTTGCCGCGCAGGTAGAGGGCGCGCCAGCGCAGGTTGTGCAGCGCAAGAACAGCTTCGACGCCGTAGCGCGTGTGCCGCCATCCAGGATCGAGGTATCCGTCGCGAAGCACGCCGCCTCGCGTTGCGAGGACGAGCACGTCCGGCAAGAACGACCTTCCGCGTTCGGTCCACGCCTGTGCGATTTGCTGCTTGAGATCGAGCTCGATGTTCGCTTCCGACGATTCGATGGCGCCCAGCAATCGTTCGGTGCATTCGCGTGCCTCGGTGTAGTTGGACACGGCGAACACGAGACCGCAGTGCGCAGCCACATCTGGCAAGGTGGCTACCTCGCTTCGATACAGCGTCCGAGACTGAGCCAACGCCGAAAGAAAATCACCGTCTTTCAGTCCTTCGTCGCGGTCCTTGCGAACCTTCTCGGGGCCTGTGGCGCAGGCGGCGAGCGTCAGCAGGCAAAACGCGGCCAGCATGACCATGACCGCGTGATGGCGTGGGCGCATGGAATGCAAGAAGGGTCCTCCCTGAGTTCTCGTTGTGCGCTGAATTGTCATGGTGCACCGCACTTCGATGAAGTAGCCCGAGGTATACGTGGCAGATCGAAGAGGTCCCGCCCGGGCGATGCGGTAATTCTTTCCAAACCCGCAATCCCTACAAAAACTGGCCGGTAATCCGTCGCGTTTTTGCATCTAGCTTCGCAGTGGGCGTTGCGCATTCGCCGCGGCCTGTAACGAAAGGCACGCTGATTGCCAAAAATGACCATCGGTTCAGGGGAGGGGCCATGGATGCCGTCACACCTTCGGCGTACGCTCTTCCTCATGTAGTCGTTGGCCGGATGTGAGGGTCAGCATCATGAGTGTGATGGGCGAGTTGAGAGTTACCCTTGATGCCATTGGCGTCGAGCAGCAGGTGTGCGTTTTCGCATTCCTCATGAGTTACCCGCTCACGCTGGGTGCTCTGCTGGAATCCCGCGGGCGGCGAATCGCCGCCGGCGTGGCCGCCGTGGCGGCGGTGGGCTTCGGCATCTTCACCGACCCGTGGTTCCACGCCTTGCTGCTGGTGGCGCTGGGCATCGGCGCGTTGGGTGTCTTCATCGTCTCCGTCTATATCGTCGATCGTGCATCGCGCTACTACGCGTTCCGCGGCCTGCCGATCGAGGAAGTCGAATTCGTCGACAGCGACGAAGAGGCCCAACCCGAGACGACGATTCCCGAACCGGCCACGGGCCGCCCGCGTTTGCCGATCGTGGCGGTGGTGTCGGTCAAGCACTGAAGCGCATCAGGGCCCTGGTTCGCCAGGCGCCTGGTGTTCACCTCGCGCACCGGCGCGCTGGCCCGCCAGCTCTCCAAGGCTTGGTTCGGACAATCTGAAGCTGAGCCTCTCCACGACCTGCTGTGCCCCGAGCGACTTGTAGAAGGCGATGCCCCTGGCATTCGTTGCCTTGACGGGCCAATCGATCCGGCAGCACCCGCGATCGGCCGCGTATTGCGCCACCCACGACATGATGGCGCGGCCGACGCCGCCGCATCTCGCCGATGTGCGGACATAGAGCTCTTTCAACTGGCAATGGCGCCGTTGTTCGGGACTGGGTTCGACGAGCGAATAGGTCAGCGAGAAGGCGGCGAACCCAAGGACTTGCCCGGCACCATCGAAAGCCACGGCCAGGCGAAGCGGCGAGTCCGGGCCCAGGAGGTTCTCGACGAGGTGCGAACGCACCATGTCGCGAGGCACGCTGGCGTCTTCGTTGTAGAACGCGTGGAGCTCGCACAACAGCTCGACGAGCGATTCGTATTGCGGCTCGCAGACAAGGTCGACGTGCATGGTGAGACTCGCGATGGCTAGCCGCGCATGAACGACCGGACCAGCGTCAGGTCGCCGATCTTGCGCATCGGCACGCTGAAGGTCTCTCGCCGTTCGGCCGGCGTGTTCTCGTCGAACACCAGCGTGATGCGCGCGCTGATGACGTCGCGCTTGCGGGTCTTCTCGTCGAAGTGGTAGCCGCCCGCCCCGAAGTTTCCCCAGTAGTTGACGTACACGTGGTAGCTGCCCGCCATCGGTGCCGTCATCGAGAACATCTCGGGCCCCGCGCCGTCCACACTGTCCACGTCCAGCCCGCCGCCGTTGGCGAGGATTGGATCGCCCCAGAACGCATGCCCGCCGTCAGGCGTGATGACATGCAGGTCGAGCTCGGCCTGCGGGTCGTCCCAAGCGAGGATGATGCGCACGCGTGCGGTGGTCTTGGTGCGGTTCGCTTCGTAGAACTGCACGCGCTTCATCGTGCGGCCTTCGGCGTCGCGCACCTCGATGCCGTTGGAGCCGGGCCCGAAGGCGTAGGGGCGCGAGTAGCTGCCATCTTCGCCGGAGTACAGCGGCATGGCGTTGCCGTTGACCACGAGCGTGGGCGTGCGTCGATCGGTGCCGCGCTGCTTGAGCCGGCCTTCGATCAAGGTGCGCCCTCGTTGGCCGCCGCGGTCGATGAGGTTGTTCGGGTAGGCGTAGCTGACCTTGGCGGGGTCGTCGGAGATACCGCTGTAGGTCCAGCCGCCGGCGGGGCGCTGCACGGTGGTGTCGGCGTTGCCGGATGCTGCGACGGTACCCTGCGCGACACATGGTGTACCCACCATGGCGAGCAGCGATGCGCCGATGCCGGCGACGATTGAAGCGAATCCAGTGGCGACAGGCGTCTTCATGGCATCAGGAATGAACGAACGAGCGTGAGCTCGCCGGGTTTGCGCATCGGCACTCGGAAGACCTGCTGCTTCTCCTGCGGCGTGCCCTCGTCCTGGACGATGGCCACCTGTGCCGTCGTGATCACGTCGCGCCGCTCGCCGGCGCCGTAGTAGTTGACGAATACGTGATATGCGCCGCGCACGGGAGCCTGTGTGGCGAAGATCTCGGGGCCGAAGCCGGTCGTCACGTCCACGTCGAGTGCGCCGCCGTTGTTGGCCACGCGCGAGCCGTAGAACACGTGCTCGCCGTCGGGCGACACGACGTGCAGGTCCAGGTCGGTGCTGTCGCTGTCCCAGCTCAGCACCACCCGCAGGCGGGTGCGCACGCGGTTGGGTTGCGCCTCGTAGAACTGCTTGCGCTTGACTTCGCCGTCGGGCGAGCGCACTTCGATGCCGTGGCTGCCGGTGCCGAAGGACCAGGGCCGCGCGAACGTGCCATCCTCGTTCATGAGCAGCGGCATGGCGATGCCGTCCACCACGAGCCGCGCGGGTTGGCGCGCGCCGTTGGCGCTGTCGGCCTTCTTCACCTTGGCGATGCGCCCGCGGATCAGCGCGCTCGCGGACTTGGCGTTCACGTTGACGCTGGCCGCGGGGTAGTGCACTTCCTGCAGGAAGTCCTGTTGCTGCGGCGCGGCGGAGCGCCATCCGGAGCGCGGGTCATCGATGGTGACCTGGGCGTGGGAAAGGGGCGCGACAGATGCCGCGACGAGCGCGAGCGGAGCCAGCCGCGCCGGCAGGCCGAGGCGAGCGAAGAAGGAGCGGTCGATGGAAAAGCGGTGAGCTGTCATGAGTCTGCGAGTCGCTGGGCGAGCCGTTCGATGGCGGCCTCGTCGCGGCCCACCGGGTGGTGGCGGAAGGCGAGGTGGAGGTATTCGTGGATGAGCGTGACGCGGCCTTCGCGGCTCGTCCACTCGCGCACGCGGATGACGAGGCGGCGCTGGTCGGAATGCGGCGTGCCGCTGTCGAGGCGGCACACGCGCAGCGCCTCGCCCACCGGTTCGAAGCCCGGTTGCGAACGCAAGGCGTCGCGCCAGCGCCTCTGCCGTTGTGCGAGCCACTGCGCGGCTTGCGGCAGTTCATCGCAATCGCCCACGGCCTGCGTGCCCGCCAGCGTGGCGGCGGGGTAGGCCTTGCGCAAGATGTCGTCGAAGCGCAGGCCGGCGCGGCCTTGCGCCACTGCCTCCTGCCAGGACATGACGCCGTCGGATGCCTTGTCGCCGTGATAGCGCACGCTGGCGCCGGCCAGCACCATGCCGTGCGTGAAGGCCGCGGCCGCACGTGCGGCCGCGCTCGCCGAGTTGGGGCTCACGCGCTGCTGTCGGCTGTCGTCGGCGATGGTTCGGCAGCCTTCGCCGGGGGCGCCGTTCTGCAACACGTAGCTGCGCGCGGCCACGGCGAGCGCTCGGGCTGCCTGCGTCTCGCGGGCGTTGCCTTCGCGGTCGACGACACGCGCCACGTAGTCTTCGAGCGGCAGGCGGGCGCTGATGCGCGGGCCGTCCACGTCGCGCCGCAGCACGAGTGCGGGCACCGCGTCGATCACCATCTGCGAGCCGTTCTCGAAGGCGATGCGATGGCGCCCGCTCATCGGGCCATCGGGCGAGTCGCCGCCTTCGCCGCGCGTCACCGAGCGGATGGGATAGCGTTGGAAGAAGCCCACCTCGACGCAGTCCTGCGCGGCGACGGCGGCGGCATCGGGCGCCGTCGCCGGCAGTTGCTCGCCGATCCAGCGCGCGTTCGCTTGCAACGCCGTCTTGCTGGTGCCCGGCGCACCGAACCAGAAGGGCGAGCCATCCAGCAGCCAGCCCGTCGCGCCGCCAGCACGCTCGCCGGCGATGCGCCACGACCAGGTCTTGTAGCGCGGGCCGGAGCCGATGGCGGCGGCGACGGACGGGTCGCGCAAGGCCACGGGCATCAAGGCCTGTCGTGCCGCGGTCTTCTCGGCGCCGGGAATGCGCGCGACGGCTTGCAGGAGGTCATCCACACGCAGCTCGGTCGCGGGCTGCAATTGCGACAGCTGGAGCAGCCAGGCCGGCGCCTCCTGCGCCTTCCAGTAGCGCGACCAATCGTCGGCGCTCACGCCCAGCCGCTTCGCGTCGAAGTAGGGGCCGCAGGAGCGGGCCAACGCCTCGTCGCGACCGATGCTTTCGCCCGGTTCGCAGCAGTACTCCTCGTCCGGCAGACGTTGGCCCACCTGGCAGCGGTAGGCCGGCTCCTGCACGCCGTTCGCATGCAGGTAGGCGTGCATGAAGAACTTCCAGCTGCTGCCCAGCGGCGTATGCCAGGTACTCGAAGCCGTTGTCGCGTCCACAGGCGACGCCGCATCGCGCTGCGCCGCATGCAGCTGCCCGTCGCGCCGCCAGACGAGGCGCGTGTCGGGCGTGGCCGCATGCGCCGCGGCGGCTGCCACGAGGGCAGCGCACGCGAGCAGGCGAAGGGCGGGCGTTTTCATGGCGTCAGTGCTTCAGGGCTCAGCGCACGTCCACGCTCGCCCAGCGACCACTCGTGTCGAAGGCCTTGGCATCGGGCTCATACATGCGATGCAGCCGCGTGGCCGGCAGCTTGAACTGCCCGCGCTGAGAGAAGCGGATCAGGTGGCGCACGGTGACCGCCTTGTTCGCCGCCAGCGTCTCCAGCGGCACGGCATAACCCTGCGCCGTGGGCTGGTGCTGCGCGCGCTCCAGCGGCTGCGCATTGCCCGCCTCGCCGATGTCGATGCCCCAGGTGCCGCTTTCCACCGACGCGCCCGGCGGCAGCGCCGCTTCCACCAGCGCCCAGCGCATGCCGCGCTGCGGCGTGATGGTGAGCTGGTCGAGGTAGAGGCCGTTGGTGTCCAGCGGCGTGCCGGGCTGGACCGGCTCGAGCTTCACGTTCATGCGGCCGTCGCCGGTGGGCATGTCGATCTGCGCGCGCTGGCCCTTGGGCGCCGACGCGGCCTTCTTGGCCTCGGCCCGCGCCAGCGGCACCACGCGGTACAGCGTGCGTTCAATGCCGGTAGGCAGGGTCGCGGCTTGCGGCTCGCTGCTTTCGTAGCTCACGAAGGCCCATGCGGCCTTGGCGCCGGCTGGCAGTGCGATGGTGGTCGGCAGGGTTGCACCCGCCGGCAACTGCCAGGCCACTTCGCCATTGGCACTCGCGACGCGCTGCCACGGCGCCGGCATGGCCGTGACTTCGGCGCGCGCCTGCGGCCGGCCGCCGAGGGCACGCTGCAGCCACATCAAGGTCTGCGCGCGGTCGAAGGTCGGCACGTCAGCTCGCACCTGGCCGAGCACCGCAGCGGCCTTCTCGGGGCCGACGCGCTTGCTCATCATCAGGAGCGACTGCACCAGCGGCGACTCCACCGGCATGAGACGTGCGGCCGCCGCATCCGCCGCGCCGCGCTGTTCGGCGCTCACGTTGGCCTTGGCGAGGCCCGCGGTGTGCACCGCCAGCACCAGCGCCATGTCGTGCGTGTTCACGGCATCACCTTCGACCATCACATAGCTGCCGCGGTGCTTGGCCATGAGCGCAGCATCCGACACGGCTTGCGACTGCAACTGATCGAGCAGCGCCGACAGCATCGGGTTCACCGGCAGGCCCATCTCCTGCATCCACGACAGCACCAGCGCGCGCTGCAGCGGCTGCAGTGCCGAGCCACCCTTGGCATACACGTCCAGCAGTTGTGCCCAGTGCTCGTCGGGCAGGTTGGTCTTCAGCGCCTGCGTGGCACGCCAATCGGCGTAGTAGGCGTAGCCGGTGAGGAACGCATCGTTGGGCATGCCGCGGCCCCACCAGCCGAACTGCGCCTGGGGGCCGGCCATCTGCGCGAGCGACAGCCGCGCGGTGGACAGGCGCTGTGTCAGCGTGGGCGCGAGCGCCGATTGCGCCGGCGACAGCGATTGCAGCGCGATCGACAGCGGCAGCATGCGGCTGGCCGTTTGCTCCACGCAGCCGTAGGGGAACTCGATCAGGTCGTCCATCCAGCGGTTGAACTCGCCGGCCGCGGCATCCTGCGAGAAGGCGAGGCGAACGCGGCTGGCATCCGCGGGCAGCTTGATGGCAACGGTGCCCGAAGAAATGTCCAGCGCCGCTTCGCGCGGAGCGCGCCAGGCCACCGGCATCCGGGACACGGTCGTCTCCAGCCGGTCCACCACTCGCCCATCCTGCTTCAGGCTCAGCGACACGTTGGCCGCGCCCACCTGCGTGGCCGCCAGTGGCAGCTGCACGAAGTTCGCGCCCGGCGACACGCTCACCGTCTCCTTCGCGTCGACGCCCAGGCCCTTGGCTTCCCATTCGATCTTCGCGTCCTTGCCGGTCTGGTTGAAGAGCGCGATGGCGGCTTGCGCTTGGTCACCCTCGCGCTGCCACGCAGGGCTCGTCCACTTGGCATAGAAGGGCTTGTCCGAACGCACCCAGCTCACCTGCTGGCCGACGCTGCCGTTGGCATCCATCGCGCGGCCGGTGATGCGCCAGCGCGTGAGCGAATCCGGCATCACGAAGCTGAAGCGGGCGTGGCCGCTCGCATCGGTCGTGAGGTGCGGCAACCACAAGGCGGTGTCGATGTTGTCGCGACGCGGGCGCTCCAGCACCTTCACCGCGCGCTCGTTCACTTGGCGGCTCGAGGGCACGTCGCCCAGCTTGCTCGTGGCGAGGTCGTAGCCGATGAAGCTCAGGCTGGCGCTGGTGCGCACGTTGTTGCGTCGCGGGTGGAAGAAGAAGTCGTCGATGCTGGGCGCGATCTCGGGCTGCAGCACGTAGATCATCTCGTCCACCACGCCCACCGTCACCTCCGCGGGCACGGCCTTGCCGGCGAGCACGGTGCTCACGTCGACGTTCACCGTCTCGCCCGGCAGGTACACCGCCTTGTCGGCCTTGAAGCTCACGCCGATGCGCGGCTGTTCCACCATCACGCCCTGGTTTTGGAAGACGTAGTCGCCGTTCTTCACGTAGGCGACCGACAGCGTCATGTTCGGGCTCATCTCTTCGCGCACCGGCAGGGTCAGCTTCCATTGCGTGGGCGCGACGCGCTCGCTGCGGATCCAGTCGGTGCGCTGGCCCATGATGGCCGTGGCTTCGACGCGGTCTCGCTCCAGGCTCAGGAGCGCGTTGTCGATCGGCTCCGGAAAGCTCACCAGCACCTCGGCCGTGTCACCGGCGCGGTAGCTCGCGCGGTTGAACACCATGCCGATGCTGCCCACGGGCGCCTTGAGTCCGTCGCCGCTCACCCAATGGCTGGTGGCGGCCACGATGCGGCCCTTCTCGTCACGCAGCGTGAGCGTGTAGGAGCCCGGCTGCGGAAAGCTCAGGCTCAGTGCATCGCCCGCCGGCATGTTGCCGGATTCCTTCGCGCGGTTCTCCAGCCGCACCCAGTCCCACTTGACGGGCTTGGACAGATCCGCCGAGACCGCGTTCGAACGCTGGCTCGCCGCCATGCGGAAGCTCACCGCCTCGCCGGGCTTGGAGAACTGCTTGTCCGGCGTGAGCTTGTACGAGCCGCTGCCGCGCTCGACGAGTATCTCCTTGGACGTGCGCACGCGGTACGCCGCGCCATCGGTGGCCAGCGCCGTCAGCACGTAGCGGCTCGGCTGATCGGCCGCGGGCAGCGAGAACTTCGCCACGCCGCTGCCGTCGGTCTGCAGTTCGTCCTGCGTGAGCTTGAGCGGGAACTGGCCGGTGTAGTCCAGCTCGCCGTCCACCATCGTGAGCTTCTGCGCCCGGGCGGTGAGGCTCACGCGGGCGTTCGCCACCGGCTTGCCGTCGGGGTAGTTCAACTGCAGCTTGCCGCTGATGGCCTCGCCGGTCGTGAAGTCGCTCTTGTCGGGCACGAGGCCGATCTCGAAGTGCGGCTTCTGGTAGTCGGCCACGCGGAAGGCGGCGGTGTAGGTGTCGTCGCCCATCGCCATGCGCAGCTCATAGCCGCCGGCGGCGGCGTTCTCGGGCAGGGCGAAGCGTGCGTCGGCGCCTTGCGTGCCGCTGAAGCGGATGGTCTGCGTGCTCACCACCTGGCCGGCGGGGTCGAGCACCGCGACGGCCATGTCGGCATCTTTCAGCGGCACGGACTGCCGCGCGTTCTTGAACTCGCGCGCCGCGACCTTCAGTTGCACCCAGTCGCCCGGGCGGTACAGCGGCCGGTCGGTCACGGTGTAGACCTTGGCCGCGTAGATCTCGCTGTCGTAGTAGAAGTTTTCCGAGATGAAGACGCCGCCCGACGGGTCCTGGCCCATCACGTAGGTCTGCTCCGGGCTCTTGCGATCGAGCTTGACGATGCCCTGCGCATCGGCCGCGCCGCTCTTGAGCACGCCCACGCCGTCGGTCCACACCACGCGCGTCTGCGGCACCGGTGCGCCGTTTACGCGGTTGGCGGACCACACCAGCATCTGATCGCCCGACACCTTGGTGAGTGCTACGGTGTCGGACACGAAGAGCAGCGTGGTCGCGCGGTGCTGGCCGGCGATGGCTTCGACCAGGTACAGCCCCGGCTCACGCTTGCCGATGGGCACGAAGACGTTGCCTTGCGACGGGTTGATGAACTCGCTGCTGCTGCCCGCGAGCTTCAGGTCTTTCGGCGGCTCGATGGGCTTGGCGGCCTGCACCGGGTAGCGGAAGCGCTCCACCACCGGCAACCCGGCAATGGGCTTGAACTGCGGCGGCTCCTCGAAGGTCGAGGGCTTGGTCAGCGCCTTCGGCGTCTTCAGGTCCGGCGCCTGCTTGACCACCGCCTGGCGCGCGTTGGCCGAGAAGAGCTTCTGCCACGCGAGCCGCGACTTGACGACCCAGTTGTCCCACACGTGCGTGAGCGTGTTGCCCAGGCCTTCGTCGGTGGGGCGTGCGTCCACCTGCACGCGGTGCAGGTCCTTCTGCCGCTGCAGGAAAGCGAGCGGCTCGGGGATGCGGTACACCAGCACGTCGATGCCGCCGACCTGTTCGAGCATTTGCGGCGAGTTCACCTCGATGCGCACTTTCGCGAGCTCGTTGCTGCCGAAGGTGGCGTCCGACAGCAGGAAGAAGGGCTCGCCCACGAAGAGCGAGCGCGAGTTGGCAAGCGGCACGGGCGAAGACGACGCGGCCTGCGCGGTGATGGCGGGCTGGGCCGAGACCACCGCCGCCAGCAGCACGGCGACGAGCGTGCTGCGCAGGGCAGGGCGGTCGGAGAGGGACGAGATCGAAAAGGTCGGCGAAGGGGTGCGCATGGTCATCCTGCGGGTCATCGTGCGAGGAAGGAAAGTCGGTACACGCCCGAGAAATTCGGGTTGTCGGCGGCGGGGCGCCATCGCGTGTCCTTCCATTCGAGAAGCTGGCTCGCGCGCAGTGCGCGAAGGCCGTTGTCCTGCGGCGTGCTGCGGCCGGTGTGATAGGCGATGTAGCGGCCCATCCAGACCATCAGGTGCTGCTCGTCGCCCAGGTCGAAAAAGAGCAGGTCGCCGGGCTGGGCCTGCGTGAGGTCTTTGCCGGTGAAGCGTGTGTTTTCCTGCACCAGCTCCAGCGCGCCGACGTAGGCATCGCGCGAGCCGTCCACGCGGCGCCATCCATTGCGAAGCGCCTGGGCCTGGGTTGCGGCGATGTCCGGCGGCACGCGCGTGCCCAGCATGCCGTTGGCGCGCTTCCAGTCGAGGTCGTGCTCGCGCAGCGTCTCGGCCACGGCGAAGCGCACGAGGCCGGCGCAGTCGCGGTGCGTCCAGCGCGGCGTCGGGCCACGCTCGATCTGTGTGTGGATGAGCAGCGTGAACCAGTCGCGGAAGGCCTGCGATTGTTGGCGGTCGAGCATCGCCGTGGACGCTGGGGCCACGGCAAATGCGGCGCGACCCGCCACCGGGCCCGCGACCAGGCCCGCGAGAAGATGGCGGCGCTTCATGGGTTGCCCGTTGTGCTGATCGGCAGCCAATCGACGGCGACCCAGCCCGCCGAATCAGGCTTGCCGGTGGCCACCGCGCGTGCGGCGGGCAGCTTGCGCAGGGCATCCAGGCGCGGCGCCAAGTGCGTCTTCGCAGCCTGGCGGAAGAGTTCCTGCTCAGGCGGCAGGACCTGGAAGGCTTCGCGCTGGGCGAGCTCGGCGATCTGCTTGGGCGCGAGCACCGCGAGCGTCGCGGTCTGCGCGGGCAGGGCGTCGGCCACGCTCGGGTAGCGGCGTGCCTGCGCATCGAGCGCGAGGTCCACCAGCGCGTCGTCCGGCGAGAAGACGATCCAGCGGCCCTGGCGGGCGAGCGTGGGCTTGTAGGTGGTCTGCTCGCCATCGCCGTGCGGGCCCCAGGGCGCCGTCACCTCGCGCTGCCAGCGGGCGGCGCCCTTGCGGTCGGGCTGGCGCGTGCTTGCGGTCTGGGTCGGGTCGGCCTTGAGCAGCCACGACGACAAGGTGTCGAGCGCCGCGGTCGGATCGGGGGCGTTGGCCTTGGTCAGCGCGACGAAGACCGGCGTGTGCAGTTGCGATTTCGCATACCAGCAGACGGCGGCCGGTCCTTCGAGCTGATCGGCCAGCGTCGTCCACGCCGCCGTCTGCTCCTTGGTCACGGGCAGCCCGGCTGCATCGCCAAAGACGAGCTTGAGCTTGTTCCAGTCCGCCGGCAGCAGGGTGCAGGCGGCCGGGTTCATGGGCAGCGCCTGCCACACGGCCCGATCGGCTGGTGCGGCGGGCAGGGCCGCGGCGCCCTCGACGCGCAGCTGCGTGTGCAGCGAGGCACCGCCTGCGGCCAGGTCGAAGCGCATGGCCTTGAGGCCCGGGAAGAAGTGCTGGTAGCCGAAGGACAGCATGCGCGCATCGGCCACGATGGTGTGCCCCGTGCCCGGGTCGCCCAGGCCCAGCCCGCGCCGGTACACAGATTGCGCCTTCGCATCGCCCGACAGCAGCTCGGCGATCACGTCGCGCGATGCGGTGTCGGCATGGTGCGCGGTGTCGAAGAGCAGGCCCGGGTCGCTGAGCACGACCACGCGGTTGCCTTGCGACACCACCGCAAGCGTCCGGCGCGGCGACAGCGTGAGCGCATAGACGGTCGCCGAGGCGCCGTTGAAGCGCACCTCTTCGATGACGCTCAGCTGCCTGTCCTTGGCCGCGATGGTGGCGATGCCCTGCAGCGACTTGGCCAGCGTGCCCCGCGTCATCGCGATCAGCCAGTAGCGCGGCGCGCCCTTGGCGTCGGTCCACATCGCGACTTCGGCCGGCTCGTCGAGCACCACCTCGAGCAGCTTGTCGGCGAGCGTGGTGTCGTGCTCGTAGGCGATGCGCTTGAGCGCGCCCTTCAGGCCGAGGCGGTCTTCATGCTCCTCGTAGTAGAAGGCGAAGTCCTCGGTGAGCACGTCGCGTGCGATGGGCGCCTTGATGAGGTCGCGCGGCAGCTTCGACAGCGCCGGCGTGGCGATGTAGGCATCGGGCCGCGCGAGGTTCACCTCCAGCGCATTGATGGTTCCCGAGAAGCGGGCCCACCCGAGGGTGACCGCACCCACCACGGCCGCCGCGACGGCGGTGGCGGTGATGCCGCCGATGATCCAGGTCTTCTTCCGACTGAGCACGAGATTCCCTTCCTCCGCGAAGCCTGCTTTTGGCCCGCACCGCGCGAATCATGTCGTCGCGGCGAAGGGTCCGTATGAAGCGGGCGTGAAAACGGCGTGAAGTATCGCCGTGAGCCAGCTCCCTCCGATGGGGGATGCCGCGGGACTGCGTGCGCTTGTGCCTACTTGAAGGGCCGGCTCAGGAATGCCGAGCCCGCCAGCCCGAAGCGCCAGGGTACGTCCATCGCCTTGGAGATGCCGATGCGGGGCCCGCTCACCGTCTTCGCGCGCCGCGCCGGCACCACCAGCTCGAAGGGCGGGCGGTCCAGCCTGAGGCCGTCGTGCTCGCGCGTGACGGCCAGCGCCTGGCACAGCTTGCCGGGGCCGGAGCAGAGCAGGCGTGGGTCGTCCACGCCGCGGCGTTCGCGCATGCGGTCCAGGCCGTGCAGCGGCTCGATGGCGCGGATCAGCACGCCCGCGCCGTGCCCGGCCTCCCGGCACACGAAGTTCAGGCACCAGTGGATGCCGTAGGCGCGGTACACGTACACATGGCCCGGCGGCCCGAACATGGTGGCGTTGCGCGGCGTCGGGCCCGAGAAGCTGTGCGAGGCCGGGTCCTCGCGGTCATAGGCCTCGGTCTCCACGATGCGGCCGCCCACGCCGTCCACCAGCACGCACGCGCCGATCAGTTCGCGCGCGACCGTCGGCGAGTCCTTCGAGAAATCGATCACGGATGCCATGGATGCTGGAGTGCAAAGCGCATGCCCCGGCGCGGCGCGCGAGAGGCATGTAAGGGAAGTTCGTACATCACGCTTGTCGGGCCGCTGACTACCGGGTGGCGTGACTCGTCAATACAGTCGATGCATCGGTGAGAGACATCGGGACATTGAGGGTTTCGAGCCGATGCATGACCAGCGTTGCGCATTGTCGTTGTGAACCAGGCGCCATCCGAGCGCTGCAACGGCAGCAACAGGTCAGACGATCCGCGTTCGTGGCGTGCATCCGCCGGTTCGCGGCCCGGGATCGGTTCCGACAGGAGCCGGTCGCCGAAGTCGTCGGCGGGCCCCCAGGCAAGTGTTCGGGGGCGTGTCGACAGGGAGCGGAGATGGCCAAGAGTATCGATTTCCTGCGCGGCAAGTTCGGCTTGCCGATCCTCGTGTTCGCCGTCGGCGCTGCCTTGTCGATCGGCCTCGGGCGAAGCGCACAGCAGGAAATCCAGCGCAGCGCACAGCAGCGTTTCGACGCGGTCGCGGTGGATGCCGCACGCAAGGTGCAGGACCGCTTCGACGGCTACACCGAGGTGCTCATCGGACTGCGCGCGCTCTTCAATACCGGCGAGACAGTGTCTCGCACGCGCTTTCGCCACTACGTGAGCGGGCTGAACCTTGCAGAGAGCTTTCCAGGCTTCCAGGCCCTCAACTGGGCGCCCTACGTCGCCGCTGGCGACCAGGCTGCGTTCGCGGCGCACCTTCGCGCGGACCCGTCGCTGCCGCCTTCGTTTGCGCAAAAGCTGGGCGGCATGGCCCCGGGCGAGCACGACTTCTATCACCCGCTGACGTATGTCGAGCCGCTGGCAGGCAACGAAGCGGCACTCGGCCATGACCTCAGCTCGGTGCCCACCGCCAGGAAGGCGCTTGAGCAGGCCCGCGACAACAACGGGCTCACCTCGTCGGGCCGCAAGATCCAGATCAAGGGCCGCGCGTCGGACATCGGCCTCGCGATGCGGCTGCCGGTGTACCGCGGCGACATGCCGCGCGAAACGCTGGAAGAGCGTCGCGCCGCCTACGTCGGCTCCGTGGGTGCGGGCTTCCAGGTGTCCGGCATGCTGAAGGACGTGGCTGCCGGCCTCGCCGGCACGCAGCCGCGCATCCGCCTCTACGACGCCGGACCGGGCGCAGGCAGCATCGGCACCCGCACCGACCCCGTCATGGCCGAGGCCGGGCTTCCCAAGGGCGCGAACCAGCTGTACGACAGCGCCCCGCGCGACGACGCAGCCAACGAGCGCACCGGCATCGAGTTCGATCGCACGATGGTCTTCGAGCTGGGCGGCCACCGCTGGGCGGTGCAGACCACGCAGGACGCACGCCAGGTGATCGGCTGGCTGGACCGCTGGATCGGCTGGTTCATCGCCGCCTTCGGCACGGCCGTCAGCATCCTGCTCGCGGCCATCGTCTATTCGCTCACCACGTCGCGCGGCCGCGCCGAGGGCATCGCGCACTCCATGACGCAGCATCTGCGCGTGAGCCAGCGCCGGCTCGACGAAGCCCAGGAGATGGCCAACCTGGGCAGCTGGGTCATCGACGTGCCCACCGGCGAGATGCATTGCTCCGACCAGGCGCGTCGCATGTTCGGCTTTGCCGACGGGGTGCCCGTGGACGTGAACGCGCTGCTGTCGCGCGTGCCCGAGGAAGAACGCCGCGACGTGGCGCGGCTGATCTCGGATGCGCACCAGAACCGCGAGCGCGCCGAATTCGAGCACCAGCTGTGCCTGCCCGACGGCACGCAGCGCTGGGTGCACGTGATCGTGCAGATGGCCGACGAGAACGGTCGCCTGGCCCTGCGCGGCACCGTGCGCGACGACACGCAGCAGCGCAAGTCCGCCTTGCGCATGCGGCTGGAGCACGAGGTGGCCCAGCTGCTCGTGAGCGACGGCGAGCACGAGGCCGTCATCTCCGGCGCGCTGGCTGCGGTCTGCGCACGCATCGGCTGGGATTGCGGTGCCTTCTGGTCCATGCGCGACAACGGCAGCGTCCGTTGCAACGGCGCCTGGCAAGAGGGCGCGGACCCGGTGCTCGAGCAGTTCATCCGCATCAGCCGCACCCTGAGCTATCGGCCCGACGAAGGCACGCTCGGACGCGCGCTGGTGGGTGGCGACCCGGTGGTGGTCGACACCACCAGCACGCTCGACCAGTTCACGCGCGATGCGCTCGCCGGCCAGGCCGGCCTGTCGTCGGGCCTGATCGTGCCCATGCTCAGCGCCGGCAAGCCCTCGGCGATGGAGCTCTTCAGCCGCAAGAAGCTGGACATCGACAGCGACACCCTGGATTCGCTGCGCGCCATCTGCCTGCAGCTCGCGCAGTACGAACAGCGCAAGCATGCCGAGCAGGCGCTGCGCTACGTGGCCTCCCACGACGCGCTCACGGGCCTGTCCAACCGCACCACCTTGCAGCGCGACCTGTCGCGCGCCATCAAGCGCAGCGTGCGCCACCAGAAGCGCTTCGCGGTGATGTTCGTGGACCTGGACCGCTTCAAGCGCATCAACGACACGCTCGGACACGGCGTGGGCGATGCCCTCATCAAGGCCTGCGCCGAACGGCTGCAGGGCGTGCTTCGCGAAGACGACGCGGTGGCGCGCTTCGGCGGCGACGAATTCGTGCTTGTGGTGGAGAACCTGTCCCAGGCGAGCGACGCGGCCGTGATCGCCGAGAAGGTGCTGGCCTGCTGCGCCGAGCCCTTCGTCATCGACGGCCGCGAGCTGCACGTCACCGCCAGCATCGGCGTGAGCGTGTACCCCGAGGACGGTGCCGACGGCGAGGCGCTCCTGAAGAACGCCGACACAGCGATGTACCGCGCCAAGGACAAGGGCCGTGGCGGCCATGAGTTCTATGCCGCGCAGATGAACGCGCAAGGCACCGAGAGGCTGATGCTCGAAAGCGGCCTGCGCCGCGCGATGGAGCGCAACGAGCTGGAGATGCACTACCAGCCCAAGATGGACCTGCGCACGCAGCGCATCGTGGGCGTGGAAGCGCTGATGCGCTGGCGCCATCCGGTGCTGGGCCTGGTGTCGCCGGCGCAGTTCATCCCGATCGCCGAAGAGACCGGCCTCATCGTGGCCATGGGCCTGTGGGCATTGCGCACGGCGTGCAGCGAAGCGCGCGACTGGCAGCGCCGCGGCCTGCCGCCGGTGCAGATGAGCGTGAACTTGTCGGTGCGGCAGTTCGCGTGCCCCACGCTGGTGGAAGACATCGCCCGGGCCATCAACGAAACCGGAATGAACCCCGAGCTCGTCGAGCTGGAGATCACCGAGAGCGTGATGATGAAGAACCCCGAGACGACGGCGGTGCTGCTGCAGAACATCCGCAGCCTGGGCGTGGGCCTGGCCATCGACGACTTCGGCACCGGCTATTCGTCGCTGTCCTACTTGAAGCGCTTCCCGCTCACGACGGTCAAGATCGACCGCAGCTTCGTCAACGACCTCTCGCACGACCGGGACGCGCAGGCGCTGGCCGACGGCATCGTGACCCTCGCGCACGGCCTTCGCATGAAGGTGGTGGCCGAGGGCGTGGAGACCGCCGAGCAGCTCGCCTACTTGCGCGCGCACGGCTGCGACGAGATCCAGGGCTACTGGCTGTGCAAGCCGGTACCTGCCGAAGACGTCTGCGCCTTCATGGCGCGGCACCTTCGCACCCAGTTCGCCTCGCCGGTGGCCGCGTAAAGCGGCGTCTCCGGCCTCGCGAATCAAGCGACCCGGGAGCGGTCGCGCCCGGGCGTTCAACGTCCCCCTTAGCAGTTGGGAGTTTTTTCATGACCCTTTCTATTTCGAAGAAGAACCTGGCCCAGGTCGTGGCCGCCATTGAGTCGATGGACATGACGATGATCAAGTTCAAGTGCACCCGCAGCGAAGACGGCTACGGCTGGTCGGCCGAGTACGCCGATGCGATGGAAGTCGCCTACAAGCGCTATCTCATCCTGCACGCCAAGTACCCCGAGATGACGCTCGCGCCCGAGCAGGACATCGACCGCTTCTGGCACATGCACATCCTGGACACCCGCAAGTACGCCGCCGATTGCGAGGCGACCTTCGGCCAGTTCCTGCACCACTTCCCGTACCTCGGCCTGCGCGGCGCGGACGACGCGAAGGTGCTGGACGACGCTTTCGAGAAGATGCAGGCGCTGTACGCGAAGGAGTTCGGCGAGACGATGCCGAAGGCGTCGGCGTGGTGCGCGGTGGAACCGACCACGCGAGGCAAGGCGGCGTGGTGTGCCGTGGAGCCGACGGTTGAAGGCAAGGCCGCGTGGTGTGCCGTCGAGCCGACCGTGGAGGGCAAGGCGGCATGGTGTGCGGTCGAGCCGACCGCGCAAGGCAAGGCGGCATGGTGCGCCGTGGAGCCCACGAAGGCGGCGTGGTGTGCGGTGGAGCCCACCAAGGCCGCCTGGTGCGCGGTCGAGCCGACGATGAAGGGCGAAGCCGCCTGGTGTGCGATCGAGCCGGCCACGCAAGTCGCCGCCGCGGCCTGGTGCGCCATCGAGCCGACACAAGCACAAGTGACGGCCAAGCCGGCGTGGTGCGCGGTTGAACCCAGCATCTCCAGGGCTGCGTAAGGCACGCCCTCAAGGCGTCCTGCCTTTCCCGCTCTGCGCTCCTGTGCGCAGGGGGCGGGGTTCACGCGCTATCATCCGCCGCGTGAACCCCGCCACCAGCCCCACGCCCCGCGCCTGCGCTCTTCGCGCCTGGCCTGTGTCCGCGGCTGCCGGTTTCTTCATTCCCACCTCCATTCGAATTCGCAAGGATCGTTGAGCTGCGGCCCTGGCCGGTGCTCAGCGGTCCCGACTGCACGCGCGCGCCGACCGGCGCATCATGCTTTTCGCCATTGAATGGAGAACCCCCATGTCTTTCGCTGTCGCGGACACGCCCGTGTCCGACCATCCGACCCTCGAGCGCATCGAACAAACCGCCCGGCGCCTGGCCGGCAAGGTCCTTGAAACCCCCGTGTGGCAGTGGCGCACGGGCATCGTCGAACAGGCGCTGCACCCGAGCACCGAGGTGTGGCTCAAGCTCGAACTCTTCCAGCGCACCGGCACCTTCAAGCTGCGTGGCGCGCTGAACAACGTGGCTTCGCTGGATGCGGCCGCGCTCAAGCGCGGCATCGTGGCCGCGAGCGCCGGCAACCACGCGGTGGCCGTGGCCTACGCGGCCAAGGCCAGCGGCACGACCGCGAAGCTGTGCATGCCGCGCCATGCAAGCCCCGCGCGCATCGCGGCTTGCCAGGCCGACGGCGCGGAGGTGCTGCTCACCGACACCATCCATGAAGCTTTCGCGCTCGCGCAGCGCCTGGTCGAGGACGAGCGCCGCACCATGATCCACCCTTTCGATGGCCCGCTCACGGCTGAAGGCACGGGCACCATCGGCCTGGAACTGATGCGGCAGGTGCCTAACCTCGACGCGGTGGTGGTGCCGGTGGGCGGCGGCGGGCTGTGCGGCGGCATTGCGGCCGCCGTGAAGCAGATCAACCCGCGCTGCGAGGTGCTGGGCATCGAGCCCTTTGGCGCGGACGCGATGTACCGCAGCTTCCGCGAGCGCGCGCCCGTCAAGCTCGAACGCGTGGACACCGTCGCCGACAGCCTGGGCGCACCCTATGCGCTGCCCTACAGCTTCGGCGTGTGCCACCGTTTCGTCGACGACATCGTGCGCGTCTGGGACGAGGAGATGTGCCGCGGCATGTTCTACCTGTTCCGCGACATGAAGCTCGTGGCCGAGCCAGCGGCCGCCGCCGCAACGGCGGCACTGCTCGGGCCCTTGAGGGCACGGCTGGATGGAAAGAAAGTGGCGCTGATCGTGTGCGGGTCGAACATCGACGCCGCGAGGTTCAGCGAGTTGGTGGCACGGGGGGCGCAGGGGTGATGCAGCCCGCGTTCTGCCCGTTCAATCGAGGTCGGGTCCGCGGTCGGCGCTGACCTCGACACAGAGAACACAAGAGAGCCACAGAGATCACCGAGAGTCAGTCCTCTCTTGTGATCTCTATGGCTCTCCGTGTTCTCTGTGTCAGGAGTGGGCGGCGCGCGGCAACCGGCCCACCATCCAACCGCCTTACTTCTCGACGAACGCTCTTTCGATCACGTAGTCGCCTTGCTCGCCCTGCCTGGGGCTGATCTGGAAGCCGCGGCCATCCAGCAGCTTGCAGGTGTCCTTGAGCATCGCCTCGCTGCCGCAGATCATCACGCGGTCCACGGCGGGGTCGATCTGCGGCAAGCCCACGTCGGCCGACAGCTTGCCCGACTCGATGAGGTCGGTGAGCCGCCCCATGTTGCGGAACTGCTCGCGCGTGACGGTGGGGTAATAGATGAGCTTGTCCTTGAGCATCTCGCCCAGGAATTCATGCTCTGGCAACTGGTTCTGGAAGAAGTCGGCATAGGCCAGTTCATCCACTTGGCGCACGCCATGCACGAGCACCACCTTCTCGAAGCGCTCGTAGGTCTCGGGGTCCTGGATGATGCTGATGAAGGGCGCCAGGCCCGTGCCCGTGGACAGCAGGTACAGGTGCTTGCCGGGCCGCAGGTCGTCGAGCACCAGGGTGCCCACGGGCTTGCGGCCGACGATGATCTCGTCGCCGGGCTTCAAGTGCTGCAGGCGAGAGGTGAGGGGGCCGTTCTCGACCTTGATGGAGAAGAACTCGAGGTGCTCGTCGTGGTTGGCGCTGGCCACGCTGTAGGCGCGCAGCAGGGGCTTGCCGTCGACCGGCAGGCCGATCATCACGAAGTGGCCGTTGCG
>Ga0157377_10000097_pt1 | contig 62513 bp, 56 predicted proteins | sample M55metaG_FD_121116 | JGI IMG/M metagenome (GOLD analysis project Ga0157377, IMG submission 121116) | Miscanthus rhizosphere microbial communities from Kellogg Biological Station, Michigan, USA - M5-5 metaG | ecosystem: Host-associated > Plants > Roots > Rhizosphere > Soil | place: USA: Michigan... | reverse complement strand
GGAGCAGGCGGGTGCCGATCAAGCGGCGGCCGTGGCGGTCCGTTCATTGCAGGTGTGGCTTGCGGATGGCGTGCTGTCGGGCGTCGTCCTGCCGGATTGACGGCCCATGGGTCCCAGCGTGCGACGGGACGACGGTGCCTCTCTCAAATGCACCTTCCCCCATCCACCTCCATCGCCACGCCGGTGATCATCGACGCCTCGTCGCTGCAGAGGAAGCACGCCGCGTTGCCCAGGTCCTCCGGCGTCGAGAAGCGCCCGATCGGAATCGTCGACAGGAACTTCGCGCGCATCTCGGGCGTGTCCTCGCCCATGAAGGTCTTGAGCAGCGGGGTCTCGCCCGCCACCGGGTTCAACGCATTCACGCGGATGCCGAAAGGCGCGAGCTCCACCGCCATGGCGCGCGTCGCGGTGATGACCCAGCCCTTGCTCGCGTTGTACCAGGCCAGCTTCGGCCGCGGGCTCACGCCGGCCGTGCTCGCGATGTTGAGGATCACGCCCTTCCTGCCGGCCTTGAAGCGCGGCACGGCCTCGCGCGCCGCGAGATAGATCGCCTTCACGTTGACCGAGAGGATGCGATCGAAGTCGTCCTCCGGCAGCGCCTCCAGCGGCTGGGGCAGGTGCCCGATGCCGGCGTTGTTGACGAGGATGTCGAGCCCGCCGAAGCGGTCAAAGGCCGCATCCACCATCGCCTTCACGTCCTCGGCGCGCGTCACGTCGCAGCGTATCCATTGCGCGCCCGTCGCCTCGGCCACGCGCCGCGCGTTGGCTTCGTCGCGATCGGCGATCAGCACCTTCGCGCCCTCGGCCGCGAACTTGGTGACGATGCCTTCACCGAAACCGGAGCCGCCGCCGGTGACGATGGCTGTCTTGTCGAGAAGTCTCATTCCGGGTCTCCATGTACCGTGCATGACGACCTCCACCGCTGGGGGAGGCCCTCAACCGTGCTGTATCGCCACCGTCTTCAAGGTCGAGAACCCATACAGCGCCTCGAAGCCCTTCTCGCGCCCGTGCCCCGACCGCTTCACCCCGCCGAACGGCAGCTCCACCCCGCCACCCGCGCCGTAGTTGTTGATGAACACCTGCCCGCACCTCAGCGCACGCGCCATGCGCAACTGCCGCGCGCCATCGCGGGTCCACACCCCGGCGACGAGGCCATAGTCGGTGCCGTTGGCGATGCGCACGGCATCCTCCTCACTGTCGAAGGGGATGAGCACCTGCACCGGGCCGAAGATCTCCTCCTGCGCCAGGCCATGCGACTCGGGCACGTCGGCCACCAGCGTCGGCCGAACGTAGAAGCCGCCGGCGGGCGCGTCGTCCGCCAGCTCCGCCTGGGCGGCGATGGGCAGGCCGCTGTCGCGCGCCACCACGAGGTAGTGGGACACGATGCCGTGCTGGCGGCGCGAGATGACCGGCCCCACGTCGGGGTCGGACAGCGCGGGCCCGACGCGCAATGAGCGGTACCGCTGCGCCATGCGCCGCGTGACCTGCTCGTACACGCCGCGCTGCACGAGGATGCGCGACGCCGCCGAGCAGGTCTGCCCCGCGTTCTGGATGCCGGCGTTGACGAGGTAGGGCAAGGCCGTGTCGAGGTCGGCGTCGTCGAACACGACCTGCGGGCTCTTGCCGCCCAGCTCCAGCGTGACCGGCACGGTGTTCCTCGCCGCGGCCGTCTGCACGAGCACACCGGTGGCCACCGAGCCGGTGAAGGAGATGTGGTCGATGCCGCGGTGCGCCGACAGCGCCGCGCCCGCCTCGTCACCCAGCCCCGGCACGACGTTGAGCGCCCCCGGCGGCAGGCCCGCGGTCTGGGCGATGCGCGCGAAGGCGAGCACGGTGAGGCAGGCCTCCTCGGCGGGCTTGAGCACGCAGGCGTTGCCCATGGCCAGCGCCGCGCCGACGCTGCGGCCGACGATCTGCATCGGATAGTTCCACGGCACGATGTGCCCGGTGACGCCGTGCGGCTCGCGCCAGGTGAGCGCGGTGAAGCCGTTCTGGAAGGGCAGCGTCTGCCCATGCACCTTGTCGGCCGCGCCGCCGTAGAACTCGAGGTAGCGGGCCAGCGCGAGCGCGTCGGCGCGGCCCTGCTTGAGCGGCTTGCCCACGTCCAGCGCCTCCAGCCGCGCGAGCTCATCCGCCTGCTCGACGACGGCGCGGCCGATGGCGCTGAGCACGCGGCCGCGTTCGGTGGCGGAGAAGCGGCCCCACAGGCCGTGCTCGAAGGCCTCGCGCGCGGCGGCGACCGCGGCGTCCACGTCGGCGGACGTGCCACGGGCGATGTTCGCCAGTTCGCTGCCATCCGACGGGTTGGTCAAGGGGAGCGTGCCGCCGTCGGCCGCGTCGTGCCACGCACCGTCAATGAACAGCTGGCGCGCGTCGAAGGGGATGCTCGAAACCATGGCCGGACTCCCTTGCGGCAAACAGCGCCGCGTTTTAGGCCATGATATTCACACGTCGACGGGGACACCGCCATCAGCCTCTTCCTGATCAAACGCCTGGCCACTTTCGTGCTGACCCTCGTCGCGGCGTCGGTGGTGATCTTCGCGGTGCTGGACGTGCTGCCGGGCAACGTCGCCGAGGTGATGCTGGGCGAAAGCGCCACGGCCGAGTCGCTGGCCGCCTTGCAGGCCAAGCTGGGCCTGGACCGCCCGCCCGCCGAGCGCTATGCCTCGTGGATGCGCGGCCTGGCGCACGGCGACATGGGCACGAGCCATTCCTACGACTCGCCGGTGGCGGATCTCGTGAAGGAGCGCGCGCTCGTCACCGTGCCGCTGGCGGTGATGGCGATGGCGCTCACCACGCTCATCGCGCTCGTGCTGGGCGTGTATGCCGCGTCCCACCACAACCGCGGCGGCGACCTCGCGGTGATGGTGGGCAGCCAGCTGGGCATCGCCTTGCCCAACTTCTGGCTGGGCATCCTGTTGAGCCTCGTGTTCGCGGTGCAGCTGCGCTGGTTCTCGGCGGGCGGCTTCCCGGGTTGGGAAGATAGCCCGTGGGATGGCGTGCGGGCGCTGGTGCTGCCGGCGGTGGCGTTGGCTGCGGTGCAGGCCGCCATCCTCGCGCGCATCACGCGATCGGCGGTACTGGACGTGCTGCGCGAGGACTTCGTGCGCACCGCTCGGGCCAAGGGTTTGACGCGACGGCAGGTGCTGTGGGGGCATGTGCTGCGCAACGCCTTCGTGCCGGTGCTGACGGTGATGGGCTTGCAGTTCGCGAACCTGCTGACGGGCACGGTGGTGATCGAGCGGGTGTTCAGCCTGCCGGGGCTCGGGCGACTCGTCTTCGAGGCCATCGCCAACCGCGACCTCATCGTCGTGCGCAACGTGGTGATGCTGTTCGCCGGCAGCGTCATCGTCATCAACTTCGTGGTGGATGTGCTGTACGTGGTGATCGACCCGCGGCTGCGGAGGCATGCATGAGGTTCTCGGACCGGGCCTGGCGGCATTCGAGCTTCGTGATCGGTTCGCTGCTGGTGGGGCTCCTGCTGGCGACCGCCGCGCTGTCGTTCGTGTGGACGCCACATTCGCCGACCGACATCGACGTGCCCTCGAAGCTGCAGGGGCCGTCCGCCGCGCACTGGCTGGGCACGGACAGCCTCGGGCGCGACATCGTCTCGCTGCTCATTGCCGGCTCGCAGAACTCCATCGCCGTGGGGTTGATCGCGGTAGGCATCGGCATGGGCTTTGGTGTGGCGCTGGGCCTGCTCGCCTCGGCAAGGCGCGGCTGGGTGGAGGAGCTGGTGATGCGCTTCGCCGACTTCACCTTCGCCTTCCCGGCGCTGCTCAGCGCCATCATGCTCACCGCCATCTACGGCCCCGGCCTCGTGACGAGCGTGGTGGCGATCGGCATCTTCAACATCCCCGTGTTCGCGCGCATCACGCGCGCCGCGGCCAACGGCGTGTGGTCGCGCGACTACGTGCTCGCCTCGCGCGCCTGCGGCAAGGGCGCGTGGCACATCACGGTCGCGCACGTGCTGCCCAACATCGCGAGCGGGCTGATCGTGCAGGCCACCATCCAATTCGCCACCGCCATCCTCGCGGAGGCCGCCTTGAGCTACCTCGGCCTCGGCACGCAACCGCCGCAGCCGTCGTGGGGGCGCATGCTGAACGAGGCGCAGAGCATGATGTTCCAGGCCCCGACGCTCGCGATCTGGCCGGGGCTGGCGATCGCGTTGAGCGTGCTGGGGCTGAACCTGATGGGCGATGGCCTGCGCGACCTGCTCGACCCGAAGCTGGCGAGGCAGCGATGAACACGCTTCTCGACGTGCGCGACCTGCGCGTGCGCCTGAACACGGCGCGCGGGCCGGCCGATGCCTTGCGCGGCGTGTCGTTCGCGCTCGCCAAAGGCGAGACGCTGGGCATCATCGGCGAGAGCGGATGCGGCAAGTCGATGACGGCGCTCGCGCTCATGGGGCTCTTGCCCGACGGCGCGGTGACGAGCGGCAGCATCCGCTTCGATGGCGATGAGCTCGTCGGTGCCGACGATGCGCGGCTGTGCGCCTTGCGCGGCCGGCGCATCGGCATGATCTTCCAGGAGCCGATGACGGCGCTCAATCCGCTGCATACCGTCGGCACGCAAGTGGCGGAGCCGCTGCGGCATCACCTCGGAATGAACAAGGCCGAAGCACGCGCCGAGGCCTTGCGCCTGCTCGAACGCGTGCGCCTTCCACAGGCCGCGCAGCGGCTCGATGCCTACCCGCACCAGCTCTCCGGCGGCCAGCGGCAGCGGGTGATGATCGCCGCAGCGCTGGCCTGCGGGCCGGAGTTGCTCATCGCCGACGAACCCACCACGGCGCTGGACGTGTCCATCCAGCGCGAGATCCTCGACCTCATTGCGGAGCTGGTGAGCGAGCGCGGGATGGGTTTGCTGCTCATCAGCCACGACCTGGGCGTGATGGCGCACACCGTGCAGCGGGTCATGGTGATGTACGGCGGCACGGTGGCCGAACGCGGGCCGACGCGGGCCGTGTTCGAGCGGCTGGCGCATCCGTACACGCGCGGGTTGTTCCGCGCACGGCCGCAGCTGGGTTTGAGCCGGGGGCGGCCGCTGGAGACGATTGCGGGGAGGGTGCCGGAGCTGGTGGACATGCCACGCGGGTGCCCATTCGCGGATCGCTGCCATCGGGTCGTCGAGGCTTGCCGTGAGATGCCGCCGGCGTTTTCCGTTGGCGCGAACCACGAGGCACGCTGCTTCAACATGGAGCCAGCCCCATGACCGATGCAAAGCCCGGCCTGTCCCTGCTGGTCGTCGATACGCTGACGAAGGACTATCGCCTCCCGCGCGACAGCCTCTTCTCCCCGCCGCACATCGTCCACGCCCTGCAAGGCGTGAGCTTCACGCTCGACAGCGGACGAAGCCTGGGCATCGTCGGCGAATCCGGCTCCGGCAAGTCCACCCTCGCGCGCCTCGTGATGGCGCTGGAGACGCCGACCGCAGGCACCGTCTCGCTACTCGGCCGTGACCTGCACGCCCTGCCCGCCAACGACCTGCGTGCCGCACGCCGCGACTTCCAGATGGTCTTCCAGGACCCCTACGGCTCGCTCGATCCGCGCCAGCGCGTGGGCCGCATCGTGGCCGAGCCGCTGCCGGCCGTCGCGCCCAAAGAGCGCCACGACCGCGTCGCCGAAGCGCTGGACGCGGTGGGCCTGCGCGGCACCGATGCCGACAAGTACCCGCACGAGTTCTCCGGCGGCCAGCGCCAGCGCATCGCCATCGCCCGCGCGCTCATCACGCGCCCCAAGCTCATCGTGGCCGACGAGCCCGTCAGCGCGCTCGACGTGTCCGTGCAGGCCCAGGTGCTCAACCTGCTGCAGGACTTGCGCGTGCGCTTCGGCGTGGCGTATCTTTTCATCAGCCATGACCTCGCGGTGGTGGACCATGTGTGCGACGAGGTGGCGGTGATGCAGCACGGGCGCATCGTGGAGCGCGGCACGCCCGAGCGGCTCTTCACGCGGGCCGAACATCCCTACACGCAGTCGCTCATCGCCGCCGCGCCACAGGCACGCTTCCAGTAGAGTCCGCCCAGCACTTCACTCGCAGGAGCTTTCGACGATGAACTCGCCCGCTCGACTGATCGCCTCTCTGTCCCTCGTGCTTGCTGCCGTCCTGGCGACCGCGCCCGCCCATGCACAGGCCCGCAAGGACAGCGTCGTCCTCGGCATGGTGCTCGAGCCGCCCGGCCTGGACCCGACCGCCTCGGCGGCCGCGGCCATCGGCGAGATCGTCCACTACAACGTGCTGGAAGGCCTCACCAAGATCAACATGGACGGCAGCATCGTGCCACTGCTGGCCGAAAGCTGGAGCATCGACCCGGACGGAAAGGTCTACACCTTCAAGCTGCGCAAGAACGTCAAGTTCCACGACGGCGAAGCCTTCGACGCGAGCGACGTGAAGTTCAGCTTCGAGCGCGCCAAGGCAGAAGGCTCCACCAACAAGGCCAAGAAGGCGGTGTTCGACAACGTGAGCCGCATCGAGACGCCCGACCCGGCCACCGTCATCCTCGTGCTCAACCAGGCCGACGGCAACTTCCTCTTCCGCATGGGCGAGAACACCGCCGTCATCCTCGACCCGAAGAGCGCGGCCACCACGGCGAGCAAGCCCATCGGCACGGGCCCGTTCAAGTTCGACAGCTGGTCCAAGGGCTCGGCCGTCACCCTCAGCAAGTTCGACGGCTACCGCGACGCGGCCAAGGTCAAGCTCAAGAAGGTGACCTTCCGCTTCATCAACGACCCGGCCGCGCAGGTGGCCGCGCTGCTGGCGGGCGACATCGACGGCATGCCGCGCTTCGGCGCGCCGCAGAACCTCAAGCAGTTCCAGTCCGACGCGCGCTTCACGGTGGCCATCGGCGGCACCGAGGGCAAGACCATCGTCAGCATCAACAACAAGAAGAAGCCCTTCGACGACGTGCGCGTGCGCCGCGCCATCGCCGCGGCCATCGACCGCAAGGCGGTGATCGACGGCGCGCAGGAAGGCTTCGGCGCGCCCATCGGCAGCCACATGGTGCCCACCGACGCGGGCTACATCGACCTCACCGGCGTGAACCCCTACAACCCGGAAAAGGCGAAGGCGCTGCTGAAGGAAGCCGGTGTGGCGACACCGCTGAACGTGACGCTGACGCTGCCGCCGCCACAGTACGCGCGCAAGGGCGGCGAGATCATCGCCTCGCAGCTCGCCAAGGTGGGCATCAACGCGAAGATCGAGAACGTCGAGTGGGCGCAGTGGCTGTCGGGTGCGTTCAAGGGCAACTACGACCTCACGGTGATCAGCCACGTCGAGCCGCTGGACTTCGACCGCTACGCCGACCCGGCCTACTACTGGGGCTACGACAGCAAGGCCTACAAGGACCTGATGGCCAAGTACAACGGCACGGCCGATGCGAAGGGTCGGCTCAAGGTCATCGGCGACATCCAGAAGCAGCTCGCCAACGATTCGGTCAACGCCTACCTCTTCCAGCTGCCGCAGTTCATGGTCAGCAACAAGAAGCTGAAGGGGCTGTGGAGCAGCTCGCCGATCTTCGCGAACGACATGGCGGCGGTGTCGTGGCAGTGAGGGTGATCGGCAACATTGTTTGATCAACCACAGAGGACACAGAACGCACAGAGTGAAGCGAACACCGCCGAAGACTCCGTGTCCTCTGTGTCCTCTGTGGTGAAAGAGAACGGCCCCACATGACGCCACTGGCTTCCATGAGCGCATCCAGCATGCTGCTCGCCTTCCGATCCAAAGACATCTCGCCGGTCGAGGTGACCCGCAGCGTGCTCGACCGCATCGCCGCCTGGGAACCCCACATCCACGCGACGTATGCGCTCGATGCCGAGGCCGCGCTTGCGCAGGCCCGCGAGTCGGAAGCGAGATGGCTGCGGGGCGCCCCGCAAGGCCCGCTCGACGGCGTGCCGGCGATGATCAAGGAGAACATCGCCACCCGCGGCGTGCCGACGCCGCTGGGCACGGCGGCCACCGAGCTCAAGCCCGCCGAGCGTGACGCGCCGCCTGCCGCACGGCTGCGCGAGGCGGGTGCGGTCATCCTCGGCAAGACGACCATGCCCGACTACGGCATGTTGTCCTCCGGGCTGTCGAGCTTTCACCCGCTCACGCGCAACCCCTGGGACTTGTCGAAGAACCCGGGCGGCAGCAGCGCGGGTGCGGGCGCCGGCGTGGCCGCGGGCTACGGGCCGCTGCACGTTGGCACCGACATCGGCGGCTCGGTGCGGCTGCCGGCGAGCTGGTGCGGCATCTTCACGCTCAAGCCCAGCCTCGGGCGCATTCCGATCTACCCGCCGTACGCGGGCCGCGTGGCGGGGCCCATGACGCGCACCGTGCAAGACGCCGCGCTGATGATGCGCGTGCTGAGCCAGCCCGATGCGCGCGACACCATGAGCCTGCCCTGGCAGGACATCGCCTGGTCCGAGCTCGACTGCAGCGTGCGCGGATTGAAGATCGGCCTGCTGATGGATGCCGGCTGGGGTCTGGCGGTAGAACCCGAGGTGCGTGCGGCGGTGGAGTCGGCGGGGCGGCTGTTCGATGCGGCCGGCGCCGTCATCACGCCGATGTCGCCCTTCATGACCCGCGACATGATCGATGGCATGGACCATTTCTGGCGCATGCGTTCGTGGCTGGACATCAGCGCCCTCCCCGAAGAGCGCCGCGCCAAGGTGCTGCCCTTCATCCTCGACTGGGCGCGCGGCGGCGCGGGCTTGGGCGGCGAGGCGGTGTTCAAGGGCTACAGCCAGATGGGCGCGATGCGCGAGGCCGCCGTCGCCGCCAGCGCCCCATTCGACTTCGTGCTCACGCCGACATCGCCCATCCCCGCCTTCGCCGCGGAACTGCCGATGCCGACCAACGACCCCGCGCGGCCCTTCGAGCACATCGCCTTCACCCTGCCCTACAACATGAGCGAGCAGCCGGCCGCGTCCATCAACTGCGGCTACACGACGAGCGGCCTGCCGATCGGCCTGCAGATCGTCGGCCGGCGCTTCGACGACCTGGGCGTGCTGCAGCTCTCGCGCGCCTTCGAGCAGTTGCGGCCCGCGCAGCGCGACTGGCCCACGCCGCCGTGAACGACCGCCGCGGCAACCCGGTGTCCACGGCGTCCGGCGCGGCGCTCGACCACGCGGAGACGGCGCTGTGGCGGATGATGTCCTTCTTCGACGCCCCGGTGGCCGACATCGATGCGGCGCTTGCCGCAGACCCGCGATGGATGCTGCCGCACGTGATGCGCGCGGGCTTCCTGCTGACGCTCACCGAGCCCTCGCTGATGCCACCGGCTCACGAGGCGCTGATGCAAGCCGAAGCCCTGGCGGCCAACGCGAACGACCGTGAACGCGCGCACCTGGCAGCGGCCACGCGCTGCGCACAAGGCGACTGGCATGGCGCCTGCAAGGCCTGGGGCCGCATCCTCGCGGACCATCCGTGCGATCTCTATGCCCTGCAATGGGCGCACCTCTTCGACTTCTACCGCGGTGATGCGGCGCAGCTCAAGGCACGCCCCGCGGCCACGTTGCAAGCACTGCCCGCCGACGATCCGCTGCGCCCCTACGTGCTGGGCATGCACGCCTTCGGCCTGGAGGAGTGCGGCGACCTCGCGGCGGCCGAGGCCGTGGGCCGCGAGGCCGTCGGCTCCACGGCCAAGGTGCCCTGGGCCACGCATGCGGTGGCCCACGTGATGGAGATGCAGGGCCGGTACACGGACGGCATCCGCTGGCTCGGCGAGCGCGAGGCCGACTGGTCGCAGGGCAACGGCTTCGCCGGCCACCACTGGTGGCACCGCGCGCTCTTCCACCTCGAAGGCATGGACGTGGCGGCGGCACTCGCGCTGTACGACGCCCAGCTCGCCAGCGACAAGGCCTCGCTCACGCTGCAGCGGCTGGACGGCGCGGCCTTGCTGTGGCGCATCCACCTGCTGGGCGCTGACGTGGGCGCGCGCTGGGATGACGTGGCGCGCGGCTGGGACTTGTCGGCCGCGCCCGCCGGCCACTCCGCCTTCAACGACCTGCATGCGCTGATGGTGCTGATCGGCCAGGGCCGGCAGGCGGATGCGGACGGCCTCATCGCCGCGGTGCAGGCCGGGGCCGACGCGAGCCTCGCGAGCAACGCGGTGATGTCGCGCGACGTCGGCCTGCCGCTGATGCGCGGCCTGCTCGCCTGGTCGCGCGGCCGCTTCGACGAGGCGATCGCGCTCATCGCGCCGGCGCGCCGCATCGCCCACCGCTTCGGCGGCAGCCATGCGCAGCGCGACCTCATCACCCAGACGCTGCTGGCCTGCGGCGCGGACGTGCTGGCCGAACGTGCGCAGACGCCGGCCGGCACGCCCTTGACGCAGCACTGGCGGGCGCGTTTGTAGCCTGTCGCGAGGCACGGCACGCCGCACCTCGCTCCACCGGATCGAACCTGATGTCCACCACCCCCTTGCGCATCGGCGAACTCTCCCGCCGCACCGGTCGCTCGGTGCACACCATCCGCTGGTACGAACAGCAAAAGCTCGTGCCCGGCGTGCGGCGCGACGATGCCGGCCGGCGCGTCTACCGCGAGCAGCATGTGCAATGGCTGGACCTGCTGGACCGCCTGCGCAAGAGCGGCATGTCCATCAAGCAGATGCGCGAATACGCGACGCTCGTGCGGCGAGGTGAGTCCACGCTCGCGCAGCGGCGGGAGATGCTGATCGAGCATCGGCGGCGGGTCGACGAGCAGATGGCGGAGCTGGCGGCGTCGCGCAAGGTGGTGGACAGCAAGATCGCGTTCTACGGGCAGTGGCTGGAGACGGGGGAGCAGCCGCAGGGGTATTGAGCATTTCCCGCGGGATCCCTGTCACCCCGGCTGTCCGCGTCCCCTGCAGCCTGTCCAACCGGCCGCGCAGTCCGTCACCGGCCGCTGGAGCGGGCCGGGGGCGCACCGTACAGTGCGCCCCATGGCAGTAGAACCGACCTCCAATCCCGCAGCGCAGCAAGCCACCAACGGCGCGGCCCGCATGTTCTTCACCGTCCGCCGCGGCTTCGTCGCCTACGCCCGCTGGCTGGACAGCATCACCTGGGTCCGCTTCTTCGTCCTGTCGCTGCTGGCCATCATCGTGACGGCGATGCTGTCGGAGCTGCCGCCGTTCAGCTGGAAGTGGAGCGACGACCTGGTGGTCTATGACCCGCCGAAGCCGCGCAAGGCGCCGAAGACTCCAAGCGCGCCGCCGGCAGTGCCCTCCGTGTCAGGCGTGCCCTCCGTGCCTGGCGTGCCGACACCGCCTGTGCCGCCCGCCAAGAAGACCGAAGGCAGCGGCAAGAAGCCGGCCTACAACATCTCCATCGACAAGAGTGGCGTGCACATCACGCCCATCCCCGACGGCGAGCGCACGTCCGACGCGCCCTCGGTGAGCATCGACAAGAACGGCGTGCGCATCGGGCCGGCTGCGGCGGCATCGGCTGCATCGTCGGCGGCATCGGCCAGTGCTGCGAGCGACGAGCCGCAAGTCACGGTCAAGCTGCCGCCCAATGCCGACACCAACGAGGTGCGCGCCGCGATCGAGGAGGCCAAGCAGGCGATCAAGGAAGCCATTGCCGACGCCGCCGAGCAGGAGGCCGATGCCACGCGCGCCGCCGCCGAAGCCGCGGCCCAGGCCGCGGAGGACATGCAGCCGCGCAAGCGGGTCATCTCCGCCTTCCGCATGGGCGACCACATGCCCGGCCTGATGATGCTGTGGATCGTCATGTCCATGGTCATCAAGATCATGGCGGCCGGCCGCTTCAAGGCCGAGGCGCAAGCGGTGCAGGCCACCGAGATCGCCGAATCCGAAGCGCTCAAGCGCCAGGTGGTGGAAGCGCGCATGGCTGCGATGCAGGCGCAGGTCGAGCCGCACTTCCTCTTCAACACGCTGGCGAGCATCGACCACCTGATCGAGACCGACCCGCCGCGCGCCTCGAAGATGCAGAAGAACCTGATCGCCCTGCTGCGCGCATCGATGCCGACCATGCGCGAAGCCAATGCGCAGGGCACGCGCGACCTGGGCCGCGAGCTGGCCGTCATCCGGCCGTACCTGGAGATCCTCAAGGTGCGCATGGAAGAGCGGCTGCAGACGGAGATCAACGTGCCCGAAGGCCTGATGTCGGCCGACTTCCCGCCGATGATGCTGCAGGGACTGGTGGAGAACGCCATCAAGCACGGCCTGGAGCCCAAGGCCGAAGGCGGCCGCCTCACCGTGACCGGCGAGATCGTGCACGGCAAGCTGTGCGTGACCGTGGCCGACACGGGCCTGGGCTTCGGCAAGGCCGCCACCGCCGGCACGGGCATCGGGCTGAACAACATCCGCGAGCGGCTGCAGCTGCTGTACGGACGCAAGGCCACCCTCGTGGTGTCCGAGAACCCGGGCGGCGGCACCGCCGTGTCCATCACCGTGCCCTACACCACTTCCAACCACCACGGAGAAGACGCATGACCGAGCCCATCCCCACCGTGTCGCCGCGCCGCAGCCCGCTGTGGCTGTGGGTGGCGCTGACGCTGTTGGCGCTCTCCCTGCTCATCGTGACCAGCGCCTTCCACTGGGTGATGTCGCTGGACCACCTGCCGGCGCGGGTCATCATCGACGGCGAGGAAATCATGAACGTCGACCCGGCATGGTTCAGCGGCTGGGCCGCGGTCGGCCTCATCGCATCGGCCGTGGTCTGCGTCTTCACGCTGCTCGTCATCGTGCCGCTGGTGCTGCTGATCGCACTGGGCTGCGCGCTCATCGGCACGGTGCTGGGCGTGGTGCTTCCGCTGCTGGCCGTGGTGCTGGTGCTCGCGCTGGTGCTGTCGCCGCTGTGGCTGGTGGGTTTCATCGCGTGGCGACTGGTGAAACGCAGTACGCCGCACGGCATGGCCGCGGCTTAAGATCGACCGATGACACGCGCCCTCATTGCCGACGACGAACGCCTGATGCGCGAACAGCTTCGCGCGCGACTGACCGAGGTCTGGCCCGAACTCGAGATCGTGGCCGAAGCGAAGAACGGCATCGAGGCCGTCGAGCTCACCGAAGCCCATCACCCGGACATCGTCTTCCTCGACATCCGCATGCCCGGCATGACCGGCGTGGATGCGGCGCGGCAGATCGCCCAACTGCCCACGCACGACGAGGCCGAGGGCTGGCCCGGCTGCGAGATCGTCTTCATCACCGCCTACGACCAGTACGCGGTGCAGGCCTTCGAGCAGGGCGTGGTCGACTACGTGCTCAAGCCCGCCGAGCGCGAGCGGCTGCTCGTGACGGTGGACCGCATCAAGAAGCGCATGGCGCAGCGCGAATCGACCGCCGCCGACAAGCCCGACGCCGAGCCCCTGCCTGCGCACACGCCCGACATGCAGCAGCTGCTGCAGCGCCTGGCCTCGCAGCTCAACCCGAACACCCCGCCCAAGCTGAAGTGGATCCAGGCGACGGTGGGGCAGCAGATCCAGATGATCCCGGTGGAGGACGTGCTGTTCTTCATCTCCGACGAGAAGTACACGCGGGTGCAGACGGCGACGCTCGAGGCCTTGATCCGCAAGCCGATCAAGGAGCTGATCGAGGAGCTGGACATGAACCTGTTCTGGCAGATCCATCGCTCGACCTTGGTGAACACGAAGGCGATCGCGGGGGTGTCTCGGGACTTGCGGGGGCGACAGCTCGTGGCAGTGAAGGGGCATCCGGAAAAGCTGGAGGTCAGCCGCAGCTTCACGGGGTTGTTCAAGGGGATGTAGGCCGCGAAGCGAAGGGAGGCCGCGCAGCGAAGGGCGAGGGGCCCCGTCCACGGGGATCGACCAGCGCAGCGGCCGGCGAGCGAAGCGGGCTCAATGCCCGCTTCACGAGTACAACGGACCTCTCAAGACCACCCCCCTACCGCCCCACCCATTCCAGCCCCAGCACCTTCCCGATGCATTCCCGCAAGGCCCCGATCTCGATCGGTTTCGGCAGGAACGCGTCCGCCCCCGCCGCGAGGCTCTTTTCCTCGTCCTGCTTGTAGGCCGCCGCCGAGATCGAAATGATCGGCACCGCCTGCAGGCCAGGCGTGCATCGCAGCCGCCGGATGGCTTCCAGGCCGTCCATCACCGGCATGGCGTTGTCCATCAGCACCAGATCAGGCCGAAAGTCCTTCGCCCTGGCCAGGGCCTGCTCGCCGTTGATCGCCTCCTCCAGGTCGAAGCCGAGCGGTGCGAGGCAATCTCCGATCAAGCGGCGGTTCGCGTCGACGTCGTCGACCACCAGGATGCGCCGCCGCGGCCCCCGATAGCCGCTCACCTCGGGTGACCTGCGGGCCGTTGCCGCCGCATCCTGCACCAGCGGAAGGGTCAGCTCGAACCAGAACCGGCTGCCGTGCGAGCCATCGTGCACCTCGGGCCGGCTCTCCACGTGGATCTCGCTGCCCATCATGTGCACGAGCTGCCGGCTGATCGCCAGGCCCAGGCCCGTCCCACCCGCGCGATGCGCCACCTGCCCGACCTGCTCGAAGGGCTGGAAGATGCTCTTGATGTCGTCAGCGGCGATGCCGATGCCGGTGTCTTCGACTTCGAAGCGCAGCCGTGCGTCGCCCATCTCGACCACCTCGCGTCCCGCGCCCTCGTCCGGTCCTCGCAACATCGTCACGCGCAGGCTGACCCGGCCCTTGTCGGTGAACTTCACTGCGTTGCCCAGGAGATTGAGCAGCACCTGCCGCAGGCGCTGCTCGTCCGCGCGCACGGCGATATGCCAGTCGGGCTTGAACACCAGATCGAAGGCCAGCCGCTTTTCTTGCGCCTTGACTCGAATGGTGTCCGCGATCGACTGGAGAAAGCCTGCCAACTCGACGTCATCCAGGTGGAGCTCGAGCTTGCCGGCCTCGATGCGCGACAGGTCCAGAAGGTCATTGATCAGACCCAGCAGATGCTCGCCGCTCTTTTGCACCGTGAACATCGCCGACGCCTGCTTCTCGGTGAGTCCGCGATCGCGGCGAAGCAGCTGCGCATAGCCGAGGATGGCGTTGAGCGGCGTGCGCAGCTCGTGGCTCATGTTGGTCAGGAAGGTGGCCTGCGCCCGCTGCGCGGCGATGGCCGCGTCGAGTGCCGCCGTGAGCTGCGCTTCGGCCTGCCTGCGCTGCCGGCGGTCTTCGAGGAATTGCTCGACCGCACGGGCCATGTCGGCAATCTCGTCGCCGCCTTGCACCGGAACGGTGGCGTGCCCGCCGTCCGCATCGCCGCGTCGCAGGTGGTGGCTCACGAGCCGCAGGCGAGCCACCACGTGCCGGCCCAGGAACCCTCGCATGATCACCCCGGTCAGCAGCAGGCTCACCCCGACCAGCCCGACCACCCACCACCGGGTCCGGTTCGAGGCCTCGGCCAGCTGTTGCACCGCATCGCGGTAGTCGCGCGTGAAATAGGCAGACTGCTGGCTGGCCACCGTGGCCAGCAGCTCGGACTGGCTCTCCAGTTCGTCGTCCAGCGCACGCAGGGTCGCAACACCTCGCGGCGGCGTTTGCGTTGCCGCTTCGATGAGCGCGCTTTCGCGCAACTGAGCGACGACATTGATCGTGTTGCGAAACAACTGGCTCGCACGATGCACGTCCAGCACGTCGACGTTGTCGCTGGGCGCCGCCGCCACGAGGCGGTCCACCAGGTGGTCAAAGCTTTCCAGATCCTTGATGACCTGCCGGTGCGTTTCGCGCACGCCGTCGAGCGTGTCGATGCCCGACAGCGCCAATGCCTTCCTCTCGATCAGCAAGGTGTAGCGCACCAGGTCCTGCGCATCCTGCAGGCTCGCCAGGCGCTTGTCGGCGAGCTCCTGGATCGCATGGGCCGAGTTGGACAAGGCATAGATGGCCGTCGCACCACTCGCGACGATCAACAGCGCGAGTATCGATACCGCCAGCGCGAACTGGGCCGTGAGCGATTGGGGCAGTCGCAGCTTCACGGCCGCCAGATCCGGCGATAGACGTCCCGATAGCCGTTGGCCGGGTCGTACAGCAGCCTGTCGCCACCGTCTGCCGCGATATTGCGCGGGGTCACGAGGTGCACCGGAAACACGTGGCCCGTGACCGGCTCCCCGGCGAGAAGCCGATTCATCTCGTCAACCATCTGCCAGCCGTGGAGGTTGAGCGGCTCGGCCACGGTGGCCGTCTGGAAGGTGCCCGCACGAATGCGCAGGAACGCCGCCGCGCTGCCATCGCCCGCGGACAGCATGCTGATGCTCTCGCTGCGCAATCCGGCCTGGGTCAGCACCGGCACGGCATAGTCGAAATAGATGTCGTTGATCGCAAGCGCATGCGTCCATCGGCTGCCGTAGCGAGCGAGCAATTCGCGCGTCACCGTCGGCATCAACTCCTGGCTCTTGGAGATTCCCACGTCCCTCACCTCCAGCAAGGTGCAACCGGCACAGGCGCGAACGACGTCAGCCATCGCGTTGGCCTTGGTCTTGGGCAACTCGAGGCTGGTGTCGGTGAAGACGACGACGCCAGCCCGCCCCCCGGATTGGACAATGGCCGCGAGTGCCGTCACGCGCGCCACTTCCAGCGGGTCGGTGGAGACGTTCATGGCAACCGGCGTGCCCGTCACGGGGCCCGCTTTCGGCGCGACGTGCCAGCCAACGATGGGAACGCCCGCTTCGGCAAAGGGCGTGAGGCCCGGCAGCAGCGCATGTGCATCGGAGCCGATCAGCATCAGTCCGTCAGGCCGTGTCGCCAGCGCTTCCTCCAGCGCCTTGAAGCGTCCCGCCGGATTGCCGGCGGCGTCGAAGACCTTCACGCTCCAGCCCGCCACCCGGATGGCCTCGCGAACACCCTGCGCGACGCCGAGGATGCCGCCGTTGCGCAGGTCTTCGATGACGATGGCGATGCGTTTGCCCGGCTGCGCGCGCGGCCCCGTCCGCGGACCGCTCCAGGGCGCCGCAGGCCGGGCCGCGGCGTCCAGCGAACGCTGCGCAGCCGCCAGCGGATCTTCGGCGGAAGCAAGCGTCGCCGGCGGCGGCGCAGAAACGGCTGCGGGACTGCCTGCCGCTGCCACCAGCGGCATCGCGGCGCACAACACCGTCAGCAGCATGCCTTTCATGATCCTTCTCCCGATCGGCTTGCCCGCAGCCTGGCCGATGCCCGCCTGCGTGCAGAGGGAGACCTTGACCATCCTAGTCCAATGCCGACCCGCCGGACGAGGGGTCGAACCCCAGCCCATCGGACAAGCGACGCGAAGAACCCCGGCCGAGCTCTCTCGGCTGCAACCACGACGCGATGCACCACTGCGCCGTCCAGTACGTCGCCAGAATCCACAGCGACGACAGCGGCAGCGCAACCGCGAACTTGTTGGTCGCGAGCAGCGCATCCGAGGACACGAACAGCAAGCCGCCCAAGGCCAGCACCGCGCCACGCCCTGCCTGCGGCCCACCCTGCGAGGCACGCCACACCACTGCCGCCTGCGCCGCCATCGTGGCCAGGCACAGCACATAGGCCACCACCGGCACGCGCAAGGCCCCCGGCACCCCTGCCCAGAGCAAGGACAGGATGCCGCCCGCCACCACCGCATATGCCACGAACGGCCAGCGCCGCGATGCCAACGGCGCCACACGCGTGAAGGCCACGAGGTAGCTCAGGTGCGCGAGCAGAAAACTCACGAGTCCGGGCAAGAAGCCTTCGCGGGGCCACAGCAGCGCCACGTCGCCGACGAGCGAAAGCACGAGCCCGGCCAGCACCCAGCGCCGCGCCACGCGCGGGCCACCATCGCGCCACCACGCATGCGCAATCACCAGCACCGTCGTCAGCGGCTTGAAGACGAAGAGCAGCGCCGGCGCGATCCAGCCCACACCCGCCGCAATGGCAAGCGCCGCACACGCGGCCACGGCAAGCCCCAGCACCCACGGACGCCCGATCATCCAAGCAGCCCCGCATCGACTTCGGACGGAGACATCGGCATGTTGCGCATGGAACTTCCCACCTCCAGGAATTGCATGAACTGTTCGGGCGGCACCGCCTGGCTGAAGTGATGGCCCTGGGCGCCTTCGCAGGCGAGCGACTTGAGGAACAGCGCCTGCTCGGCCGTTTCCACGCCCTCGGCCACCACGCGCAGGCGCAGGCTGTGCGCCATCGCGATGATCGCAGTGACGATGGCCGTGTCGCCGGCTTCGCTGCCCAGGCCATCGGTGAAAGTGCGATCGATCTTGAGCACGCTCACCGGGAAGCGCTGCAGGTAGGCAAGGCTCGAATAGCCCGTGCCGAAGTCATCGATGGCCAGGCCGATGCCCATGCCCGCGAGCGCCTCCAGCGCGGCGATGTTCTCGTTGTTCTTGGCCATCAGCACGCCTTCGGTGATCTCGAACTCCAGCGAACGCGCGGGCAGCCCGCTGTCGTCGAGCATGCGGCGCGCAAACTCGCCGAAGCCCGGGCGCAGCAACTGCTGCGGCGACAGGTTGACCGCCACCGAGATACCGGTGTGGCCCGCCGCGTGCCAGCGCGCCGCCTCGGCGCAGGACTCGCGAAGAATCCATTCGCCCAGCGGCGCGATGAGGCCGGTTTCCTCGGCCACGCGGATGAACTCGTTGGGCCCGATGAAGCTGCCGTCGGACTGCGGCCAGCGGATCAGCGCCTCGGCGCCGAAGATGCGGCCGGTGCGCAGCTCGATCTTCGGCTGGTAGTGCATGCGGAACTCGCCGCGCTGCAGGGCTTCGTAGAGCCGGTTGGCCACTTCCAGGCGGCGCTGCGCGGCGTTGTTCAGCTCCGCGGTGAAGAAGCGGAAGGTGTCGCGACCCTTTTCCTTCGCGTGGTACATCGCCGCGTCGGCGGCGCGCATCAGCTCGTCGGCGTCGCGCCCGTCGCCGGGGTACAGGCTCACGCCGAGGCTGCCGCGCACGTGCAGCTCGTTGCCCCCGACCGAGAAGGGCTGGCGCAAGGCATCGAGCACCTTCTCGGCGATGGACATGGCGTGTTGCGCCTGATCCAGCGTGGGCAGGCAGATCACGAACTCGTCGCCGCCCAGCCGCGCCGCCGTGTCGCCCGAGCGAAGGCAGTGGCGCAGGCGCTGCGCGGCGGACTTGAGCAGCTCATCGCCGGCTTCGTGGCCCAGCGAGTCGTTGACGTTCTTGAAGTGATCCAGGTCGATGAACATCACCGCCACCTGCACGCCGCTGCGCTGCGCTTGCGCGATGGCCTGCGACACGCGGTCGCGGAACACCGTGCGGTTGGGCAGGCCGGTGAGCACGTCGTTCTGCGCGAGGTAGCGGATGCGCTCCTCGCTGGACTTGCGCTCGGTGATGTCGGTGGCCACGCAACCGATGGCGACGAGCTCGCCGTCCGGGCGCTTGAGCGGAAAGCGCTGGGTGACGAAGCTGCGCGGCCCCTGCGCGTCGGCGATGTCCAGCTCCGATTGCGCATAGCCTTCGGCCTTCAGCGCGCGCTGGTCGGCCAGCAGGTAGGCCTCGGCCCGCTCGGGCGGAAAGACCTCGTGGAGGGTCTTGCCCACCACGTCGGCACCGCCGGTGAAGATCTCGCGGTAGCTGCGGTTCACGAGCAGGAAGCGCGCCTGCTCGTCGCGCACGAAGATGGCCGCGGGCGTGTTGTCGATGATGGCCTGCAGCAACCAGCGGTTGTGCTCGTAGGCGACGAAAAGGCGCTGCCGCTCGGCATCGGCCTCGGCGCGGCGCGACAGCTCCTGGCCGAGCTCGCGGCTCATGTCGTTGAGGGCGGCAGCCACCTGGTCGAGTTCGTCGCCGGACCGCTCCTTGCGCTGCAGGCGCAGCGGCTCGTGGCCCAGCCGGTCCAGGCTCAGCTCGCGGGTGTAGCCGGCCATGGCCTCCAGGTGCCGCGTGACCCAGCGGTTCACCAGCACAAGGATGAACAGCGCCACGAGAAAGGCCTTGGCCAGCTCCGCCGCGAGGATGACGAGGCCGCGATCCACCAGGCGCTTGAACACACCCTCGAGACTCACCTGCACCGTGAGCGTGCCGATGCTCGCCGAGGTGCGGCTGGGCTCGCGCAAGTCGTAGACGCGGCGGATATGGCGCGCGTTGCCCCGCCGGCCGGCCTGGAAGCGCTCGGGCCCGCCGGTGGTCACCTCCACGTATTCGACATCGCGAATCTGCAGCAGGCCGTTCAGGGTGAGCTGGATCTGCGTCTCGTTGTACGACCACACGCTGTTGCCCAAGGCCTGCAGCGTGCTGCGTTCGATCTGCGCGAATTCGTCGTCGATGGTGCGCAGCTCGGCGCGGTAATCGCTGTGCAGTTGCGCAGCGGTGGAGATCAGCGCCAGCGCCACGCTCGCCAGCGCCACCGCAGCGATGAGGCGCGGCGCGAGCCGCCTCGGGCGGACCCGTGCAAGCCAGCGCTTCCAGGCGTGCATGGAGATGTTCAAACGCGGTCTTTCCGGGTCGGGGCGTCCCGCGGCCCGGCATGGTGCTGCGGGTCAGGACGCGGTCTTTATTGCGCGCGGCAGCACGACAGGTGCCGCTTGAAGGCACGCCCAGTATGGCAAGCTTTCCGCGCCGCAGAGCCCGGGAAACACGCAACGCCCGCGCACTGCGTCACGCAGAGGAAGCGGGCAAACCACCAGCGGGGGAGGGAGCGGCCTCGGCTTGCGCGGCCACGCGCTTGGCCGCCGCTTCGCGCAAGGCCTTCAACTTCTCGCGCGGGTCTTCCTTGGTCGTCACCTCGTCCAGCTTCATCTCCTTGATGAAGCGGCTCGGAATCGCCTGCACCGTGTCGCGGCCCTTCTTGCGGCGGCGCAGGACGTTCACCGCGAGCGTCTGCCGTGCGCGCGTGATGCCCACGTACATGAGGCGGCGCTCCTCCTCCAGCCGCTGCGGCGTCATGTCCTCGTCGTCGCTCTTGAAGGGCAGCAGGCCTTCGTTCACGCCGGCCAGCACCACGTGCGGCCACTCCAGGCCCTTGGAGGCATGCAGCGTGGACAGCGTGATGACGTTCTGCTCGTCGCCGCGCTCGGCCAGGCTGATGATGACCGAGATGGTCTGCGCCACCTCGAGCACGCTCTTCTTCTCGGTCTCGACGGTGGTGCCGCCGTCGTTCTCGATCTCGCCGCCGCAGCGCTTGGCGATCCAGTCGACGAAATCGAGCACGTTGCCCCAGCGCGATGCGGCGAGCTTCTCGCTGTCCTCGCCTTCGAGCAGGTGCTTCTCGTAGTCGATGTCCTTGAGCCAGCCCATGAGCAGGGCCTTGGCGTCCTCGGCCCCGGTGGTGTGGCGCGCACGGTATTCGAGGTCGTTCACGTAGCGGCCGAACTCGTGCAGCGAGCCGATGGCGCGCGCGCTGATGGCCGTGCCCAGGCTCTCGGCGAAGAGCGCCTCGTACAGGCTCAGCTTCCACTTGCCCGCGAACTCGCCGAGGTGGCCGAGCGTCTGGTGCCCGATGCCGCGCTTTGGCGTGGTCACCGCACGCAGGAAGGCCGGATCGTCGTCGTTGTTGACGAGCAGGCGCAGCCAGCCGCACAGGTCCTTGATCTCGGCACGGTCGAAGAAGCTTTGGCCGCCCGAGACCTTGTAGGGCAGCTCCGCGCGGCGCAAGGCTTTCTCGAAGACGCGTGCCTGGTGGTTGGCGCGGTACAGGATGGCGAAGTCCTTGAACTGCACCTCGCCGCCCGCGCCCGCCGTGCCGCCTTGCGCGCGCAGCGACTGGATGCGCGCCACCGCGCGTTCGGCTTCATGCTCCTCGCCGTCGCATTCGACGACGCGCACCGGCTCGCCGTCGCCGAAGTCGCTCCACAGCTTCTTCTCGAACAGCTTGGGGTTGTTGCCGATCACCGCGTTGGCCGCACGCAGGATGTTGCCGGTGGAGCGGTAGTTCTGCTCCAGCGGAATCACCTTGAGCTGCGGGTATTCGGTGGGCAGGCGGCGCAGGTTCTCGATGGTCGCGCCGCGCCAGCCGTAGATGCTTTGGTCGTCGTCGCCCACGGCGGTGAACATCGCGCGCTCGCCCACCAGCGACTTGAGCAGCTCGTACTGGATGGCGTTGGTGTCCTGGTACTCATCGACCAGCACGTAGCGAAGCGTCTCCTGCCACTTCGTGCGGCATTCCTCGTCGCGCAGCAGCAGCTTGTGCGGCAGGCCGATGAGGTCGTCGAAGTCCACGGCCTGGTAGGCGGCGAGGCGCTCTTCATAGCGCTTCATCACGCGTGCGGCGACACGCTCGTCGTCGTTCTGCGCGGCGGCTTCGGCCTGGTCGCTGTTGAGGCCCTGGTTCTTCCACAGGCTGATCGTCCACTGCCAGCGGCGCGCGAGCGCGTTGTCGCTGGAGCCGCCTGCATCCTTCAGGATACCGAGCACGTCGTCGCTGTCGAGGATGCTGAACTGCTCCTTCAGCCCCAGCCGCGCGCCCTCGCTTCGCAGGAAGCGCACACCCAGCGAGTGGAAGGTGCTGATCGCCAGGTGCTTGGCGGCCTTCGGCCCCACCAGCTGCTTGGCGCGCTCGCGCATTTCGGCGGCCGCCTTGTTGGTGAAGGTGATGGCCGCGATCTGCGCCGGTGCGTAGCCGGCCTGCAGCAGGCGCCCGATCTTGTGCGTGATCACCCGCGTCTTGCCGGAGCCGGCACCCGCGAGGACAAGGCAGGGGCCGCCCAGGTAGTGGACGGCGTCGAGCTGGGCGGGGTTGAGTGAAGGCGGAGCGGAGGACACGGGTAAGCGGAGGGGTACTGCGAAAGGCGGGCGAACGGACGGCGAAAGGGCGGGCCATCATAGCCAAGCGCTGAATCGGCACCGCACCGATCCGGTGCTTCTTTCACGCCGGCACACGCGACAGACAGTTCAGGCGGGATTGGTGGGAAAAATCACACGACATCTCTTCAATGTGCGATTGGCAAGCCGATAAGGTTCGGGTAGTCGTTCCTTCACCCTCAACTTTCTTCGTTGAAACAAGGAGTGGTTCATGCGCGTCTCGAACCTGAAGATCGGTGTGCGTCTGTGGCTCGGATTCGGGCTCGTGATCGGACTGATGGCCGGCATCGTCATCACCTCGCTGGGCAGGATGGGCCTGGCGGAACAGCGGGTCGACAACATCCTCAACGACCGCTACCGCAAGATCGCGCTGGCCACCGAGGTCAAGTACAACGTGTCGCTGATCCACCAGCACATGCGCGGCGCCCTCATCGACAGCGACCCGCAAGGCATCAAGCGGCACACCGATGCAATGGGCGCCTTGCGCGCGACGAACAAGGAACTGCTGGACACCTTCGACAAGATCATCAACGTGCCGCGGGCACGAGAGATCTTCGACTCGATCATGGCCGCCAGAAAGCAGGATCTCGCCGCACAGACGGAGCTGCTGGCCGTGATCGGCGGCGGTGACCGGGCGCAGGCGCAGCAGCTGCTCAATACGCGGGTGCAGGACACCGAGCGGGCCTATGTGAAGCTGCTCGACGAGATGACGCAGTTGCAGAAGAACAAGATGGACGAGGAATCGCGCAAGCTCACCGAGGAGTTCGGCTTCGGACGCACCTTGATGCTGGCGCTGGCCGCCGGCGCACTCGCGCTGGCCACGTTCGCCGCCTGGTACGCCACCCGCAGCATCACCCGCCCCATGGGCGATGCCCTGGTGATGGCACGGCGCGTGGCCGATGGCGACCTCACGGCGCGCATCGACGTCACCTCGCAAGACGAGACTGGCCAGCTCATGCAGGCCCTGAAGGACATGAACGCAAGCCTGGCGAAGATCGTCAGCCAGGTGCGCGACGGCACCGACCAGATCGCCACAGCATCGAACCAGATCGCCGCAGGCAACATGGATCTGTCCTCTCGCACCGAGCAACAGGCGAGTTCGCTGCAGGAAACGGCATCGTCCATGGAGGAACTGACCGGCACCGTGCGGCAGAACGCGGACAACGCACGGCAGGCGAGCCAGCTCGCGGTGTCGGCCTCTCAGGTGGCGGTCAAGGGCGGCACGGTCGTGTCGCAGGTGGTCGACACCATGGGCTCGATCAACGACTCGGCCCGCAGGATCGCGGAGATCATCGGCGTGATCGACGGCATTGCGTTCCAGACCAACATCCTGGCCTTGAACGCCGCGGTGGAAGCCGCGCGAGCCGGTGAGCAAGGGCGCGGGTTCGCGGTGGTGGCGGCCGAGGTGCGAAACCTGGCGCAGCGCTCCGCGCAAGCCGCCAAGGAAATCAAGACCCTGATCGGCGACTCGGTGAACAAGGTCGAGGCTGGCAGCAAGCTCGTGAACGAGGCCGGCGCGACGATGCAGGAAGTGGTGCAAAGCTTCAAGCGCGTCACCGACATCATCGAAGAGATCAGCCAGGCCAGCGAAGAACAGACCGGCGGCATCAGCCAGATCAACGAGGCCATCAACCAGATGGATGGCGTGACTCAACAGAACGCATCCTTGGTGGAAGAGGCGGCTGCCGCATCGCAGTCGCTCAACCATCAGGTGGCTGGACTCGTGCAGGTGGTGAGCGTCTTCCGGTTGTCGAGAGAGCCATCAGGCATGGGTGTCGCCGCGGCTTGAGGGTCCTCTCCGCCCCGCCCTGGCGATTTCGTCCGCCAGAAGCCGCGCGACCCAGGCCATGAACACCTGCACGCGTTGCGGCAGTTGCCGCCGGTTGGCATAGACGATGTTCACCGGCAGGTCGGGCGCGCGGTGCCTGGGAAGAATCTCGCGCACCAGGCCTTGCTCGACGAGGCGCCGCATGCCGATTGCCGGCGCCTGCACGATGCCCAGCCCCGCGATGCAGGCCGCTTGGTAGGCCTCGGCGTTGTTCACCGTGAGCGCGCCGCCCGTAGCGATGTTGCGCACGCCACCGGCCTCGGCCACCTCGAAGCCCACCGGCTTGGCGCCGAGCGTCCCGACGTAGTGGACCATGCGATGCGCCGCCATTTGCTCGAGCGACTTCGGCGTGCCGTGACGGCGCAGGTAGGCGGGGCTTGCGCAATTGATCTGCCGGAACACGCCCACCGGACGCGCGATGAGGCCGGAGTCGCCGAGCGCCCCCACGCGGATGACGCAATCGAAGCCTTCGCGCACCAGGTCCACGCGGCGGTCGGTGCTGCTCAACTCCAGCTCGAGCAGCGGGTGCGCATCGAGGAACCGCGGCAGCTTCGGGATGACCAGGTCGCGCGCGAGGCCGGTGGACATGTCCACGCGCAAGCGCCCGCGCAGCGACTGCTCGCCCTGCTGGAACATGGCCTGCAGTTCATCCACGTCGCCGAGGAGGTCCTTGCAGCGCTCGTAGAAGGACTGGCCGTCCTGCGTCATCTGCACACGGCGCGTGGTGCGGTGGAGCAGCCGCGTGCCGAGCTGGCCTTCGAGCTGCGACACGGCGGTGGACACGCGCGCCTTGGGCAGGCCGAGCTGGTCGGCCGCCTGGGTGAAGCTCGCGAGCTCCGCCACTCTCGTGAAGATGCGCAAGGTGTCCAGGCGTTCGAGCGCGGTGGTGTCGGGCATTGTTCAGTTATGGAGAACAAACAAATCGTTCGCAGGCAATTTATCTCATTCGTATCGACCAATAAAGTGGACTCATCGCAACTTCATCTGGAAAGAGGTCCGACATGAGCACCACCGACACGACTCCCATCGCACTCATCACGGGCGGCAGCCGAGGGCTCGGCAAAAGCACCGCCTTGCACCTGGCCCGCCAGGGCAGCGACGTGATCCTCACCTTCCGCAGCAACGCGAAGGAAGCCTCAGCCGTGGTGGCCGAGATCGAATCGCTGGGGCGTCGCGCCGTCGCCATCCAGCTCGACGTGGGCGACAGCAAGAGCTTCCCGGCTTTCGCCGCGAGCGTGAAGCGCGCGCTGTCCGAAGCCTGGGGCCGCCAACGCTTCGACCACCTCGTGAACAACGCTGGCGTCGGCGTGTACGGCTCCATCGCCGAAACCACCGAGGCGCAGTTCGACGAGCTGGTCAACGTCCACTTCAAGGGCGTCTTCTTCCTGACGCAGTCGCTGCTGCCGCTCATGGCCGACGGCGGCCGCATCGTCAACGTGTCCAGCGGGCTGACGCGCTTCGCCCTTCCCGGCTACGCGGCCTACGCGGCGATGAAGGGCGGCGTCGAGGTGCTGACCCGCTACCTCGCCCGCGAACTGGGGGCGCGCGGCATCGCAGTGAACACGGTCGCACCGGGCGCGATCGAGACCGACTTCGGCGGCGGCTCGGTGCGCGACAACGCGCAGCTCAATGCGCACATCGCCGCGTCCACCGCGCTCGGCCGGGTGGGCCTGCCCGACGACATCGGCGGCGTGATCGCGTCGCTGCTGTCGCCGGCCAATCGATGGGTCAATGCCCAGCGCATCGAGGCGTCGGGCGGCATGTTCCTCTGAGGGCAAAGCGAAGCTTGTTCTTCGTGGAGCACCGCTGAACCACAGAGGACACAGAGAACACAGAGAAGGGCTTTTCCTCTGTGTTCTCTGTGTCCTCTGTGGTGAATGCATCAGCGCCGCGAAGCGCACCTTGCTCGTCGCAGCGCCCCTCCCGGCGCGGGATACTCGCCGCCGATGCAAGCGATCCTCGCCGTCACCATTCCCTTCTTCGCCCTGGTGCTGTTCGGCTACCTCGCCGCGCGGCGCCACGTGCTGCCGGAGGCCGCCATCCCCGGCCTCAACGCCTTCGTCCTCTACTTCGCCCTGCCCTGCCTGCTGTTTCGCTTCGGCGCGAGCATGCCTTTCGCGCAGTTGATCGACCCTGTGCTCGTGGCCATCTATGCGTTGAGCGCGCTGATGATGGTCTTCTTCACCGTGGCCGCCACCTGGCGGCGCGACGAGGGTGGCCGTGGCGTGGACCTGAAGAACGCGGCCTTCGGCGGACTCGTCGCAGCCTTCCCCAACACCGGCTTCATGGGCGTGCCGCTGCTCGTCGCGCTCTTCGGCGACCGTGCCGCAGGACCGGTGATCGGCACGGTGCTCACCGACCTCATCCTCACCAGCACGCTGTGCATCGCGATCGCGCAATCGCACCTCGCGACCGGCGGCGACGCACCTTCGCATCCGATGCAAGGCGTGCTGCGCTCGCTGCGCGGCGCGATGACCAACCCGCTGCCCTGGGCCATCGCGATCGGCGCGGTGTTCGCGGCCACCGGCCTCGCGCTGCCGGGGCCGATCGGGCAGATCATCAAGATGCTGGCCGATGCGGCCACGCCGGTCGCGCTGTTCACCATCGGCGCAGTGTTGTGGCGCGCCGGGCAGCATGCACACACGCGCACCCCCGTGAAGCACTACCTGCCGGTAGCGCTCTTCAAGCTGCTCGTGCACCCGCTGCTCGTCTGGAGCTTCGCGATGCTGCTGGGGCGCGCCGGCCTGCCGGTGTCACCCTTCGGCCTGACCATCCTCGTGCTCGCGGCGGCGCTGCCCAGCGCGAGCAACGTGTCGCTGCTGGCCGAGCGCTACGGCGCCGACAATGGGCGGGTGGCACGCATCATCATGGCCAGCACGGTGCTGGCCTTCGGCACCTTCTCGCTGCTGGCCTGGGTCATGCGCTGACCCTGCCAGCAACATCAAAAACTATCGATGTGATTTGATCGATCGATTTTACAAATCAACATCACATCCCGACAATCTCTCCATCGCAAGGCAACATCCATCGGAGAGAACACCATGTCCAGCCCCTTCCACAACCCCGAATCGGTGACCATCAAGAACCTCGAATCGGCCTTCGCCGGCGAGTCGATGGCGCACATCAAGTACCGCTACTTCGCCAAGCTCTGCCGCGAGATGGGCGACGAGGCGACGGCCAAGGTCTTCGAGGACACGGCCGAACAAGAGATCCTGCACGCCTTCGGCCATGCCGACCTGCTCTTCCCCAAGGCCAACATGACGCCGGCCAAGGCCTTGCAGTTCGCCATCGAAGGCGAGACCTACGAATACACCGAGATGTACCCGAGCTTCCGCAACGCGGCGGTCGCCGAAGGCAACGACGCAGCGGTGAAGGAGATCGACGAGCAGATCGCCGAATCGAAGGAACACGCCGAGATGTTCAAGGCCGTGCTGGAGAAGGCCGCCAAGCGCTTCGCGGCGCTTGCCAAGGTGGAAGAACGCCACGCGAAGAACTACCAGAACACGCTCGACAAGATTTCCGCCTGAACACCGGCCCGTCCTCATTCTTTCCGTACGAAAACCATGAAAACCTACCAATGCATCGTGTGCGGCTTCATCTATGACGAAGCCGTCGGCCTCCCTGAAGAAGGCATCGCCCCCGGCACCAAGTGGGACGACATTCCCGCCGACTGGGAATGCCCGGACTGCGGCGTCGCCAAGGCCGACTTCGAAATGGTCGAGATCTGATGACCGCGCCGGTCGTCATCGTCGGCAGCGGCCTCGCGGGCTACACGGTTGCGCGCGAGTTCCGCAAGCTCGACAAGGACACGCCGCTCGTGGTGGTGAGCCGCGACGGCGCGGGCTTCTACTCCAAGCCCATGCTCTCGAACGCGCTCGCGGGCAAGAAGACGGCGGCTTCGCTCGTGATGAAGCCGGCCGACAAGATGGCAGCGGAGCTGAACGCGACCGTGCTCGCCCGCACCGGCGTGCTGCGCATCGACACCGGGGCGCGGCAGATCGCGCTGGACAACGGTGAGGTCATCGAATGGCGCGACCTGGTGCTCGCGCTGGGCGCCGACCCGATCCGCCTGCCGCTGGAGGGCGATGCGGCCGGCGAGGTGCTGTCGGTGAACGACCTAGACGACTACGCCCGTTTCGCCGATCGCCTGGAAGGCGCGAAGACGGTCGCCATCCTCGGCGCTGGGCTGATCGGCTGCGAGTTCGCGAATGACCTGCTCGCGCGTGGCATCACGCCGGTGGTCGTCGATCTCGCCGACCGGCCGCTGCCACGGCTGCTACCGCCCGAGGCCAGCGCGCACCTGCGCACGCGGCTCGAAGCGGGCGGCGTGCAGTTCCGCTTCAACGTGGCCGCCGGACGTGTCGACAGGCACGGCAACGGCGTGCGGGTGCTGTTGAGCGACGGCACGACCATCGACGCCGACCTCGTGCTGTCGGCGATCGGCCTCAAGCCGCGCACGCAGCTCGCGCGCGAGGCGGGCCTCGCGGCAAACCGCGGCGTCGTGGTGGACCGCCTGCTGCGCAGCTCGGCGCCGAACGTCTACGCGGTCGGTGACTGCGCGGAAGTCGAGGGACACACCCTGCCCTACGTCATGCCGTTGATGCAGCAAGGCCGCGCGCTGGCCGCGACGCTTGCCGGAACACCGACCCTCGTCGTGTACCCCGCCATGCCGGTGGTCGTGAAGACGCCGGCCTGCCCGACGGTGGTGTGCCCGCCCCCGCTCACGGCCGTCGGCGCCTGGCTGTCGGAGCTGACGGACGACGCCTGCGTCGCCCGCTACAGCGCCGCCGATGGCACGCTGCTGGGCTTTGCGGTGATGGGGACCGCCACCTCGCAAAAGCAGGCGCTCGCGGCAGGGATCGCGGGGCTGCTGGTCTGAGATCGAACTCAAGCTCCGTCGGCTTGAACCCACGCCCAATCCCGTCGGCCTGAGCTCGCGCCCAAGTCCCGTCGGCCTGAGCCCGCGCCCAGTCCCGTCGGCCTGAGCCCGTGCCCAAGTCCCGTTCGGGCTGAGGTATCGAAGCCCTCGGCCGACGGGTGGAGGCTTCGATACCTCAGCCCGAACGGGTACCCATACCGCGAACGGGTTCCATACCGCGAACGGGTCCCATGACTCGGAGACAAACTCCCCGCCTCAGATCATCAGCGGGTCCACGTCTACCGCCCAGCGCAGCACGCGCTGGTCTGCCGCCTTTCGCTGCTGCCGCATCTCATGCAGGTATGGCAACCATTGCGCAAGGAAGCGCTGCAGCGCGATGCGCGACGCGGATTCCACCAGCATCTGCATGCGCTCCACATCCGCCACGCGCGCGATGCTCAGCGGCACGGGCGGATAGACCATCACCGCATCCGCCCCGGGCAGGCTGCTCGCGATCTCCGCCGCCGCCTGCAGGAAGCCGCGCGCCGCCTCCACGGTGCGCGCATCGGCCCGCATCATCGCGAGGTGCGAATACGGCGGCAGTCCGGCCATCTCGCGCTCCTTGGCCTGGCTTTGCGCAAAGGCCTCGAAGTCGTGCTGGCGCAGCGCCGCGTACAGCGGATGCGTGGGGTGCCAGGTCTGCACCCACATCTCGCTGCGCGCGGCCTGCGCGGCATCGCGGCCGGCGCGTCCTGCCGCCTGCATCAGCAGGGCAAAGAGCCGTTCGGGTGCCCGGAAGTCGCTGCTGAAGAGCGAGCTGTCGGGGTTGACCGCGGCCACCAGCGTGATGCGGCGGAAGTCGTGGCCCTTGGTCACCATCTGCGTGCCGACCAGCACGTCCACGTCGCCCGCGTGCACCGCGCCGAGCTGCGCCTCCAGCGAGCCCTTGAGCCGCGTCGAATCGGCATCGATGCGGGCGATGCGCGCGGCCGCGCCGTCGGGCGTGCGCAGGATGCCGGCGAGCTGTTCCTCCAGCCGCTCGGTGCCGCGGCCGATGGGCGCGATGTCCAGGTTGCCGCACTCGGGGCAGGCGCGCGGCACGCGTTCGGTGAAGCCGCAGTGGTGGCAGCGCAGCGTGCGGTCGAGCTTGTGGAAGACACGCCAGGCGCTGCAATGCGCGCAGGCGCTCTTCCAGGCGCAATCGCCGCAATGCAGCACCGGGGCATAGCCGCGCCGGTTGAGGAAAACGAGGCTCTGTTCGCCGCGCTCGATGCGCTCCTGGATGGCCGCGGCCAACGCCGGCGCCACCGCCGTCGTCACGCCCTTGGACTTGGGCAGCTGGTTCATGTCCACCAGCCGCACGCGCGGCAGCGCGCCGCCGCCGATGCGCGAGGGCAGCGACAGCCGTGCATAGCGCCCCTCGTTGGCTCGGTGCCAGGTTTCGAGGGACGGCGTGGCCGAGCCCAACAGCACCGGTGCGCCTTCGCGCTTGCCGCGGTACACCGCGAGGTCGCGCGCCGAATACCGCGCACCTTCCTGCTGCTTGTACGAGGGGTCGTGCTCCTCGTCGACCACGATGAGCCCGAGCCGCGGCATGGACGCGAACACCGCGAGCCGCGTGCCCAGCACCAGGTCGGCCAGGCCCAGGTGCGCGGCCAGCCAGTTGCGCAAGCGCTGCGCCGGCGTGAGCCCGCTGTGCAGCGACACGATGCGCCGGCCGGCAAAGCGCTCGGAGAAGCGCGCCTCCAGCTGCGGCGTGAGGTTGATTTCCGGCACCAGCACCAGCGCCTGCTTGCCCGCGGCAAGCGCCCGGTCGGCAGCGCGCAGGTAGACCTCGGTCTTGCCGCTGCCGGTGACACCGTGCAGCAGCACCGTCGGGGCCCCGCCTTCCTCGAGCTCGGCCAGACGCTGCAAGGCTGCCGACTGCTCGTCGCTGGGCTCGGGCAGCGCCGGCGCCGGCGCGACCGCCGTGTCGGCGGACCATTTCTTTTGCAACTTGGCGATGCGGTTGCCGATCTGCGCGTCGTCCAGCTTGCGCAATTCGGGCGGCAGCACCGACAGCGCCACCTCGCCCACGCCGCGCTGGTAGTAGGCGGCTGTAAATTCGACAAGCTCGCACCAGTGCCGGGTCAGCGGCGGCAGGCTGCCAAGTACCGCGCCGACTGGTTTGAGGGCGGCCGCAACCGGCTCTTCGCCGGCGTCAGGCCACACGATTCCGGTGACCTCCCGGCGACCTAATGGCACATGCACCAAAGTTCCTGGCGACAGCGGGCCCTCACATTCATAGTCCAGCGGAGCGCCGAGGCCGGTGTGCTGCGGCGTCTCGACCGCGACGCGCACACGGGTGTTCACGACGCTGAAACCCACCGGCAAATCTGACCGACCACACTTGAGGGGTTCATGAGAGAACCGCCGTAAGTCCTTGATTCCGCTGAACTTTCAATTTTGTTCACTCGAACTGTGGATAACTTTGTGGGCAAACTGCAGAAAGCGACGCTAAATGCTTGATTCACGGGCGTTGCGCTTGCGGTGCCCGCTTTCGCAGCAGCGAAGCGAACTCAAGCAAATCAACGACTTAGCAGCGCCCGGTAGAAACCTTATGTTGCGCTGCGAAGGACTTTTTGATCCACCCGGGACTATCGCGTTTTGGGGATAAGTCAAGCCCTGAGTGGCCGCTTCCCGAAATAAATCACGCGCTTCACCCGCACGCGCGATCAGCGTTCAGGCCGCGGCCCGGAGTTTTCGCGAATGCGCGTGAACCGTGTTAACGAGCACTGCCACGCTGTCGGGCGGCGTGTGCTGGCTGATGCCGTGGCCGAGGTTGAAGATGTGCCCGTCGCCGCGCGGCCCGAAGCTGTCCAGCGTGCGGATCACTTCCGCCTCGATCTGCGCCGGGCCCGCGAACAGCACGTTCGGATCGAGGTTGCCCTGCAGCGCAACGCGGTCGCCCACGCGCCGGCGGGCGGCGCCGAGGTTCATCGTCCAGTCCAGGCCCAGCACGTCCGGGCCGATGGCTGCCATCTCCTCCAGCCACAGGCCGCCGCCCTTGGTGAAGACGATGCGCGGAATCTGCACCCCCTCGTGGTGGGTCTTCACCTGGCGCAGCACGCGCTCGGTGTAGGCGAGGCTGAAGCGCTGGAAGGCGCCGTCGGCCAGCACGCCGCCCCAGCTGTCGAAGATCATCACCGCCTGGGCGCCGGCGTCGATCTGCGCGTTGAGGTAGGCCGCGACCGCGTCGGCATTGATTTCGAGGATGCGGTGCATCAGGTCGGGCCGGGCGTAGAGCATGGTCTTGACGAGCCGGTAGTCGTCCGACCCCGCGCCTTCGACCATGTAGCAGGCGAGCGTCCACGGGCTGCCCGAGAAGCCGATGAGCGGCACGCGGCCATCGAGCGCGCGGCGGATGGAGGCCACCGCGTCGAACACGTAGCGCAGCTTCGCCATGTCGGGGACGGCGAGCGCCGCGACCTCGGCTTCTGTGCGCACGGGCGACGCGAACCTCGGCCCTTCGCCCAGCGCGAAGCTCAGGCCCAGGCCCATGGCATCGGGCACGGTGAGGATGTCGGAGAACAGGATGGCCGCATCCAGCGGGAAGCGCTCCAGCGGCTGCAGCGTGACCTCGGTGGCGAAGTCGGTGTTGGTGGCCAGGCCCATGAAGCTGCCGGCTCGCTCGCGCGTCGCGCGGTATTCGCTGAGATAGCGGCCGGCCTGTCGCATGAGCCACACCGGCGTGTAGTCGGTGGGTTGGCGCAGGCAGGCGCGCAAGAAGGTGTCGTTCTTCAGGGGCGCATGCATCGCGGGATTATCGCGCCCCATAATGCCCGGAAATTCCGGAGACACGCATGCTCGCCAACGACATCCTGCACACCATCGGAAACACGCCGCACATCCGCGTGAACCGGCTGTTCGGCAACTCGCACACCGTCTACATCAAGAGCGAGCGCAGCAACCCCGGGGGCTCCATCAAGGACCGCATCGCGCTGGCGATGATCGAATCGGCCGAAGCGGCCGGCGCGCTCAAGCCGGGTTCGACCATCGTCGAGCCGACCTCCGGCAACACCGGCGTGGGGCTGGCGATGGTGGCCGCCGTCAAGGGCTACAAGCTCATCCTCGTGATGCCCGAGAGCATGAGCGTCGAGCGCCGCCGGCTGATGCTGGCCTATGGCGCAAAGTTCGTCCTGACGCCGCGCGAGAAGGGCATGAACGGTGCAATGGCCCGTGCCGCCGAGATCGTCGCCGAGACGCCCGGCGCCTGGATGCCGCAGCAGTTCGAGAACCCGGCCAACATCGACGTGCACGCCCGCACCACGGCGCAGGAGATCGCCGCCGATTTCCCGAGCGGCGTCGACGCGCTCGTCACCGGCGTGGGCACCGGCGGCCACATCACCGGCTGCGCGCAGGTGCTCAAGAAGCTGTGGCCCAAGCTGAAGGTGTTTGCGGTGGAGCCGTCGGCCTCGCCCGTGATCAGCGGCGGCAAGCCCAGCCCGCACCCGATCCAGGGCATCGGCGCCGGCTTCATCCCCAAGAACCTGCACACCCAGCTGCTGGACGGCGTGATCCAGGTCGAGGCCGAAGCCGCCAAGGAGATGGCCCGCCGCGCCGCCCGCGAGGAAGGCATGCTCGTTGGCATCTCTTCCGGCGCGACGCTCGCGGCCATCGCGCAGAAGCTGCCCGAGCTGGCGGCGGGCGCCACAGTGCTCGGCTTCAACTACGACACCGGCGAACGCTACCTGTCGATCGAAGGCTTCCTGCCGAACGAATGAAGCCCCGCATCCTGATCGTCGAGGACGAGCCCGGCATCGCCGACACGCTGCAGTACGCGTTGCGCACCGACGGCTTCGAGCCGCTGTGGGCCGCCACCGGCGAGGAAGCGCTGCAGAAGATGAGCGCGCAGCCGGCGCTCGTCATCCTCGACGTGGGCTTGCCGGACATCAACGGCTTCGAGCTGTTCAAAAAGCTGCGCGAGCTGGGCGACGTGCCGGTGGTCTTCCTCACCGCGCGCAGCGACGAGATCGACCGCGTGGTCGGCCTGGAGCTGGGCGCGGACGACTACGTGCCCAAGCCCTTCTCGCCGCGCGAACTGGTGGCACGTGTGCGCTCCATCCTTCGCCGCGCGGCCAAGGCGCCGGCCTCCGCGGCCCCCGCCGCCGCGGCCGCCGTTTCGGCCACGCCGATCAGCATCGACGACGGCCGCCGGCAGATCCGCTTCTACGGACGCCTGCTCGAGCTGTCGCGCTACGAATACGGCCTGCTCAAGACCCTGGCCTCGCGCCCCGGCCACGTCTTCACCCGCGACACGCTGCTCGAGCGCGTGTGGGACGACCCCGGCGAAAGCCTGGACCGCACGGTGGACGCGCACGTGAAGACGCTGCGCGCCAAGATGAAGCTCGTCGCGCCGACGCTGGACCCGATCCGCACGCATCGTGGCACGGGCTACGCGCTGGCTGAAGACTTGCCGTCTGCACTGCCCGGATGATGCCGAGGAGCCCGGCGCCGGGCTGCCCCAAGGCGGGCGACATCCCCTCGGGGGATCGGTGGCGGTACCCCGCCAATGAGTGGCTCCATTGACCAAACGCACCCGCATCTTCATCGGCATCCTGCTGGCCTACGCGCTGGGCGTGGGCGTGCTGATGTACCGGCTGCTGGGCGACATCGACCCACGCTATCGCGAATCGGCCGAAGAATCGCTGGTCGAGACGGCCTACCTCATCGCGTCCGACGTGGAAGTCGCCTCGCAGGACGGCACGCTGCGCACCGACGCGCTGGCGCCGCTCTTCCAGTCGCTGTACGCGCGCCGCTTCAAGGCCGACATCTTCGGCTTCGAGAAGACCCGTGTGGAGCTGCGCGTGACGGTGGTCGATCGCAGCGGCCGCGTCGTCTTCGATTCGCGCGGGCGCAGCGTCGGCGAAGACCATTCGCAAAAGCGCGACGTCGCGCGCACCCTGCGCGGCGAGTACGGCGCGCGCACCACGCCCGACGTGGACGATCAGCCCAGCACCTCGGTGATGTACGTGGCCGCGCCGATCCGCATCAACAACGAGATCGCGGGCGCGGTGAGCGTGGGCAAGCCGGTGCAAAGCTTTGGCCAGTTCATCGATGCCGCGCGCCGCAAGACCATGCTCGTGGGCGCGACCTCGGTGGTGGCGGTGCTGCTGCTGGTGGTGATCGTCTCGATGTGGCTGGTGCGCCCCTTCGGCGTGATCGTCGACTACGTCGCCTACGTGCGCGCCCAGCGCTCGTTCAGCCTGCCGCGCCTCGGTCGCCGGGCGCTGGGCGCCATCGGCGCGGCCTACGACGAGATGCGCGATGCGCTGGCCGGCCGCAACTACGTGGCCGACTACGTGCAGACGCTCACGCACGAGGTGAAGAGCCCGCTGTCGGCCATCCGCGGCGCGGCCGAGCTGCTGCAGGAGCCGATGGCCGATGCGGATCGCGCGCGCTTTACCGGCAACATCGTGCGAGAGACCCAGCGCATCCAGGAGCTGGTGGACCGCATGATGGAGCTGACTGCGCTCGAATCGCTGCGCAGCCTGGAAAGCATCGCGCCGGTGCCGCTGCGTCCGCTGATCGACGAACTGGCGGCCAGCGCCCAGGCCAGCGGCGCGGCGCGCGGCGTGAAGGTGGAGGTCGAGCCGGGGCCGGAAGCCATCGTCGACGGCGACGCCTTCCTCTTGCGCCGCGCCATCGCCAACCTGGTGGACAACGCGCGCGACTTCTCGCCGCAAGGGGGCACCATCACCTTGTCGCTCAAGCGCCATCGCCGCACGGTGGACGTGTGCGTGCGCGACCGCGGACCGGGCATTCCGGACTATGCCGAGGGCAAGGTGTTCGAGAAGTTCTACTCCCTCGCCCGCCCGCATTCCAAGAAGCGCAGCACCGGGCTGGGGCTGGCCTTCGTGAAGGAAATCGCCGAGCTGCACGAAGGCCGCGCGTCGCTGGGCAATGCGCCCGACGGCGGCGCCATTGCGACCTTGTCGCTTCCTTTGGCGAATGACTCATAGGGTGAGGCGGAAGACCTTCTTCTGAACCACAGAGGACACAGAGAGCACAGAGTGAATGCACTCTTCTCTGTGCTCTCTGTGTCCTCTGTGGTTGAAGCCTCGGCCCTTCCAATCACATCGGCAGCGGGTCGCTCTTCACGCGGACTTCACATTCACCCGCGATCCACTTCGAACTGCCTTCTCACGCGCGACCGATCCTGCGACCCATGCCGCGATTGCGGCCTGGTCCCTGGAGAGTCGCCATGTTCTTGTTCCGCTACCCGCTTCGCCCCCTGACCCACGTCGGCCGCGTGCTGCTGTGCATCGCGATGTCGCTGCTGGCTGCCATCCTGATGCTCATCAGCCCGCCCACCATGGCGGACGACTCCGAGGCGCGGCCGGCGCAAAGCCCGTACTTCGCGGTCGCGAGCAGCGACCCGTCGGTGGACCGCCTGCCGCTCAAGTCCACGAGCGTGGACGTGCGCATCGCCGGCGTCATCGCCGACGTCACCGTCACACAGCACTACCGCAACGAAGGCCAGCGGCCGATCGAGGCGCGCTACGTCTTCCCGGGCTCCACGCAATCGGCCGTCTACGCGATGACCGTGCGCCTGGGCGACCGCCTGCTCACCGCGCGCATCAAGGAAAAGCAGCAGGCACGCATCGAGTACGACAACGCGAAGAAGGAAGGCAAGACCAGCGCGCTGCTCGAGCAGCAGCGCCCCAACGTCTTCGAGATGAACGTCGCCAACATCCTGCCCGGCGACGACGTGGCCGTGGAGCTGCGCTACACCGAGCTGCTCACGCCCACCGACGCGCAGTACGGCTTCGTCTTCCCGACCGTCGTCGGCCCGCGCTACAACAGCCCGCAAGGCGCGGCGTCGCAGGAGAAATGGGTCGCCACGCCGACGCTGCGCGAAGGCGTCGCCCCGGCCACGGCCTTCGACCTCAGGCTCAGCATCGATTCGCCCGTGGCGGTGAAGGACGTGTCGTCCAGCTCGCATGCCATCGAGGTCGAAGGGCTGAACACCACCCGCGCCCGCGTCTCGCTGGTGCAAGACGGCAACGGCCGCCCGCACGACAACCGCGACTTCATCCTCGGCTACCGGCTCGCGGGCGACCGCATCGAGACCGGGCTGATGCTGTTCCGCGGCGACACGGAGAACTTCTTCCTCGCGATGGTCGAGCCGCCCAAGGCGATTCCCGACCAGCGCATCAGCCCGCGTGAATACATCTTCGTGGTGGACATCTCCGGCTCCATGCACGGCTATCCGCTGGACACGGCCAAGGTGCTCTTGCGCCAGCTCATCGGCGGCCTGCGCGCGAGCGACACCTTCAACGTGATGCTCTTCTCCGGCAGCAACCGCATGCTCGCGCCGAGCTCGGTGCCGGCCACGCGCGCCAACATCGAGCAGGCGCTGCGCACCATCGACCAAATGGGCGGCAGCGGCAGCACGGAGATCGTGCCGGCGCTCAAACGCGTGGCCGCGCTGCCCAAGAACCCGGACGTGTCGCGCAGCATCGTCTTCGTCACCGACGGCTTCGTCACGGTCGAGAGCGAAGTCTTCCAGCTCATCCGCAAGAACCTCAACCAGTCCAACGTCTTCGCCTTCGGCATCGGCACGAGCGTGAACCGCCACCTCATCGAAGGCATGGCGCGCGCCGGGCAAGGCGAGGCTTTCATCGTGACCAAGCCGGAGCAGGCAGCCGCCCAGGCCGAGCGCCTGCGCCGCATCATCGAATCACCCGTGCTGACCCAGGTGAAGGCGCACTTCGAAGGGCTGGACGCCTACGACGTGGAGCCACAGCAGCTGCCCGACGTGATGGGCGGCCGTCCGGTCATCGTCTTCGGCAAGTGGCGCGGCGATTCGTCGGCGCCACCGCGCGGCAAGCTCGTCATCGAAGGTCGCAGCGCCGAGGGTGCCTTCCGCAGCGAGCTGAACGCCGAAGGCCGCGAGAACCAGACCGCGTCCGCGCTGCGCCTCTTGTGGGCCCGTCAACGCGTGATGGCGCTCACCGACCAGGAAGCGCTGGAAGGCGGCGACAAGCAGAAACCGGCCATCACCGAGCTGGGCCTGCGCTACGGGCTGCTCACGCAGTACACGAGCTTCATCGCCGTGGACCAGCGCGTGCGCAACACCAACCCCGCGCTCACGCCCACGGTGGACCAGCCCCTGCCGCTGCCCGAAGGCGTGAGCAACCTGGCCGTGGGCGCCGAAGTGCCGAGCACGCCGGAGCCTGCCGCCTGGCTCGCGCTGCTGGTGGTGCTGGGCATCGTCGTGGCGACCGTGGTCGCGCAACGCCGCCGTTCGTGAGGCCGCCACCATGGAACACGTCATCACCACCACCGGCCTCGCGCGCTGGGAGCGCCGCCTGGAAAACATCCCGCCGATCGCCTGGCTCGGCCTGCAGGCCGCGGCCTTGTGGACGCACTGGCGCTGGGCCGCGTCGCGCCTGGCCGATGGGTCGGACGACCCGCTGGGTCTTGCGGCACTCGCGGTGCTGGTGTGGGCGGTCTGGCGGCTTGCCCCGCGCATGCTCGGCACGCCGCGCGCAGGATGGCTCGCGGCGGCGCTCGCCCTGAGCGGCGCGGCCACCGCCTCGGTGTTCTTCGCCCCGCCGCTGCTGGGCGCGGTGCTGGCCGCGCTGGCGCTGGCTTGCGGGCTGCGGGCCTTCCTGCCGGCCGGCCAGCCGTGGCTGCCGATGGCCGGGCTGATGGTGCTGGCGCTGCCAGTCGTGTCGTCGATGCAGTTCTACGCCGGCTATCCGCTGCGCGTGGTCACCGCGCAGCTGAGCACCTGGGCGCTGCAGCTCGCGGGCATGGATGCCGTGCGCAGCGGATCGGCAATGCAGGTCGACGGCCGGCTGGTCATCGTCGATGCGCCCTGCTCGGGCGTGCAGATGGTGTGGCTCGCCTACTTCTGCGCCTGCGCGGTGGCGGTGATCGGCGGCTTGAGAGAGCGGCGCTTCGTGCGTGCGCTGCCCTTCATCGGCTTGCTCGTGATGGCGGGCAACGCGCTGCGCAACACGCTGCTCGTCGGCCTGGAGGCGACGTCCGTCGCAGTGTCCGAGGCGATGCATCAAGCCATCGGGCTGCTCGTGCTGGCCGCCGTGTGCGGCGCGGTCGTGGCGGTCGTGCGCGGAGGCCGCGATGCGCAGGCCTGACGCCTTCTCTTCGCTCACCTTGAAGCTCGCCTTCGCGACGACCCTGGTGGCCTGCGCACTCGGCTCCTTCGGCCACCGTGGCGGCGACGTCGCGGCACCGCAGGCCTCGGCCGAGCTGCCGGCCAGCTGGGACGGCCACCCGCTGCGCCCGCTCGCGCTCAGCCCGGTCGAGCAGCGCTTCGCCGCGCAATTTCCCGGCCACGTCACCCGGCTCACCGACGGCCAGCAGGTGCTGGTGTGGCGCGACGTGCAGCGGCCCACGCGCATGCTGCATCCGGCGGCCGACTGCTACCGCGGGCTGGGCTACCGCATCGAGCAGGCGCGCCTCGAACAAGACACGCAGGACCGCCTGTGGCGCTGCTTCATCGCGACGCGGCAGGGGCAGCAGGTGCGAGTGTGCGAACGCATCGTCGATGCGAAAGGCCAGGCCTTCACCGATGCGTCGAGCTGGTTCTGGGCGGCGCAGCTCGGCCAATCGACCGGCCCCTGGCAGGCCGTGACACTCGCAAGGAGCATGTGATGAGGCGCTGGGTCCTGTTCGGCATCGGCAGCCTGCTGGGTCTCGTGATCGCGGCCGTCGTGTTCATTGCGGCGCTGGTGAGCCTGGTGCGACCCACGCCGGGCGGGTGGAGCCATGCGCTGCGCATCGGCCCCTGGCACGGCGAGGTCAGCGTGCCGGCCGTCATGCGCATGGTGACGCACCCCGTCGTCATGCGCGCGCTCCAGGACCGCGACTGGCACACGCCGCAAGGCACGCTGCGGATCACGCCAGCGACGCTGCCCGATTCGTGGACCATCACCTGCAGCGATTGCCGAGTGCCGCTGTCCGGCAAGGACGTGCTCACGCTTCAACGCGTCGTCCTCATGGCGAAGCGCCAGGCGCAGGGCGAGTGGCGCGGCGACTTCGCGCTGGGCGACGATGCACATACCGTGCGCGGCAAGTTCGGCTTTCGCTTCGACGACCGTGCCGGCGAGCTGTCGGTGCAGATGCCGGACACGGCGCTCGCCGATGTGTACCGCCTCTTCACGGGCGTGATCCCCGAGGTGCGGCAGGCGAAGATCGACGGCCGCCTGCGCCTGCGTGCCAGCGTCAAGCTGCCGCAGCGCGACCTCGTCGTCGAACCCTTCATCGATGGCTTCAGCGTCGCGGGCCTGGGCACCGAGGCGCTGCTCAATGCCATCAGCAGCTGCCCGGCTCCGAAGCATGGCTTCGGCACCTGGCTCCCGCGTGCGGTCATCGCGGCGGAAGACCAACGCTTCCAGGAGCACAGCGGCTACGACATCCGCGAAATCGCGTCAGCGCTCAGCCAGCGCGACTTCGCCGACGGCATGCCGCGCGGCGCGAGCACCCTCACGCAGCAGGTGGCCAAGCTGCTGTACACCGGCGATTCACGCACCCACGTGCGCAAGCTGCGCGAGCTGCTGTACGCCGTGGAGCTGGACCGCACGCTGGGCAAGGCGCGCGTACTGAACCTGTACCTGTCGATGGCGCCCTGGGGAGACGGCCTGTGCGGTGCAGCCGCAGCCTCACAGCACTACCTGCACAAGCGCGTGGACAAGCTCACGCCGATGGAAGCCGCCTGGCTCGCAAGCCTCTTGCACAACCCCGAGCGCGACATCGCGGCGATGGCACGCACCGGCCGTGTCGACGAGCAACGCGTGGCCTGGGTGATCGACAACCTGCGGCCCTTGCGTGCCGCCCAGCGGGAGGCGCTGGTGGAGGCGCTGCCGAGCTGGAAGCCCGCGGCGCCTTGAGCTCGAGACGCCCGTCCGCTTCTGAAGTCGTCGGCCTTCACATGCGCATGCGCTGCGGCGTGCTGTCGGGCATGTGCCGGCCCTGCAGCCAGTCGTGCGCCAGCGCCTGCACGTCGCGCGCCTGGGCCGCTTCCCAGACGACCTCCGGCGGCACGACACGCGTGCCGTGAGGTGCCTGCGGCAGCTGGGCCGCGAGCTGCGCCGCGAACTGCGCGATCTTGGCGGGGCGCACCGGCTTGTCACGCTGCGGGATCATCAGCTGCAGCTGGGCGAGCACCCAGTGGGCAAGCCGCTGCATCGCACCTTCCTCGCGCTGCGCCTGCGAAGCCTGCGCACTGCGGATGAAGACGAGGTGCTCGAAGCCGAGCGATGCGACGGCATGCTCATCCAGATTCGCGAGGCCCTGCCGGAGCGCCTGCGGCAAGCTCGCGGCAGCATGCGGCACCACCACCACGAGCCGCCGCACGCCACGCCGATGCAGTTGCGCCGCAAGCGCCGGCAGCGCCTCGGGCCGCGGCCGCGCGAAGGCCTGTTCACGACCGTTGGCGTGCCGCTCGCGGTCGAAGACGACGATGGCCGTGTCCTCCGCCTCGCCGCGGGTGAGGGCTTCATCGAGCGAGCGCAGCGGCACCGCGACGAGGCGGCGCAAGGCGACATTCAGCGGCTGCTCGACCAGCACCGCCACCTGTGCGAACGCACCGCTGGCCAGCAGGTGCTCGAGCACGGCGGAACCCAGCGCGCCCGCGCCCCCAGCGACGAGCACGCGCCGCCTGGTGTGCGGCACGGGTGTCACGGGGGCCTGTCCGGCGCGAAGGGCGTGGTGAAGAAGGCTCATGGCCCAGTATCGCCCGCTGCCGCGGCGTGTGCGACGCCACCCCAGGACACTAGGGATTGCCGCGGCACTTCTCGCAGGCCTATGCTGCAGCTTCTTCGCCATCGAAGCGGCTCGTCGCCATGAAGGTCTTCATCAGCTATCGGCGCGATGACAGCATCATCCACTCGCGGCTGATCCACAACGAACTGGCGGCGCGCTTCGGCGAGGACGATGTCTTCATGGACATCGACGACATCGACTACGGCGACGACTTCGCGCGCAAGATCAACGAGCGGCTCGATGCGGCCGACGTGGTGGTGGCCGTCATCGGCTCGCAGTGGGCCGACATCCTCATGCGACGCGCGCACGGCGACGACTATGTCCGCCATGAACTCGGCCGCTCGCTGGCCCTGGGCAAGCGCATCGTGCCGGTGCTCATCGGCAATGCGGCACCGCCGGACGCCGGGCTGCCGCCCGACCTCGCCGGCCTGCGCCTGCTCAACTGCCTGCGCATCGACGAGCGATCGCTCAAGGCCCACATCAACGAACTGGTGGAGACGCTGCGCGGCACCCGCTTCGAGGACGAGGTGCGCGAGCGCGACCGGCTGCGTGTCGCGCGCTGGACGGGCGCAGGGCTCGGCCTTGCGATCTTCTTCGCCGCGTGGCTGGCGCTGCTGGATTTCGCGGGCCTCGACACGCGCTTCGCCAGCGCCACCATGTGGGCCGCGCAGGCGGGGGTGGTGCCGCCGTGGAGCGGCGAGGTGGTGCTCGTGGCCATCGACGAGAACACGCAGAAGGCGCTTCACCGCGACTTCGATGCAAGCTGGCGGCGCGAGCATGCGCGGCTGGTCGAGCAGCTCGCGAAGGCCGGCGCACGCACAGTCGCCTTCGACCTCTTCATCGAGAAACCGGCGGCGGCCGCTGACGACGATGCGCTGATCGCGGCCGTCGACGCCGCCAAGGCGATGCCCGTGGTGTTTGCCGTGCAGGCGATGGAAGGCAACCGGCCCTTGCTGTTGCCGCGCCTGGCGCAGGCCGCATCGGCGGGCATCGCCTGCGGTGGCATGAAGTTCGACTACGCGCGCTCCACGCCGCTGGCGGTGCAGCGCGGGCAACTCCTGTTCCCGTCCTTCGCGCTCGCGGCCTTCAGCGGCGGCGGCAAGGTCGAAGCACTCGACGAGGCCGCCCAGGAGCTGCGCGTGCGTGTGGTGCGCGACGACCGCTCGCCCGACGTGGGCTTCTCCGCCGCGGAGAGCAACCGCACCTCGGACGCCGGCTGCGAGGCGATCCACAAGGGCGACCGCGTGGCGCTGCAGTGGTTCGACCCGGCCTTGCTGCCCTCGCTGAGGTCATCCGACCGGCGCGTGCCCTACGAACGCGTCATCGCTGCGGGCAGTGATGCGGAGCTCGCGATGTTCAAGGGAAAGATCGTGCTCGTCGGCCTCACCCTCGCCGGCCGCGACACGTTCACCGTGCCGCGCGTCGGCGAGCGATGGGGCGTCGAACTGCACGCGGCGCAGGTGGATGCACTGGTGCGCGGTGACGTCATCCGGCCGATGGGGTTCATCGGCTCGCTGGCGCTGATGGTGCTCGTGGGCATGGCCGGTGCGTCAGCGCGCCGCTGGTGCGCGCGCCGGCCCTTCGTGCAGCGCGCGGCGGTGATGCTGGCGGGCCTGCTGCTGGGCTCGGTGTTCGCGGTGGTCGTGTACCGGCTGCAGCATGTCGTCGTCAACCTGCCCTATGTTCTTGCGGCCTTCGCCTTGTCTTGGTGGCTGGTGGCGTGGGTCGAGAAACGGAGCGAGCGATGAATACATGTGTCGTAGGTCGTGGCATGCGAGTCGCGATGGTGCTGTGGTGCATCGTCGCGCTGCTGGTCGCAGGCTGTGCGAGCGCGCCGTCGCGGCCGCGGGAGATCACGCTCGCGGGCATCGTCGTCGACGGCGAGCGTGTGGCGCGGCCGGACGAGGCGGGGCTGGTGCAGGTCAATCGCAACGGCGCCTGGATCGAGACGCGGCCCGGCATGGTGCTGCAAGAAGGTGACTGGATCAGCACCGGGCCCACGGCGTATGCCCTGATCCGCTACCCCTCGGGCAGCGAGATCTACATGCGCTCGAACACGCGCGGGCGCATCGGCTCCTTCTCGGAGATGGTGGGCGAGGTGTTCGCCAAGATCCGCGGAGTCTTCGCGGTGCAGACCACGTTCGTGAAAGCCGGCGCCGAGGGCACGGCCTATTCGGTTCGGGCCACGCAGGCCGGCGACTATGCGGTGGTGGTGCTGGACGGCACGGTCCGGTTGTCCTCGCTGAACAACGCCTGGCCATCCGTCGCGCTCGGTGCGGGCACCATGGCCTCCGGGCGTCCGCAAGTGCCGCCGCGTCCGGGCCCCGTGAGCGCGGGTGAGGCGGCGCGCAGCCACGCCTGGGTCGAGCGCATGGAGAAGCTGCTGCCGGCGCCGTCGTACACCTCGGCCTCGGACGCCGGGAAGATCCTCGCCGTAGCGGGCTTGATTGCCATCATCGCGGCGAGCCAGTCCGGCTCCGACGACTTGTCGGCGCCCGTGGACCTTGCACCCAACAGCACGGGGCGCGAGCCGGGTTCGCGCTGCAGCGGCCTGGTCCTGACGTGGAAGCCGGTGAACGGTGCGCGCGACTACGTCGTCACGCTCGAGCCGGCACCGGCGCCACTCACCCGGAGCGCCGGCGTGGCGCCGCGTCCACCCTCGACGCTGACGGCCACGACATCCCGTGTCCCGCTGCCCGGCGGCCTCTACGGCTTTTATCGCTGGCACGTGGTGGCTCGCAATGGCGGCAAGACCAGTCCACCCTCGGCGCCGGCCCAGCTGTCCTGCGCCGGCTGAATCGCGGTCGCGCAAAGGCCGCGGGCGGCCATGCGATCATCGTTTTCACTTCCACATCAACCCTGGAGATCCCATGCGACGCCTGTCCGCACGATGCTTGACCCCTCTGATGGCCGGCTGCCTGGCCGCCCTCGCCGCCGCCACTGCACAGGCGCAGACCGCCCCGCCCATCAAGCCGGGTCTGTGGGAGGTGGCGATGGAGCGCGACGGCGCGGCGCAGAAGATGCCCGACATGAGCGAGCGGCTCAAGAGCATGTCGCCGGAGCAGCGCAAGCAGGTCGAGGCCATGATGAAACAGCACGGCGTAGATGTGTCCGCGGGCCCGGGCAAGCTGCGCATCTGCCTGGACAAGAGCTCGCTGGACCAGGGCCGCTGGCAGGGTCGCGGTGAGGGCGACACCCGCTGCAAGACCGACGTCACTGACCGCAGCAGCACCAGCTGGAAGTGGCATTCGGTGTGCACCGAGCCACAGTCGGAGACCACCGGCGAAGCCCTGTTCGCCAGCCCCGAGAGCTACACCGTGAAGTCGACGACCACGATGACGCTGCAGGGGCAGACCAAGACCACGCAGACCACGATCCACTCCAAGTGGGTGGGCGGCGATTGCGGCGACGTGAAGCCGGTGCAGCCGATGCCACACGCGCCGCGCATCAAGCCCAAGACGCCGGCGGCCGGCTGACGCGCGAAAAGAAAAACCCGCCGGGCTTTCGCCGGGCGGGTTTTGGAGCGGCCGTGAGGCCGTTCGCGCGTTTTCTTCTTCGTCTTATTTCTTCATCAGGCGACGCAGCGCAGCGATCTGGGCGGCGTAGATCGCCAGCTCGCTTTGCGCGCGTGCGACGTCGATGTCGCTCTTGGCATTCTTCAGCGCTTCCTCGGCCAGGCGCTTGGCCTCGGTGGCCTTGGCCTCGTCCAGGTCCTTGCCGCGGATGGCGGTGTCGGCCAGCACGGTGACCGTGCCCGGTTGCACTTCGAGAATGCCGCCAGCCACGAACACGAACTCTTCTTCGCCGTTGTCGGCGCGCTCGATGCGCACCGCGCCCGGCCTGATGCGGGTGATCAGCGGCGTGTGGCGGGGCAGGATGCCCAGCTCGCCGTTCTCACCCGGCAGCGCGACGAACTTCGCCTCGCCGGAGAAGATCTGCTCTTCGGCGGAGACGACGTCCACGTGGATCGTTGCCATGTCTTTTCCTTGAAAGGTTGAGAGGATTCAGTGAGCGCGAGGCTTACTGGATCTTCTTCGCCTTCTCGAAAGCTTCGTCGATCGTGCCGACCATGTAGAAGGCCTGCTCCGGGAGGCTGTCGCACTCGCCGTTCACGATCATCTTGAAGCCGCGGATGGTTTCCTTCAGCGGCACGTACTTGCCCGGCGTGCCGGTGAACACTTCGGCGACGTGGAAAGGCTGCGACAGGAAGCGCTGGATCTTGCGGGCGCGGGCCACGGCCAGCTTGTCTTCCGGCGACAGCTCGTCCATGCCCAGGATCGCGATGATGTCGCGCAGTTCCTTGTAGCGCTGCAGCGTGCCCTGCACGGCGCGGGTGGTGGCGTAGTGCTCTTCACCGACGACGTTCGGGTCCACCTGGCGCGAGGTCGAGTCCAGCGGATCCACGGCGGGGTAGATGCCCAGCGCGGCGATGTCGCGCGACAGCACGACGGTGGCGTCCAAGTGGGCGAAGGTCGTGGCAGGCGACGGGTCGGTCAGGTCGTCCGCAGGGACGTACACGGCCTGGATCGAGGTGATCGAGCCGACCTTGGTCGACGTGATGCGCTCTTGCAGGCGGCCCATTTCCTCGGCCAGCGTCGGCTGGTAGCCCACGGCGGAAGGCATGCGGCCCAGCAGCGCGGACACTTCCGTGCCGGCCAAGGTGTAGCGGTAGATGTTGTCCACGAAGAACAGCACGTCACGGCCTTCGTCGCGGAACGACTCGGCGATGGTCAGGCCGGTCAGCGCCACGCGCAGGCGGTTGCCCGGCGGCTCGTTCATCTGGCCGTACACCATCGACACCTTCGAGTTGGCGAGGTTGTCGAGGTCCACGACCTTGGAGTCGGCCATCTCGTGATAGAAGTCGTTGCCCTCGCGGGTGCGCTCGCCCACACCTGCAAACACCGACAGACCCGAGTGAGCCTTGGCGATGTTGTTGATGAGCTCCATCATGTTCACGGTCTTGCCCACGCCGGCGCCGCCGAACAGGCCCACCTTGCCGCCCTTGGCGAACGGGCAGATCAGGTCGATCACCTTGATGCCGGTTTCGAGCAGCTCTTGCGAGGGGCTCAGTTCGTCATAGGCCGGGGCCTTGCGGTGGATGGGCGCGGTGAGTTCCTGGCTGACCGGGCCGCGCTCGTCGATGGGCGTGCCGAGCACGTCCATGATGCGGCCGAGCGTGGCCTTGCCCACCGGCACCGTGATGGCGTTGCCGGTGTTGGTCACCATCAAGCCGCGACGGATGCCGTCGGACGAGCCGAGGGCAATCGTGCGCACCACGCCGTCGCCCAGCTGCTGCTGGACTTCGAGCGTCAGCGCCGTGCCTTCGAGCTTGAGTGCGTCATACACGCGGGGCATTGCGTCACGCGGAAATTCCACGTCCACCACCGCGCCGATGCACTGGACGATCTTGCCTTGGGCTTGAGTGTTCGCCATGTCGATTCCTTCAAACAATATTCAATGACCGGATCAGACCGCGGCCGCGCCGCTGACGATCTCGGAGAGTTCTTTCGTGATCGCAGCCTGGCGGGTCTTGTTGTAGACCAGCTTGAGCTCTCCGATCAGGTTGCCGGCGTTGTCGGTGGCGGCCTTCATCGCGACCATGCGCGCCGACTGCTCGGACGCCATGTTCTCGGCCACCGCCTGGTACACCAGCGCCTCGATATAGCGGGTCATCAGGTCCTCGATGACGGACGCCGCATCCGGCTCGTAGAGGTAGTCCCAGCCGTACTGCTTCTTCTCTTCCGCCGTCTGCGCGAGACGCGAGCCATCGAGCGGCAGCAGTTGCTCCTCCATCGGCTCCTGCTTCATCGTGTTGATGAACTTCGTGTAGCAGAGGTAGACGGCGTCGAGCTTGCCTTCGGTGAAGGCATCGAGCATCACCTTGACCGGCCCGATCAGCTTCTCGAGCTGAGGCCTATCGCCCAGCTGCGTGACGTGCGACACCACCGGCGCGCCGATGCGGTTCAGGAAGCCCAGGCCCTTGTTGCCGATGGCCACCGCCTGCACCACTCCGCCCGCACCCTGCACTTCGCGCATCTTGTTGGTGACGGCGCGCAGCACGTTGGTGTTCAGGCCGCCGCACAAGCCCTTGTCGGTCGTGACGACGATGAATCCGACGTTCTTCGGCGCATCGGTGCGACGCATGTACGGCGAGTGGTACTCGGGGTTCGCCTGCGACAAGTTGGCCGTGATGTTGCGGATCTTGTCGGCGTACGGGCGCGCATGGCGCATCCGGTCCTGCGCCTTGCGCATCTTGGACGCGGACACGAGCTCCATCGCCTTCGTGATCTTCTTGGTGTTCTCGAAGGACTTGATCTTGCCGCGTATTTCCTTGCCTACCGCCATGACGGTACTCCTTTCAGGTTGAGTTCCGTCAGGCTGTTAGGCGAAAGACTTCTTGAACGCGACGATGGCGTTGGTCAGCTCGGCTTCGGCGTCCTTGTCCATGGCCTTGTCGTTCTCGAGCTTCTGCAGGAGCGCGGCGTGGCTGGACTTCAGGTGCTGATGCAGGCCATGCTCGAACGGCAGGACCTTCTTCACGTCCAGGTCGTCGAAGTAGCCCTTGTTGACCGCGAACAGGGTCGCGCCCATCAGGCTGATCGGCAGCGGCGAGTACTGGGCCTGCTTGAGCAGTTCCGTCACGCGCGCGCCGCGGTCGAGCTGCTTGCGGGTCGCGGCATCGAGGTCGGAGGCGAACTGCGCGAAGGCGGCCAGTTCACGGTACTGCGCCAAGTCGGTACGGATACCGCCGGACAGGTTCTTCACCAGCTTGGTCTGCGCAGCACCACCGACGCGCGACACCGAGATACCGGCGTTGATCGCGGGACGGATACCTGCGTTGAACAGCGAGGTTTCCAGGAAGATCTGGCCGTCGGTGATCGAGATCACGTTGGTCGGAACGAAGGCGGACACGTCGCCGGCCTGCGTTTCGATGATCGGCAGCGCGGTCAGCGAACCGGTCTTGCCTTTCACCTCGCCCTTGGTGAACTTCTCGACATAGTCGGCGTTCACGCGGGCTGCGCGCTCGAGCAGGCGGCTGTGGAGATAGAACACGTCGCCGGGGAAGGCTTCGCGGCCCGGCGGGCGGCGCAGCAGCAGCGAAACCTGGCGGTAGGCGACGGCCTGCTTGGACAGGTCGTCATAGATGATCAGCGCGTCTTGGCCGCGGTCGCGGAAGTACTCGCCCATCGTGCAGCCGGAGTAGGCCGACACGTACTGCATGGCGGCGGATTCAGAAGCCGATGCAGCCACGACGATGGTGTATTCCATCGCGCCGTTCTGCTCCAGCGCGCGCACGACGTTCTTGATCGACGAAGCCTTCTGGCCGATCGCGACGTACACGCAGGTCATGTTCTGACCCTTCTGGTTGATGATCGCGTCGATCGCCACCGCGGTCTTGCCGGTCTGGCGGTCGCCGATGATCAGCTCGCGCTGGCCGCGGCCGATCGGCACCATGGAGTCGATGGACTTCAGGCCGGTCTGCACAGGCTGCGACACCGACTGGCGCGCGATCACGCCCGGGGCGACCTTCTCGATCACGTCCGTCATCTTGGCGTTGATCGGGCCCTTGCCGTCGATCGGCTGGCCGAGCGCGTTCACCACGCGGCCGATCAGCTCGGGGCCGACGGGCACTTCCAGGATGCGGCCCGTGCACTTCACGGTGTCGCCTTCGGAGATGTGCTCGTACTCGCCCAGAATCACCGAGCCGACGGAGTCGCGCTCGAGGTTCAGTGCGAGGCCGTAGGTCGGCTGGCCGTCCTTGGTGGCCGGGAACTCGAGCATTTCGCCGGCCATCACGTCCGACAGGCCGTGAATGCGGACGATGCCGTCGGTCACCGAGACCACGGTGCCCTGGTTGCGGATGTCCGCAGCGGCGCCCAGGCCCTCGATGCGGCTCTTGATCAGTTCGGAAATTTCTGCGGGATTCAGTTGCATTGCTTTCTCCGGTCACCGGCCCTGATCGTTTACCAAGGCCCGCGTTGGAATGCGAGGAGATGTGTTGCAGGCCCGAGCGTGTCGCTCAGGCCGTCAGCGCCACCTTCATTTGTTCAAGACGGGCCTTGACCGAGGTGTCCAGCACTTCGTCGCCGACCACCACGCGAATGCCGCCGATGAGCTCAGGCTCCACCACCACGCTGGCGTTGAGCTTGCGGTTGAAGCGCTTCTCGAGCGCCGCGACCACATCGGACAGTTGCGTACCGTCAATCGGGAAGGCGCTGTAGACGGTCGCATCGGACACGCCCGACTGGGCGTTGACGAGCGAGCGGTACTGCGCCGCGATCTCGGGCAAGGCGGCCAGGCGACCGTTCTCGATCACCGCGCGCAGCAGGTTCTGCACCGCGGGTGCGAAGGCGATGGCTTTGAGCGTGCCGACGATCACGTCGTGCACGGCGCCGGGCTGCACCTTCGGGTTGTCGGCGAACTGCCGCAGCTCGTGCAGGCTCGCCACCTGGCCGAGCGCGTCGAGCTGGTCGGCCAGCTCGCGCGGGCTGGTCTGCCCTTGCGCCTTGAACAGGGCCTCGGCGTAGGGACGTGCGATGGTTGCGAGTTCAGCCATGGTGACGTCCGTTCAGAGCTCGGTCTTCAGGCGGCCCAACAGCTCGGCGTGCACGCCGGCGTTGACTTCGCGCTTGAGGATCTGCTCGGCACCCTTGACGGCCAGCGCGGCGACCTGCTCGCGCAGCACCTCGCGTGCCTTCACGGATTCCTGCTCGGCCTCGGCCTTGGCGGCCGCGACGATCTTGGCGCCTTCTTCGCTCGCGCGAGTCTTGGCTTCTTCGATCATCGACTGGGCCAGGCGCTCGGCGTCGGCCAGGCGCTGAGTCGCGTCGGTGTTGGCAGCAGCGAGCTGCGCCTGGACGCGCTTCGCGGCCTCGACCTGCTCGGCCTTGGCCTTGTCGGCAGCGGACAGTCCCTCGGCGATCTTCTTCGCACGCTCGTCAAGCGCCTTCGTGATGGGCGGCCACACGAAGGACATCGTGAACCACGCCAGGATGAAGAACACGGCGAGCTGTGCGAACAGGGTTGCGTTGATGCTCACGGCAACACCTTTCTTTGCAGCTGGAGGTTGATCGGTCGACGTTCGATTAGTGCAGCACGAACGGGTTGGCGAACGCGAACATCATCGCGATACCGACGCCGATCAGGAAGGCGGCGTCGATCAGGCCGGCCAGCAGGAACATCTTGGTTTGCAGTTCGTTCATCAGCTCGGGCTGACGAGCGGCGGATTCGAGGTACTTGCTGCCCATGATGCCAATGCCGATGCAGGCGCCAATGGCACCCAGACCAATGATCAGACCGGCGGCGAGGGCGACAAAACCAAGAACATGTTCCATGAAAGACTCCTAGTAGGGAAAGAAGAGTTGTGGTGGTGGAAGAGAAACTGCGAAAGACGATCAGTGTGCGTCGTGCGCCTGGCCCACGTAGACGAGGGTCAGCATCATGAAGATGAAGGCCTGCAGCGCGACGATCAGGATGTGGAAGATCGCCCAGCCGGTGCCCGCGAGGATGTGGACGATCCACATCGTGATGCCGGTGGCGCTGGAGAAGCCGACGGCGCCCATCAGCGCGATCAGCATGAAGACGAGTTCGCCAGCGTACATGTTGCCGAACAGACGCATGCCATGCGACACGGTCTTGGCGAGGAACTCGATCATCTGGAACAGGAAGTTCGGGATGTACAGCGCCCAGTGGTCGCCGAACGGCGCGGACACGAGCTCGTGGAACCAGCCGCCTGCACCCTTGATCTTGACGTTGTAGTACAGGCAGATGAGCAGTACGCCGATGGACATGCCCAGCGTGGCGGACAAGTCGGCGGTGGGAACCACGCGCATGAAGGCGTGATGCTCTTCATGGCCGGCGGCGCCGTAGATCTTGGCCCAGATGGCAGGGATCAGGTCGACCGGCAGGAAGTCCATGGAGTTCATCAGGAAGATCCAGATGAACACGGTGAGCGCCAGCGGGCCGACGAACTTGCGCGAGGTGGCGTTGTGAACGATCGACTTGGCCTGGTTGTCGACCATCTCGAGCACGATCTCGACGGCGGCCTGCATGCGCCCGGGAACGCCCGAGGTGGCCTTCTTGGCGACGCTGCGCAGGAGCCACAGGCCCAGCACGCCCATCAGGATGGACCAGAACAGCGTGTCCAGGTTGATGACGGAGAAATCGATGATGCCGTTCTGCTCGTGGGAGCGGAAGTGCGTCAGGTGGTGCTGGATGTACTCACCGGCGGTGGGAGCCGCGTGTTCGGCGTGTTCGGCAACTTGAGCTTCTGCGGCCATGTCGAATCAGAGTCTCTCTTTTGTTTCTTTCAAACCGGACGGCGTTGCTTGAGCATCGCCAGCCAGTTGACCTTCACGCACACGATCATGGCGACCAGCAAGGCCGGCCAGCTCAGATCGGGTACCACTCTTGGAGCGGCCACCAGCATGGCAACCGCCACTGCAATCTTCACCATCTCCCAGAACATGAACCCGAACACCGCAGCGCCCGGGTTAGGACTGGTTCGCCTCGTCATTCCGCGCGCCAGCAAGGCGCTTGGAACAACAATTGCAGCCGCGCCGTAAAGCGCAGACCACGCCGCACCGTCGCGATGCGTGATGACCCAGGTCAGGGCCGCACACAACACACCGGCAAGGGCTTGGCTTCCAACCACCCACCATGGCGACACCGGCGGGTGCTTGGCCCTCAAGGCCTGCGCTTCGTCTCGCGACAGGGGCTTGAAAGGCGGATCCTCCACCTCATCTGTAGGCTCACCGTGGATTTGGGGGGTGCCCAAAGGCTTGTTCACGGTCAAATTACAGTTGGTTTCGGCAAAGCCTCGGGATTATATACGTGGAAACCCGTGCGGCTTTCTACGCCCCGGGCGGCACTGTGCGTGGGTATGCTGTCCAGCACCTGACGGCGAGGGGCCGACGATAGGACAGCACGCATGTGGACTCTGATCAAGTTGGTGCACCTGGCTTCGGCTATCGTGTGGATGGGCGGCATGGCCTTCATGCTCTACGCATTGCGTCCGGCCATCGGCATGCTCACGCCGCCGCAACGGCTCACGCTCGTCGCCGAAGTGCTCTCGCGCTTCTTTCGCATGGTGCGCGCGGCGATCGCGCTGCTCTTGGTCACTGGCCTCGCGATGCTGTGGCATGCGGGCTTTCGCAATGCACCGCAGGGTTGGCATTTCATGATGGGCATCGGCCTCGTGATGTTCGCGGTGTTCGGTCACCTCGATGCCGGGCCGCACCGCCGATTGCAGCGCGCTGTCCGCGACACCGACTGGCCGCTTGCGGCCGATCAGATGAAGCAGATCCCGCGGCTGGCCACCATCAACTTCGTGCTCGGATGGATCGCGATCGCCGCGGTGCGCTTCGTTGCCTGACCTGCTCAGGGCATGTGCAAGTAGTGCGCGGCGAGCTGCCTGAACTGCTCGGCAGACGCAGTCGCATCGAAGGCATCGCCAAGCTCTTCCCTCATCAGTCGCGCGACGTCGCCGGCCAGCGTCGCCGCGAGCGCCGCGTCGAGGAACAACAGCCGGCACCGCCGAGCCAGCACATCCTCCACCGTGCACGCCATCTCCTCGCGCACGGCGAAACGAACCATCGCCTCGCTCAAGCCGCCGCCTGATTCGCTCCACAGCCAGCGGTCCGCGCCGGGCAACGCACGCAGCGCCTGGGCTTCGGTGCCGTACAGGTGCTCGCCGGGCGGCTGCGTCAGCGAGTCGCCGCCCTTCTTCGGCGCGCCGATCAGCGGCAGCCACGCGGTAGCGGGCTCGCGTCGTGGCGACAGCAGCCGGCGGTCGAAGCAGCGGTCGAGCACGTCCTCGGCCATCGCGCGGTAGGTGGTCCACTTGCCGCCTGTCACCGTCACGAGCCCCGAGCGCCCCACGCGCACGACGTGCTCGCGCGAGATCGCCTTCGTGTCCTCGTCATCGTCGGGCCGCACCAGCGGGCGCAGGCCCACCCACACCGACTTCACATCGGCGCGAGTGGGCGCTTTTGCCAGGCAGCGGCCAGCTTCGGAAAGGATGAACTCGACCTCCTCGCGGAACGGCGAGGGCTCGGCCGCGAGATCGTCGCGCGGCGTGTCGGTGGTGCCGAGCACCGTCTTGCCCAACCAAGGAACGGCGAAGAGCACGCGGCCGTCGCGCGTCTTCGGAATGAGCAGCGCATGATCGCTCGGCAGGAAGCTGCGGTCCACCACCAGATGCACGCCCTGGCTGGGCGCCACCATCGGCGGCCGGGGCTTGTCGCCGGGCTCGGCATCCATGTCGCGCACCGCATCGACCCACACGCCGGCGGCGTTGACCACGCAGCCCGCGCGCACCTTGAACGATTCGCCGCTCAGCGTATCGCGCACCACCAGGCCGCGCACCTTGCCGTCCTCGCGGATCAGCGCCGTGACCGGGCAATGGTTGAGCACGCAAGCGCCCTGCGAATGCGCCGTGCGCGCGAGCGCGAGTGCGAGCCGCGCATCGTCGAACTGGCCATCCCAGTACTTCACGCCGCCGGTGAGGCCTTCGCGACGCAGGCCGGGTAGCAGCGCCAACGTCTGCGCGGCCGACAGGAACTGCGTGCCGCCCAGGCCGCGGCGGCCGGCGAGTGCGTCGTACATCTTGAGCCCGACGCCATAGAAGCCGCGCTCCCACCATTGGTAGCTGGGCATCACGAAGGCGATGGGCCGTGTGAGATGGGGCGCATTGGCCAGCAGCGTGGCGCGCTCGGCCAACGCCTCGCGCACGAGCGCGATGTTGCCTTGCGCCAGATAGCGAACCCCGCCGTGCACGAGCTTGGTGGCGCGCGACGAGGTGCCCTTGGCGAAGTCCGTGGCCTCGAAGAGCGCAACCGAAAAGCCGCGCGCCGCCGCGTCGAGCGCCACGCCGGTGCCGGTGGCACCGCCGCCGATGACCACCAGGTCGAAGGGCCGTTCTTCGCGCAGCCGGGCGATCTGGTCCGCGCGCTTCATGGTGGACGAAGCCGCGTCGGCCCGATCGGTCAGGCTGCCATGTTGACGGGCAAGCCCGCGACGTCCACCCGCAGGCTGAGCACGCAGCCCGCATGCGGCTGGCGTGCGAGTTCCTCGGCCGGCCGCTTCTCGCGCGCGGTGGTGAGGTAGATCGTCTTCAGGTCGGCGCCGCCGAAGCACGGCATGGTGGCGCAGCGCACCGGCAAGCGCACCTCGCGAATGACCTCGCCGTGCGGCGACAGGCGCAGCAGCCGCTGCCCTTCGAACATCGCCACCCAGTAGCAGCCTTCGGTGTCGACCGCGGCGCCGTCGGGACGGCCACCATAGACGGCCAGGTCCTGGTCGGCCGTCTTCACCGGGAAGCTCGCGAATAGGCGCCGCCGCGACAGGTCGCCGCTGGCCGGGTCGAAGTCGAAGGCATAGACCTCGTGCGCCTTGGTGTCGCTCCAGTACATGGTGCGGCCGTCCGGGCTCCAGGCAAGGCCGTTGGACACGGTGATCTTCTCCGCCCGGCGCTCGAGCTTGTCGTCGCTGTAGCAGTACAACGCTGCCAGGGCCGGGTCGCGCGGCTCGTAGATGGTGCCGACCCAGAAACGCCCTTGCGGATCGGCCTTGCCGTCGTTGAAGCGCTCGTGTGCGGGGTCGTAGGGTGCGTCGGCCAGCTTCTCGCGTTCACCGGTGACGGGGTCGAAGCTGAACAGGCCGTTGCGCATCGCGATCAGCAGGCTGCCGTCGATGCGCGGCGCGATGCTGCCCGGCTCGGCGTCGAAGTCCCAGTGCGACAGCGCGCCCGTCGCCGGGTCGAATCGGTTGAGCCGCTTGCCGGGAATGTCGCAGTAGTACAGCACTTGCTCGCGCGGGTGCCACATCGGGGACTCGCCCAGCAGGCTCGCCGAAGCGACCGCCACGCGGACGTCGGGATCGGGCTCGCGCATCACAGCACCGCCACGTCCAGGGTCATCGTCGCCTCGAAGCTTTCGCCCGGCTGCAGCGTGCGCAGCCCGTGGGCCGCCGGGTCGGCCATGTGAATGGCATTGCCCACATGGCTCACCGGCTCGACGCAGAAATAGTCCTTGTCCTGGGGCGTGTAGACCACGAGGTATGGGAGGTTGGAACGCAGCTGCAGCGAAAACTTCTCGTCGCGGATGCGTGCCGGCCCCGCCCAGCCTTCGAAGCCGTTGTCGAAGTCCAGGTGCGCGACATCGGCATCGATGCCGGGCTGCGTCACGCGGCGCACCGGCAGGTGCTCGGCGTCTGAATCCCACCGGTCGCTGAGCTCGATGTGCAGCCTGCTGCGCGAGCGCTTGGGAAAGTACGGGTGCCAGCCCAGGCCCACCGGCTGCGCGATGTCGGCCGTGTTGGTGAAGATCATCTGCGCCACGAGAGACTGCGGGGTGAGCGAGAAGTGCTGCACCGCTTCGAAGGCGAAGGGCCAGTGCTCGTCGCCCGCATGGTCGAGCTTGAGCTCGACGTCGATGGCGGTGTGGTTGCCAACCTCCCAGGGCTTCATCCAGCCCACGCCGTGCACCGAGTGCGGGCTGTCGCCAAAGTTGGGCTGGGTGGTGTAGTCATGGCCCTTCCAGCGGAACTTGCGGTAGGCGAGCCGGTTGGAATACGGCACCAGCGGAAAGCAGCCCGACTGCCTCGCGTTCTTCAGCTCGGCCGGCGCGGTGGAGCGCAGGATGGGCGTGTCGCGGTGCCACAGCCCGGCGATGCTGCCGCCAAGATCGGGCCGGACTGCCAGCCGCAGGGCGCCGGCGTGCAGCTCAAAGGTGGTGTCGTCGGCGATGGTCGATGGTGCAGTCATGGAACTCTCGGAAAGTCGTGGCGACTATCGTACGCGCGTACCCTGATGAAACACGGGCGCATCGCATCGGACCTTTTCGCTTGCCGCCCCTTCTCGGCAACGCCTCAGTTCGCCGCCTGCTGCGTGCCGGATGCGAGGGTGTGGACATGCTCGGTGTCACTCGTGCGCAGCGCGGCGATCGCCGCCTGGGCGCCGCGCATCATGAAGCCGATGTCCGAGGACACCGCGACGTAGTCGAAGCCGATGGCGCGGTACTGCGCCACCATCTCCGGGCTGCTGCCCAGCGTGCCCACCGGCCGGCCCGCCGCCTTGCAGCGCTGCACCGCGCGCGACATGAGGTCCATCACCGCCGGATGCGTGAGCTGCCCGATGTGGCCGAGCGCGGCCGAGAGATCGGCCGGCCCGACGAAGAGCGCGTCGACGCCTTCGACGGCGGCGATCGCGTCGATCTGCTCCACCGCCCGCGGTGTCTCGATCTGCACGATCACGCCCAGCTGCTCGTTGGCCGATCGGAAGTAATTGGACGTGGTGCCGAAGCGCGTCGCGCGGCTCATGCCGGCCATGCCGCGCACGCCCTGCGGCGGATAGCGGGTCGCAGCCACCGCACGGCGGGCCTCGTCGGCGTCTTGCACCATCGGGAACATGACCGTCGTGGCGCCCGCGTCGAGCACGCGCTTGACCATCACCGCGTCGTTCCAGGGCACGCGCAGCACTGTCAGCATCTTGGTGCCCGACAGGGCCTGCAGCATGTGCACCACGCCCATGATGTCCAGCGGCGCGTGCTCCATGTCGACCACGCCCCAGTCGAAGCCGGCATGGCCGATCGCCTCGGCGACGAGCGGGCTGGCCGAACTGATCCAGGTGCCCACGGGAGGATGCGCTCCCGATGACTTCAACAGTTGCCGGAAAGCGTTCACGCGGGGCTCCTTGAAAGTCAGTACTGGGATGGCGTGACGCCCAGCGTCGCCTTCAGGTAGTGTGCGCCCGGAATCGGGTTGTAGTAGTACGGCGGGATTTCTTCGAAGCCGAGCGATGCGTACAGCCCGCGCGCGGCCTCCATGTCGTCCAGCGTGTCCAGCAGCACCTCGGAGTAACCGATGCGCTGCGCCTCGTCCAGCAGGGCCTGCGCGATCACGCGGCCCAGGCCGAAGCGGCGGAAGGCCGGGCGCACGTACAGGCGCTTCATCTCGCAGGAGTTGCCGTTGTCGGCGTCACTGAAGGCGCGCAGCGCCCCGCAGCCGGCGAGCTGGCCGTCGACGAAGGCCAGCAGCAGCGCGCCGGCCGGGGCGGCGTAGTCGCCGGGCAGGCTCGCGAGTTCATGCTCGAAGTTCTGGAAGCACAAGTCCACCTCGAGACTTTGCGCGTACTCGCGAAAGATCTCCCGCGTGGCGGCGAAGAGGTCGGGCGTGTCCGGGGTGGCCAGACGAATCTCGGGGGCGTCCATCCGCAAGCGGAAAAACAGGGGAGGGTCAGTTTAGCCGCCCAAGCTGACCAACCACGCCACCCCCACGCCACACAGGGTAACCACCAGCAGGGCCAGGCCGCGCACCCGCCAATGGTCGGCCGAGGCGGGCACGCCTTCGGGCAGCACCTTGTCGCCGACGATCATCGGGCGCACCAGGTTGCGCCGGTGCCGCACGAGGTAGAAGACGATGGCCAGCACGTGCAGGGTGATGAGCGCGACGATGATCCATTGCCCGAAACCCTTGTGCCACGACGTGAGCTTGCTGCTGGTGTCGCCGGACACGAATTTAATGAGCGGCCCGGTGTTGGCGATCTCGTCGTCGGCGAACAAGCCCGTGGCGACTTGCACCGCAAGAACGGCCAGCAGCCCGAACACCGAGAAGGCGCCCAGCGGGTTGTGGCCCACCTCGTGATGCTCATCGTCCCGGCTTTGGCCGCGCAGGTAGCGCAGCACCGCCTGCGGCGAATAGATGAAGCGCGAGAAGCGCGACCAGTGGCCGCCGATCAGGCCCCACACCAGCCGAAAGGCGAGCAGCGTGAAGACGACGTAGCCGAGGCGGAAGTGCCACACCATCGCGTTGCCGCCGATGTGCGCGCTCAGGATCGAGGCGATCACGCAGGCGGCGAGCGTCCAGTGGAAGAGCCGTGTGGGAAGGTCCCACACCCGGGTGGGCAGGAGAGGTTCGGTCATGCGCTCGGGACTCCGCGGGAAGACGCTGCAGCGTCGTACAGGCGCCAACGATAACCGCTCGTCCCGCTGCTGGCGACGCCACCTCTTCCCGAAGCCGCCGCCTGCTCCCGGAGCACCCTGTCGCAGCCCTGGGATTTACCCGGGCGAGGGAATGCCGCCGTGATGCGCTGCGTACACTCGGCAGCACTCGCGCGGGGCATGGCGCGATCTGCTTCATCCGTTTGACCAACGTCTTGGAGAACTCCGAATGAAGAAATTGATCCTCGCGTGCGCCGCCGCAGGCGCCCTGGCCGCATCGCTGCCGGCCGCCGCGCAGTTCCAGAAGCCCGAAGACGCCATCAAGTACCGGAAGGCCGCCTTCACCGTCATGGCCACGCATTTCGGCCGCGTCGGCGCAATGGCCAACGGCAAGGTTCCCTTCGACGCGAAGGCAGTGGCAGAGAACGCCGAGATCGCGACCATGATGTCCAAGCTGCCGTATGCCGGCTTCGTCGAAGGCAGCGACAAGGGCGACACCAAGGCCAAGCCGGAAGTCTGGAGCGACTCCGAGAAGTTCAAGGCAGCGGCGACCAAGATGCAGGACGAGATGGTCAAGCTGAACGCCGCGGCCAAGACCGGCAACCAGGACGCGATCAAGGCAGCCTTCGGCCCGGTCGGGCAGGCCTGCAAGGCGTGCCACGACAACTTCCGCAAGGAATGATGTGATCCCCTCGCCCGGCGGGTACGCCGGGCGATCCCCCGAGGGGATGCGTGCCGGCTTGGGAGCGGCCCGGCACTCGGCACGCCGAATTCACGACGCCCGCAGCGCAGCTCAATCGGCGAACCCGAGCACCACGCGGCGGGTCATCGCCGATTTCTTCTCGATCTTCGTGACCACCACCGTGCCGATCTCGGCGGTGTTCGCCACGTGCGTGCCGCCGCAGGGCTGGAGGTCGACGCCTTCGATTTCCAGCAATCGCACACGGCCCGAACCGCGCGGCGGTTGCACGCTCATGCTGCGCACGAGGCCCGGGTTGGCATCGAGTTCCTCGTCGCTGATCCATCGGTGGCTCACCCGGTGGGAAGCCGCCACCAGCCGGGCGAGGCCGGCAGTCAACGTGTCCTTGTCCAGCGGATCGCTCATGTGGAAGTCCAGCCGCGCGTAGCCGGCGGTGATCGAGCAGCCGTCGACGGGGTGCGGCACCAGCGCGCACAGCAGGTGCGTGGCGGTGTGAAAACGCATGTGGCGGTGGCGGCGGTCCCAGTCGATCGTGGCGGTCACCGCATCGCCCGGTTTCAATGAACTCACGGCCTCGTCCTGGCCGGCGGCCGGCAGATGGAGAATCTCCCCGGGCGTCTCTCCCTTGCGCGTGTCTGCGATGGCGATGACCAGCCCGTCGGCACGGCGCAGCTCTCCGCTGTCCCCGGCCTGCCCGCCGCCGTGCGGGTAGAACACGGTGCGGTCCAGGCGGATGCCGCGTTCGTCGATGCCGGTGATGCGGGCGTCGCAGGCGCGAAGATGGGCGTCTTCGCGAAAGAGCTCGATCGTGGATGGTGCAGTTGGCGCTGACATGTTGGCGGAAGATTGGAGAGGCAGTGCCGGCGGGGTGGCCCGAGTCGCGCATCTTAGGCTGCATACCCCGGCTGCAGGGGCAACTCCAGACCGGTCGGGAGCATCCATTACCATCGCGGGCTGCCAGCGTCGTCCGTCAGGCCGACCCGCGCCGGTTGCCACCGGCTTCAAGGCACCGACCTATTACCGGCTCTCGCCCCACTCCGCATGCGCCAACTTCATTTCCTGCTTGCTCTGTGTCTTTCGAGCGGCGCCGTCTTGGCACAGCAGCAAAGCGACAACACCAGCGGTGGGACATTCGTCTCGCCCGGCTATCCGACTGCATCGACTTCGCAGAACCAGGGGACGGGAACCTCGTCCACCGGCACGACGTCCAACAACAACCGCCGCGGCACCGATGCCAATGGCAATCCGCTGAACAGCGACAACGGCATCCCGTCCATCCGCTCGCAGGACATGTCGACCATGACTCCGCAGCAGCGGGCCGAAGCGCGCGAGCGTGAACTGTCGACACGCCGGCAGGCCAGGCCGGCCAAGCCCAGCGAGTTCCAGCGCTTCGTCGAAGACGCGACCGGACGCCTGTTGCCGGTCTTCGGCTCCGACTTCTTCGCCGACGGACCGGCCGGCCCCAACACCGTGGACAACGTGCCGGTCGCCGGCGACTACATCATCGGCCCGGGCGACGAACTCGTGATCCGCGCCTGGGGCTCCATCGACGTGGACTACCGTGCCACCGTCGATCGCAACGGCCAGATCAGCCTGCCCAAGGTCGGCAGCTTCAACGTCGCGGGCGTCCATGCGAGCGACATCGACAAGCACCTGCGGGCGCAGATCGGGCGGGTGTTCACCAACTTCAACCTGAGCGTGACGCTCGGCCACTTGCGCGGCGTGAAGGTCTTCATCGTGGGCCCGGCGCAGCGTTCGGGCGTGTACACGCTCGCGAGCCAGTCGACCATCCTGTCGGCGGTGGTGGCTGCCGGCGGACCGGGGCCCAACGGATCGATGCGACGCGTGCTGCTTCGCCGCGACGGCAAGCTGCTGTCCGAGCTCGACGTGTACGACTTCCTCGTGCAAGGCGACAAGTCCAAGGACGTGCAACTCGCCGCGGGCGACGTGATCGTGTTCCAGCCGGTCGGGCCGCGGGTGGCACTCACGGGTGCACTCGAGACACCGGGCATCTATGAACTGAAAAGCCCCCAGGAGCCGCTTCGCGATGTGCTGGGCTATGCAGGCGGTGCACCGGTTCTCGCGAACCAGAACCGCGGCCAGCTCGAGCGCATCGACCCGTCCCAGCCCAAGGCCGCGCGCATGGTCGAGGAGTTCAAGCTCGATGCCGCCGGCATGCAAAAGCCGCTGCGCGACGGCGACGTCGTGACCCTGCTCGAGATCTCGCCTCAGTTCGGCAACGCGGTGACGCTGAAGGGCCACGTGGCACAGCCGCTTCGCTACCCATACAAGCCGGGCATGCGCATCAGCGACCTGATTCCCGACAAGGATGCGTTGATCTCCCCGGACTTCTATCGGCGCAAGAACCTGCTGGTGCAGATGATCGATGAGCCGGAGGACGACTTCGATGCCCGGGCGTCGGGCCGCAATCGCGTGCGCAACGGAACCGCCGACAACAACGCCGCAGGTTCGAACGACACCCGCCCGCGTGATGTCGTGACGGTTCCCGACGACTCGCGCCGCACGACCGATCGCAGCAGCAGCCGCGACCGCCGAGCCGACCGTGAAGCGGCGGAGATGGCCAAGAAGACTCCGTCGGCGCTGTTCGAAGAGCTGAACTGGGACTACGCGGTCATCGAACGGCTGAACCCGGCCGACATCACGACCCAGGTGATCCCCTTCAACCTCGGCAAGGCCGTGCTGCAGCACGACCCGTTGCAGGACATTGCGCTGATGCCGGGTGACGTGGTGACGGTCTACAGCCAGAAGGACATCCGCGTTCCGGTCGCACGGCAGACGCGCCTGGTATCGCTGGAAGG
>Ga0157377_10000094_pt1 | contig 64283 bp, 53 predicted proteins | sample M55metaG_FD_121116 | JGI IMG/M metagenome (GOLD analysis project Ga0157377, IMG submission 121116) | Miscanthus rhizosphere microbial communities from Kellogg Biological Station, Michigan, USA - M5-5 metaG | ecosystem: Host-associated > Plants > Roots > Rhizosphere > Soil | place: USA: Michigan... | reverse complement strand
GCCACCCACTCAGACTGTGGCGGTCGGCCGTTGGCCGACTCCGCTGCGCTGCTCGCATCGGGGTCGCGCCGGGAAACTCCCTTCGTTCGCTTTGCTCACTGCGGTCAAACAGTCCCGGCGAGTATGAGGACGAAGCACGCTGCGCGTGCCGACCCCGCTGCTGCGCTGCTCGCCGCCACACACTGAGTGGGTGGCGGGTGCCGCCTGCCGCTCAAGGACCATGGGTGTGCTCGTCGCATGGCTCCCTCCCTCGCTGGGGGAGGGTTGGAGTGGGGGCGGGGGCCGTTGCGATAAGGAAGTCTGGGCGCGGGCGCCAACCGGCCTCGTCAACTCCACCGCCGTCGCCCTCACCCCACCCGCGCCCTTGCCTCCCCAACCAATGCGTCAGCCGAAATGGCAAACGTAGTGCAGCGTCTTCGACACCTCGATGTCGAACGAGGTATTGCCCGGCACATCGAACGACTGACCGCCAACATACGTGGTCCAGCCCTCCGACCCCGCCAGCCGGACGCGGCATTCGCCCTCGACCAGCTCCATCACTTCCGGCGCCCCCGTGTTGAACTTCAGCGACGAGGGCAGGATCACCCCCACGCTCTTCTTGGACCCATCAGGCAGCTCGATGCTGTGGGACACGCACTTGCCGTCGAAGTAGACGTTGGCCTTGGTGCTGACGGTGGCTTGAATCTTGTCGGTGCTCATGCGGTTCACTTGTCGTTCTTGATGCGGGGAAGGTCGGTGCCCGAGGCGGACAGCAGGCCGGCCCGGGTGTAGGTGGCGAGCTTGGCGCGCGTGTCCTCGATGTCGAGGTTGCGCATGGTCAGCTGGCCGATTCGGTCTTGCGGCGAGAAGCTGGACGCGCCTTTTTCCATCGTCAGGCGCTCGGGCTTGTAGCTCAGGTTCGGCGACTCGGTGTTCATCAGCGAGTAGTCGTTGCCGCGACGCAACTCGATCGTCACTTCGCCCGTGATGGCGCGTGCCACCCAGCGCTGCGCCGTCTCGCGCAGCATGATGGCCTGCGGGTCGAACCAGCGGCCCTGGTACAGCAGGCGGCCCAGGCGTCGGCCGTTGTCGCGGTACTGCTCGATGGTGTCTTCGTTGTGGATGCCGGTGATCAGGCGCTCGTAGGCGATGAACAGCAGCGCGAGGCCCGGGGCTTCGTAGATGCCGCGGCTCTTGGCTTCGATGATGCGGTTCTCGATCTGGTCGCTCATGCCCAGGCCATGGCGGCCGCCGATCTTGTTCGCTTCGAGGATCAGCTCCACCGGGTCGGTGAATTCGCGGCCGTTCAAAGCGACCGGCTGGCCTTCCTCGAAGCGCACCGTCACCGTCTCGCGCTTGACCTCGACCTCGTCCTTCCAGAACGCCACGCCCATGATGGGCTGCACGATCATCACGCCGCTGTTCAGCTGCTCGAGGTCTTTCGCCTCGTGCGTGGCGCCCAGCATGTTCGAGTCGGTCGAGTAGGCCTTTTCGGCCGACATCTTGTAGCCGAAGCCCGCCTTCGTCATGAAGGCGGACATCTCGGCGCGGCCGCCCAGCTCGTCGATGAAGGCCTGGTCCAGCCAGGGCTTGTAGATGCGCAGGTTCGGGTTGGTGAGCAGGCCGTAGCGGTAGAAGCGCTCGATGTCGTTGCCCTTGAAGGTCGAGCCGTCGCCCCAGATGTCGACGCTGTCTTCCTTCATCGCGGCCACGAGCATGGTGCCCGTTACCGCGCGGCCGAGCGGCGTGGTGTTGAAGTAGGTCACGCCGGCGGTGGAGATGTGGAAGGCGCCGCACTGCAAGGCGGCGATGCCTTCGGACGCCAATTGCGCGCGGCAGTCGATCAGGCGGGCTTTTTCGGCGCCGTACTGCATCGCGCGGCGCGGGATGTCGTCGTAGTCCGGCTCGTCGGGCTGACCGAGGTTGGCGGTGTACGCGTAGGGCACGGCGCCCTTCTGGCGCATCCAGTGCAGCGCGGCGCTGGTGTCCAGGCCGCCGGAGAAGGCGATGCCGACCTTCTGGCCGGTGGGAAGGTGTTGGAGGATGGTTGTCATGTCGGGAAGGGAGTCACCAGGAAAGACGCGGGAAAGCCGGACCGGCCGCGTATTTTCGGTGCATTCCGGAACAAGGCCCAGTTTTTCGCCTTTTTGTTGGCTGGCGGTTCATCCAGTCCGGGGCTGCAATGCCGAAATCAGGGGCTGGAGCCGCTGCCACCCTCGATGATGAACGCCCGTGTTCCCGCGCTGAGCGAACTGGCCGTGCCGCACTCGGAGGCGGTGCTGGCGCGCCTGTTCGAGGTGAGCAACGAGCCGATGACGCTCACCGAGCTGGAGTCGTCCACGCTCATCAGCGTGAACCCGGCCTTTGCCCAGCTCACCGGCTGGGATGTGGGTGAGCTCGTGGGCCGCCGCGCGGTGGACCTGGGCCTGTGGGCCGACACGCGGCTGCGCGAGCGCTATTTGCAGCGCATTCGCAGCGAAGGTCGCGTCGACGACTTCGCCGCGACCTTCGTCTCGAAGAGTGGCGCCAAGCTGGCGCTGCACCTGTCCGCCTCCATCTTCGAGCAGGACGGCGTGCCCTACCTCATCACCGTCATGCGCGACATGAGCGCGCGCGAGCGGCGGCGGCTGCGCTACGAGGCCATTCTTGACAACGCCATGGTGGGCATCGCCTTCACCCGCGACCGCGTCTTCCAGCACGCCAACCCGCGTTTCGAGGAGATGTTCGGCTGGCCGGTGGGCGGCATCGCCGGGCAACCCGGCCGCGTGGTCTGGGAAAACGACGAGGCCTACGCCGCCATCGGCCGCCAGGCCGCGCCGCTCTTGGCCGCCAACCTCCCCTTCGAGGGCGAGTTCCAGATGGCCAAGCGCGACGGCAGCCTCATCTGGGCGAGCATTCGTGCCCGTGCCATCGACCCCGAGGAGCCCCTGAGCGGCGGCTCGATCTGGATCATCGACGACATCAGCGAGCGGCGGCGTGCCGAGCAGGCGCTGGCCGCCGCACGCGACCAGGCCGAGGCCGCCAGCCGCGCCAAGAGCGAATTCCTCGCCAACACCAGCCACGAGATCCGCACGCCGCTGAACGGCCTGCTGGGCCTGGTGCGCCTGGCACTGGTGCCCGGCGTGGAGCCCGAGCGCCAGCGCGAGTACCTGGAGCGCATCCAGGACAGTGCGCAGGCGCTGGCGGGCACCATCTCCGACATCCTGGACCTGTCCAAGATCGAGGCCGGCCGGCTGTCGCTCGAACATGTGGTTTTCGACCTGCACGCACTGCTGAACACGCAGCGCAGCGCCTATTCGGAACTCGCGCGCGCCAAGGGACTGGCCTTCCGCCTCGAGATCGACGAGCGCGTGCCGCGCTGGGTCAACAGCGACCCGGTGCGCGTGCGCCAGATCCTGGCCAACTTTGCGAACAACGCGCTGAAGTTCACGGCGCGCGGAATGATCGACGTGCGGGTGCTGGCGCTGCAAGGCACACGCGTGCGCATCGAGGTGACCGACACCGGTCTGGGTGTGCCCGAACGCTTGTTGCCGCGCTTGTTCCAGCCCTTCTCGCAGGCCGACAGCTCCACCACCCGCCAATATGGCGGGACGGGCCTGGGCCTGAGCATCTGCCGCCAGCTCGCGGAACTGATGGGCGGGCAGGTGGGCGTGGACAGCCGTGAAGGCGAGGGCAGCTGTTTCTGGGCCGAGCTGCCGCTGGATGCGGCCGGGCCGCTGCGTGAGCGGCAGCACCACCGCGACACGGCGCTCGAGACATTGCGCGGCGCGAGCATCCTGCTGGCCGAGGACAACGTGGTGAACACGCTCGTGGCCGAAGCCATCCTGAAGCAATGGGGCGCGAAGGTCACGACGGCCATCAACGGCGCCGACGCGATTCAAGCGGTCGAGCGCGCGCAGGGCGGCTTCGACGCCATCCTCATGGACTTGCAGATGCCGGTGCTGGGCGGCCTCGACGCCGCCATCGCCATCCGCCAGCAGCACGGTCCGACGGAGCTGCCCATCATCGCGCTCACGGCCGACGTGCTGGTCTCTGAACGCGAGGCGGCACTTCGCCATGGAATGAACGACTTCCTGTCCAAGCCCATCGACCCCGACCGGCTCGCCACGGCGCTCGCGCGCTGGGTGCGCCGGGCCCGCCGCGCGAGGCTGGCCGGAGCCAACGAACGGAGCAACATTCGTAACGTGTGAGCACTCCTTCACAGATTGACAGGCATCTCCGGAAGCCGTGCTCGCTTCGCCCCGGCAGACAAGGCTTCGCGGGGTAAGCTCCCGGGCTACGTTTCGATACCGGCGCAATCGCGCCACGAGGCGGTCGGGAACGCGGTGCTGATCCACCTTTCCTCGAGACCGAAGCAGAGTTTTTTTCATGTCCACGACCGCATCCCCTTCGTCCCCGGACGAGCATGACGCCCTCCCGGCGGGCACCCGCTTCGGCGAGCTGGAGGTGTTGCGGGTGCTCGGGGTGGGCGGCTTCGGCATCGTCTACCTCGCGCAGGACCATGCGCTGGAGCGGCTGGTCGCGCTCAAGGAATACATGCCCAGCTCGCTGGCCAGCCGCGGCAAGGGCGGCTACGCGGTGTCCATCCGGTCGGGAGCGCACAGCGAGACCTATGCGCTCGGCCTGCGTTCCTTCGTGAACGAGGCGCGGCTGCTGGCACGCTTCAACCATCCGTCGCTCGTCAAGGTCTACCGCTTCTGGGAGCAGAACGGCACCGCGTACATGGTGATGCCCTACCTCGAGGGCCGCACGCTGCGCGACGTGCGCCGCTCGATGAACGTGCCGCCCACCGAGCCCTGGGTCCGCTCGGTCATCGACCCGCTGCTCGACGCGCTGGAGCTGCTGCACGGCGAGGATGTCTACCACCGCGACATCGCGCCGGACAACATCCTGCTGCCGCCCGGCGAGGTTCCGGTGCTGCTCGATTTCGGCGCCGCGCGCCGCGCCATCGGCGACCGCACGCAGACCTTCACTGCCATCCTCAAGCCGAGCTATGCGCCCATCGAGCAGTACGCCGAGGCGCTGCAACTGCGCCAGGGCCCGTGGACCGACCTGTACGCGCTGGGCGCGGTGGTCTATTACCTCTTGCGCGGCACGCCGCCGCCGCCGGCCACCGCGCGTGCGGTGCAGGACGACGTGCGGCTGTTGACGCAGGAAGAGAACCCCGACATGTCGCCGGCCTTCCTCGATGCCATCGAGTGGGCCATGTCGGTTCGTCCCGTCGAGCGGCCGCAGAGCATCGGGGCCTTGCGCGAAGTGCTCGAAGGCCGCGCCAAGGTGCCGCCACGCGGCCGAGCCGGCACCACCGTGCCGCCGCGCACGGTGGTGATGCCGAGCCCGCACACGACGACGAGCTTCGCACCGACGATGCCGGCCGACCAGGTCGAGGCGGCGGAAGCGGCCATGGAAGCCACGCGCCGCATGACCGTGCCGCCGGGCACCGCACGGCACGATGAACAGCACACCACCTACCCGCCGGTGGGCGCCCGCACCACGCCGCCCGCCGTGCCGGTGCCTGCCGAGCCGAAGGCCACGCGCCCGCCTGCGATGGACCGCACCCGGCCCGAGGACACCACCGTGATGCCCATCACCGCGACGCGCGAGCCGCGGCCGATGCGTGGCCGTGGCGCGTGGATGCTTGCCGGTATCGCGGCCTTGGTGGGTGTGGGGGCCATGGCTGCCTGGATGGCAGGTGGCCGCGCGCCGTCATCGCCGGATGCGAGCGGCGCCGGCGCGGCTGCCGCGATCGAACAGCCCGCGGCGCTCGCGAATCCCGCGGCTGCGCTCGGCGCCGCGTCTGCCGCCTCTGAAGCCGACCCGATCCAGGCCTTGATCAACAGCAAGGAGAAGTCGGCCGCGCACGCCGCGGCGGCCCGACCCGCGACGGGCCGGGACTCCGCATCGCACCCCAGCGAGACGTCGACTGCGGTGCACCACGCCGGCACCCATTCCGAAGAACCGGGGCGCGCCGCCACGACCGACAGGCCAGCCGCGACCGCTCTTCCCTCGGCGACGCCCACGCCGGCCCAGATGCAGGCTGCCGCCACCCCGCGTGAAGCCTGCGGCTCGCGGGTCTTCCTCGCGCTGGCGGTGTGCATGGAAGAGCAGTGCGAGCGTCCGCGCTTTCGCAACCATCCGCAGTGCGACAAGGTCCGCGCGATCGTCGAGCGGCGCCGGCGCGGCGAAGCCGGCGACTGAGGCCCGCGGGCTCCAGAGTGATCGCCTGTGCAGCTGTTCGCGGCGACCTCGGAGCCTGTCAGCCAGGCAGGAGCGACGCAGGGTCCTCGTCGAATGACGTCATGGCACGCAACGCGCGCCCATCGGGCGTCACGAGCACGATGCGGAAGTCGTGCATCACATGCTCGCCGTAGCGCCAGTAGCGCACTCCCAGGCGGCTCGCCATGTCGCTGACGGCGTGCGCGTCGCCCGTCAGGAATTGCCAGTTCGAACGATCGAGTTTTCGCAGCGCACGGAGGTCCGCCCAGTCGCGTGGCGTGTCCTCGGCAGGGTCCAGGCCGAAGACGACGAAGTTCATCTGCAGCCCACGTGAATCGACCGCGCCCTGGATGCGCTCCATCACGCGAAGGCTGGTCGAACACACGCGCCGGCAGGCGCCGTAGGCCATGGTCACGATGGCGTAGCGGTCGCGAAGGCGCTCGAGGCTGAAGGGCTGCGCGCGGTCGTCAAGCCAGTGCTCGGCCGTCGGGTACAGGTCGGCCGGCGAGCCGTTCGCGGCCAAGGTCCACAAGTTTGGCAGCAAGGCCAATGCCTTGCGTCGCGACAGACGCGTGTCCGGTGTCCACATGGGATGCCACGCTAACCGCCTGACCGCGGTGGCGCAACGCGGCAATCCCTCGCGGCGGCGGCTCGCGCGCACTTTCACCGCACACCGCGTCACGAAGCTGCAATCGCGCAACGCCACACTGCACGGCATCTCATCAGGCGGAGCAGCCATGGATCGCCGCGATTTCGTTCGCAACAGCTTGTGGTTCGCCGGCGCCGCCGCGGCCTATCCGACGCACGCGTGGTCGCAGTCGCCGGCTGTCATCACGCGCGACGACATGCGCCCGCAGTTTCCGTCCGGCGTGCAGTCGGGCGATGCGACCGAAAGCAGCGCGATCGTGTGGACGCGCTCTGACCGGCCGGCGCGCATGTGGGTGGAATGGTCCACCACCGCGAGCTTCGCGCAATTGAACCGCGTGCGCGGCCCGCACCTGCTGGACGACAGTGACTTCGCTGGCCGCATCGATCTCACCGGCCTGCCCGCGGGCCAGGAAATCTTCTACCGCGTCACGCTGCAGGACCTGCACAACGAACGCGTGTTGTCCGAGCCCATGGCGGGGCACTTGCGGCTGCCGCAGGCCGCGCATGACAAGGCGCTGCGCAACGTGCGCTTCACCTGGAGCGGCGACACGGCGGGGCAGGGCTTCGGCATCAACGAAGCCTGGGGCGGGATGAAGATCTACGAGGCGATCCGCCGCACGCAGCCCGACTTCTTCCTGCACAGCGGCGACAACATCTACGCCGACGGGCCCATCGCCGCCGAGATGAAGCTGGCCGATGGTTCGCTGTGGACCAACCTCGTCACCGAGGAAGTGAGCAAGGTCGCCGAAACGCTCAACGAGTTCCGCGGCCGCTACCGCTACAACCTGATGGACGCCAACATCCGCCGCATGTCGAGCGAGGTGCCGCAGATCTGGCAGTGGGACGACCACGAGGTGTGCAACAACTGGTCGGATTCGAAGGACGTGAGCGGGGACGCCCGCTACACCGAGAAGAACGTGCCGCTGCTCGTGGCCCGCGCATCGCATGCCTTCCACGAGTACGCGCCGATGCGCCGCGCGAGCGACGTGGAGAGCGAGCGCGTGTATCGCCATCTGCCGCAGGGTCCGCTGCTGGACGTCTTCGTCGTCGACATGCGCAGCTACCGCGGTGCCAACGGCCCCAACCTGCAGACCGAGGAAACCGCCGAGAGCGCCTTCATGGGCCGCCCGCAGGTGGCGTGGCTGCTCGACGGGCTCAAGCGCTCGAAGGCGACGTGGAAGGTGATCGCCGCCGACATGCCCATCGGCCTGGGCGTGCCCGACGGCAAGGATGCGCAAGGCCGCGACAAGTGGGAGGCCATCGCCAATGCGAATGACGGCGCCCCGCTCGGCCGCGAACTCGAGATGGCGCGATTGCTGCGAGAGATCAAGCTCGCGGACATCCGCAACGTCGTGTGGCTCACGGCCGACGTGCACTACACCGCGGCCCACTACTACGACCCCGCGCATGCGAAGTTCACCGACTTCCTGCCCTTCTGGGAATTCGTGAGCGGCCCCCTGAACGCCGGCAGCTTCGGGCCGAACAAGCTCGACGCCACCTTCGGCCCGCAGCTGATGTATGTGAAGGCACCCGACGCGCAGAACACGCCACCGAGTGCCGGCCTGCAGTTCTTCGGCCAGGTGGACATCGACGCGAAGACGCGCGCGATGACGGTCACGCTGAAGGACCTGACGGGCGCGTCGCTCTACACGAAGACGCTCGCGCCGCATCGGGGCTGAGTTGGCGATTCGGGTTGCTCCGCGGCCACTCCTTGAACCACAGAGGACACAGAGACCACAGAGGGCATGCATTGTGCTCTGTGGTCTCTGTGCCCTCTGTGGTTGAAATGCATTCTGTCAGGGCGACGAGATCCGCGTGATCGAGCCCTCCCGCGCCAGCACGTACAAGGCCCCGTCCAGGCCGACGAGCATGTCCACCGGCCTGCCTGCGATGTTGGCGAAGGCGTAGGCTGCATTGCCGTTGGCGGGGTCCAGGCGCGCGATCCATTTGCCCAGGTAATCCGCGAAGAAGTAGTTGCCGCGGTAAGGCGTGGGGAAGGCGCCGCTCGACGGGTAGAACGCGCCGCCTGCAATGGCCAGGCCGGTGAAGAAGCCGCCCGGGCCCGAACCTTCGGGCGTCGCGGCACTGTGCTTGTAGCTGAAGAGCGGCGCGGTGTAGCCGGCTGTCAGGCCATCCGGCCCTTCAGACGACGGCCAGCCGTAGTTCAGCCCCTTGCCCGCGACGTTCACCTCTTCCCAGGTGTTCTGGCCCACGTCGTTGATGTGGATCTTGCCGGTGCCCGGCTCGACGGCGAAGGTGAACGGATTGCGCAGGCCGTAGGCCCACACGGCGCATTTCACGGCCGCCAGCGCGCAGAAGGGGTTGTCTGCCGGAATGCTGCCGTCGTCATTGAATCGCAGCAGCTTGCCGAGAGGGTCGTTCAGGTCCTGTGCCTTGGTGCCGCTCGCGTTGTCGCCCACGCCGGCGTAGAGCTTGCCGTCGGTGCCGAAGTGCAAGGCACCGCCGTTGTGGTTGGTGGCGGAGAGGGACAGCGCTGGCAGGTCCGCGATGATGACCTCGCTGCCGTCCGACACGTCGGAGCCGGGGGCGCTGGCCACGATGCGGCTGATGCGGTTGTGCGACACCCCGCCCATGGTGGCGCTCGGCACGGTGTAGTACACGTACACATAGCCGTTGCTTGCGAAGTTGGGGTGGAAGGCAACGCCCAGCAGGCCGCGCTCTCCGGCCGAATCGACGACGAAGGTCTGGAAGGGTGTCGTCAGCAGGCTGCCGTTCTTGATGACCCGCAGCTTGCCCGACTGTTCCGCCACGAAGAAGCGCCCGTCGGGTGCCTGGGCGAATGCGGCGGCCGAGCCGAAGCCGGATGCCCAGGACTCGTCCTTGGTGAAGCCCTGGTCGACGCTCCCGGTCCCGGCCGTGCGCACGGTGATGGTCTTCCAGTCGCTCACGTTGCTGGCAGCGTCGGATGCCCGGGCGCGGATGATGTGCTGGCCGGGCGCGTAGGCGTTCGCATCGATGGTCACGGAGAAGGGCGAACTGGCGTCGGTGCCCACCGTGACCCCATCGACCCGGAACTCCATGGAGGCCACCCCGACGTCGTCGATGGCCGTGCCCGTGATCGCGACCGTGCCGGTGAGGCCGGTGGCGAGGTCTGCCGGCGCGAGGATGCCGGCGGTCGGCGCCGTGGTGTCCGGCGTGGGGCTGCCCGCGGGTGGCGGCGGTGGCGTGGGCACCGGTGTTGGCGTGGGTGCCGGCACGGGCGCGGGGCTTGGCGAATCGCCCCCGCCGCAGGCCGCGACCAGGGAGGCCGCGAAGGCGCTCACGAACAGGGCCCGGATGCCGCCGCTTGCTGTCGTCATGCTCCACCTCACGTTCTTCTTGCGCCTGCCTTCGTCATTGCCCGCGGCGCCCGGATGCTTGATTGTGTGTGGACCTGGCGGCCGAGTCGGGTAAGCGGTTGTTGTGGTGGGCGGGGGAGGGGCTGGCGCGGGGTGAGCAAAGGCGCGGGTGGGCAGGCCAGGGCGCGCTGATCAGGCGGTCGGCCGTTGGCCGACTCCCTTGCGGTGCTCGGACTCGCGGCCGTCGGCGAACTCCCGCCGCTCGCTTTGCTCGCTGTGGTCAAACAGCGCCGACGAGTCAGAGGACGAAGCGCGCTTGCGCGCGCGGCCGCGAGTCCTCCGCTCCTCAGCGCCTTCAAAGCGCGCCCTGGCCTGCCCACCCGCGCCTTTGCCAGTGGCAGTGGTGTGCGCAGAGAAAGCCCCTCCGCTGCTGGGGGGGTGGGGTGGGGGCGTCGGCGGTGGGGCAAACAAGGCCTTCAGCGAAGAGAGGGCCATGCCCCCACCCCAGGGAGGGAGCAAGACCGGACACGCCCGCCACCCTCTCTGTTGATGCCGGAGAACTCGGCATAAAGAGAATGCACCCTCTTCCCCTGGGAGCGGGTTGGGGTCGAGGGCGACGGAGGGGGGAATTGACGAGGCCTGTTAGCGCTTGCGCCCAGGCTTTCCTGTCGCAGAGGCCCACGCCCCCACCCCAACCCTCCCCCAGTGGGGGAGGAAGCCACACCAGACCGGGTCCACTGCGGAGTGGTGAAGCGACGAAGGAATGCGCCCGCCGATGACCTCGCCGAGCACACCACTGCTTCTTCAAGCGGCAGGCGGCACCCGCCACCCGCTCAGTGTGTGGCGGCGAGCAGCGCAGCAGCGGAGTCGTCCGAAGGATGACCGCCACAGTCTGAGTGGGTGCCGCCTGCCGCGGCCCACCCAATCGAAGCGAAAGCATCCAGCCTCAAAACAAGCAACTACGCATACTTCAACTCCCCAGCCTTCCCCCCGAATACCCGATAAGCCAACACCGTGTAGGCCGCGATGGCCGGCACCGTCACCGCCACGCCGATCAAGATCACCTTCAAGGCCTCCGGGCTGCTGGCGGCGTCCCAGATGGTGAGGCGGTCCATCACGACATAGGGGTAGAGGCTGTAGGCGAGGCCGAAGAAGCCGAGCATGAAGACGGTGACGATCAGGGCGAAGGGCATCCAGCACAGCTTGCCGAGCACGCGGTGCGAATTGAGCAGCACGCGCGTCGTGAGCAAGGCGGTGACGGTCATCAGCGGAATCGGGAAGAGCGCGATGATGGCCGGCATGGAGAACCAACGTTCGCGCACGGTCGGGCTGACCCAGGGCGTGATGATGGAGATCAGGCCCATGCCGATGACGACCGGCGGCCACGCCGTCTTGGCCCACGCGACGGCGTGCTTCTGCAGCTCGCCTTCGGTCTTCAGGATCAGCCAGCAGGCGCCGAGCAGCACGTAGGCCGCGGGCAGGGCGAGTGCGATGGCGGCGGCAAACACCTGGTACTGCCAACCGGTCTGAAGGCCGGTGATGTAGTGGCCGAGCATCCAGCCTTGCGATACGGCGGTGATGCCCGAGCCCGCGAAGAACACCTGGTTCCAGGTCGTCTTGTGCTGGTCGCGCGCCTTGACGCGGAAGTCGAAGGCCACGCCGCGCAGCACCAGGCCGATCAACATGAAAGCCACCGGCAGGTACAGCGCAGTGAGCACCACGCCGTGGGCCTTGGGGAAGGCGATGAGCAGAATGCCCACGCCCAGCACCAGCCAGGTCTCGTTCGCGTCCCAGAAGGGGCCGATGCTCGCGATCATCATGTCCTTGTGCGCGTCGTTGCCGCGCGGCAGCAGGAGGCCGACGCCCAGGTCGTAGCCGTCGAGCACGACGTAGGTGAGCATGGCCAGGCCCATCACGGCCATGAAGATGAGGGGCAGCAGGTGGTTGAAGCCCATGGCGTTGTCCGCGTGCGTCAGTGGCTGGCGGCCGCATGCGCCACGGCGGCGCCGCTTTGCGGCGATGGCGGGGCTTCGTCGACCGGCTTCTCGGCCATGTACTTGATGACGCTGATGTACGCGACGATGAGCGCGACGTAGAGCGTCACGTACATCGCAAGCGTCGAGGCGATCATCCCGGACGGCACCTTGGACGCGACATCGGCCGTGCGCAACAGGCCATAGACGATGAAGGGCTGCCGGCCGATCTCGGTGACGTACCAGCCGGCCAGCGTGGCGAGCCAGCCGGAGAAGGTCATCGCCGCCAACACCCACAGCAAGGGCCTCGGAAGGCGCTCGGCGACCCATCGACGACGGCGATAGATGAACACGCCCGCCCAGCTCGACAGCAGCATCAGCACGCCCATACCCACCATCAGGCGGAAGGCGAAGAAGACCGGCTTGACCGGCGGGTGTCGGCCGATGAATTCATTGAGTCCCTGGATGCGTGCATCGGGGTCGTGCGCGAGGATCAGGCTCGCCCCGCGCGGGATGCCCACGGCGAAGCGGTTGCGGCGCTCCTGCTCGTCGGGCCAGGCGAAGAGCAGCAGCGGCGCGCCGTTTTCAGTCTCCCACACCGCCTCCATCGCGGCGATCTTTTGCGGCTGGTGCTCCAGCGTGTTGAGCCCGTGCATGTCGCCCACCACGATCTGCACCGGCACCACCACCGCAGCCAGCACCAGCGCCACGCGCAGCACCAGCGCCGTCGATTCGTTGGCCTTGGCGCGCAGCAATTGCCAGGCGCTCACGCCCGCCATGAGGAAGGCCACGGTGAGCGTGGAGGCCAGCATCATGTGCGTGAAGCGGTAGGGGAAGGACGGGTTGCTCAGGATCTCCGCCCAGCTCGTCACGTGGAACACGCCGTCGCGCACCTCGTAGCCCACGGGCGTCTGCATCCACGAGTCGAGGCAGAGGATCCAGAACGCGCTGATGGTGGTGCCCAGGGCGACGAGGAAGGTGGCGGTGAAGTGCAGCCGCTCGCTCACCCGGCCGTGGCCGAAAAGCATGATGCCGAGGAAGCCCGCTTCGAGGAAGAACGCGGTCAGCACCTCGTAGCCGAGCAGCGGGCCGGCGATGTTGCCCACGTGCTCCATGTAACCCGGCCAGTTGGTGCCGAACTGGAAGCTCATGGTGATGCCGCTCACCACGCCCAGGGCGAAGCTCAGCGCGAACACCTTGGTCCAGAAGCGGTAGGCGGTGAGCCAGGCGGTGCCCTGCGTGCGCAGCCAGCGCAGCCGCAGGAACAGCAGCATCCAGCCCAGCGCGATGCTGATGGTCGGGAACAGGATGTGGAAGCTCATGTTGGCCGCGAACTGCGCGCGAGCGAGCAGGACGGCGTCCATGGCTTCAGTGGGCCTCGTCGTCGCGATCTACGTCGGCAACCATCGGGGCCTTCGTGCGGTCGACAGCCTCGTGCTCACGAGGCGCTGGCCCAGAACACCGCGAACGCGTCGCCGCTGGCCGTCCAGCGCTGCCCGGCGCGAAAGCCCGCCTGCTCGAGCAGCCGCATGAACGCATCGAGCGTGTACTTGTACGAGTTCTCGGTGTGCAGCCGTTCGCCGCGCTCGAAGCGGCGCTCGCCCGAGCCCCAGCGCACGCTAAGCGCTTCGCGTGCTTCCAGGTGCATCTCGATGCGCGATTCGCGTTCGTTGAAGAAGGCGAGGTGGCGCCACTGGCGCGGGTCGAAGTTCGTGCCGGCCGAGCGGTTCAGGTTGCGCAGCAGGTTGAGGTTGAAGGCGGCCGTCACGCCCAGCGCGTCGTCGTACGCGGCTTCGAGCACCGGCCGCGGCTTGACGAGGTCCACCCCGATGAGCAGCCCACCGCCCTGGGCCTGCGCGCGCACGCCGCGCAGGAAGGACAAGGCCTCGTCGGGCGTGAAGTTGCCGATGCTCGACCCCGGGTAGAAGAACACCGGCCGGTCGCCCGCCGAGAGCACGCCGGCGGGCAGGGCGGGCGAGCGCGAGAAGTCCAGGCCCACGCCGACGACGTCCAGCAGCGGATGCTCGCCTTGCAGCTTGCGCAAGGCGTCGCGCAGGTAATCGGCGGAGATGTCCACCGCCACGTAGCGCGCCGGCTCCAGCAAGGGCAGCAGCCGGGCCGCCTTGGCGCAGTTGCCGGCACCCAGGTCGACGAGGGTGGACCCGCCACCGATCTCGCGCGCCATCGCCTCGCCGTGGGCGTCGAAGATGGCGGCTTCGGTGCGCGTCGGGTAGTACTCGGGCAGCTCGGTGATGGCATCGAACAGGTGCGAGCCGAGCCGGTCGTAGAAGTGCTTGGGCGAGGCCACGGCGGGCATGCGCGACAGGCCGGCGATGGCGTCTTGCCGCTCGTCGTGGGAATCGCTCTCGTGCGCCTGGATGAAACGGGGCGTTCGTCTTGTCATTCGGGCCTCGGTGCTGGTTTTCAACCCATCTTGCCCGCGCGGGGTACCCCTGTCGATCGCAGGGCCGCGAGCGGACATAATTCGCCACCTCGTTTGCCAGCACCCATTCCATGCATTCCGTGAAGATCGGTTTTTCGATCAACGAGATCCTCTTCCTCATCTCGCTGGCCACCGGCCTGTGCTGGCTGGCGTGGCGCCTGAAGCTGCGGCGGATGAGCGAGCCGCCCGCACGCAAGCCAGTGTGGGTCACCTTCGGCTCCGAGCTCTTCGTCGTGGTCGCGCTGATGTTCACCTGCCGCATTGCGCTGGCCGACTGGCCCAAGGTGCCGTCGGGCTCGATGGAGCCGACGTTGCGGGTAGGCGACTACCTGCTCGTCAACCATCTCGCCTACGGCCCGCGCCTGCCCTTCACCAACACCGCCATCGAGATGGGGCAGCCCAAGCGGGGCGACGTCGTGGTGTTCCGCTATCCGCTGGACGTGTCCCAGTTCTATGTGAAGCGCCTCATCGGCCTGCCGGGCGACCGGGTGCGCTTCAAGGACGGCATCGTGAGCGTCAACGGCGAGCCGTTCGATTCGAAGGTCCTGGGCGACGGCGAGGTGGAAGAAGACCAGGGCAAGGTGCTGGTGCGCGAGACCTCGGCCGGCCACTCCCGCACGCTCAAGATCAACCCCATGGTGCAGGGCAAGGAGCCGCTGAACACGCGCCAGGCGCCGGCGCTCGCGCAGAACTGCGAGGTCGAGCGCGACGGCCTGTGGGAATGCCTGGTGCCGCCGGGCCAGTACCTCATGCTCGGCGACAACCGCGACAACTCGGCCGATTCGCGCGAGTGGGGCTTCATGCCGCACGAAGAGATCTACGGCAAGGCGGTGCGCGTGCTCATCAATTTCGCCGACCTCAAGCGCGCATGGACGGCACTGTGAGCACGCCATCCATCGGCCTCGAAGGCCGCCACATCGTGCTCGGCCTGTCGGGCGGCATCGCCTGCTACAAGGCGGCGGAACTCACGCGCGAGCTCGTCAAGGCCGGTGCCACCGTCCAGGTGGTGATGACCGAGGCCGCGGCGCAGTTCATCACTCCCGTGACGATGCAGGCGCTGTCCAACCGCGGCGTCTACACGAGCCAGTGGGATGCGCGCGAGCCCAACAGCATGGCGCACATCAACCTCACGCGCGAGGCCGACGCGATCCTCGTCGCGCCGGCGAGCGCCGACTTCATCGCCAAGCTCGTGCACGGCGCGGCCGACGACCTGCTGAGCCTGATGTGCCTGGCGCGGCCCATCGCCACCTGCCCGCTGCTCGTGGCGCCTGCGATGAACCGCGAGATGTGGGCGCACCCCGCCACGCAGCGCAACGCGGCGCAACTGCGCGCGGATGGCACCACCATCCTCGGCCCCGACGCCGGTGACCAGGCCTGCGGCGAGATCGGCGATGGCCGCATGCTCGAGCCCGAGGACCTGCGCGACGAGATGATCGCGTTCTTCCAGCCCAAGACGCTCGCGGGCCGCAGCATGCTGATCACCGCCGGGCCGACCTTCGAGCCCATCGACCCGGTGCGCGGCATCACCAACCTGTCCAGCGGCAAGATGGGCTTCGCCATCGCCCGCGCCGCGGCGGAGGCGGGCGCCGACGTGACGCTGGTGGCCGGCCCCGTGCACCTGCCCACGCCCCGCGGCGTGCGGCGCGTCGATGTGCGTACCGCGCAGCAGATGTACGACGCGGTGCTGCCTGCGGCGCCTTTGAACGATGTGTTCGTGGCCACCGCGGCGGTCGCCGATTGGCGGCCGGCGAACCTGTCCGACCACAAGATCAAGAAGGACGGCAACAAGGTCGCGCCCACCTTCGAGCTGACCGAGAACCCCGACATCCTCGCCGCGGTGGCGCGGCTGCCCAAGCGGCCGTACTGCGTGGGCTTCGCCGCCGAAAGCCACGACCTGCTCAAGCATGCGCAGGAGAAGCTCGTGCGCAAGAACGTGCCGCTGATCGTGGGCAACCTGGGGCCTGCCACCTTCGGGCGCGACGACAACGCGCTGATGCTGGTGGATGCCGCCGGGCATCGCGAGCTGCCGCAGGCCGACAAGCTCACGCTCGCGCGCCAACTCATCACCGAGATTTCCTCGCGGCTCAAGGCTTGAGCCCGTTCCCGCACCGACCCCTCGCTTCGCGCCCCATGACCCCCATCGACCTCAAGATCCTCGACCCCCGCATGGCCGAACAGCTGCCGGCCTACGCCACGCCCGGCAGCGCCGGCCTGGACCTGCGTGCCTGCCTCGACCAGCCCCTGGTGCTGGAGCCTGGGCAGTCGCAACTCATTCCGACCGGCCTGTCCATCCACATCGGCGATCCGGGCCTGGCGGCGATGATCCTTCCGCGCTCGGGCCTCGGCCACAAGCACGGCATCGTGCTCGGGAACCTGGTGGGCCTCATCGACTCGGATTACCAGGGGCCGTTGATGGTCAGCTGCTGGAACCGCGGTAGCGCCAGCTTCACGGTGCAGCCGATGGAGCGCATCGCGCAACTCGTGATCGTGCCGGTGGTGCAGGCGCAGTTCCGCGTGGTGAGCGAGTTCGGCGCCTCCGAGCGCGGCGAAGGAGGCTTCGGCTCCACGGGCAAGCACTGAAGAATCTTCGGTCCGCGTGATGGGGTTCGCGCGCTGGCCGCGCGACAATTGGTTACCCCTGGGTTTTGCGCAACAAAGCAGCAATACCCCGACGGCATCATGGTGCTGCTGCATTTGCACCGGAATACGGACGCCACGACTCGCATGGACAAGAAGATTTTTGGGGCCTGCGCGGCCCTGGTGCTGGTGCTGCTCTCGGCGTGCGGCAAGGGCGGTTCCGAAGGCGCCTCGGCGGCATCGAGCCCCGTTGCGGCCGGTTCCGGAGCGGGCGGTGCTCCCGTCAGCGTCAGCACGGTGGTGGCCCAGAAGCGCGACTACGACGTCCAGATCGAAGCCACCGGTACCGTCGCCTCGCTCAACAGCGTGGACGTGAAGCCCCAGATCAGCAGCACCGTCACGGACGTCCACTTCAAGGAAGGCCAGTTCGTGAAGGCCGGCCAGCTGCTCTTCACCCTCGATTCGCGCACCGACGAAACCAACGTCGCCCGCGCACAGGCCCAGCTGCAGAAGGACCTGGCGGGCCTGGCCGACGCGCAGCGCCAGCTCACCCGCAGCAAGGAGCTGCTCGCGCAGAACTTCGTGTCGCAGACCGCGGTGGACACCAACCAGACCCTGGTCGATTCGCAGCGCGCCGCCATCGAGGCCGACCGCGCCGCGCTCAAGGCTGCGCAGGTGGGACTGTCGTACACCCGCATCACGGCACCCGGCGCAGGCCGCGCGGGCAACATCAACGTCTTCCCCGGCACGCTGGTGCAGCCGACGAGCGCGACGGCGCTAGTCACCATCACCCAGCTCGACCCGATCGCGGTGAGCTTCAGCCTGCCGCAGCGCGACCTGCAGGATGCCCTTCAATCCCTGCGCGCCGGCGGCGGCAAGGTGGCTGCCGTGCTGCCCGAGGGCCGCGGCACGCTGTCGGGCAAGCTGTCCTTCGTCGACAACGCGGTGGACGCGGCTTCGGGCACGGTGAAGGTCAAGGCGCAGTTCGACAACAAGGACGAGAAGCTGTGGCCCGGCGCCTTCGTGCCGGTCAAGCTGGCCGTGCAGACCATCAAGGACGCCGTCGTCGTGCCGCAGGCGAGCATCGTGCAGGGCGCGCGCGGGCGTGTCGTCTTCGTGGTGGAGCAGGGCAAGGCCGCGGCGCGGCCGGTGGAAGTGGTCTATTCGTCGGGCGTCGATGCGGTGGTGACGGGCGTGCGCCCTGGCGACCGCGTGGTGCTCGACGGCCGCCAGAACGTGCGGCCGGGCGCGAGCGTGGTCGAGCGGCCCGCCGACGATGCGGGCGCCTCGGGTGCTGCCGGCCGTCGCCGGGGCGCGGCGTCCGCGCCCGATGCAGGCGCGTCCGCGGCCGGCGAGCGGGCTCGCCCGGCGTCCGGCGTGAGCGCCCATGACGCCGCCGAGTCGGCCCGCCTGACCGCACCGCTGGTCAAAGGCACGTCATGAATCTGTCGGAACTGTTCATCCGCCGTCCGGTGATGACGGTGCTGCTCAACGCCGCCATCGTGGTGGCGGGTTTCATCGCCATCACGCGCATCCCGATCGCCGCGCTGCCCAGCTACAACACGCCGGTCATCAACGTGTTCGCCGCCTTGCCCGGCGCAAGCCCGGACACCATGGCGACTTCGGTCGCGCTGCAGCTCGAAAAGCAGTTCCAGACGATTCCCGGCATCAACGTCATCAGCTCGACGAACACGCTGGGCAACACCTCGATCACGCTGGAGTTCGACGAAGGCCGCAACATCGACGCTGCCGCGGTCGACGTGCAGGCGGCGCTGCTGCGCGCCCAGCGCCAGCTGCCGCAAGACATGACGCAGCCGCCGGCCTACCGCAAGGTCAATCCGGCGGACGCGCCGGTGCTGCTGATCGCGCTCACCTCGCCCTCGCTGAACCTGTCGGACCTCAACGACTTCGCCGAGCACCTCATCTCGCCCACGCTGTCCACGCTGGACGGCGTCGCGCAGGTCAACATCTTCGGCCAGAAGCGCTATGCGGTGCGGGTGCGCGTGCTGCCCGATGCGCTGTCGGCACGCAACATCAGCCTGGACGAGCTCACCAACGCGCTGCGCGCGGCCAATGCCAACACGCCCGTGGGTACGCTCGAAGGCCCGCGCCAGACGCTCACGCTGCAGGCCAACCGGCAGCTGAAGAACGCGCAGGAGTTTGCCGACCTCATCGTCGCCACCAAGAACGGCAACCCGGTGCGCCTGCGCGACGTGGCGCAGGTGGAAGACAGCTTCGAGACGGTCAAGACCTTCGCGAGCTTCAACGGCGAATCCTCCATCACCCTGGCCATCCTGCGGCAGCCCGATGCCAACACCGTGAAGGTGGTGGATTCGGTGATGGCGGCCTTGCCGAACTTCCGCTCGCAGCTGCCGGCGTCCGTCAACCTCACGCCGGTGAACGACCGCTCCAAATCCATCCGCGAATCGCTGCACGACGTGACACTGACCATGCTCGGCACCATCGCGCTGGTGGTGTTGGTGATCTTCCTGTTCCTGCGCCGATTCGTCGCCACCGTCATCCCGACGCTGTCGCTGCCGGTGTCGCTGGTGGGCGCCATCGCGCTGCTGTGGGGCTTCGGCTACACGCTGGACAACATCTCGCTCCTGGGCCTGACGCTGGCCGTCGGCCTGGTGGTGGACGACGCCATCGTGATGCTGGAGAACATCATGCGGCACGTGGAGGAGGGCATGCCGCCCTTCCAGGCGGCGCTGCAGGGCTCGCGCGAGGTGGGCTTCACCATCATCTCGATCTCGTCGTCGCTGATCGCGGTGTTCATCCCGATCTTCTTCATGCCCGGCGTGATCGGCCTCCTGTTCCACGAGTTCGCGTGGATCGTGTCGCTGGCCATCGTGGCCTCGGCCTTCGTGTCGCTGACGCTCGTGCCCATGCTCGCCAGCCGCTTCCTGAGCGACGAGGCGCACAAGAAGCAGCCCGGCGCCATCGTGCGCATGTTCGAGCGCGGCTTCGACAAGACGCTGGCCGGCTATACCCGCGCACTGGACGTGGCGCTGCGCCACCGCACCGCGGTGCTGCTGGTGGCACTCGCCACCTTCGTCGCCACGGGCTGGCTGTTCATGACCATCCCGAAGGGCTTCTTCCCCGAGGAGGACATCGGCCAGATCAGCATCTCGACGGAAGCCGCCGAGGACACCTCCTTCCCCGAGATGGTCCGCCTGCAGGACCGCGTGGCCGCCGTGCTGCGTGCCGACCCCGCGGTGCTCACCGTGAGTTCGTTCAACGGCGGCGGCGGTGCGCAGAACACCGGGCGCATGTTCATCAACCTCAAGCCGCGCGACCAGCGGGCGCCGATGAAGCAGGTCATCGAAGGCCTGCGCCGCAAGTTCCGCGACGTGCCGGGCATCGCGGTCTTCATGCGGCCCATCCAGAACCTGCAGCTGGGCGGGCGGCCCAGCAAGGCGCAGTTCCAGTACATCCTGCAAAGCGTGCAGGCCGATGCCTTGAGCGACTGGGCCAACAAGCTGCAGGACCGCATGCGCGCGGAGCCCATATTCCGCGACGTGACCAGCGATTCGCAGCTGCGGGGCCTGCAGGCCTCGCTCAAGATCGACCGCGACCGGGCCAACACGCTGGGCGTGTCCATCGACGCGGTGCGCAGCGCGCTGTTCAGCGCCTTCGGCGAGCGGCAAGTGTCCACCATGTACACGCCGGTGGACAGCTACCAGGTGATCATGGAAGTGGCGCCCGAGGCCAAGCAGGACGAGAGCGCCTTCAACAACATCTACGTGCGCTCGTCCACTGGCGCGCTGGTGCCCTTGTCGAGCTTCGCGACGGTGACGCGCACGGTGGGGCCGACCTCCATCAACCACGTGGGCCAGCTGCAGGCGGTGACGGTGTCCTTCAACCTCGCACCCGGTGCGGCGCTGGGCGATGCGACGGCGAAGATCGAGAAGGCGCGCGAGGAACTGCGCATGCCGGCGTCCATCATCGCCACCTACGGCGGCGATGCGGCGGTGTTCAAGAGCTCGCAGGGCAGCCAGGCGGTGCTCATCATCGCGGCGCTCCTGGTCATCTACGTGCTGCTGGGCGTGCTGTATGAGAGCTACATCCACCCGCTGACCATCCTGGTCGGCCTGCCCTCGGCGGCGGTGGGCGCGCTGCTGATGCTGCAGTTCGCGGGCAAGGACCTCACGCTGATTGCCACCATCGGCATCCTGCTCTTGATCGGCATCGTGAAGAAGAACGCGATCATGATGATCGACTTCGCGCTCGATGCGCAGCGCACGCGGAACATGGCGCCGGCGGAGGCGATTCGCGAGGCCTGCGTGCTGCGTTTCCGGCCGATCATGATGACCACGCTGGCGGCCTTGATGGGCGCGCTGCCCATCGCCTTGGGCCTGGGTGCCGGCGCCGAGCTGCGCGAGCCGCTGGGCCTCGCGGTGGTGGGCGGCCTGGTGTTCTCGCAGGCCATCACGCTTTTCATCACGCCGGTGTTCTACCTGGCGCTGGACCGCTTCAGCGGCAAGGGGCCGGTGACGACGCCGGAGGTGTCGGAAGAAGAAGCCACGGCGACATAGACGGCGAAGTGGCGGCGAGCCAACGCACGAGAACTCGTTCTCACCACAGAGCGCACAGAGACCACAGAGGAGACTGCAGTTGCTCTGTTGTCTCTGTGTGCTCTGTGTGCTCTGTGGTTGAACCGCGGCCTTCTGCGGGCAGGCGGTGCCTGAGCTGCTTGGGCCTCAGCGGTTCATCACCCGCAGCCCCGCGATCAGCGTATCCACATCCGCGTCGCTGTGGGCTGCGCTCAACGACACGCGCAGGCGCGCCGTGCCCTGCGGCACAGTCGGCGGACGGATGGCCGGCACCCACAACCCTTCACGCCACAGGTGCGCCATGAGATCGAGCGCATCACCGTTCTCGCCCACGATGACGGGCTGGATGGGCGTGGGCGAGGGCAGCAGGCGGGGCAGGCTGTCGACCTTGGCGTGAGGCGGCGGGGCCAGCGCGGCGCGAAGTCGTGCCGCATGCGCGCGGATGCGCTCGCGGCGCCAGTCTTCGCGCTCGATCAGCCGCAGGCTTGCACGCAAGGCTTCGGTGATCATCGCCGGCGCGGCGGTCGCGAAGATGTAGCTGCGCGTGCGTTGCATCAGCCACTCGATGAGCGTCGCGTCGCCCGCGACGAAGCCGCCCGCGACGCCGGCCGCCTTGCTCAGCGTGCCCATGACCAACAGGTTGGGGGAGCGCAGGTCGAAGTGCGCCGCCGTGCCGCGACCTTCAGGCCCAAGCACGCCGAAACCGTGGGCATCGTCGACGAGCAGCACGGCATTGAAGCGCTGGGCCAGCGCAAGCAACTCGGGCAAGGGCGCGACGTCGCCATCCATGCTGAACACCGCGTCGGTCGCAATGAGCTTGCGCTGGGCGGTCGATTCGCTCAACAGGCGTTCCAGGGTCGCGAGGTCCGCATGCGGATAGACCTTGATCTCCGAACGCGACAGCCGCGCGCCGTCGATCAGGCAGGCGTGGTTGAGCGCATCGCAGAACACCGCATCGCCGCGACCCACGAGCGCGGGCACGATGCCCACGTTGGTGGCGAAGTCGGCGTAGAAATACAGTGCGCGAGGCAGGCCGAGGAAGCTGGCGATCTCGGCCTCCAGCAGCTCGTGCGAGGCGCTGTGCCCGCACACCAGCGGCGAGGCGGTGGCGCCCACGCCGTAACGCTGCGCCCCGCGCAGGCTGGCCTCCACCAGATCGGGGTGCTGCGACAGGCCGAGGTAATCGTTGCCGCAGAAGGCGAGCATGTCGCGTCCGTCCACGCGCAGGCGCGTGCCCTGGACGGCCTCCACGATCCGGCGGGTGCGCTTGAGTTGCGCAGTGTCGAGTGCCGCGAGTTCGCGGGCGTAGCTGTCGATCGGGTTCATGACCCAGGTCCTTTCATGATGGGCTCGGGCAGGCGCAGGTGCGTGGCCGCGGCGCGTGCATCGGCGGGGCGTTGATGCGGTACGTCGCCGAGGCATGGTGCATCCAGGCGGGCGGCGAGCCACTCGAGGTTGGCGGCCTGCTCGGGCATGTCGGGATCGATGCGGTTGGCGATCCAGCCGGCGAGCGGGAGGCCGCGCGCGGCGATCGACTCCACGCTGAGCAGGGCATGGTTGAGGCAGCCCAGGCGCAGGCCGACGACGAGGATCACCGGCAGGCCCAGGGCCTGCGCGAGGTCCGCGCCGTCGAGCGTGTCGGTGATGGGGACGCGAAAGCCGCCCGCGCCTTCGACGATGACGGCATCCGAGCGCTCGCGCAGCGCGTGGAAGGCATCGACGATCTTGCGGATGTCGATGAGCACGCCTTCCTTCTTTGCCGCGATGTGCGGCGAGACGGGCGCGTCCAGCAGGTAGGGGTTGAGCAGGGCCGTCGGCGCATCCACCGAGCCGGCGGCGCGCAAGGCCAGCACGTCTTCGTTGCTGGTCGAGCCGTCGGGCAGCGTGTGCGACCCGGCGGCGATGGGCTTCATGCCGGCGACGCGCGCGTGCCGCTCTCGAAGGCGATGGATGAGGGCGGTGGCGATGAGCGTCTTGCCCACGCCAGTGTCGGTGCCGGTGACGAACCAGGCGTTCATGGGAGGCGGCCTATGCGAGAGACGGTGTGGCGTGGGCGGGGCGAGGCCTTGCATCGGCCCGCGTGCGGTCGAGCGCCCGCAAGGCGCCTTGCACGAGGTGGTCGATGGCCTCGTCGTCAATCACGTAGGGCGGCATGAAATACAGCGTGCGGCCGATGGGGCGCAACAGCAGGCCTTCTTGCATCGCGGCACGGTGGTAGCGGCGGGCGAAGGTCGGGTCGTCGGTGGCGACGTCCCAGGCCCAGATCATGCCGAGCTGGCGGGCGTTGGTGATGGACGGATGTTCGTCGATGGCGCGCGCTGCCCGGCCCAGCCGCTGCGCGGTGTCGCGGTTGCGTGCAAGCTGTGCATCGTCGAGCAGCGCCGTCGCCGCCAGCGCCGCGCGGCAAGCCAGCGGGTTGCCCGTGTACGAATGCGAGTGCAGAAAGCCGCGCGCGCTGTCGTCGTCGTAGAAGCTCTCGTACACCGCATCGGTGGTGAGCACCGCGGACAAAGGCAGGGTGCCGCCCGTCAGGCCCTTGGACAGGCAGATGAAATCGGGGCGGATGCCGGCCACGTCGCAGGCGAAACGCTCGCCGGTGCGGCCGAAGCCGGTCGCGATCTCGTCGGCGATGAGGTGCACCTCGTAGCGGTCGCACAGGGCGCGCACGCGGCGAAGGTAGTGCGCGTCGTGCATGGCCATGCCGGCGGCGCATTGCACCAGAGGCTCGAGGATGACGGCGGCGGTCTCGTGGTGATGCTCATCGAACCATGATTGCAGCGACTGTGCCGCGAGCTCGGCGTGGGCAAGCGAATCGGTGCCGGGCGCTGCGAGCCGCGCATCCGGGCTCATCACCACCGCCGCCGGCCGGACCAGCGGGCCGTAGGCGGTGCGGAACAGCGGGATGTCCGTCACACCCAGCGCGCCCACCGTCTCGCCGTGGTAGCCCTGCGCCAGGCTCACGAAGCCGTTCTTCTCCGGCCGGCCGAGGTTGCGCCAGGAATGCGCGCTCATCTTCAGCGCGATCTCCGTGGCGCTGGCGCCGTCGCTGCCGTAGAACGAGTGGCCTAGACCAGTCCAGGCCGCGAGCCGCTCCGACAGCTCGATCACCGGTTCGTGCGTGAGGCCGGCGAGCATCACGTGGTCCAGGGTCTCGATCTGCTCGTGCAGCGCGGCCTTGATGTGCGGATGCCCGTGGCCGAAGAGGTTGACCCACCACGAGCTCACCGCGTCGAGGATACGGTGCCCGTCGGCATCGAAGAGCCAGGCGCCCTCGGCACGCACGATGGGCACGAGCGGCTGCGACTCGTGGTGCTTCATTTGCGTGCAGGGGTGCCAGACGGCGCGGCGGCTGCGCGCGAGGAGGTCGTCGTTGCGGGAAGATGTCATCGGATGCGTGGCCGCGGAAATCATGGCCGCGAGAATCGGGGTCGCCAAGTGGCGCCGCGCAATGTACAACACCGGCCTTCGCCGACAATGCGGCCCAAGTTGCAGTTCATTCGAAGCCGGCCCCTAGCCGCGATCCATCAGCATGCCGCGGCGGTAAGTCTCGGCGATCAGCATCCGCGCCGCGTTCGGCGTGTCGATGCGGTACGCCCGCGTCGCCGCGGCGTCGGGCGTGCCGACCGCGCTCCACAGTCGCTGCATCAACGCTTCGGCGTCGGCCACGCGTTCGCGGCGCACCCACAGCCGCGCGAGCAGGTGGCCGATGGGCATGCGCCCCGCGCGCAGGTCGGCGTCGATGTCGGGCTCGAGGCCGTCGAGCGCGATGTAGGTGAGGTTGTCCATCAGCACCTCGCCATGCGCGGCGAGGCTCGTGATGCGCTCGATGAACTGCGTGCCGGGCAGGTGCTGGCGGACGAGGGCCGGCACCTCGACGGTCACGTGCTGCAGGATGACATGCAGTTCGACAGGGCCGCCGGCCACCGCCTCGCACAGCCGCGTGGTCGAGCCGTCCTGGGCGAGCAGCAGCTTGAGCACATGGCGCTGGCGGGCTGCCTCCGCGGGCGACGCGTCGGATCGGGCGAATGCTTCACGCCGCATGGGATGGGAAGAGCTTGAGGACATGACTGGATTGGTGGTGAGCGTGAGGCCCGTGACCCTACCGCACGGACCGCGGGAAACGATGGCTGCGCTGCGTGGCGACGCGCATCATGCCCTGCTGGAAAGCGCGCTGGCCATGGAAGGTCAAGGGCAATGGTCGTACGTGGCGGGGCCTGCGATCGCGACACTTTACACAGACGCGACGGGCACCTGGCTCAGCCGCGAGGGTTCTGCGGTGCGCCGATTCGCCGACCCCTTCGAGGCCATCGAGTCGCTGGCGGCTGCCCGCGCGGTGCGCATGGACGTCGAAGGCGCCGTGCCGGACGGCTTGAACTTCGTCGGCGGTTGGGTGGGCTTGCTCGGGTACGACGCCGCGCGGCATCTTCACCGGCTCGAGGAGCTGGCTGCGGCACAACCTGCGCTGCCCGCGATGTGGTGGATGGCTGTCGACCAGGTGCTGGCGTTTCACCACGCATCCAAGCAGTGGTGGGAATGCACCGTGCGCGGGTCTGCGCACGATTGGCCGTGGACATCGGCAGGGCGCGAAGCCGCCTGGCGCGACACGTTGGCCCGCGCGAAGGCGCCTGTCCCGGCGAGAGCGCCCTGGGCCGCCGGCCAACGCACGCAGCGGATGTCGCGCGAGCAGTTCGAAGCCGGCGTCACGCGCATCCGCGATGCCATTGCCGATGGCGAAGTGCTGCAGGTCAACCTCACCCGGCGCGAAGACGCGGCGTTCGAGGGCGATGCGTGGTCGCTCTACGAAGACCTCGTGGCCACGCACCCGGTGCCCTTCGCCGCCTTCATCGAGACGCCTGGGTTCGCCATCGCGAGCTGTTCCCCCGAGCGCTTCCTGCATGTGCAGGGGCGCACGGTCCAGGCTCGCCCCATCAAGGGCACGGTGGCCCGCGGCGCGACGCCGGAGGAGGACGCCGCCAACCGCGCGTGGCTCACCGCGAGCGAGAAGAACCGCGCGGAGAACCTGATGATCGTGGACCTGATGCGCAATGACCTCGGCCGCGTGGCCGAACTCGGCAGCGTGCGCGTGCCCGATCTCTTCGCGCTCGAACCGTACGCGAGCGTCTGGCAGATGGTGTCCACCGTGCAGGCGACGCTGCGAGAAGACCGCGGTATCGCCGACCTGCTGCGCGCCTGCTGGCCGCCCGGCTCGATGACCGGCGCGCCCAAGCTGGCTGCGATGCAGGCCATCGAGGCGCTGGAGCCGTTGCGGCGCGGCTTCTACGCCGGTTCCATCGGCTACCTCGATTGCCGCGGCCACATGGACTTGTCGGTGGTGATCCGCACGGCGGTGGTCGCGGCGGGCCGCGTCATGGTGCAGATGGGCGGCGGCATCGTGGCCGACTCGGAGCCCGCCAGCGAATGGGACGAGACCGTGGCGAAAGGCGTGCGGCTGCTCGGTGCGCTCGATGCCGGCTTCAGTGCAGCTGCGAGCCCGACGGCGCCGCGTTGACCACGCTGAACACCGGCTGACCGACGCTGCCGGCCTGGATCTCTTCCTCGGTCGCTTCGCGCACGTCCAGCACCTTGATGTCCAGCCGCAAGGCGATGCCGGCGAGCGGGTGGTTGCCGTCGAGGACGACGTGGGAAGGGTAGACCTCGGTCACGGTGTAGATCGCGTCCTCTGGCAGCCCCTTGGTGGTCGCGCCTTCCGGGATGCCGTCGAACTGCATCCCGGCATCGACCTCGTCCGGGAAGACCGAGCGGTCCTCGAAGAAGACGAGCTCGGGGTCGTACTCGCCGAAGGCATGTTCGGGTTCCAGGTGCAGCTTGACCTCGAAGCCGGCTTCCTGGTCGGCCAGGGCTTCTTCAACCTTGGCGAGCAGGTCCTCGCCGCCGAAGAAGAACTCCACCGGGTCCTTCAGTTCGTCGATCAGTTGACCCTGGGTGTCTTCGAGCCGCCAGACGAGGCTGACGACGCACGGTGCGGTGATGTTCATTCCGGAAATGATCGCACAGGCCACAATCCGGTTCCATGGACATCGCTCTCGCTTCGCCGCTCCTGGGCGGCCTCACGCCGCAGGTCTTCATGCGGCGCCACTGGCAGAAACAGCCGCTGCTCATTCGCCAGGCCGTGCCCGGCGTCGTGCCGCCGCTCGGCCGCAACGAGCTCTTCGCACTGGCCGGCGAGGAGCACGTCGAATCGCGGCTGGTGCAGATGAAGGAGGGCATCTGGTCGCTGCGGCACGGGCCCTTTGCCAAGCGGCAGCTGCCCACGGTGAAGACGCCGGGCTGGACGCTGCTCGTGCAAGGGCTGGACCTGCACGTGGGCGCGGCGCATGAACTGCTCAATCGCTTTCGCTTCGTGCCCGACGCGCGGCTGGACGACGTGATGATGTCCTATGCCACCGATGGCGGCGGCGTGGGCCCGCATTTCGATTCCTACGACGTCTTCCTGCTGCAGGTGCACGGCAAGCGGCGCTGGCGCATCGGACGGATGAACGATGCGGCGCTCGTGCCCGATGTGCCGCTGAAGATCATCGCCAACTTCCAGCCCGAGGAAGAATGGCTGCTCGAGCCGGGCGACATGCTCTACCTTCCGCCGCGTTGGGCGCACGACGGCGTGGCCGAGGGCGAATGCATGACCTGCTCCATCGGTTTTCGCGCACCGGCGCGCGACGAGGTGGGCCGCGAGGTGCTGCAGCGCTTGCTCGATGGTGAGGAGCCGGCCGCGACGCCGACGCTGTACCGCGACCCGTCGCAGCCGGCCACCGACACGCCGGGGCGCATCCCCTCGACGCTCTTGGAGTTCACGAAAGAGGCGGTGGCCAAGCTCGCGGAAAATCCGAAGGCGCTGGCGGTCGCTCTCGGCGAATGGCTCAGCGAGCCCAAGCCCATGGTGGCGTTCGACGGGGGCGACGCGCTGGTCGCCGAGGTGGACTTGGTCCTTGATCAGCGCACGCGAATGCTCTACGACGACGAGCATGTCTACATCAACGGCGAGTCCTTCCGCACGGGCGGGCAGGACGCGATGCTCATGCGCCAGCTCGCCGACCAGCGCCGCCTGCCTGCCTCGCAGTGCGCGCGCGCGAGTGGCGAAGCGAAGCAGTTGATTGCAGAATGGACCGATGCCGGATGGATGCATTCGGTGCGCGACGAGGAGGCAAGGACATGACGGATTCGCAAGCAGCACCGCAGCACATCGCGACGCGGCTCGAGTTCCACGACGCACTGCGCGCGGCCTTCGTCGAGGTATCGACGATCGGGTGCCGCGAGTTCTTCATCTGCGACGAAGACTTCGCCGACTGGCCCTTGTCGGACGCTGCCGTCATCGATGCGCTCACGCGATGGGTCCTGCCGCATCGCAAGCTCACGATGTTCGCGAGACACTTCGATGAAGTCACGCGATGTCATGCGCGCTTCACGCAGTGGCGGCAAACCTATGCACACGTCATCGACTGCAAGGCGCTGGACGACGATGAAATCAAGGAACTGCCGAGCATGCTCGTGGCGCCGTCCATCGTCTGCGTGAAACTTTTCGATCGCGCGCGATACCGTGGAGGCGTCTCTCACGACGTCGGCGATATCCTTCGCAATCGCGAACTATTTGATGCGGTTTCGCAACGTTCCATTGAGTCCTTCCCAGCCTCGACCCTCGGTCTGTGACAAGGTTCCGCATATAATGGCAGGCTGGACCATTGAGATGCTCGAGCTCTCGTGGTCTTTTGAGCGTTGGGGCTCTGTGGAATTGGAGGGGTCCCACAATTACCGGTAATTGTTCGACCTAATTGATTTGAGGACAAATATGAAAAAGTCGCTTCTGTTGGCATCCCTGCTTGCTTCCGTCGCTCTCGCTGCCTGCAGCAAGAAGGAAGAAACGACCGTCACGCCGCCGGCTCCGGCTCCGATGGCTGCTCCCGCCCCGGCTGCCTCGGCTGCTGATGCGGCTGCTTCGAGCGCCATGGCCGCTGCCTCCTCGGCTGCCGACGCTGCTTCTTCGGCTGCCAGCGCTGCCTCCAAGTAATCGGTTCTCACCGGTTCATGAAAAAGCCGCCCTTGGGCGGCTTTTTTGTTGGGCGTTTCATTGCGGCTTGTCTGGTCGATCAACGCGCCGATGGATCGATACATGGCCCGGGATTGAGGCCAAGCAAGACAAGCTCGTAAAACTCAGCCCACATCAATCCAGTCAAAACCCCATTGCGGTCCTGCCGCGCGCATGTCGCACGCATCTGCACCGACGGCCGAGGCGAGGGCCGTCAGGGCCAGTTCAGGTCGATTGTTCTCGCGGCTCAGGTGCGCCGCCACGACGTGCTTGAGGCCGCCATGCATGCACGCCGCGAGGATCTCGCCCGCCGTGTCGTTGCTCAGGTGGCCGAGGCGCCCGCTGATGCGCTGCTTGAGCGACCATGGATAGCGTGAGGCCGCGAGCATCTCGCGGTCGTGGTTGCATTCGAGCAGCAGGGCATGGCAGCCCTTGAGCTGATCGAGCAGATGCGCCGTGATGCTGCCCGCATCCGTGAGCACGCCCAGACGCATGGCGCCATCGGAGAAGCACGGCTGCAAGGGCTCGTGCGCATCGTGCGGCACGGTGTAGGGCATGAGTTGCATGTCGGCCAATGCGATGCAATCGCCGTCCCGCGCGAAATGCAGCAGGTCGCCCAGATCGGGTTGACCTGCCGCGCGCCAGGTGCCGCGGCTCATCCATATCGGAATGTGATGGCGCTTGGACAGTGCGACAGTGCATCCGATGTGATCGCCATGCTCGTGCGTGACGAAGATGGCGTCGATGTCATCCACCGCCAGCGCCGCCCGCGCCAGGCGATGCTTAAGTTCGCGCTGGGTGAAGCCGCAATCCACCAGCACGCGGCTCGTGGTGATGCCGCTGCTGGCTTCGATCAGCGTGGCGTTGCCGCTGCTGCCGCTGCCAAGACTGCAGAAGCGCAGCATGTGCCCGCCGGATTACTTGAGGTCTTCGACGAGCAGGCTGACGATGCGCTTGCCGGCTTCCCCGTTCTCAGGCTGGCCTTGTGCGTTCAGCACCGTCACCGTGCTCTGGTCGCCCTGGCCCTTGACCTGCACGCGGTACTTCACCGGGCCGCCGGCGTCGTCGCGCTTCTTGCCGAAGCTCAAGAGGCGGCTGAGGAACCCCGGCTCGTCCTTGCCGGCCTGGGCCGGGTCCACGTAGCGCACGAAGTACACGCCCTGCGCGCGGTCGCGGTCTTCCACCGTGAAGCCGCTGCGGTCAAGCGCGAGGCCCACGCGACGCCAGGCGCGGTCGAAGGAATCGTCCACCGTGAGCGTGGCGGCCGTCTGGCCCTCGACCACGCGTGCGTGGGCCGGCAGGGTGACGGGCGATGCCACCGTGGTCTTGGCGACTTCTTCCTTCACGCCCAGGCGCACCAGCAGGCGCTGCAGCATTTCGGCTTCGAGCTGCGGATCGGCGGGCTTGGGTTGCCAGACGGTCGTTTCCTTGCGGTCGCCGCTGTAGACCTCTTCCACGCCGCGGTGGGTGATGTAGATCTCGCTGCCGCCTGCCGTGCGCTCGACGCGGGTGCGGAACTTGTCGCGCGTGCCGGTCGAGTAGAGCGAGTCGAACACCTTGCCGATGGAATTGCGGATGAAGTCGTTCGGCAGCTTCGCGCGGTTTTCGGCCCAGTCGGTTTCCATCACGCCGGTGCCGGCGCTGTCGACGACGAGGTTGAAGCCGCCCTCTTTCCAGAAGCCTTGCAGCTGCGGCCACAGCTGTTCGGGCGTCAGCGGCACCGACAGCCAGCGCTGGTTGCCTTCGCGCACCATCTTGACGGCGCCCAGGTCCTTCGGCGCGACGGTGTTGGTGACAGCCTCCTTGGCGGTGTTGCCGGCCTGGAACTGCGTGGCGCTGATGGTGCCGCCTTGCTGCGTGAAGCGGGCGTCGCGGTTGAGCTGGCTCAGGTCGGGCGGCACTTCCAGGCCCTGCGTGCGGGTGGCTCCACCGCTGCGGTAGTCGATCTTGTCTCCGGTCATGAAGTTCTCGATCGACGAGCATGCCGACAGGCCGGCGACGAGCACCAGGCAGGCAATGCGGACAGGGGTATGGCGAAGCGAAAGGGTCACGTCAAGGTCTCCGTGGGCTGGCCTTCTGGGCCGGCCCGGTGTTGGTGAGCGGTTGGGTCGGAAGACAGCTCTCAGAGCAGGCCACTGTCGCGCAGCGACTGGCCCACCACGGCCTGTCCGGCGGCCGTGAGCGGCACGATCGGCAGGCGCAGGGTGTCGCCGCACAGGCCGAGCTGCTTCATGGCCCACTTGGTCGGCGCGGGGCTGGGTTCGAGGAAGAGGTTCTTGTGCAGCGGCAGCAGCTTCAGGTGGATCGCGCTCGCCTCGCGTACACGGCCTTCGATGGCGGCCATGCACAGCTCGTGCATCAGCCGGGGTGCGACGTTGGCGGTGACGCTCACGTTGCCGTGGCCACCGAGCAGCATCAGCGCGATGGCGGTGCTGTCGTCACCCGAGTAGATGGAAAAGCCCTTGGGCGCCTGCTTGATGAGCCAGCCGGCGCGTTCGATCTGGCCGGTGGCTTCCTTGATGCCGACGATGCCCGGGATCTGCGCCAGGCGCAGCACGGTGTCCACCTGCATATCGGCCACGGTGCGGCCGGGGACGTTGTAGAGCACCATCGGGATGTCCACGGCCTCGGCGATGGACTTGAAGTGCTGGTAGATGCCTTCTTGCGACGGCTTGTTGTAGTAGGGCACGACCGACAGGGTGCAATCGGCGCCGACCTTCTTGGCGTACTTGGCGAGCTCGATGGCTTCGCGGGTGGAGTTGCCGCCGGCGCCGGCCATGATGGGCTTGCGACCCTTCGCGTGCTCGACGGCGACGCGGATGATTTCGCAGTGTTCTTCGACCGAGACGGTGGGCGACTCACCGGTGGTGCCGACCACGCCGATGCAGTCGGTGCCTTCGGCGATGTGCCAGTCGACCAGGCGGCGCAGGGCGTCGTAGTCGACGCTGCCGTCTTCGCGCATGGGCGTTACCAGCGCCACGATGCTGCCAATGATGGGGTTCATGCGGTTTCCTCTGAATCCGACGATTTTAGCCCGGGGCCGTCTTCACAACGGGTAACGCGCCGGGGGCGAGGCAAGGGCGCCTTCGCGCACCGCCACCACCCGCTGCACAAAACGGTCGGGCGCCGAGAGAAAACCGTCCTCGTAAGCCACGACCCGCAGGCCCGACACCACCTGCAGCAGCTCGCCGGGCCGCAGCAGGAAGTCGGGATTCGACGGCTTGCCCACCGACTCGTTCCCTGCCGCGAAGGTTTCGTGGATCAGCACGCCGCCTTCGGCCACCGCATCGACGATGGCCGGCATCAAGGGCCGCCAGAGGTAGTTCGTGACGACGACCGCGTCGAAGCGCTGGCCGGCGAAGGGCCAGGGGCCGTTCTCGATGTCGGCGACCACCGTCCGCGCAATCGGTGCCAAGGGTGCCAGCGCCGCTGCGTCGCGATCGACGCCGGTCACGATGCATCCGCGCTCGTTGAAGAAGCGCACATGCCGGCCGCTGCCGCAGGCGACGTCGAGCACGGACCCGCCGGCGCGCACGAGGTGCGCCCAGCGCACGACCCATGGCGAGGGAACGAGCATGGCGTGCAGGCCGGCACTCATGGTCGAAGCCCTGGGGTCGAAGCGCGCCTCATGCGGCTCAATGCTTGTTGAGCGCCTTCAGCGCCATGCGGTCGACCATGCCGGGCACGAGCAGCTTCATCCAGCGCCCGAGCTTGCCCTTGGCGCTCATCACGATGTCGCGCTTGCGTGCCTCGGTGCCGTCGACGATGAGGCGGGCGCATTCCTCGACGCTCATCGCATGACTTTCATCGAGCCCGCTCGTGCCGGCGGCCTGGCCGGCGGCGTTGAAGCCGCGGTAGCGGATCTCGGTGGCGACCACGCCCGGGTAGGCGATGGTCACGCTCACGCCGCTCGTCTGCAACTCGATGCGCAGTGCCTCGAAGAATCCGGTCATGGCGAACTTGGTGGCGCTGTAGGCGGTGCGGCCCGGCACACCGATGAGGCCTGCGAGGCTCGCGACGGCCACGAGGCGTCCCTTGCTGGCCTTCAAATGCTTGAGTGCGGCATGCGTGCACCACACGCTGCCCCAGTGGTTGATGCGCATCAGCGTCTCGTACCAGGCGAGGTCGGTCACGTCCTCGAAGGTGGCGTGCGCCGACATGCCGGCGTTGTTGACGAGCGTGTCGATGCGCCCGAAGGCCTTCACGGCGGCCTCGATGAGGGCTTGGCAATCTGCCTGCACGCCCACGTCGCAGCGTTGCACCAGCACCTGCGCGCCGCGCGAGCGGCATTCGGCGGCCACCGCTTCCAGCTTGTCGACGCTGCGCGCCGCGAGCACGAGCGCGCAGTCCTTGCCGTGGCGTGCCGCCCATTGGCGGGCCATCTCCGCGCCGATGCCGTCGGATGCGCCCGTGATGACGATGACCTTCATGAAGGCAAGAATGTACAGCCCCCCAGTCGGCAACTCTGCGCCCCCCAGTCGCTTCGCTCCTGCCCCCGAGGGGCGCCACCCTGCGGACCGGCGGAGCTGGATCCGCGGGCGTGGCTTGATGTCTCGCGTTGCTCGCTCGTGTGGTCCTGGTTAGAAGCAGGCCCAGATCTGGTTGGCGAGGCTCATCGCCATGTCGGGTCGCAGGTAGGCGGCGAACACGAGTGCGAGCACGATGCCCACCGCCAACCACACGAGCGAGCGCCGAAGCCGGGTCACTGCCTCACGCCGCGGCCGGCGCCTCGCGGGGGCCACGCTGGATGGCCGATTCCTTCACCGGGAGGTTGGCGATGGCTGCGAACACTCCCAGGGCCACGGCGATCCACCAGACGATGTCGTAGCTGCCGGTGCTGTCGTACAGCTTGCCGCCCAGCCATACGCCGAGGAAGCTGCCGATCTGGTGGCTGAAGAACACGAAGCCGCCGAGCATGGACAGGTACTGCACGCCGAAGATCTGCGCCACCACCGCGTTGGTGGGCGGCACGGTGGACAGCCACAGCACGCCCATCACGGCGGAGAAGACGTACACGCTCATCGGGGTGAGCGGCACGTTGAGGAAGACGATGATCGCCACCGAGCGCAATGCGTAGATGGTGGACAGGATGTAGCGCTTGGGCAGCCGCTGCCCGAGCGTGCCGGCGCCGTAGGTGCCGATGACGTTGAACAGGCCGATGAGCGCGAGCGCGTTGGTGGCCACGTCCAGCGACAGGCCGTGGTCCTTCAGGTAGCTGGGCATGTGCACGCCGATGAACACCACCTGGAATCCGCACACGAAGTAACCCGCCATCAGCCAACGGAAGCTCGGGTAGGCGAAGGCCTCGCGCACCGCCTGGCCGATGCTCTGCTGCAAGCCGGTGGCCTTCTGCGCGATGGGCTCCTTCAATCCCATCGCGAGAGGCGCGATCACGAGCGCCAGGCACCCGAGGACGAAGAGCGCGTTCTGCCAACCCAGGCCGCCGATCAGCCGGTTTTCCACGGGCACCATCAGGAACTGTCCGAACGATCCAGCCGCTGCCGCCACGCCCATCGCCCAACTGCGCTTCTCGGGCGCGACATTGCGGCCGATGACGCCGTACACCACCGCGTAGGTCGTGCCCGATTGCGCCATGCCGATCAGGAGGCCCGCGCTGCCGGTGAAGGCGAGGCCCGAGGCCGACACCGCCATCAGCACGAGGCCGAGGCCATACATCAGGCTGCCGATGATCAGCACCTTGAAGGCACCGAAGCGGTCTGCCAAGGCGCCCGCGAAGGGCCCGGCAACGCCCCAGGCCAGGTTCTGCACCGCCAGCGCGAAGGCGAAGGTCTCGCGCGTCCAGCCCCGCTCGGTGGTGATGGGCCCGAGCCACAGGCCGAAGCCATGGCGGATGCCCATGGACAGCGTGACGATGGCGGCGCCGCACAGCAGCACCTGGGTCATGGACAGCTTGGGGGACGGTGTCGGTGGGGCGGCGTCTTGCATCGGCGCAATGTAGCCAAATGCGCCGCTTCGTGCTGTCGAGCCCGGCTTGCCCCCGTTGCCTGTAATGAAGACCGTCAGCCGGCGGCCCGGCGCGCGCCGCGGCTTGCGGCGCCGTAGACCGGTTCGTTCACGTCGCGCAGTGCGAGCATCGCGCCCACCCGGCGATCAGCCGGTGCTTCGAAGCCGCATTCGCCGCTGAATCGCGCGGGGTTGCGGAAGGTGCCGAGCAGCAGGTCCCACACCGGCAGGTCACCGTAATTGAAGGCATGCACCCCCTTGCGATGGTGCTCGCAATGCGCCTCCGGCCGCTGGATGAGGTAGCCGAGCCATTGCGGCGTGTTCACGTTCCAGTGCTGGAACATGCCGTAGAAGGCGGCCACGTAGCCCGTGAGCGCGGCGGCCAGCGGGTCCAGCCCCAGCACGATGAGCGTGACGAAGAGCTGCATGAGCACCTGCAGCACCATCTCGATCGGATGGAAGAGCACCGAGCCGGAGATGTCCACGCGCTGCGGGCTGTGGTGGATCTGGTGCGTGAGCCGCCACAGCAGGGGCACGGTGTGCACGAGGCGGTGGTAGGCGTACATCACGCCCGATAGAACGACATAGCCCGCGACCGTGCCGCCCACGACGCCCAGACGCGTGCCGTCCATCAAGCGGTGCGCGGCCAGCCAATCGGTGGGCACGGCCAGCGGCACGACCGTCGACACGATGCCGATCAGTACGAGGAATCCGATGCCCAGCCACGTCCATCCGCGCCGCTGCGGAAACACGCGGGCCGGGCGCCACTTTTCGATGGCGAGCATCACGAGGTAGGTGGCCGGGATCAAGAGGCCGACGAGGTCGATGGGGTCCATGCGAATCTCCTTGCAAGTGGCCGGCGCGGGTCGTGCGCCACCTGTCATGTCGTGGTGCAAGGCGCTGTTCTTACACCGTAAGTCTCGGATTGAAGTCTAGACTTACGGTGTAAGATGAATCATGGCGAAAACCCCGAGTAAGAAGTCGGCGGCCAGGACGACGCCGCAGCCGCTGTCGCGCGATCGCATCGTGTCCGCCGCGCTGGCCTTGGTGGCGCAAGACACGCTCGCTGGCCTCAGCACCCGCAAGCTGGGCGAGCGCCTGGGTTGCGAGGCGATGAGCATCTACCACCACTTCCCGAGCAAGCAGCACCTGCTGGATGCGCTGGTCGAGTACGCGGTGAGCTCGGTGGAACTGCCCGGTGACGACATGCCGCCCGTGGAGCGGCTGCGCGCCGCCATGCATGCCTACCGCGACATGGCCCACCGCTTTCCGGCACTGTTCCCGCTGGTGGCGGTGCATCGGCTGAACACGCCCATCGGCGTGGGCTTCATCGAATCCATCCTCGCCATCGTGCGGTCCGTCGTGCCCGACCGCGAGATGGCGGCGCGGCACTTCCGGACGATCGGCTACTACCTGGTCGGCGCGTGCATTGACGAGACATCCGGTTACGCCAAGGGCCCGTCGGCGGCGGTGCCTGTCACCAACGAGTACATCGCGGCGAACTGCCCGAACCTCATGGACAGCGCCGAGTTCTTCCAGCAATCGCACTGGGACAAGACCTTCGAGCTGGGCGTGGAGGCGATGGTGCGGGCGGCCACCGGCTAAACCGCAGGGGTACCGGGAATTTCGCACGGCGGGCACTGCCTACAATCCGCCGCGATGGCTACCAAACCCGCAAGCAAAGCAAGTTCCAAGGCCGACGCCACCTATGGCGAGGCATCGATTCGCGTCCTCAAAGGGCTCGAGCCGGTCAAGCAGCGGCCGGGCATGTACACCCGCACCGACAACCCGCTGCACATCATCCAGGAGGTGATCGACAACGCGGCCGACGAGGCCCTGGCCGGCCACGGCAAGCGCATCGACGTGACGCAGCATGCGGACGGCTCGGTGAGCGTGCAGGACGACGGCCGCGGCATTCCCATCGGCCTGCATCCGGAAGAGAAGGTGCCGGTCGTCGAGATCGTCTACACGCGGCTGCATGCCGGCGGCAAGTTCGACAAGGGCGCGGGCGGCGCCTACAGCTTCTCCGGCGGCCTGCACGGCGTGGGTGTGAGCGTGACCAACGCGCTGTCCAAGCGGCTGGAAGTGACGGTGTGGCGCGAAGGCCAGGTGGCCGAGCTCGCCTTCGCGGGCGGCGACGTGGTCGAGCCGCTGAAGACGCGCCGCGCTTCCACGGGCGACCGCAAGTGCGGCACCACGGTGCGTGCCTGGCCCGACCCCAAGTATTTCGAGAGCGCCGAATTCCCGAAGAACGAACTCACGCACCTCTTGCGAAGCAAGGCCGTGCTGATGCCCGGCGTGACGGTGACGCTCAAGAACGAGAAGAGCGGCGAGACGCAGACCTGGGTCTACAAGGGCGGCCTGCGCGATTACCTGATGCAGACGCTCACCGCGGACCCGGTGATCCCGCTGTTCGAAGGCGAGCATTACGCCGACGGCGGCGAGACCGAGAACTTCGCGGAAGGCGAGGGCGCCGCCTGGTGCGTGGCTTTCACCGAAGAAGGCGCCCCGATTCGCGAGAGCTACGTCAACCTGATTCCGACGGTGGCGGGCGGCACGCATGAATCGGGTTTGAAGGATGGCCTTTTCGGTGCCGTGAAGGGCTTCATCGACCTGCACAGCCTTTTGCCCAAGGGCGTGAAGCTGATGCCCGAGGACGTCTTTTCGCGCGCCAACTTCGTGCTGAGCGCCAAGGTGCTCGACCCGCAGTTCCAGGGCCAGATCAAGGAGCGCCTGAACAGCCGCGATGCGCTGCGCCTCGTGTCCACCTACGTCAAGCCTGCGATGGAGCTGTGGCTCAACCAGCACGTGGACGTGGGCAAGAAGCTCGCGGAGCTGGTCATCAAGCAGGCGCAGACGCGCCAGCGCGCGAGCCAGAAGGTGGAAAAGCGCAAGGGCTCCGGCGTGGCCGTGCTGCCAGGCAAGCTCACCGATTGCGAGAGCCGCGACCTCACGATGAACGAGCTCTTCCTCGTCGAGGGCGATTCCGCCGGCGGCAGCGCCAAGATGGGCCGCAACAAGGAGACGCAGGCGGTGCTGCCGCTGCGCGGCAAGGTGCTCAATGCGTGGGAGGTCGAGCGCGACCGCCTCTTCGCCAACAACGAGATCCACGACATCGCGGTGGCGATCGGCGTTGACCCGCATGGCGCCGCCGACGAGCCCGACCTCACGGGCTTGCGTTACGGAAAGATCTGCATCCTCTCGGACGCCGACGTGGACGGCTCGCACATCCAGGTGCTGCTGCTCACGCTCTTCTTCCGGCATTTCCCCAAGCTCATCGAGCGCCGCAACATCTACGTCGCCAAGCCCCCGCTGTACCGCGTGGACGCACCGGCCCGCGGCAAGAAGCCTGCCGCCAAGATCTACGCGCTGGACGACGGCGAGCTCACCGCCACGCTGGACAAGCTGCGCAAGGAAGGCGCACGCGAAGGCTCGTGGAGCATCGGCCGCTTCAAGGGCCTGGGCGAAATGAACGCCGAGCAGTTGTGGGAAACCACGCTCAACCCCGACACCCGCCGCCTGCTGCAGGTGGAGTTCGGCGCGCTGGACTTCGCCGCCACCACCGATTCGCTTACCCGCCTCATGGGCAAGGGCGAGGCGCAGGCTCGGCGGGAGTTGATGGAGCTGCACGGTGATGCGGTCGAGGTCGACATTTGATGGCAGATCACCCGAGCATCCGCCTGCGCCCGACCATGCTGTCGGACCTGGACTTCGTCATCTCGGTGGAGCAGGACGAGGGCAATCGGCCGTTCATCACGCCGTGGGAGCGCACGCAGCATGAGGGCGCGGTGCGCTTTCCGGACTTCCGGCATTTCATCGTGGAGACCGGGGCGGACTATGCGTCCTCGGGCTTCGTCATCCTTCAAGGCTGCCGCAACCAGCATCGCTCGGTGGAGCTGAAGCGCCTGGTGCTGCAGAACAAGGGCCAGGGCTATGGCCGCGCCTGCGTGCGGCTGCTGATGCAGATGGCTTTTCGCGACCTTGGGGCGCATCGCTTCTGGCTGGACGTGAAGTCGCTCAATGACCGTGCGCTGGCGCTATACCGCAGCGAAGGCTTCGTCGAGGAAGGGCGGCTGCGCGACTGCGTGAAGACCGACGATGGCTTCGATTCGCTGGTCGTGATGTCCATGCTCGAAGGCGAGTACGCTGCCTTGCGCGAGTCGCAAGACAAGAAGGGCGCGGCGTGAAGGCCGTGCGCGCGCTGCTGATGCTGGTGGGCCTGGGCTGGGCCGCGGCCGCGCAGGCGCAGCTGTGGGGCTACATCGACGGCGCCGGCGTGGCGCACGTCGCCAGCTCGCAGATCGATTCGCGCTATCGGCTCGTGATGGGTGAGCGCACGCTCGAGGACAACCGCGTGCCCGGCAAGAGCGACGGCGCGGGCGGACTCATCACCTGGCTCGATTTCGCGCCGGAAGTGAAGCGCTTGTCGCCGGTGCTGCGCGACGCCGCGAAGCAGGAGGGCGTGGACATCGAGCTGCTGAAGGCGGTGATCGCCGTCGAATCGGGCTTCAATGACCGCGCCGTGTCGCCGCGCGGCGCCATCGGCCTCATGCAGCTCACGCCGGAGACGGCGGACCGCTATGCCACCAAGGCCGAAGCCCGGCGCCCGGCCGCCGAGCGGCTGCTCGACCCGCGCATCAACGTGATGACCGGCGCTCGCATGCTGGCCGACCTGCTGCGCCGTTTCGGCAGCGTCGACGTCGCGCTGGCCGCATGGAACGCCGGCGAAGGCACGGTGCGCAAGCATGGCGGCAAGATGCCGCCGATTGCCGAAACCCAGGCGCATGTGCACCTGGTGCTCGAACTCTACTGGGCGCTGCTGCAGAACAACCTGCAGCGCGGCGCCCGTCAATTGCAGATCCAGCCGAATCAGGCTCCACAGTGATGCCTCGCGACATCCATTCTTTCAACCACAGAGGACACAGAGAACACAAAGAACGCCAAGAGGCTTTTCTTCATGTTCTCTGTGTTCTCTGTGGTGAGAAGAAAACGCGGGCGACAAACCAATGACCCAGACGACGATCGATTTCTCAAGTGGCGGCGGCGAGGGCAGCAGCGATGCCATCACCCTCGCGCAATATGCCGAGCGCGCCTACCTCGAATACGCCTTGAGCGTGGTGAAGGGCCGCGCCTTGCCCGACGTGTGCGACGGGCAGAAGCCGGTGCAGCGGCGCATCCTGTATGCGATGGAGCGCATGGGCCTGAGCTTCGCGGGCACCTCCGGGGCCAAGCCCGTCAAGAGCGCCCGCGTGGTGGGCGACGTGCTCGGCAAGTACCACCCGCACAGCGACCAGGCGGCCTACGACGCGCTGGTGCGCATGGCGCAGGACTTCTCGCAGCGCTATCCGCTCATCGACGGACAAGGCAACTTCGGCTCGCGCGACGGCGACGGCGCGGCGGCCATGCGCTACACCGAGGCGCGGCTCGCGCCCATCTCGCGGCTGCTGCTGGACGAGCTCGACGAAGGCACCGTCGATTTCACGCCCAACTACGACGGCTCGCAGCAGGAGCCCAAGCTGCTGCCCGCGCGCCTGCCCTTCGTGCTGCTCAACGGCGCAAGCGGTATCGCCGTGGGCTTGGCCACCGAAGTGCCCTCGCACAACCTGCGCGAGATCGCCGCGGCCACTGTCGCGCTGATCCGCGACCCGAAGCTGAGCGATGAAGAGCTCGCCGGCCTCGTGCCGGGGCCTGACTATCCGGGCGGCGGTCAGCTCATCAGCAGCGTCGAAGACATCCGTGCGGCCTACGCCACCGGCCGCGGCAGCCTGAAGGTGCGCGCCCGCTGGAAGATCGAGGACCTCGCACGCGGCCAATGGCAGCTCGTGGTGAACGAACTGCCGCCGGGCACCAGCACGCAGAAGGTGCTCGAGGAGATCGAGGAGCTGACCAACCCCAAGGTCAAGACCGGCAAGAAGACGCTCACGGCCGAGCAGACGCAGCTCAAGGCCACGGTGTTCTCGCTGCTCGACGCGGTGCGCGACGAGTCGAGCAAGGATGCACCGGTGCGCATCGTCATCGAGCCCAAGACCAGCCGCATCGACCAGAACGACCTGATCAACACGCTGCTCGCGCACACCACGCTCGAAAGCTCCGCGCCGATCAACCTCACGATGGTGGGTGCCGACGGGCGCCCGACGCAGAAGAGCTTGCGCCAGATGCTGGTCGAATGGATCGACTTCCGCATGGCCACCGTGCAGCGGCGCACGCGGCACCGCCTGGACAAGGTGCTCGACCGCATCCACGTGCTCGAGGGCCGGCAGCTGGTGCTGCTGAACATCGACGAGGTGATCCGCATCATCCGCAATTCGGACGAGCCGAAGGCGGCGCTGATCGAGCGCTTCAAGCTGAGCGACCGGCAGGCGGAGGACATCCTCGAAATCCGCTTGCGTCAGCTGGCGCGGCTGGAAGCCATCAAGATCGAGCAGGAGCTCAAGGAACTGCGCATCGAGCAGGGCAAGCTCGAGGACATCCTGCAGAACCCGGGCAGCCTCAAGCGCACGGTGATCCGCGAGATCGAGGCCGATGCCAAGCAGTACGGCGACGACCGCCGCACGCTGATCCAGGCCGAGAAGAAAGCCGTGGCGGAAGTGAAGGTGGTCGACGAGCCGGTGACGGTGGTCGTGAGCATGAAGGGCTGGGTGCGCGCGCTCAAGGGCCACGAGATCGAGGCGAGCGGCCTGCAGTTCAAGTCGGGCGACGGGCTGTATGGCGTGTTCCCCTGCCGCACGGTGGACACGCTGCTCGTCTTCGGCAGCAACGGGCGCGTCTATTCGACGGCGGTGAGCCAACTGCCGGGTGGGCGAGGCGACGGCCAGCCGATCACGACGCTCATCGAGCTGGAAACCGGCACGCAGCCGTCGCACTATTTCGCTGGTGCCGCAGAGCGCACGCTGGTGCTCGCGAACACCGGGGGCTTTGGCCTGCTGGCGCGCGTGGGCGATCTGGTGTCGCGCCAGCGCGGCGGCAAATCCTTCCTCAGCCTGGACGCGGACGACAAGCCGCTGCCCCCGAGCCTGGCCGAGGGTGCGACGCGCATCGCCTGCCTCTCGCTGCAGGGTCGCCTGCTGGTGTTCGGCATCGACGAGCTCAAGCTGCAGCCCAACGGCGGCCGCGGGCTCACGCTGATCGACGTGGACGCCAAGGACCCGCTGGTGAGCGTGGCGGCATTCGGCGACGTGCTGCAGGTGCTCGGCACTGGCCGCGGCGGTGCGAAGGAGAAGGACGAGACGCTCAAGGGCGCCGCGCTCGCGGCCTACGAAGGCAAGCGGGCACGCAAGGGGAAGAAGCAGGACTTGATGGTCAAGGCCATGCGGGTGCTGCCAGGGGCGAAGGGCTGAGCGAGGCGGGGTGCTGGTTCACCCCTTCGCAAGCCCTTCATTGGGGCGCGTGCACCTCAAACGAGCGTCACGCCCCTGCGGGCGGCGTCAGCGCCGAGGGCGGCTCGATCGCTTGCGTGCGGGCTTCGCCTGGACGGCGTCCTCCGCCTCATCTGCGTTCGCGGCAGCCGCATCGTCGGCCTGGGTGGCGATGCCCATCGGCCAGCCGGTGGACGACCAGAGTTTGCGGTTGGCGTCGACGAAGTGGTTCCAGGTGCGCATCTGCAGCTCGAACGCATCGGGGATGCCGTCCACCGTTTCGGCGGGCTCGAGGCCGGTCTCGTCCTCGGCGACCGTCTTCGTGGTGCCGTTCAGGTAGACGGGCGCTGCCTGGAACAGCGGCGAGTAGAACGACCAGAACTTGCGCTGGATGTCGACGAACTCTCCCCACAGCCGCAGCTGCTGCTCCAGCGTCTGGCCCCAGAACGGCGCGAGCTGCGCGGCGTCGGGCAGGCCGCTCTTGTTGCCTGCCGCCGCGAACCATGGGGCAAACGGCGACGAGAACAGGGTGGACGGGTTGAACGGATCGGGCATGACGGCTCCAAGGTTGAGCATCCGCCATGGCGGCGGACAACCCAGCCAACTCTAGACCCTCAGGCGCACGGCCGGGCGATGTGCCACCAGCGCGTGCGGTCTTCTGGTGCCGGATCAGGCTGGGTAGGCTGCGTCGCCCGTGCACTCCTGTGATGGCGGAGGCGGCGCAGACTGCCGCAGGGGAACGGACATCAGCCAGCCGCGCAAGGTCTTGATGACGGCGCGTCCGCAGTTCTCCCGAACCAGTTGCGCGCGCTCCATCCGCTGTTCCTTGCCCTCTGTGTAGCGGAAAGTCTTTTCCACCGGCGTCTGCTCCGACGGCCGTGCTTCCAGGGCCTGCATGAGCAGCCGGATGGAATGGTCGAACAGCCGTGCGCTCTCTTCCTTCAGGCGCTTGCCTTCATCGGAGCGCCAATGTGCCTCGAGGTCGGCGTCGTCGTGCAGGTTCGAGACCACCTTCACCACGTTGCGATACCGTGGGTTGGTCGGGTCCGATGCCGCATAGACCAGGACGGCGTTTTCCAGCACGAGTGCACCGCGGTCCTGCGTCATGCTGAACGCCGGTAGGCTTTCGACGATCCATCCGTCGGCCGATTCGTTCGCATCGATCACGCGCACCTTGGCCGGGACACCCAGCCGCTGCGGGCTCTGGCCCATGAGGCTTCGATGGGTCATGCCGTCCAGCACGGGCCTGAACGGAACCAGCACATTGTCGGCCTCGGCCTGTAGCCGGGTCTTCTCGCTGTTCTTGCCGGCTTCGACGATCGCCCCGTGCGTCGCGATGCCGACCAGCAACCCGGCCAGGCCCGCCGTGCCCACCGGGTACAGGAAGGCGCCGGCGCGCCCGCCGGCCTTGTCGTAGTTGACCAGGCCGCGGTAGGCGACGGCATCGTTGGCAGGCAGCCGCAGCGCGAAGCCCGACTCGGCCAACGGGACCGGCGCGCCCTCGACGATGCCGGCGTCGGCGGCTGCCGCCGCCATGCTCGCCAGCATTCCGGCGGCCAGGCACAGGGCCTGCCGCATCATGCAACCACGCATCAACATGGTCGCCTCCGCTTACTGGGTAAACGGCTTGGTGACCGCGTCCTTGCCCATCTCGAGCACCTGGTAGTACGCGTTGGTCAGGCCCGGGAACTTCGGCGGCTCATCCCACTTCTGGTCGGCACTCTTGCGAAGGTCGATCGGCTGGTACCAATCCAGGGCGTTGTTGGCGAGGTTCACCATGTAGCCCGAGCCCATGAACACCGCCTTCGGGTCTTCGGTGGGGATGTAGGAAGCGTAGTTGCGCCGGGCGCCGAGGGCCGTGATTTGGATCACCACCAGCCTGTCCACGCCGTACTTGGCCTTCAGACTGGTGAAGTCCTGTCGGGCGAAGTTGGGCTCCTTGCTGGAAAAGCTGGGCAGCTTGGACACGTCGAGCGGTTCATCGATGACGGTGGCGTCCATGCCCTTGTCACGCATGACCTTGACCAGGTCGGCCTTGAGCTGTGCGAGGTCTTCGTGCTTGAGGGTTTGCACGTGGGCCGTCAGCGACTGGTTGGTCAGCGAGGCGGCGGCCAGGCACAGCAGGCAGTCCGCGCCCGGGAATTGGGTGTCAACCTTGGGCAGGGCGGTCATGGCCACGCCCACCTTGGTGGTCTTGGCCGACAGCACGTCGGACTTCAGGGAGACCGGGGTCTGGGGCGCGCTGGCGCAACCGGTCAGCAGGACGGAGACCGTCATGGCGACGGCGGCGAACAAAGACTTCATGAATGCGTTCCTTCACGCGTGTGGTTCGAGAGAACGCGGACCGGCCGACCTGCCAGCACCGCATGGCACTGACTCAAGGACGTCGGATCAGGAACGTTGAAGAGGCTGAGCTCGCCCGCACAGGCGCACAACCAGGTGGCCGATGGTTCGGCTCGAATGGCAACAAGATGAATTCCCCCCGGATCTACACCCGCGGCTCTGCGGCCGTGGGTTCCCCCGCAAAATCAGTGCGCGGAATGTAGCACCCTCGGTTACCTCTGGTCACCAGGGTTTGCGTGATGCAAGCGAGTCAGGGGCGCTTGACGGCCGTGATGGAGCAAGCCAGCGCCAGCACCGCCAGCAACAAGCTCCACATCTCGAACGGAACCCCCAGCACCGACACCGCGGCATCGGCGCAACTTGCGCGCACCGCGAAGAGCGAGGGCGCGAACTCGTCGATGCGCAAGGCGGTGATGATCTTGTCAGCGAATGTGAATGCGCAGGATGCCGACTTCGCCGCCACGAAGTGCTGGTACAGCGCCGCGGCGCCGGCGGCCAGCGCGAGCACCGCGACAAGGCCTGCCAGCAGCCGGCGGCCGGCGCCGGGCACGAAGGCCCCGATGAGCGACAGCACCGCGATCACCGCGTAGACCAGCCGCTGCAGGATGCAGTACGGGCACGGCTGCATGTCGAACGCGTACTGGCCCACGAGCGCGGCGGCAATGCTCGCGATGCACAGGCCCGCGACCGCCAGCAGCCAGTGGCGGCCGGTGAAGGACGACATCACCATCGTCAGGCGACCTGCGCGATGAGCTCGATCTCGACGCAGGCGCCCAGGGGGATCTGCGCCACGCCGAACGCGCTGCGCGCATGGGCGCCCTTGTCGGCGAAGACTTCGCCCAGCAGTTCCGAGCAGCCATTGGTGACGAGGTGCTGCTCGGTGAATTCGCTCGTGCTGTTGACCAGGCTCATCACCTTGACGATGCGCTCCACCTTGTTCAGGTCGCCGATGGCCGCGTGCAGCGTGCCCAGCAGGTCGATGGCCACCGCGCGCGCGGCGAGCTTGCCGGTGGCGGTGTCGACGTCGCGTCCGAGCTGGCCGACCCAGGGCTTGCCGTCGCGCTTGGCGATGTGGCCCGACAGGAACACGAGGTGCCCGGTGCGCACGAAGGGAACGTAGGCGGCGGCGGGAATCGCCAGCGGCGGAAGCTCGATGCCGAGGTCCTTGAGGCGGTCGTAGACGGACATGATTTTTTGTAGTGCGTTGGGGAGGGGGCAAATCCTACACTGCGCGCCCCATGAGAGGACACCACACGGGCGTGCGCGCCGCAGGGCTTTGCGCCGCCTGGCTGGCGGGCATCGCCGCCCAATTGCAGGAACACGCGTTGCGCCCGCGTGCCGTCTACGAGCTGGCGGTGCTGGGCGGCGTTCTGTGGCTGATCGCCGGCTGGCGCTGGCGGCGCCTGTGGGCGCTGGCCGCACTCGGCGCATCGCTGACGGGTTTCGGCGGCGCGGGCTGGCACGCCACGCTCAGGCTGCGGGACACGCTGCCCGCGTCGCTCGAAGACCGGGACATCGTCGTCACCGGGGTCGTCGATGGCCTGCCGCAACGCGGGCCTTCGGGCATCCGCTTTCGCTTCGAGGTGGAGGAGGCATCGATGGACGGCCGGCCCGTCAGCGTGCCACCGCTGATCGCGCTCGGCTGGTACAGCGGCTTTCATGAAGACGCGGTGCTCACGCAGCCGCAACTCGCGCTGGGCGCCGGCCAGCGCTGGCGCTTCGGCGTCAAGCTGAAGAAGCCGCATGGCCTGCTCAACCCGCACGGCTTCGACGTGGAGCTGAACATGCTGGAGCAGGGCGTGCGGGCCACTGGCCACGTGCGCGACGGCGTGCCGCCGCGTCTCGTCGAGCTGGCGGCGGCGCACCCCGTCGAGCGCTTGCGCCAGCGGGTGAGGGACGCGATCGAGGCGGCCGTCGCGGACCATCGCGCAGCCGGCGTGCTGGCGGCGTTGGCGGTGGGCGACCAGTCCGCCATCGACCGCGAGGACTGGGACCTCTTTCGCAACACCGGCATCGCGCACCTGGTCAGCATCAGCGGCTTGCACATCACGATGTTCGCGTGGCTCGCGGGGCGCAGCATCGGATGGGCGTGGCGGCGTCATTCCACGGCGGCCTTGTGGTGGCCGGCGCCACACGCCGGGCGCTGGGGCGGGCTTGCCGCCGCCTGGGCCTATGCCGTGTTCTCCGGCTGGGGCGTTCCCTCGCAACGCACGGTGTGCATGCTGGCCGTCGTGACGCTGCTGCAATCCACGGGCCGGCGCTGGCCCTGGCCTCTGGTGCTGCTGGCGGCGGCCGTGGTGGTGTCGGCGGTGGACCCGTGGGCCTTGCTGCAGGCGGGATTCTGGCTGTCCTTCGTGGCGGTCGGGCTCTTGATGGCGTCGAGCCCAGCGAGCCGCATGCAGTCGCCGGCGCAGCCCACGACGACAGGCCGCCGCGTCGTCCAGCACCTGCGTGGCGAACTGAGGAGCCAGGTGATCGCCACGCTGGGGCTCACGCCGCTGACGCTGGTCTTCTTCCAGCAGGTGTCGGTGGTGGGCTTCATCGCCAACCTCGTCGCGATCCCGCTGGTCACGCTGGTCATCACGCCGCTGGCGATGCTGGGCGTCGCGGCCTCGCCCTTGTGGCATGCCGGCGCCTGGGTCGTGCAGGGGCTGTGTGCGCTGCTCGCCTGGCTCGCGGCGCTGCCGGGTGCCGTGTGGACCGTGCCTGTGGCGCCGTGGTGGGCGCAGTGCGCAGGGCTCGTTGGCGCTGCCTTGCTGGTGATGCCGCTGCCATGGCGGCTGCGGCTGTTGGCGGGGCCCTTGTGCATGCCCTTGCTCATGCCGAGCGTACTTCGCCCGCCTTCTGGGCAGTTCGAGCTCGTCGCCGCCGACGTGGGCCAGGGCACGGCGGTGCTCGTGCGCACGGCGACGCACCTGCTCGTCTACGACACCGGCCCGCAATACGCGCCCGGCGTCGATGCCGGCCAGCGAGTGCTGGTGCCCCTGCTGCGCTCACGCGGTGAGTCCAGCGTCGACCTGCTGATGCTCAGCCATCGCGACTCCGACCATGTCGGCGGCGCGGCATCCTTGATCGGCTCAGCGGGCGTCGCGGCCTTGCGCAGCTCGCTCGAGGACACCCATCCGCTGCTCGCGATGGTCGCGCCGCAGGACCGCTGCATCGCCGGCCAGCGCTGGACCTGGGACGGTGTGCGCTTCGAGGTGCTGCACCCGTCGGCGTCCTTCTACGACGCGCACCTGAAGTCCAATGGCATGTCCTGCGTGCTGCGGGTGAGTGGTGAGTCGGGCAGCGCATTGCTCACGGGCGACGTGGAGCGCGAAGGCGAAGCGTGGCTGCTCGACTCGAACGCGGCCGCACTGGCGAGCGACGTGCTCGTCGTGCCGCACCACGGCAGCAAGACCTCGTCCACGCCCGGCTTCATCGATGCGGTCCATCCGCGCTTCGCGGTCTTCCAGGCCGGCTACCGCAACCATTTCGGCCACCCGGCGCCCATCGTTCTGGCTCGCTATGAAGAGCGCGGCATCGCGCGCATCGACAGCCCCAGCTGCGGCGCATGGACTTGGCGAAGCGAGTCGCCGGGGCAGGGTGTTTGCCAACGTGACGCCGACGCGCGCTACTGGCACCATGGGTCGAACGGGGTCGTGGCGCATGCGATTGTCGAAGGGGGATGCGCCGTTTGGCCTGGATTTTGCTAACCTGCCAGCGGAGGAGATGTTTTGATGAGACCCAGCTTCGACGAGATGCAAGCCAACCAGGACACGGTGCGCGAGCATTACCGCAGCTACCAGCGCTGGCTGTCGCAGCAGCCCCCTGATGTGATGCGATCCCGGCGCGAAGAGGCCGAGATGATCTTCCGCCGCGTGGGCATCACCTTCGCGGTGTACGGCGCGAAGGATGAAGACGGCTCGGGCACCGAGCGCCTCATTCCCTTCGACCTGATTCCCCGCGTGATTCCCGCGCACGAATGGCAGGAGATGGAGCGCGGCCTGCGCCAGCGCGTCACCGCGCTCAACCGCTTCATCCACGACGTCTACCACGACCAGGAGATCATCAAGGCCGGCATCGTCCCGGCCGACCAGATCTTCAAGAACGCCCAGTTCCGTCCGGAGATGATGGGCGTGGACGTGCCGGCCGGCGTCTATTCGCACATCGCGGGCATCGACATCGTGCGCGCCGCCAACCCCGACGGCAGCGGCACTTACTACGTGCTCGAAGACAACCTGCGCGTGCCCAGCGGCGTGAGCTACATGCTCGAGAACCGCAAGATGATGATGCGGCTCTTCCCCGACCTCTTCAGCGAGCATCGCGTGGCGCCCGTCGCGCATTACCCCGACTTGCTGCTGGAGACCTTGCGTGCTGTCGCGCCTGCCGCGGTGAACGACCCGACAGTCGTGCTGCTCACGCCGGGCATGTACAACAGCGCCTACTTCGAGCATGCCTTCCTGGCGCAGCAGATGGGCGTCGAACTCGTCGAAGGGCAAGACCTCTTCGTCCGCGACAACTTCGTCTACATGCGCACGACGCAAGGCCCCAAGCGCGTGGACGTGATCTACCGCCGGCTCGACGACGACTTCCTCGACCCGCTGGCCTTCCGCCCCGATTCGACGCTCGGATGCGCGGGCCTCTTGAGCGTGTACCGCGCAGGCAACGTGACGTTGTCGAACGCGATCGGCACGGGCGTGGCGGACGACAAGTCCATCTATCCGTACGTGCCGAAGATGATCGAGTTCTACCTCGGCGAGCGGCCCATCCTCAAGAACGTGCCGACCTACCAGTGCCGCGAAGCCGACGACCTGCACTACGTGCTCGACCACTTGAGCGAGCTGGTGGTGAAGGAGGTGCACGGCGCGGGCGGCTACGGCATGCTCGTGGGGCCGGCGTCCACGAAGGACGAGATCGCCGATTTCCGAAAGGCACTGGAGGCGAACCCGGGCGGCTACATCGCGCAGCCGACGCTCAGCCTGTCGACTTGCCCCACCTTCGTCGAGAGCGGCATCGCGCCGCGCCACATCGACCTGCGGCCCTTCGTGCTGTCGGGCAAGACGGTGCAGATGGTGCCGGGTGGCTTGACGCGGGTTGCATTGAAGGAAGGATCGCTGGTGGTGAATTCATCGCAAGGCGGCGGCACCAAAGACACCTGGGTTCTCGAAGCATAAGAAAACGGAGACGACCTGAATGCTCTCAAGAACCGCCGATCACCTCTTCTGGATGGCCCGCTACATGGAGCGGGCCGAGAACACCGCGCGCATGCTGGACGTCAACTACCAGACGGCGCTGCTCCCGCAATCCGCCGACGCGGCCGAGAAGGGCTGGAAGGGCCTGCTGTCGATCTCCGAGCTGACGGGCGACTTCGCCAAGCGCTACGGCAGCGTCAGCGCGCGCACGGTGATGGACTACATGGTGTCCGACGCGGCCAACCCGTCGAGCATCCGCAGTTGCCTCATGGCTGCGCGCGAGAACGCCCGCGCGGTGCGTGGCACGCTCACGACCGAAGTGTGGGAAACGCAGAACCAGACCTGGCTGGAGTTCCAGCGCATGGTCGCCACCGGCGCCTTCCAGCGTGACCCGGGCGCCGCCTTCGAGTGGGTGAAGTTCCGCTCGCACCTGTCGCGCGGCGTGACGGTGGGCACCATGCTGCAGGACGAGGCCTTCCACTTCCTGCGCATCGGCAGCTTCCTCGAGCGCGCCGACAACACGGCGCGGCTGCTGGACGTGAAGTTCCACGCGGTGGAAAACGAGTATTTCGGCGCCGTGCAAGCCCAATCGCAAGGCAACGCCAAGGACGTGGAGTACGACTTCTATCACTGGTCGGCCATCTTGCGGTCGGTGTCGGGCTTCGAGGTGTACCGCAAGGCCTACCGCAACGTGATCCGGCCGGAGAAGGTGGCGGAGCTGCTCATCCTTCGGCCCGACATGCCGAGGTCGCTCGCGGCCTGCATGAACGAGGTGGTGGCCAATCTGCGCATGGTGGCGAACGAGCAGTCGAGCGAGACGCTGCGGCGGGCCGGGCGGCTGCGCGCCGACCTGCAGTACGGTCGCATCGACGAGATCCTTGCGACGGGGTTGCATGCGTACCTCACGCAATTCCTGGAGCGCGTGGGCACGCTGGGCCTGGGCATCAGCCGCGACTTCCTTGTGCCGGTCGAGGCTTGACCCACCCCCGCCCGCATGAAACTGCGCATCGAGCACGAGACCCACTACGAGTACAGCGCGCCGCTGCACTACTCGTTGCAGTCGATCCGGCTCACGCCGCAGGCCAGCGCCCACCAGACCGTCGTGCACTGGGCGGTGCAGGCGCCCGGCAAGCTCTTCGGCCAGCGCGACGGCTACGGCAACGACGCGCACACCTGGTCGCTTGCCCGGCGGCTGTGGCGCGGGGTCATCAAGGCCGCGGGCCTGGTCGTCACGCACGCGTCACCGTGGCTGGACGATGATGCGGCGTGCCCGTCGCCCCTTGTCTACCTGCGCTCCACCACGCTCACCGCCGAAGATTCGTCGCTGAAGGAACTCGCCCGCGGCTTGTTCGACGACGGCGTGTCGGAAGATGCCGTGCTCGAGCTGGCACGCCGCGTGGCGCGACGGGTCGCGTACCGCGGCGGCGAAACCACGGTGGACACCTGCGCCGCCGACGCGCTGAAGCTGGGCGCCGGTGTTTGCCAGGACCAGGCGCATGTCTTCATTGCCGCCTGCCGCGCCAACGGCATTCCGGCGCGCTACGTGAGCGGCTATTTCTATGCGCCAGAATCGCCGGCGCTGGCAAGCCACGCCTGGGCCGATGTCTGCACCGACGTGGCCGCGCGACGCTGGCTGAGCGTGGACATCACCCATGGCTGCCTGATGGGCGAACGCCACGTGCGGCTCGCCGTCGGGCCAGACTACGCGGCCTGCCTGCCCATCCGCGGCGTGCGCCACGGCGGCGGCAAGGAAGCGATGCGGGTGAATGTGGCCATCCGTGCCGGCGACGCTTGAACCGCCGGCTCGAGCCTCGGCCTGCGTAAGGTTCACCACAGAGAACACAGAGGACACAGAGAAGACAAGGCAGGGGCAAGGCAGACCGAATTCCTCCGTGGTCTCTGTGTCCTCTGTGGTGAACAAGCAGCGCTTTCCCGCCAACCCCATCCACATCGAACAACAGGGACTCCCATGTCGATCCACGTCGCGCTGAACCACGTGACCCACTACACCTACGACCGGCCGATCAACCTCGGCCCGCAGGTGGTGCGGCTGCGGCCGGCGCCGCATTCGCGCACGCGCATCCTCAGCTACTCGATGCGCGTGGAGCCGCAAGAGCATTTCATCAACTGGCAGCAGGACCCGCAGTCCAACTACCTTGCGCGGCTGGTCTTCCCCGAGAAGACGACGCACTTTCGCATCGAGGTCGATCTCGTCGCCGAGATGTCGGTGCTCAACCCCTTCGACTTCTTCCTGGAGCCGTCGGCCGAGAACTTCCCGTTCGAATACGACCCGTCGCTGGCGCACGAGCTCGCGCCCTACCGCGTCAAGTCGGAGCTCACGCCCGCCTTCGAGAAGTACCTCGCCAGCATCCCGCGCGAGAAGAAGCAGACCACCGACTTCCTCGTCGCGCTGAACCAGCGGCTGCAGGGCGACATCGCCTACCTCATCCGCATGGAGCCGGGCGTGCAGACGCCGGAGGAAACGCTCGTGAACGCGAGCGGGTCGTGCCGCGATTCGGGCTGGCTGCTGGTGCAGTTGCTGCGCCACCTCGGGCTCGCGGCACGCTTCGTGTCGGGCTACCTCATCCAGCTCAAGAGCGACGTGAAGGCGCTCGACGGCCCGAGCGGCACGGAAGTGGATTTCACCGACCTGCACGCGTGGTGCGAGGTCTTCCTGCCCGGCGCCGGCTGGATCGGGCTGGACCCGACATCGGGCCTGCTCGCGGGCGAAGGGCACATCCCGCTCGCCTGTTCGCCCGACCCCTCGTCGGCCGCGCCCGTGACCGGCGCCCTGGACGAATGCGAGACCACCTTTGAGCACCACATGAAGGTCTCGCGCGTGTGGGAGGCGCCGCGCGTGACGCTGCCCTACACCGACGAGCAGTGGCTGGACATCCAGGACTTGGGCACCCGCGTGGATGCCGACCTGCGCCGCCACGACGTGCGGCTCACGCAAGGCGGCGAGCCGACCTTCGTCTCGGTGGACGACCGCGACGGCGCCGAGTGGAACACCGACGCGCTCGGCCCCACCAAGCGCGCTTTGAGCGCCGAGCTGATGGACAAGCTGCGCGCCAAGTACGGCGAGGGCGGCCTGCTGCACTACGGCCAGGGCAAGTGGTACCCCGGCGAGCAACTGCCGCGCTGGTCGCTCAACCTCTTCTGGCGCAAGGACCGCGAGCCGCTGTGGACGCACCCCGAGCTGTTCGGCAACGAGCGCCTGGACTACAAGGTCACCGACGTGCAGGCCAAGGCCTTCCTCGACGGCGTGGCCGCGCGGCTGGAGCTCGATGCGAAGCACATCTTCCCCGCCCACGAAGACACCTGGTACTACCTGTGGCGCGAGCGCAAGCTGCCCACGAACGTGGACCCCTTCGATGCGCGCTTGTCCGACCCGCTGGAGCGCGACCGCATCCGCAAGGTCTTCACGCAGGGCCTGGACAAGGTGGTGGGCCACGTGCTGCCCATCCAGCGCAACCCGCGCGCCGACAAGCTGCCGCGCTGGCAGACGGGGCCGTGGTTCCTGCGGGACGAGCGCTGCTACCTGATCCCCGGCGATTCGGCCATGGGCTTCCGGCTGCCGCTGGATTCGCAGCCCTGGGTCGCGCCGGTCGACTATCCGTGGGTCCACCAGCCCGACCAGACACAGCCCTTCGCGCCGCTGCCGCCGTATCGGCGCCTGAGATACACCGACCCTCTTGCACCGCAGGACTCCCTCTCCCCCTGGGAGAGGGCTGGGGTGAGGGCGACGGCCGACGGGGCGCAAGGCCTTGATGCACAGCGGCCCCCGTCCTCAACCCACCCACTCCCAGGGGGAGAGGGGAAAGACGAACGGCCCGGCAAGTTCGAATCCGCCGCATCCATCACCCGCACCGCGCTCTGCGCCGAACCCCGCGACGGCCGCCTGTACCTCTTCATGCCGCCCATGGCCGCGCTGGAGGACTACCTCGAGATCGTCTCTGCCATCGAAGACACCGCGCAGGCGATGAACCTGCCGGTCATCCTCGAAGGCTACGAGCCGCCCAAGGACCCGCGGCTGGCCACGCTGCGCGTGACGCCCGACCCCGGCGTGATCGAGGTGAACATCCACCCGGCGCACAGTTGGGCCGAGCTCGTCGACCAGACCACGCACCTCTACGACGCCGCGCACGAGACGCGCCTGTCCACCGAAAAGTTCATGCTCGATGGTCGCCACACCGGCACCGGCGGCGGCAACCACTTCGTGCTGGGCGGCGCGACCGTGGCCGATTCGCCCTTCCTGCGGCGGCCCGAGCTGTTGACCAGCATGGTGGCCTACTGGCACAACCATCCGTCGCTGAGCTACCTGTTCAGCGGCCTCTTCATCGGGCCGACCAGCCAGGCGCCGCGCGTGGACGAGGCGCGCAACGACTCGGTCTACGAGATCGAGATCGCCTTTGCCGAGCTCAAGCGCCAGACCGAGCAGAACCCGACCTGCCCGCCGTGGCTCATCGACCGGCTGCTGCGCAACCTGCTGATCGACGTGTCGGGCAACACCCACCGCGCCGAGTTCTGCATCGACAAGCTCTACTCGCCCGACGGCCCCACCGGCCGCCTCGGCCTCTTGGAGATGCGTGCCTTTGAGATGCCGCCGCATGCGCGCATGAGCCTCACGCAGCAGCTGCTGATGCGTGCGCTGGTGTCGCGCTTCTGGCAGCAGCCCTACCGGCCCGAGAAGCTCAAGCGCTGGGGCACCGAACTGCATGACCGCTTCATGCTTCCGCACTTCGTGTGGGACGACCTGCAGGACGTGCTGAGCGAGTTGAACGACTTCGGTTATGCCGTGCGGCCCGAGTGGTTCGCGCCGCACCTGAACTTCCGCTTTCCCCGGCTGGGCGACTTCAACGCGCGCGGCGTGGACGTCGAGATCCGCCTTGCACTGGAACCTTGGCATGTGATGGGCGAGGAGGGCGCGCCCGGCGGCACGGTGCGCTTCGTGGATTCGTCGGTGGAGCGGCTGCAGCTGAAGGCCACCGGCCTCGTCGGCGACCGGCATGTGCTCACCTGCAACGGCCGCGTGGTGCCGATGCAGCCCACGGGCCGCGTCGGCGAGTTCGTCGGCGCCGTGCGCTACCGCGCCTGGAACCCGCCGTCGGCCCTGCACCCGACCATCGCGCCGCACGCGCCCTTGACCATCGACCTGGTGGACACGTGGATGAGCCGATCGATGGGCGGCTGCCAGTACCACGTGGCGCATCCGGGCGGGCGCAACTACAGCACCTTCCCGGTCAATGCGTACGAGGCGGAGGCGAGGCGGCTGGCGAGGTTCTTCCGCGTCGGGCATACGCCGGGGGCGATGGTGGTGCCGAAGGAGGAGAGGAACCCGGACTTTCCGTTCACGCTCGACTTGCGCAAGTGATGGCTTTGCTCCTTCCCCCGCTGGGGGAGGGAGCCAATCCAGCCTCGCGCTCGGGCCTCCATCGCCTGCGCTCGTGCTTCCATCACTTCGCGTCGTTCCCGACTCCCGCGACAATCCCCTGGTGACATCCCCGACATGCCGCCCATGCTGAGACAGCTTCTCTCCGGCTATTCCGCCCTGGAAGGCCGCTACGACGAGCTGCTGTCCGGCCCTGCCACGCCGCGCCCGCACTGGGACGCCTTCTTGCGCTCGCTCGCCGCGCGCGAGGGCGCCGAGGTGTCGGACACGCTCGCCCTGACCGAGCGCGAGATCCGCGAGAACGGCATCACCTACAACGTCTATGCCGACCCGAAAGGCGCCGACCGCCTGTGGGAGGTGGACCCGCTGCCGCTGCTCATTTCCGCAGGGGAATGGGAGGCCATCGAGCAGGGCATCGCCCAGCGCGCCGAACTCCTGAACAAGGTGCTGGCCGACATCTACGGACCGCAAACGCTGCTGCGCAACGGCAGCATCCCGCCCTCGGTCATCTTCGGCCACAGCGGCTTCCTGCACCAGGCGCAAGGCATCCGGCCGCCGGGTGGCGTGCACCTGTTCCAGTACGCGGCCGACCTGGCGCGCTCGCCCGACGGCCATTGGTGGGTGGTAGGCGACCGCACCCAGGCGCCCTCCGGCGCGGGTTATGCGCTGGAGAACCGCCTCGTCATCTCGCGGGTGTTCCCGCAGATGTTCCGGGACCTGCACGTGGAACGGCTGGCGGCCTTCTTCGCGGCGCTGCGTGAATCGCTGCTGCGCTGGGCGCCGCGCGGCGACGGCGCGCCCCTGGCCGTGCTGCTCACGCCCGGCCCCTACAACGAGACCTACTTCGAGCATGCGCTGCTCGCCCGCTACCTCGGCTTCGCGCTGGTGGAAGGCAACGACCTCACCGTGCGCGACGGCCGGGTGTGGATGAAGACCGTCGAAGGCCTCAAGCGCGTGCACGCCATCCTGCGCCGCCAGGACGACGACTATTGCGATCCGCTGGAGCTGCGCACCGATTCGGCCCTGGGCGTGCCCGGCCTCACCGACTGCGCCCGGCGCGGCACGGTGATGCTGGCCAACGCGCTCGGCTCCGGCGTGCTCGAATCCGGCGCCTTGCTCGGCTACCTGCCGGCACTCAGCGAGAAGCTGCTGGGCGAGCCCTTGAAGCTGCCGTCCATCGCCACCTGGTGGCTGGGCGAGCCGGCCGCGTTCGACGATGCCTGGCAAAGCCTCGACCAGGTGCTCATCAAGCCGCTCGACCGCTCGCGCGGCGAGCGGGCCGTGTTCGGTGCGGACTTCCACGGCGCGGAGCGCGACGCGCTGCGCGAGCGCCTCGATGCCCGTGCGCACCGCTACGTCGCCCAGGAGTGGGTGCACGGCTCGCAGGCGCCGGTGCTGGAGCATGGCGAAGGCGCGCTCGCCGAGCAGCTTCGCGCCCGCAACGTGGGGCTGCGGGTGTTTGCCGTGGCCACGCCCGATGGGTACCGCGTCATGCCCGGCGGGCTCACGCGGGTGGCGGCCGAAGGCGACACGCGCGGCATCGCCATGCAACGCGGCGGGCGCTCGAAGGACACCTGGGTGCTGTCCGATGCGCCGGTCAACGTCGCCTTCTCGCTGATGTCGCGCACGGTGCAGCCCGGCGACCTCGTCTCGGCGCGCGCCAACCTGCCGTCGCGCTCGGCGGAGAACCTCTTCTGGTATGGCCGCTATGGCGAGCGCTGCGAGATGGCGGCCAGGCTCTTGCGCACCGCCATCGGCGGCGTGCTCGACGACAACGCGGAAGAAGCCGAAGGCGTGGCGCCCGCGCTCGTGCTGGCGCAGAAGCTGGGCCTCATCGAGTCCACCGACAACCCCGGCCCTGACTTGCTGCGCGCCGCGACCCACCCCGACGAGGCCTTGAGCGAGCGCTTCAAGCAGCTCTCGCGCGTGGCCTTCAGCCTGCGCGACCGCATGTCGGCCGACAACTGGCGCGCGCTCAACCAGCTCACCGCCGACCCGGTGTTCCAGCGCGGGGCGTCGCTGCCGCTGGCGCTGGTGTGGCTGGACCGCGCGGTGACGTCGATGATGACGCTGTCGGGCTTCGTGCTCGACGGCATGACGCGCAGCATCGGCTGGCGTTTCCTGTCGCTCGGGCGGCGCATCGAGCGGTTGGCCGGCCTGTGCAGCACGCTCGAAGTCGCGATCCGCGAGGGCCGCACGCACGGGCTCGACTGGCTGCTGGAACTGGCGGATTCCACCGTGACCTACCGCTCGCGATACCTCGTCGCGCCCGAGTGGATGCCGGTGCTGGACCTCATCTTGCGCGACGAGGTGAACCCGCGCTCGGTGGCTTTCCAGGTCAAGGGCCTGAGCGAATACATCGCCAAGCTCGAGATGACCCACGGACGCTTTGCGAGCGACGTGCTCGCGCCGGCGCAGGCGGCCTTGCGCAACCTCGAACCGGAAGACCTGCATCCCGAGAGCGAAGCCGTGGCCCGCGTGCTCGACATGCTGCATCGCGCGGCGCTCTCGGTGTCTGACGAACTGAGCCTGAAGTTCTTTTCGCATGCGGCCTCGCGCAGCGTGCTGTCGCTGGTGGCATGAGATGGCGGGAGAGACCGAGGCTTTCGTCCGCTATACCGTCGAGCACGAGACGCACTACGCCTACACCGCGCCGGTGTCGCAGAGCTGGCAGCTGGCGCGGCTGACGCCAAGAAGCCTGCCGTGGCAGCGGGTGTTGACGCATTCGCTGCAGATCGACCCGCCGCCCGACGAGCGACATGACGAGACGGACAGCTTCGGCAACAGCATCACGCATTTCGGGTTGCATGGCGCGCATCGCGTGCTGCGGGTGGTGATGCAGTGCCTGGTGGAAGTGAGCGCACGGCCGGCGTCCGCGAAGGCCGAGGCGCCGCTGGCCTGGGAATCGGTGCGCGACGCCGTCCGCGCCCAGCCGCAGCTCGACGACCTGCGCGCCGCGCGCATGAGCGAGCCGACGCAGCTCGTGCCCTTGTCTGACGCGGCGCGCGACTATGCGGCCCCGTCCTTCACGCCGGGCCGTGACTGGTTCGAGGCGGTGGAGGACCTCATGCACCGCATCCACCACGACTTCGAATTCGAGCCGGGCGCGACCACCGTCAGCACCTCGGTGGACGAGGTCATCGCCAAGCGCCACGGCGTGTGCCAGGACTTCGCCCACCTGCTGCTCGCATGCCTGCGCGGGCACGGGCTGCCGGCGCGCTACGTGTCGGGCTACCTGCTTACCGAGCCGCCGCCCGGCATGCCGCGGCTCATGGGCGTGGACGCGTCGCATGCCTGGGTGGCCGCGTATTCGCCGCACCATGGCTGGGTGGAGTTCGACCCCACCAACGACCAGCTCGCCGACGAGCGCTACATCACGCTCGCCTGGGGCGCCGACTTCGCCGACGTGGTGCCGCTGCGCGGCGTGATCCTCGGCGGCGGCACGCAGGAGATGAAGGTCAGCGTCAGCGTCGTGCCGGACTGATCAACTCCGGTCGCACCCCCGAACGAACGAGCGTTCCTGCGAGGGGGCGCAATGCCGACCTTCGAGCGATGGTCAGCCGAGGGCCCAGCCAACACACTCCGCTCCCACAACAAACTGTGGAGGACGAAGCGTGATGTGCGATGGCGATTGCGAGGAGTTGATCGGCCCGGGCTGGTTCGATTCGAGCCGCGAGCTGCAGCGGGGACTGCTCGTGATGGAAGGCCTGCCGGAGGATGCGGAGCTGGAGGAGTGGTTGCAGTACATCCTCAGCGGCGCACCGGCACGGCCCGTGGCGATGCAGGCGGCTTGACGGGCTCGGCGTGTCAGGGGATCTGCCCGGTGCCGCCGAGCGCCACGTAGAGCCAGGCCCGGGCCTTGTCCCAGCGCCGACGGATGGTGCGTTCGGTGACCCCTTGGAAGTCGGCGATCTCCTGCTCGCTGTAGCCGCCGAAGTAGCGCATCTCGACCACCTGCACCAGCTCCGGGTCCAGGGTTTCGAGCTCCAGCAAGGCGTCGTTCACACGGATGAGTTCTTCGCTCGCGCGGGTGTCGGGCACCTGCAGGGCGTCGTCGCCGGCCAGCGTGACGTGGGCTGCACCGCCGCCGCGCCGCTCGGCCTGGTATTCGCGCGCCGAGTCGATGATGACGTGGCGCATGGTCTTGGCGGCGTAGGCGAAGAAGTGGTGCCGGTCTTCCAGCCGAAGGCCGCTGGCATTCACCAGCCGCACGAAGCTCTCATGCACCAGCATGGTGGTGTTCATCGAATCGGCCCGGCCCTGGCTGTGCAGGCGGGCGCGCGCCACGCGGCGCAGCTCTGGGTACAGCGAAGAGAAGACCTCGTCCAGCGCCGCGCGATCGCCTTCGGTGGCGCGGCGCAGCAGCATGGTGATGGGCGGCAGGTCGGGGGCGGTGTCCAGGGGCATGGGGCGATTGTCTTCTTTCGGCGGCGGGCGGCATGGCGGATTGGTGACAGCCAGTCAACAGCGCATCCACAGCTTGATGGAGGCCCGACGCCTATCAGTTCAATCTCGGGATTCCATCTTGGGCGACCCATGCCTAAGATGCGCCCGCGATGAACCACACCCCCGAACAGCAGTGGTCTGCCTTGTCGGCCCTTTACGAGGAAGCCGATGGCCTGCCCGTGCACGAACTGGCGGGGTGGCTGGCCGGTCTCGAGCGCGAGGGCCACCCGCTGCTGCCCCAGCTCAAGCGCATGCTGGAGGCGCGCGAGCACCTGGACACCGACGGCTTCCTCGGCACGCTGCCCAAGCTGTCAGAGGACGCCGCCGGCGCCAGCGACTGGAAGGAGGGTCACCGCGTCGGCCCCTATCGGCTGGTGAAGCCGCTGGGCGAGGGCGGCATGGCCGAGGTGTGGCTGGCCGAGCGCGACGACGGCGCCTTCAAGCGCCAGGTGGCCATCAAGCTGCCGTACCCACGGCCTGGCCGCGAGACCTTTGCGGTGCGCTTCGACCGCGAGCGCGACATCCTCGCGACGCTGAGGCATCCGCACATCGCGGGCCTGTACGACGCCGGCGTCACCAAGGACGGCCAGGCGTGGCTCGCGCTGGAATACGTGGAAGGCCAGCCCATCTCGCACTTCTGCGACGAGCGCAAGCTGAGCGTGCGCGAGCGGGTGATGCTGTTCAGGCAGGTGCTGCTGGCGGTCCAGCATGCGCATGCGAACCTGGTCATTCACCGGGACTTGAAGCCCGCGAACATCCTGGTCACGTCGCAAGGGGAGGTGAGGCTGCTGGACTTCGGCATCGCCAAGCTGCTGGAAGCGCAGGGTGATGCGATCGAAGAGACGGAGCTGACGCGCCAGGCTGGGCGGTCGATGACGCCGAGGTACGCGAGCCCCGAGCAGCTGACGGGTTTGCCGTTGACGACGGCCTGCGATGTGTATTCGCTGGGCGTGGTGGTCTATGAGCTCGTGAGCGGTGAGCGGCCGTATGAGCTGAAGGTGGAGTCGCCCGCGCAGCTGGAACATGCGATTCTCGACACGGAGCCCAGGGCGCCGAGCCGGCGAGCGTTGTCGGATGCGCAAGCGCAGGTGCGCGGGACGACGGTGAAGGGCTTGCGGAAGGTGCTGGCGCCGGAGCTGGATGCGATCGCGTTGCGTTGCTTGGAGAAGAAGCCGTCGGCGAGGTACTTGTCCGTTGATGCGGTGTTGGCGGATGTGGATCGGTGGTTGGGTGGGGAGGCGGTGCTGGCGACGGCACCGGGGGCTTGGTATCGATTTTTGAAGTTTGCGAATCGGCACCGGATGGGTGTGGGGCTCAGTGTTGGAGCTGTTTTGGCATTGGCAGCCATTGCCGCAGTTGCGATCGTCATGGGATTGCAGGCCCGCGAAGAATCGGCACGGGCGGGTGCTGCGCGGGATTTCATGTTGAGCCTGTTCAAGCGGGCCGATCAAGAAAAGGCGCGTGGCGCAGATATCACGGCCAGAGAATTGCTTGAATCTGCACGCAAGGACCTTCTGACTCGCCTGGCGACCCAACCCAGGCTTCAGGCCGAACTGCTAGATGGAATTGCGACGATCCAAAAGGACATGGGCGAATACGTGGGCGCCGATAGCACCTACGCGGATGCTGCTCGCATATATGAGCAGATGGGCATGCAACGCGAAGCTATCCTTACTCGAACGGCAGAAGCCAACGTTGCCGTTCGAACAGGGAATATGAAACTGGCACAAAGTGTTCTTCAACAGGCGCGAGCAGCCTCCGCGCGATTCCAGGATGACCCTGAGCTCAACGCACGCATGAGTGAAGTTGAGGGTTGGATCGCGTACTCCTTGGGAGAAACGAGGAAGGCACAAAGCTTGTTTGCTGTGAGTCATGGCCAAGCTCTCGAAGCATTTGGGCCGTATCACGCGAAGACGATGGACGCTTTGCGGGGGCAAATCTATGCGGAACGGCGTCTTCGAAATTTTGGCGAAGCATTGCGGTTGCTTGATGAACTCGAGTCCGCGGCTGCGAAGACGGCTGGAGTTAATGCTGCCGATCTGGCCGCCCTTGCAAGAGATCGATCCGATGTTTTGCTGGCTTCCGGGCACATGCGGGCGGCGTTAGATCAGACGCTCGTGGCACTCTCGAAGTGCATTTCCGATTTGGGGCCGAATCGCTCGGAATGTCGAGAACTGACTTATTTCAAGGTGAATGTGATGCTGCGGCTCGGAATGGGGCAGCAGGCCGCCGCGGAAATCCCGATCCTGGAAACAATTGCTGCGGACGCTAAAGCCCCGGGACTTGCCGCAGACACCTTGCTTCTCATTCTAAAAGTCGCGTCTCTTACTGAGCCGCGCACCAAGAAGAACAATAGCGTGGAACGAGTTGTACGGCTCATGGATTCAGATGCGGGTGTGGCGCTGGGGCCGAACTTCAAGACAAAGGCCCTTCTTGCTTTGGCTGAGGCTAGCCTCCGCATGGGTGCTGCAGTTGAAGGCGAGAACTGGGCAAAGGCAGCATTTGAACTGCAGAAGTTGTCTAACGCTTCGGTGCCTGCGACAAGGTTCGGAGCGCTCACCTATTTGTTACTAGGTACGTCGCAGTTTTATCTGGGTCGGATGAACGAATCGCTGACAACCCTCATCTCGGCCCACGCCGACTTTGAACGGCTGTACGGACCAGATGATCCGCTCACTTTGCTCTGTTCTCTAAATGCCGCGCTCGCGTTTGAGGCGGTCGGGAAAGTCGAGGAAGCTCGTTCTCGAGTAGAGCGGGCCGTGCCACTATTAGGCAAGGCCATGGGGGTCGACTCTCCAACGTATTTGCAAGCAGTCCAACTCTTGGATCGACTACGGAGTCCTGGAGAGAACTTGCCTGCCCACTCACCAATTCGTCGCAACCGTGCCAGTGTTCGTGATCGATCTTCGATGGCCTTTTTTAGCTGAGAACGAGAGGACAATCCAATGAAACCCTCACCGAAGTTATCTGTCGGTCTTTTGCTAGCCTCACCAGTCGCTGCGTATGCAGACGGTGCACCTCACGTAATTGAAGCGATGTACGCCTTCGGCGGGGCCTTTGTTGGCGGGCTAGTCGGTGCATTGGTTGCTTGCTGGCTCTGCAAACGCCAACGCGGCAGCGGCGAAAGCTCAGACACCCGCAAGTGAGAGAGCTGCATCAACGACCGCCAGAGCCGGTCGTTGATGGTAAGAGAGCGCAGAACTTCGTCGAGGCCGTACTTTTCTTCCTCTGCGTGTCCTCTTGTCGCGCGCGGCTTCGTATTCCCCTATGACACAGCCCATCTCAACACCGGGCCTCACAGGGGGATACGTCCATGAGCTCTCAAGAAACCGTCTTCGACAACGACACCATCGGCAATCCGTGGCCGGCGCTGGGTTGGATCGTGCTCGCCGCCATGGCGTCGATCACTGCCTTCCTGCTCGCGCCGCTGCCTTGAGCCGACAACCGGGCGAGCGTCACTTCCCGAAGGTTGCCTTCGCCCGATTGACGCAGGCGGCCTTCGCGTCGCCGGCGAACTGGTCGCACTTTTCGAGTTCGACCTTGTAGTCCGCGTCGCGCTTGACCTTGTCGGGGTCGGCATTTGCCTCGGCCGAGCGTTCGTAAGCCTTGCCGTCGGCCTGCGCCTTGGCGAGCGCCGCCTTTGGCCTGATCGAGCACACACATCCTTCAGGTTGCTGCCCTTGTCGTCGCAGCGCTCGCGGGCGAGCTCGTATTGCGCCTTGGCGACGGCGTCCGACGCGGACTGGCGACGTCTACAGAGTCCGGCCTGCAAAACCTCGGCGAGCCGCATGAACGTTGGGTTTTGCGGGCGATTGCCAATGGCGTGAACTCCCGGAATCGAATTCAATGGATATTGATTCCTGGGAGTTTGGAGCGCTCT
>Ga0157377_10000093_pt1 | contig 64690 bp, 41 predicted proteins | sample M55metaG_FD_121116 | JGI IMG/M metagenome (GOLD analysis project Ga0157377, IMG submission 121116) | Miscanthus rhizosphere microbial communities from Kellogg Biological Station, Michigan, USA - M5-5 metaG | ecosystem: Host-associated > Plants > Roots > Rhizosphere > Soil | place: USA: Michigan... | reverse complement strand
TTCTCTTGGCCCTTCGACAACTCGGCGTGCCGCCATCCTTGCTTCAGCGTGTCACCAGGCTCTTCTTGGACCTCGTCGTCACCCCAACCTGCTCACTCCGCGCTCATCGCCTCGCGTCAACGTCAACGTGAACGGAGCTCAAACTGAAAATTGCAGGCCCGACTACAGATGCGGAGTTGGATGACTTGCGGCGGATGAGCGTGCTTCTGCGGCTTCCAGTCGCCGCTCCAGTACCTCAATCTTTGCTTGAAGTTGGCGAATGGCTCCGAATGCAACGCCGGCAGTCATGCACAGACAGACTGGAACGATGTAAAACAAATGTTCGACCAACTTTGCAACATCAGAACTGCGGGACTCTTCCCAGGCAAAAAGTGCCACGACGCAGACTATGTAGACCATCAAGACGCTTGATTTCACGCTCATTCCTATTGACAAGGTTGGCATCGGGCGACGCACTTCTTGTACCCCGCTTGACAGCCGGCAAGAATTCCGGTTTTGTTCATGCCAGTCACACTTTCTAAAACGTCACCTGCAATGCCAGCAGATGCGCCTCCAACAATTCCCACTGAAGTTCCGGAAAGACCAGCTAGCTTTCCGGCGCCACCGCTAACTAGACCGCCTGCGAGTTTGATTGCCGGGTTGTAGAGATCCGCCAATCGATTGCACGCTTGAAGTGCCTGATCGCAGCTACAACTGGTCGCCTCGACAATAGTCCCGCGATGAGCAGCAGAGTACCCGCCGCCGCCCATCAATCCGAGCAAGTCTGAGTCGTTGACCGGGTCATCAAACACATATGAGTAAGTATTCAACCCACCTTCGAGGCCGATGGGATCGCTTTGGACGTATCTACCATTTGAGGCATCGTAGTCGCGAAACCCGTTGTAGTGAAGGCCGCTCTCTTGGTCGAAGTATTGACCTGGAAGGCGTAAGTTAAATGCAAACGCCCCGAGTCCGGCAGGATTGGACTCCGCCGCGGCGACACCGAATGGCTCAGCAAGCCACCGCCAGCGGATGCCATTGCTCTTGTCCACGACGATGCGCGGCGCCTCTAGGTGGTCTGCATAGATGTAATAGACGAGCGGTGGATTCGTGGCGACGACGTCGGGTATGAATACCGCGATAGGAGTGTCGCCAAGCCAGACGTACTCCCGGATTGCCGCACCGGTGTTGCTGTATTCCCCGAGCAGGTGTCCAGCTGGGTCATACACAAAGATCACCGTGGTTGATGTACCGGCGCTGGTGAACTTTCGAACGCGTCTTCCGAAGGCATCCACACTGTACGACGCCGTGACGCCGGCCTTGGTCAGTGCATTCATTCGCCCCGCAAGATCGTAGGTCGCGGTGAAGAATCCATCGGTGGTAGTGTTGCCCGCAGAGTCGTAGGAAAAACTCCTCGTGGGGCTGGAGATGCTGGCGATCCGGTTGCTGGTGCTTGAAATTCCGAGCGTGGAGGTCACGCCATTGATCGTCGTGCTGGTTCGGTTGCCGTTGGCGTCGTAGCTGAAGCTCCAGGAGCCGGCATAGAGCGTGACCTGCAAGAGCCGGCCAAGCTCGTCGTAGTGGAAGCTCTGGTTGAACTTGGGCAGCGCCGCGGCGGTCGTTGAGTCGTAGTGCGTGTACGAGGTGATGCGGTCTGCGGCGTCATAGGTGATGTCGCGCACGACGGAGCTGGTCAGCCGGTAGCGAACGAGCCGCCCGTACGTGTCGTAGACGCGGGCGTACGGGAGCGTCCCAGTCGCCATCTGGAACTGCCAGCTGCTGACGCCGCCGAACGGCTCCCACTGAATGCTTGTGATAAGTGGCACGGCCGTGCTGCCGGCATCCTTTGCCAGGGCCAATGCGCTTGGCTTTCCACCGCTGTACGTCACCGTCAACTTCCGGCCGGACGGATAGGTCATGCTTGTGACATGGCCTGCTGTGTCATACCCGTACGCAACCTTCGTCGTGATGTCGGCCGCGTTCGCGCCGGCTGTGGCAAGCACCTTCTGCGTTTCGCTCAACAGCCTTCCCTGGGGGTCGTAGGTGTATTGCGATGAACCTCCAGGGTGGGTCGATGTGGTCAACCGCCCCACGCCATTCGAAAAACCGGTCCCTGTCTGATCGAAGACCCACCCCTGCGTCAAGCTCGCAAAGCCAGTCTTGCTGTAGACGATGGAAGTCAAGCGGTTGAGGGCATCGTAGGAATATGTCGCGACAACCCCGCGGCTGTCGGTGCGGGTTTTGAGATTGCCTGCAGCGTCAAAGGTCTGGGTTGCAGTTCCCGTGTCCGGGCTCACGAGGGACGTTGCATCGCCCAAGCCGTTGCGTGGGTACTGGGTGACGAGCTTGCGAGGGTCGGTGACTTGAACCACGTCTTCTCGGCCGTCATAGCCCCACGCCGTTACGCCGGACTTGGCATCGGTGCTGTCCTTGAGGCGCCCCAACCGGTCATAGCTTGCTTGTGTCGGAAAGTTGAAACCGGTGATGCCAGGGGCTTGAACTGTCTTGGTGGGATGGCCTTGCGCGTCATATTCGTATTGGTTGGTTGGCGCCGGTGACGTGGGTGGTGGCGGAAGCGTCTGGGCTTTCGTGGCCATGCTTAGCATGGCAAGGATTGCGGTGGCGATAGTTTTGGCGTGCACAGACAAATCGTGTTCACTTCTTGAGTTCATCAGTCCCTCCCCGTCTTGTTCTGTACCCGACCCAACGCATCGATGCTACGAGTCAATTGCCGTCTTGATCTCCCCGTGGCGTCTCGGACGTTCTCGGCTGTACGTTTGCCATCGCTGTCCAACGTGTAGTCGATTCGGTTGCCGAGGTTGTCCAGCAAAGCCTTCTGCCGGTGGCTGTCGTCGTACTCGTAGCCGATCCAGCTGGCATCTGGTTGTGTCACCCTTGTCAGTTGGCCGATGTTGTCGTATGTGTTGACGACGGTCTGGCCGCCGATGCTCTTGCTGAGAAGCCGGCCCCTGGCGTCATACGCATAAGCTGTGACTACATTGTTGGGATCTGTCGACTGGATCAAGTGGCCGAGCTTGTCGTACTGGCTGTACGTCGTGACTTGGTTGAGTGCATTGGCCGACGTCTGCAGATCGCCGATCGTGTGGCCGACCATGTGTGGTGATGTACCGGTGAAAGCCGAACCGGCGTAGTAGGTGTTGGTGACAGAGTCCGTCAAGTCTGTTCTCGGTCCATTCTGAACAAGAACTTGGCCGAAGTTGTCGTAGGTCCATGTGCTCACGCGACTGGCAACGCCACTCTGCAAGGCGGCGCTGAAGCCCAGGTGTCCATCTGCATCTGTTGTTGCCTGCTCCACTTGCTTGCAGAGCACAACGATGGGTTTGCCGTCCGGCAGCGACGCCGTCGAAGGTGCGCAAGCGGCTGGAGCTCCTGCCGAGAAAGGGTCCGGCTGCCCGTTGTACACAAACGTGATGAGCTTTCCAGGCATGGCCTTCTTGGTGACAAGGGGCCAATCCGGGTGCCATTGACTGGTGATCTTTCGGCTGCCAGCGGGAAGTGCGGCACCGCTTCCAGTGACCGACGAACAGGTCGCGGTGGTTGTCAATCCTTCGACGCGAGATGTTTCGAGACTGCGAGTGGTGTCGTTCGAGTAGCAAGTCCGATTGGCGGTGAAGTCGTCTGAGCTTGCAAGGTTGCCTGACGCGTCATAAGTTCGCCGGCTGGTGCTGGCGGCGCAGCCGCTTCCTGGAGGCTGATCTTGCGAAGACATGTAGGCTCGGCCATCAATGAGCCCTGCGCTCAACGAAACGGTGGACCCGTTAGGGCGCGTTAGAACGGTACCCGCCGGCGCAGACCAGGCGTGTTCGCGGTATGTTATGCCGGTCCCGGAGTCGCGCGTGTCGTGGACCACGATCTGTGGCGGGGTCGTGTAGGTAGTGCTGAAGGCATTGGCACCGTCGACGTGTTGAGTGGAGATGGCGCGACCCTCAGCATCATAGGAGAAGGTGGCATATCGAACAGCGTTCTCATCGGTTACTCCGGTGAGCGCTTGTGGGTGGGCGGAGTCTTCGTAGTGGAAGGTCCGCACCTTCGTATCTGGCCATGTGATCGTTGTGAGATTTGTTGCGGCATCAAATGCGAGGCTTAGGGTGTTGGCTGCGGAGTCTGTGACCGTCGCGAGCAGGGCTTGCGTCGCAGTTGCTCCGGCTGGGACGCGATACGTGAAGGAAAGCGTGCGTCCACGAGTGTCTTGCGCTTGAATCAAGTAGCCAGGTGCCGGAGCAACAGCTACAGCGGTGCTCGTCGTGCTGTAGCTCAACGTGACGCCGTCGCCCGCTGCATACGCGATCGACAGCAGCTGTCCTGCCGTGTCATAGCTTTCGATGGATTGTTCTGCCGCATCGACGAAGCGATAACCACCTGGGATCGCGACGAGCCGATTTTTGGATCCCGGCGCCGCGGAAAACTTCCCGGTCCCGTCGCCAGAGAACGTCTCGGTGTGTCCATCGGAACGTCCGACGATTGCGCCCAAGCTTCCAGTCTGAATCAACAACTGACGGTGCAGATTGGTGCTCCACATTGCGCCAAGTACACGTGGGCGAGGTCTCGGCGTCCGGATGCCCCCGGCGGAGGGGGATTGCCCAACGCTGTCGAAGACGAATATAAGCGGCGTTTTCGCAAGGCGGAATTGGGTGTCAACGACCTCGCGCTTCGTTCCTCGAAGGGGATAGATTGGGTTGCCATAGCAAACGTCTCCCGCTGGCGGCGGATCGTCCGTCTTGTCTTTGTCTACCGTCTTCGCGAGTTGACAGTGCAGGCTGGTGCCGTAGTAGATGGCTTGATCGTCGCTATACAGGCTGATGTAGTTCTCCATGTCGAGGTAGCCAACCATCTCATAACCTGGGCTGCAGTGCTGACCACGAAAGGGTGAATAGAGAAATGGAAAGCCGGTCATGGCGTCGTTGCACCTGCCCCGCCAGTTCTTGTCAGGGTCGGGAACGAACACAAGCGAATCTGGCCAGCCGACATTGGCGGCTGCTGCGTTGCATGCCTTCTGCCCGGTGTCGAAGGTTCCCCATGAGATTGGATATGTCTCCCAAAGTGGTGGGGTGATGTCGGATGCGGCGGCGAGAGCGACTGCAGGAGCAACTGCAAGGCAGCATGCGAGCGCACAAGCGGGGAACTGGTTCAGCTGGAATCGAACGATTGAATGATTCATGCAATTGACGGGTTGAATGAGCCAACACGTGACATAGACGTGGAGATCCGAGGAGGCGCTTGACGCGGTGACGTCGCCGGCCTGCGTAATGGCAGGAAGGGGCGTCTAGATCGAGTAGTCAGGGCGACCTTGAGGACGCAGCGGTGGGCCGGTAGTGGGCTCAACTTCACCGTAGGCGCGACTGTCTGCGATCAGAGAGTCGCGTGAAGCCGGAAGCTTCGGATGTCGCCACAACATTCTGGCGCGCCGCTGGCGAACTGTCGTCTCCGCCTGCGCTTGGCATTCGTACATGTTTTCCTCCCTCCACATCGTCGATCGTTGCCCGGGTTCAATGTGGTCGGCGAAGTATGCGCACAAGGCCAGCAATGACCATCCCACTTCTTGGGGGGGATGGGATATCCATTGCCCTTCGCTCTATTCAACTTGAAGGAATTCTCTTTGTTACTTCAATGGGCTTGCGTTCGCTCTAGTAGTTGAGCAGGATGGGCGACGCTATTGGAGAACAAAGGCGACCTGCTGTAGGCTCGTCGAGCGATGAATGTTCGAGATGTCTTCGTCTAAGGAGGAATTGCATGAAACCAAGTACGAGAGCTGTGGCTCTTGGTCTCCTCTGTGTGCTATCGAATGGAGCGAGCGCAACGGATGGAGCACCCCATATTGAATTGGATGCGAGTCAGCCATGCGCGCCACCGGATGACTACAACGACTTGTCGTCGTGGTTTTCCTCTGATGAAGATGTGCCTGGAACGAGCGTTGAGCAGCGCTGAGGCATGGGGGGCTGTCGCTGACGTTATTTCAACTTGGACAACGGTATGAAGTCAAAGCAAAGACTAATAGTTCTCGGCCTGCTGCTCGCCTTTTGCACCATCGCGAGGGCAGATGGCGCCCCGAGTACTGGGCACATCCTTTCGTTCATCTCTCAAGGTGACGCAATAAGTTCGAGTTCATATATCGGCCTCGTCTCAGGCGATGATGACCTGCTCTTCGGCGAAGAGTCTGATGGCGGTGCGCCGCACATCGTTGAGTGAAGATATGCGGACCCTGAATGTCCGCTTTGACCTGACTACCCCGTATTCCCCTATGACACAGCCCATTTCACCGGGCCTCACAGGGGGATACGTCCATGAGCTCTCAAGAAACCGTCTTCGACAACGACACCATCGGCAATCCGTGGCCGGCACTGGGTTGGATCGTGCTCGCCGCCATGGCGTCGATCACTGCCTTCCTGCTCGCGCCGCTGCCTTGAGCCGACAACCGGGCGAGCGTCACCTCCCGAAGGTTGCCTTCGCCCGATTGACGCAGGCGGCCTTCGCGTCGCCGGCGAACTGGTCGCACTTTTCGAGTTCCACCTTGTAGTCCGCGTCGCGCTTGACCTTGTCGGCATCGGCATTCGCCTCGGCCGAGCGCTCGTAAGCCTTGCCGTCGGCCTGCGCCTTGGCGAGCGCTGCTTTGGCCTGCTCGACGCACACATCCTTCAAATTGCTGCCCTTGTCGTCGCAGCGCTCGCGAGCGAGCTCGTATTGCGCCTTGGCGACGGCGTCCGACGCGGCGTGGCGGGTCTTCGCGCTGTCCTTGTAGGTGATCTCGGCGTCTGCGTCGGCCTGCACGCGGGCAAGGTTGGCCTCGGCCTTGCACACGTCACGCGCATTGCCGGCGAGGGTGCTGCATTGCTTTTCCGCGGCCTGTTGCTGTGCTTTCGCGGCAGCGTGCGCCTGGTCGTACCCGGGCTTGTCGGCAGCATGCACGGGTGCGACGGCCAACCACGCAGCGGCGAACACCGCTGCAGTCGTCGTCGACATCGCTGAAAGTCTGGAAGAAAGAGTAGGGCGTTGCTTCATGGCGTGCCTTTGCTGGTAACGGGTTGTATTCCAGCTCGGCAATCGGCGTGCCTTGTTGCGGCCCGCGTGCAGGATTCGACATGGCAGCGGCTTCCCCGCGCGATTCTCCGGATCCAGATCAAGGAGCGGCTGCTGCGGGTCTTCCGCGAGTCGGACTACCTCGTGCGCTGCGGCGAAGAGTTCTTGATCGTCGCGCGCGCCACCATCGCCAATGAAGACTTCGTGCTGCCCGATGGCACGCGGCTCGCAATGACCTGCTCCATCGGCTACGCGAGCCACCCGTTCATCGGCAGCGACCCGCTTGCGCTGTCGTGGCAGGAGGTGGTGGAGATGATAGACATGGCCTTGCACGCGGCCAAGCGGGCAGGGCGCGATGCGTGGGTGGGCATCGGCGCGACGGAGCTCACGCGCGCGCCCGAGCTGCGGGCCCACCTGAAGTCATCGCCGTGCGAGGCGGTGCACTCGGGCACCGTGGTGCTGGAGACAAACCTGGACCCGGCGGGCGTCGTGAACGTGTTGTGAGGTGAACGCGGGGCTGCGCGGGAGCGTCGGCCTGCATGGCGGCATCCGCACAAACCACTGCCACTTTCGCACCGATAGTGGTACTCAAATGGTATGTTATTGGTTTTATTGGAGGCGATCATCCTTGTGCCGCGCCGAACGCAGGGACGCAGCCACGGTGAGAGTCCCGACAGCCGTTGTGCCGGACCGCCGCCACCCGTCCCTTTCGGAGAAGCCGACATGCCCCCTTCCACGCCTGCCCGTCCGTTCGTGCGAGCCCACGGCCTGCGCATGCTCTGCGCGCTGACGGCAGCACTCGCCGCCACGCAGATCCACGCCGCCAGCTACGCCGAGTGGAAGCCCGGCACCTTCTACGCGGCCGGGTCCCTCGTGACTTACAACGGGCGCAACTACAAGGCGACGGTGGACCAGACCGATTACAGCAGCACGGGCTGGAACCCGACGACGACCAGCTTGTGGGCGGACGTCGGCGCGACGAGTGGGTCGGCCCCTGCCCCTGCTCCGGCACCAGCCCCCGCCGCCCGCAGCTACGTCGGCTACTCCGGCACCTGGAACACCAGCATCTACGACCTCACCACCTCCAACATCCCCAACTACTTCACCCATGTGAACCTCGCCTTCGCCAAGCCGAACACGGCCTATGTGAAGGGCAGCTATGCCTTCGACCAGAACATGGCGGGCTTCGAGTTCATCGAGGGCGCGTCCACCAACGCCGGGCAGCGAACCTTCACTGCGCAGCAGGCGCAGGACCTGCGCAACAACATCGCGGCCCTGAAGGCGCGCGGCACGCAGGTGTGGGTGTCGTACGGCGGCTGGGCCTACAGCCAGGGCAGCGAGTGGGCCAACTTCAACGCGAAGGGCGTGGTCGACCTCGCGCTGGACCTGGGCGCCTCGGGCGTGGACATCGATTGGGAATCCAACGGCTCATCCTGCAACAAGCTCGACGCGGCCAACTTCAGCTGCAACACCGACGGCCAGATCAACGGCATCATCGACAGCCTCTACAGCGAGATCCAGTCGCGCGGTGCCAAGCTGGGCATCTCGGTGGCGGGCTGGTCCACCGGCGCCTACTACGTCAAGGGTTCGCCCTTCGAGGAAGGCAAGGTTCAGTGGGCCTCGTCCTTCGGCGGAGTGATGTACACGGTGGTCAAGACGCGCGGCAGCAAGCTGAGCCACGTCAACCTGATGTCCTATGACGGCGGCGCCTACTACGACCCGCGCGAAGGCTACGAGTCGTACCGGGCGATCTACAGCGGCCCCATCAACGTCGGCATGGAGATCGCGCCTGAAGGCGCCGGCGGCTCGGTGCTGAGGATCCCGGCCAACGGCGTGCAGTACGACGCCGAGATGCTCAGCGGCAGCAACAACATCGCCACCGCCTACTACAACGTCGAGACGCTGGTGAACTACGTCAAGAACAAGGGCAAGCCCAACGACGGCTTCATGCTGTGGCAGATCTGGAAGCAGCGCGTGCATCAGCCCGCGCGCGCCGATGCGGCCACCGAGAACACCGCGGGGCAGTACGTGTGCAAGAACCTGCCCTTGAAGGGTGATTGCGCGCAGGCGATTCCCACGTTGCCGAAGGACTGAGTTCAAGGGCGTCGTCAAGAAAGGAACGAGGGCTGCGGCCCTCGTTCTACATGGGGGAGTCGCGTGCGAGCGATGGATCGTCGGATTGCCATGGACGAATCACCGCACCGCTTTGGTGTCGTGTTGTGCGGGGCAGACGCGGCGCGCCGTGGGGGATGGGCACGCCTGCGGCCCCGGGCCAAAATCGCCCGCCTCCCGCACCTCATTGCCAACCCCATGAAGAGCCTGCCACGCTTCGCCTTGTCCACCCTGAGCCTCGCCATCGCCGCGCCCGTCGCCTGGGGCCAAAGCACCGGGGGCGACGCTCCTGAAACGCTGGAACGGGTGGTCATCACCGGCTCCAACATCCGCCGCACCGACAAGGAAACCCCGAGCCCGGTACAGACCCTCACCGCCGCCGACATCGCGCGCTCGGGCTTCACCAGCCTCACGGACGTGCTGCAGCACCTGTCGGCCAACAACATGGGATCGCTGGGGCAGGGCACACCGGGGGCCTTCGGCGCAGGCGGCAGCGGCATCTCGCTGCGAGGGCTGACCGTAGGCGCCACCCTGGTGCTGATCGATGGACACCGCATGGCGTCCTACCCCTTGCCCGATGACGCGGAGCGCGATTTCGTCGATATCTCCTCCATCCCCATCGACGCGGTGGAGCGAGTCGAGGTGCTGAAGGATGGCGCGTCCGCGATCTACGGCTCGGATGCCATGGCTGGTGTGGTCAACGTCATCCTCAAGTCCCGCCAGGACGGTGGGGCGCTGCATGCGGAGATCGGCCAGTCCAGCCGGGGCGATGGCCGGGTCGTCAAGGTGTCGGGGATCCAGGGCTTCGGCGACGCGAGCAAGGGCGGCGCAAGCGGCTACCTCGCCGCCAGCTACCGGCGGCAGGGCAAGATCCTGCTGAGCGACCGTCCCTACCTGGCCGGCTCGGACTGGACCCCGTACGGCGGCGAGGACCTGGGGCTGACACCCAACAGTGAATTGCAGGTGTCGCCGCAGACGCGCAACGCCAGCCTGCTCGGCAAGGTGACCACGAACCTCAGCCGGGACTGGAGCCTCAGCCTGGCCGGCTCCGTCTTCACCAGCCAGGCCACCCAGGTGGGCCTGCAGAACACCGTTTCGCCATCCAGCGGCATCACCACCTTCGTCTTCGGGCCCGGCCATCAAGACCCGCTGGCCACGGCGCTCAACAACACCAACGTCATCGACCCCAAGACCGGGGCGCCGGTGGACCAGACCTTCGAAGACCTGCCTGCCCAGCGCTCGCGGACGTCGACCCAGTCCACCCGCCTGGTCGCCGACGTGTCTGGGACCTGGGGCGATTGGGACGTGCAGGCCGCCCTGGGCTTGACGCGCGTCGAGACCAAGCTGACGCTGTCGCACTTCATCAGCCTGCCGGCCCTGCAAGCGGCGCTCGACGCCGGGCGCTACGTCATCGGCGGCCCCAACAGTGCAGCCGCGTTGGCAGAGATCGCGCCGCAAGGCGAATCGACGTCGAGCAACACGCTCAACTTCGTGAGCCTGCGTGCGAGCCGCGACCTCATGAAGCTGGGCGGCGGGGCGCTGGCCCTGGGCACCGGCATCGAGTTCATGCACCGCTCCCTCAACGAGCAGTTCCCCGAAGGATTTGCCAACGGTGCGCAGGCCAGCAACATCTACGCCTTCGCGGTGGGCAAGCAGAACATCTGGGCCGCGCACGGCGAACTGGTGGCGCCGATCAGCAAGACCTTCTCGCTCGAAGCCGCGGCACGGGTGGACCACTACGACACCTACGGCTCGTCGGCAACGCCCAAGCTCGGCTTCAAGTTCCTGCCGCGCAATGACCTGACACTGCGAGGCACCTTCGCCGGCGGCTTCCGCGCGCCCAACCCGGTGGAGATCGGCACCTCCGGCTCCAGTGCCGGCTACCTGCCGCCCTTGCTGGACACCGCGCTGTGCAATCTCGTCAAGCCGGGCGCCCCCTGCGACATCGGCGTGGGCGGGACGCAACTGCAGCTGCCCGGCAAGGATCTCAAGCCGGAGAAATCGAAGTCCTACACCCTGGGCCTGGTGTTCGAGCCGAGCCGGGGCTTCAACGTCTCGGTCGACTACTACGACATCAAGATCACCAACCAGATCGTCTCGGTGGGCCTGTTCGGCCAGTCGCAGATCGACACGCCCGATCGCTTCGGCACCAAGCTCTACCGGGTCAACAGCCCGACCACGCCGAACGCGGCGCCCACCGACGCCAACGACACCATCCTCTACGGCACCTATCCGTTCATCAACGTGGGCCAGACCCGCACCACCGGCGTGGACGTGGACCTGCGCATGAAGCTCGGCGAGTTCACGCCGCAGCTGCAGTGGAGCCACATGCAGCGCTACACCATCGAGCGCGACGGTGTTCGCTATGAACTCGCCGGGACGCACGGCCCCAGCTTCGTTTCCACCAACACCGGCACGCCGCGCGACCGCGCGTCGCTGGCGCTGACCTGGGCGCGCGGCAACATCGAACTCACCGGCACGCTCAACTACATCAGCGGCATGCGGGTCGAGGACAGCAGCTACAACCTGCCTGATTGCAGTTCCGCCCTGAGCACCATCTTCCCTGGCGGCGCCCCGGCCGACTCGCCGCTGTGCCGCGTGGGCGGATGGTCCACCTTCAACCTCGCCGGCAGCTACCGGGCGAGCCAGGCGCTCACACTGCACTTCGCCATCAGCAACCTCTTCGACCGCAAGCCGCCGATCGACGCTTTCGCCTCCGGCTCCACCGGCGGCGGCGTGGCGTCCGGCGGGGCGCACTACAACCCGTCCCTGCATCAGGACGGGGCCGTGGGACGGTTCGTGACCGTGGGGGCGAGCTACCTGTTCTGAGAACCGTCGCAGGAGCTGTTTGAACCGGTCACCGGATGAGGCGAAGACGATTGCGCTCTTTCACGTCGCAGGGTTTGCCCCGGAATAACTCCCCTCACTCAGGAGTCGTCCGATGACCCATCGAACTGCGTTGAGCGCTTCGGCCTGCCTATTGACGCTCACGCTGGCGTTGCCGCCGGCCGGTGCCGCGGAGCCGGCAGCCCAGGCCCTTCGCGGTGCCACCATCTACACAGCGCCCGACGCCACACCCGTCACCAACGGTACGGTCCTCATCCGCGAAGCCAAGATCACCTCGGTCGGTCCCGCGGACAAAGCGACCGAAGCCACGCCGCCCCTGGCCGCCCAATGCGACGGCGGCGTGATCGTCGCGGGGTTCCAGAACAGCCATGTCCACTTGAATGGCAGCGCCTTCACCAACGCCCGCACACGTCCCGCGGAAGCACTGGAGCAGGCCCTGACCGAGCTGTTGACGCGCTGGGGCTTCACCACGGCCTTCGACATCGCCTCTGACCGCGACAACACGCTGGCCCTGCGCTCGCGCGTGAACCGTGGCGAGTTCAAGGGCCCGCGCATCCTCACGGCCGGCTGGCCGCTGTTCCCGCACGACGGCCTGCCCATCTACCTCGATCACCTCGATCCGGCCTTCCGCGACAAGCTGCCGCAGCCCGACTCGGTGGACTCGGCGCTGGCCACCGTGCGGCAGAACCTCGACGCGGGCACCGATGCGACCAAGCTGTTCCTCGTCACGCCGCAGGGCCGGCGCGGCGTGAAGCACATGAAGCCCGAGATCGCCGCCGCGGCCGCGGAGGAAACGCACCGGCGCGGCAAGTTGGTCTTCGCGCACCCCACCGACCTCGACGGCGTGCGGGCCGCGCTGCAGGCGCACGTGGACATCCTGGCGCACCCGCCGCTGGGCGTGCCCGCGCCGTGGCCGAAGCCGCTGATGGATCAGCTGCGCGCCGAGGGCGTGTCGATGATTCCGACGCTCAAGCTGCTGCGCCATGAACTGGCCAAGGAGCAGGTGCCCAAGGAGGTCTCCGAGCGCATCGTGAACGAGAGCGTGCAGGAGTTCGGCAAGTTTGTGGCGGCCGGCGGCAAGGTGCTCTTCGGCACCGACGTCGACTACATGACCGACGTGGACCCGACCGAGGAATACGAGCTGATGGGACGCTCGGGCATGAGCGCGATGCAGATCCTCGCGTCGCTCACCACCGCGCCCGCTGCGCGCTGGAACGAATCAAGCCGCCGCGGCCGCATCGCGCCGGGGCTGGATGCAGACCTGGTGGTGCTGGAGGCCGACCCAGGCAAGGATGTGAGGCGCTTCGCGGCAGTGAAGTGCGTAGTGCGCGGCGGGAAGGTGATCTACGCGAAGTGAGGCGTGCACGTGGATGTGCGCCGTCTCGAATTTCATGACGCGGACGAAGCGGATGACGCAGGCGCTTCGGGTGATGAAGCCGGCTCAGGCGCAGCCGGCGCCGGCGACGAGGTCGGCGGCGTGGCGCTTGCGGCAACAGGGGCGGGCGCATCGGGCGTCGAGGCCGGCAAGCTCGCCTTGGATGGCGCTGTCGGCCGCGCCAACGATCCCGGCCCCGACGATGGCCGTTGCCGCTTCACTGCCTCCCCCAGCGCCATCACCGCCATCGCGTAGTAACTCGACCAGTTGTAGCGCGTGATCGCATAGAAGTTCTCGGTCCCCGCCACATAGCTCGGCGCCGCGTCACCGTTCTGCAGTTCGATCAGCGCCAGCTTCCCGGCATATCCCTTGCCGGCCTCGTCGATCACTACTCCGTGCGCCGCGAACTCCTGCGCCGTGAAGGTCGGCAGGATGTCCGGCGCCAGCAGCAGGGCGCGCTCGGTGGTGTCCACCGGCACATCCACCGCGAAGCGCGTGGGCAGGCCGCGTTGCCAACCGTGGTTGGCAAGGAAGTTGGCCACGCTGCCGATGACGTCGGCGGCGTCCTGGTGCAGGTCGATGTGGCCGTCGCCATCGAAATCGACCGCGTGCTTCAGGACGCTCGATGGCATGAACTGCGGCATGCCGATGGCGCCCGCGTAGCTGCCGCGCCACGAGAGCGGGTCTACGCGTTGCTGCTTGCACAGCACGAGGTAGTTTTCCAGCTCGTCACGGAAGAAGGCGCTGCGGTCGCGTCGGCCGGCGGGAAAGTCGAAGCTCAGCGTCGCGAGCGCATCGATGATCCGAAAGCCGCCCATCTGCTGGCCGTAGATGGTTTCCACGCCGACGATGCCGACGATGATTTCCGGCGGCACGCCATACCGCTCTTCCGCGCGCCGCAGCCATGCTTCATTCGCGGCCCAGAACGCAGCGCCGGCCTTCAGGCGCACCGGCTCGACGAAGCGCGCGTGGTATGCCGACCAGTTCTTCGCGGTGCCCGCGGGCGGCGGCATGATGTATTTGGCGACGCTCGGGATGAACTTCGCCTGCGACAGGGCTGCACGCGTCGCATCGGCGTCGAGCTCGCGCCGCGCGGCCACGTCGGCTGCAAAACGCATGACGTCCTCGCGCGACCCGTAGATGACGACGTCGGGCGCCTGTTCGGCCGCGACCTTCGAATGCTTGTGTGGCCGGGCCTTGGGCCTGGCCTCGGCGTGCGGCACCGCCATGCCGATGCATGCGGCAAGTGCCGAGGCGAGGCTCAGCCGCCAGGCGTGGGACGAAAGCTGGAATCGCATGCGTGAATGGAGAGCGTGAAGCGTCATCGGTTCCGTCGAAGCTGCCGGGCCTGTCGTTCGAACTGCCGCGTGAGCGCGTGGTCGGGCTTGCGCTGCGCAGCGCGGCCGTAGCGCTGCTGGTCGATGGCATGCAGCACGTCGATCAGCCCGCGCGCCGCATCGCCCAGCTGCGCGCGCACACGCTGCGCCAGGGTGCGCGGCGCTTCGTGCAGCGGCGCGTCCACGTGCAGCAAGCGCAAGGCGTGGCGGATGCTGTCCATCTGCCGCGTCCACGGGTCGATGCGGTGGCGGTCCCACCAGGCCCAGGCGGCACCGGCCAGCGCCATCGAGCTCAAGGCGGCGATGAGCAGCAGCGACAGGTCTTCCCAGCTCGGCGAACTGAAGCCGAGGTTCTTGAGCAAATCAAGCTGCTGCCCGCGCGAATAGTTGAGCACCCACTGGTTCCAGCGGTTGTTCACGGCTTCCCAGGCATCGCGCATCTGGGCGAGCAGGGCAGGGTTGACGTTGCCGATCGCGCCGGCCACCAGGCCTTGCGGGCGCACGAGGTTGCGGCTGCGCAGCACGCGGTCGGGCGCGACGGCGGCGGTGGGGTCGGCGCGCACCCAGCCCGAGCCTTCCAGCCAGTACTCGGCCCAGGCATGCGCATAGCTCTGGCGCACGATGTAGTAGCCGTCGATGGGGGACGGGTCGGTGCCCTGGTAGCCAGTGACCACGCGCGCCGGCACGCCCATGGCGCGCATCACCACCACGAAGGCGGCGGCAAAGTGCTCGCAGAAGCCTAGCTTGCGGTCGAGCCAGAACTCGTCGATGGCCGCGTCGGGATTCAGCTCGCCATAGGTGCCCGGGGCGAGCGTGTAGCTGTAGCCGGCGGTGCGGATGTGCCCGAGCACGGTCAACGCCAGGGTGCGTGCGTCGGCGCGGGCGTAGCGCGGGTCCTGCCGCAGCTGCATCGCCCATTCGACAGTGCGCGGGCTGCTGCCCAGCGGCAGCTCCAGCGATTCGCGCAGCGTGGCGCGCGTGGCGGTGAGACCGTGGCGGAAATCGGTGTTGGCCTGGGCCTCGAAGCGCAGGCGCTCGAACACCGGCCGATCGGTGAGCCACTGCAGGTCGTCGCGCGCGAAGACGCGGTAGCCCTCGACCGCGGGCGGCTGCGTGGTCGCCTCCAGCAGCGGCAGCACGGCCAGGCGCTGCGGCTCCAGCGTCATCTCATAGCGCACGGGCTCGCCGCGGGTGCGCAGGTCGAACTGCGCGGTCGCGCGCTGGATGGGCAGGGGCCGCCACTCGCGGCCGTCGAAGGCGGTGAGCACCGGCCCGCGGAAGTACATGGCCTCGGGCGGCGGCACGCGGCCGAGAAAGCGCACGCGCATCGCCACGCTGTCGTCCTGCGCGATCTCGGCCACCGAGCCCATGTGCATGCTGTTGGACAAGCCGGTGGTGGGCGTGCCGTCGTTGGGCACCCCCCACAGCGGCCCGATGCGCGGGAAGAGCACGAAGAGCAGCGCCATGATGGGCGCGCCGAACAGCGCCGTGCGCAGGGCGAGCGTGCCCGCCGTGCGCAGCGCCGGTTGGCCCACCGGCATGTGCGCGAGCACGAGCGCCGTGAGCAGGCCCCACACCGACACCAGCATCATCGCCGCCACGCCCAGCGACTGCGAATACAGGAAGTGCGTGAGGATGATGAAGAAGCCGAGGAAGAACACCACGAAGGCATCGCGCCGCGCCCGCAGCTCCAGCGTCTTGAGCGCCATCAGCACCACCGCCATCGTCACACCCGGCTCCTTGCCCAGCAGGGTGCGGAAGGTCCACAGCGTGAGACCGGCCGAGAGGATGAGCAGCGTGACGAGCCACCACTTGCTCGGCAGCGGCGCGTTGGCCAGCGCGAGCTGCGTGCGCCAGGCCAGCATCACCGCCGTGAGCGCCACGCACCACAGGGGCAGGTGGGGCAGGTGAGGCAGGACGGTCCAGGCGATCACGCCCAGCAGGAACAACGTGTCGCGGGCCTCGCGCGGCAGGCGATGGAATCGCTGGACGAGGCTCAGTTCCACAGCGCGAGCGCCTCCAGGCAGCTGCGGCGATGCGCCTCGCCATGGTCGCGCGGCACGTCCACACCCGGCAGCTTGAGGCCGTAGTTGACGCCGGCGCGATCCGCGGTGACCACCCAGGCCGCGAGGCGCGACAGCCGGTCTTCAGGCGCGAGCGTGCCGCAGGCCTGCCAATCGAGCCACAGCTCGTGCTGGGCAGATGCACTGGTGTCGCGGCTCACCAGGTCGCCGCCGGCTTCCAGTGCCTTGGCCGCCTTCTTCCAGAACACGAGCTTGAGCGGGTCGCCGCGCTGGTAGGCGCGCACGCCTTCCACCTCGGCGCCTTGCGTGCGGCGCGATTGTGCGGGGCCGCCCGGCGTGGCGCGCGCCGACGGCATGGGCGCGGCGGGGCGCTCGGGCTTGGGGTACACGAGTACCTGTGCCGCCGGCCGCCACACCGTCCAGGCGCGGAAGAAACCGAGCGGAAAGCGCGTCTCCGCGCTGAGCGTGGGCAGCTCGTGCCGCCCGCGCGAGGCCGGCACGAAGCTCACGTGCGCCGTCGCCTGGGCGCCCGAGGGCACGTCCACCCAGGTCAGTGTGGACACGTCCGCCGATTCGATGCGCAGCCCGATGCCATGCCGCGCGCCCGAGGGGCTGGACAGCACGATCTCCATGCCCGCGGCATCGCCCGCGAACACCGGCGTCATGGGCTTCAAGTGCAGCGTGAGCCCGCGCAGCGTGTTGTGCGTGAGCTGCATGGACACGATGCCGCTGCCCGCGAGCAGGAAGGTCAGCACGTAGCCAAGGTTGAGCTGGTAGTTGATGGACGCCACCAGCAGCGTGAGCAGCGTGCCCGCGAAGAGCAGGCCGGCCTTGGTCGGCAGGATGTAGATGTTGCGCTGCGTGAGCAGGACGGTGTCGGTCTTGCGCAGGCGGGCCTGCCACCAGGCGCGGAAGCGGGAGGTGACGAAGCGGGTGGGGGTGGGGAAGGTGGCTGACATGGGTGGTTTTGGCGGAGGCCGTTGCGCCTCACCCCGGCCCTCTCCCCAGGGGGGCGAGGGAGGAATGCGGTCGGGGGGCCTTCATGGGAGACCGATCGCTTCCACCATCGCGCGAACCTGTTCGACGCGTCCCCGCCCGGCGCCCGCGACCGGCACCAGGCGGTGCGCTGCCGTCTGCGCGAGGATGGCCTGCACGTCGTCGGGGGCGACGTAGTCCCGCTCGTCCAGCAGCGCGCGCGCCTTGGCGGCGCGCAGGATGGCGATGCCCGCGCGCGGGCTCAGGCCTTCGACGAACCAGGCACCGGAACGCGTCGCGGCGATCACCGTCTGCAGATAGTCGAGCAGCGCGTCGGACGCATGGATGGCGATCACTGCCTTCTGCGCTGACACCAGTTCCTCGGGCGTCATCACCGTGCCCAGCGCATGGATGGCTTCTCGGCGGTCCTGGCCGGACAGCAAGGCCCGCTCGCTCGCACGGTCGGGGTAGCCCAGCGTGATGCACATGAGGAAGCGGTCGAGCTGCGATTCCGGTAGCGGGTAGGTGCCGAGCTGGTCGGTCGGGTTCTGCGTGGCGATGACGAAGAAGGGCCGGGGCAGGGCGCGTGTCTCGCCCTCGACGCTCACCTGCTGCTCCTCCATCGCCTCGAGCAGCGCGCTCTGAGTCTTGGGGCCGGCGCGGTTGATCTCGTCGGCCAGCAGCACCTGCGCGAAGACGGGGCCGGGGTGGAAGACGAAGGTCTCCTTGCTGCGCTCGTAGATGCTCACGCCGATGAGGTCGGACGGCATCAGGTCGGCGGTGAACTGCACCCGCGAGAAGCGCAGGCCCAGCGACACCGCCAGCGCATGCGCCAACGTGGTTTTTCCGACGCCGGGAACGTCCTCGATGAGCAGGTGGCCGCCGGCGAGCAGGCAGGCCACGCAGTCCTCGATCTGCGGTCGTTTGCCGACGATGATCGTGCTAATCTGGTCGATCAGGCGGGTGAGTTGAGCGGCAAGCGGTGTAGGCATGCGGCTCACCATAACCCAAATCCCCGTGGTCGCTCACCGCTTGGCCGGTCAGTATTTCCCCTGCGCGCACGCCGATGTCCACTGCCTTCTACTCGCACCCCGATTGCCGGCTCCACCAGATGGGGCGCGGCCATCCTGAGTGCCCCGAACGGCTGGACGCGATCACCGACCATTTGCGCTCCACCGGCCTGGACATCGCGCTGGACATGCGCGACGCGCCCGAGGTCGACCTGCGCGAGGTGCACCTGGCCCACACCAGCGGCTACGTCGCCGAGCTGAAGGACCTGCTCGAGCAGGTCAGCGCCAGCGGCGAGATGCGCGCGCTGGACCCGGACACCCTGGCCTGCCCGGCCACCTGGCAGGCCGTGCTGCGCGCGGCGGGCGCGGCGGTGGCGGCCACCGATGCGGTCATCGACGGCCAGGTGCGCAACGCCTTCTGCGCCGTGCGCCCGCCCGGCCACCACGCCACGCGCGACGAGGCCATGGGCTTTTGCTTCTTCAACAACGTGGCCATCGCGGCGCGCCATGCGCTGGACGTGCGCGGCCTACAGCGCGTGGCCATCGTCGACTTCGACGTTCACCACGGCAACGGCACCGAAGACATCATCGCCGGCGACGAGCGCATGCTGATGGTGAGCATCTTCCAGCACCCGCTGTACCCGTATTCGGGCAGCGTGCCCAAGGGCACCAACATGATCAACGTGCCCATCCCGCCGTACACGAAGGGCGGCGAGGTGCGCGAGATGATCGAGGCGATGTGGATGCCGCGGCTGGAAGAATTCAAGCCCCAGATGGTCTTCGTCTCGGCTGGCTTCGACGCGCACCGCGAGGACGATCTCGGCCAGCTCGGGCTCGTCGAGGCGGACTACGAATGGATCACCCGGCGCATCAAGGGCATGGCCGACCGGCATGCGCAAGGCCGCATCGTGTCCTGCCTGGAGGGCGGCTATGCGCTGAGTGCGCTCGCGCGCAGCGTGGCGGCGCACCTGAGGGTCCTGGCCGACCTGGATTGATCCGCCGCCGCCCGCCGCCCTGATCGACCCGCACCACCAAGACAAACGAACCCGGTCACCCACGAACAACAACAATGTCCCGACCTCTCACCAGCACCGAACTGCGCGAACTCGCCGACTCGCTTCTCCAGCCCACCGCCCTGACCGAGCTCGCGCTCATCGGCGCCTGCCTGGCCATTGCCTGGGCGGCCGTGCGGCTGCTGCGCGGCACGCAGGCCAAGCCGGCATCCATCCTCTTCGGCCGGCGCATCATCGACGGCGTCCTCTTCCCCATTCTTGCGCTCGTCCTCGCCTTCATCGCGCGCGGCATGCTGCCGGCCCTGGGCGTGCCGATGGCGGTGTTCAAGCTCGCCATTCCCGTCCTCACCTCGCTGGTCGTCATTCGGCTCACGGTGCGGGTGCTGACCGCGGCCTTCCCGAGCTCGCGGCCCATGCGCGCCATCGAGCGAACGGTGTCGTGGCTCGCGTGGATCGGCGTGGTGCTGTGGGTCACGGGCGTGCTGCCGGTGGTGATGGAAGAACTGGACGCCATCGCCTGGAAGCTGGGCAGTGCGCGCATCTCGCTGCGCAATGTGGTCGAAGGCTCGCTCTCGGCTGTCGTGGTGCTGGTGTTGGCCCTGTGGGTGTCGGCGGCCATCGAGGCGCAGCTGATCAAGGGCGCGGTGGCCACCAACCTGTCGCTGCGCAAGATCGCTGCCAACCTCGTGCGCGCCTTCCTGCTGTTCATCGGCCTGCTGTTCGCCATGTCGGCGGCGGGCATCGACCTGACCGCCTTGAGTGTGCTGGGCGGCGCGGTCGGGGTGGGCCTGGGCTTCGGCCTGCAGAAGATCGCGGCCAACTACGTGAGCGGCTTCGTCATCCTAGCCGAGCGCAGCCTGCGCATCGGCGACATGGTGAAGGTGGACAACTTCGAGGGCCGCATCACCGACATCCGCACGCGCTACACCGTCATCCGCTCGCTGGGCGGGCGCGAATCCATCGTGCCCAACGAGATCCTCATCACGCAGCGCGTGGAGAACTCGTCCCTCGCCGATCCGCGCGTGCTCATCACGAGCACGGTGCAGGTGGCCTACGGCACCGATGTGCGCACCTTGCAACCCAAGCTCGAAGCCGCCATCCGCCGCGTGCCGCGCGTGCTCGAAGACCCGGCGCCCGCGGTGCAGCTGGCCGCCTTCGGCGCCGACGGCATGGACCTGAACATGCACTTCTGGATCGGCGACCCCGAGAACGGGCAGGGCAGCGTGAAGTCCGAAGTCAACCTCGCGGTGCTGGACGTGCTCAACGCCGAAGGCATCGAGATTCCGTATCCGCAGCGCGTGATGCACATGGTCACGCCGCCCACCCAGCAAGCCTCATGACTGGAGACGCCATGACAGGAGAACCCATGACCGCCATTCGACATCTACTCCTGATCACCGCGGTTGCCGCTTTCCTCGGCGCCTGCGCCGCGCCGCAGCAGCCCGGCGGTGCGCTCGACTATCGCGTGCCCGAGGCTGCCCTGCGCGCCCCCGAGGCGGCCAGCGGCTACACCGAGAAGCCGGGCTGGTCGGCCCAGCGCTTCATGGTGGCCGCGGCCAACCCGCTGGCCACCGACGCTGGCTACCAGGTGCTGAAGGCCGGCGGCTCGGCCATCGATGCGGCCATTGCCGTGCAGATGGTGCTGGGCCTCGTCGAGCCGCAGTCCTCCGGCATCGGCGGCGGCTTGTTCCTCGTGCACTACGACGGCAAGGCCGTGAAGGCCTACGACGGCCGCGAGACGGCGCCGGCCGCGGCCACGCCCGATCTGTTCATGAAGGAAGGCAAGCCCATGGCCTTCCTGGAAGGCGTGGTGGGCGGCCGATCGGTGGGCACGCCCGGCACGCTGCGCGCGCTGGAGCTGGCGCACCGGCAGTACGGCAAGCTGCCGTGGAAGGCGCTGTTCCAGCCGGCCATCAAGCTGGCCGAGGGCGGCTTCGCCTTGAGCCCGCGGCTGTACGCGCAGCTCAAGTCCGACGACGCCAAGACCCTGCGCAACGACCCGGCGGCCGCCGCCTACTTCCTGCAGGCCGACGGCACGCCCAAGCCTGTGGGCACCGTGCTGCGCAATCCGGAATATGCCGCCGTTCTGCGCGACGTCGCAGAGCGTGGCGTGGTCGCCTTCTATGAGGGGCCGCTCGCGCACGACATCGTTGCCAAGGTGCGCAGCCACCCGACGAATGCGGGCCTGCTGAGCGAGGCCGACCTCGCCGGCTACCGCGCGAAGGAGCGCGCGCCGCTGTGCTTCGACTATCGGCAATGGCGCCTGTGCGGCATGCCGCCGCCGTCGTCCGGCCCGCTGGCGCTCGCGCAGATCATGGGCATGATGGCCACGCGCGACATCGAGGCGCTCAAGCCGGTCAGGCAGAGCTTCGGTCTCGAGCCCGATGCCGAGGCGGTGCACCTCATCACCGAAGCCGACCGCCTGGCCTATGCCGACCGCGCGCGCTTCGTCGCCGACCCCGATTTCGTGCCGCTGCCCGGCGGCAATGCCAACGCGTTGCTGAGCCCGGCCTACCTGTGGGACCGCAACAAGCTCATCACCGAACGCAGCATGGGCCGCGCGCAGCCGGGCAATCCGCTGGCGCCGACGGTGGCGATGGCCGATGACCGCAGCCCCGAGCTGCCCTGCACCTCGCACATCTCGGTGGTGGACGGCGACGGCCATGCCATCGCGATGACCACCACCATCGAGAACGTCTTCGGTTCGCAGCTGATGGTGCACGGCTTCATGCTCAACAACGAGCTGACCGATTTCTCCTTCGTGCCCAGCGAGAACGGCATGCCGGTGGCCAACCGCGTCGAAGGCGGCAAGCGCCCGCGCTCGTCCATGTCGCCCATGCTCGTGTTCAACCGCGACGACGGCAAGCTCGTGATGAGCGTCGGCTCGCCCGGCGGCTCGGCCATCATCAACTACACCGCCAAGGTGCTCTTCGCCACGCTGGACTGGAAGCTCGACGTGCAGCAGGCCATCTCGCTGCCCAACTTCGGCTCTCGCAACGGGCCGACCGAGCTCGAGGCGGGGCGGGTGTCGCCGGCGCTCGTGGAGGCGCTGAAGGCGCGCGGCCACGAGGTCAAGGTCATGGACCAGACGAGTGGCTTGCAAGGCATCCAGCGGGTGGGCAAGGATGGGCAATGGCACTGGTTCGGCGGGGCCGACCCGCGGCGCGAAGGCATCGTGATGGGTGACTAGTGTGGCGTAACGATTGAATCGGGAGTAATTCGCCGTGTGGGATCGAAGTACTTCCACTTCACGGGCTTGGGCTGTTCGTTGTATTTGCGGATGTAGCGCATGAGCTTTCTCTTCAGATCTGGCACCGAGGTGAACGCGCCGCGAGCGATCACGTCGCGTTCGATCTTGGCGAACCACAACTCCACCTGGTTGAGCCAGGACGAGTAGGTCGGGGTGAAGTGCATATGGACCTGCGGGTGCTCGGCAAGGAACGCATCGACCTGTTTGGTTTTGTGCGCCGAGAGGTTGTCGGCGATGACGTGGATATCCTTGCCGCGCGACTGATTTGCCACGATGTCGGTGAGGAAGGCCACGAACTCCGCCGAGGTGTGCCGAGTGGCGGTCTTGCCGAGTACTTCGCCGGTCTTGGTGTTGAAGGCGGCATACAGCGACAGCGTGCCGTGCCTGAAGTACTCGAACCCATGGCGTTCAGCGCGTCCGGGCGATAGCGGCAGCACCGGGTCCTTGCGATCCAACGCCTGGATGGCGGTCTTCTCGTCCACGCTGAACACCGCGGCATGCTGCGGCGGGTTCAGGTACAGCCCGATCACGTCGGCCGCCTTGGTCTCGAAGTCCGGATCGTTGGAGGCGAGATAGCCCTCGAGCCGATGCGGCTTGATGCCATGCTTGGCCCAGATGCGCGCCACCGTCATGTGCGAGATGTCACCACCCAGTTCTGCAGCGAGCTTGCGCGTGGACCAGTGCGTAGAGCCATCGGCGGGCTTGTGCTTGGTCGTGCGAGCCAGCACATGCGCCTCGATCCGATCGGTCACCTTGTAGCGCTCGCGTCCGGCGTGACGAGCAAACAGGCCGGCCAATCGATCCGCTACAAAGCGCTTGCTCCAACGATCGATGAAGCTGTCGCCGCAATCGAGCTTCGCGCGGATCTCCGCCCAGGTCAGGCCTTCGGCCAGCAACAGAATCAGCCGTGCACGGCGAACCGAATCGGCCCGATCGCCCCTTGCATTGGCTCGTCGCCGCAATTCCGCAAGCTCCAAATCGGTCAGCTGCATCGATATCTCCTTCGATGCAATTCTGCTCCCAATTAAGCGTTACAGTCCACTGGTGCGACGCCTGCAACCGCCGCTTCTTCGAAACAACCCCTGCAGATCATATTTATCGTCAATATTCCACGTTACCGGCAAAAACATTTGTCAACTAATTCCGTTGTCATTGACTTCGCGTTTTCCCCAGGTATCTTCGCGTCCAACAAAAAAGAGGGAGCCGCCGAATGGGCGACACGGGAGAGGTTCTTTGCGTTTGTAGAACCATGTCTTTGGACATCGGGACCCACTGCAACACGCTCGATCGATCATTCAATGGACGTGGTTTGCCACGCCGGCGCGAGAGCAGCCGTGCGAAGCAAGCACTCCACCGTGCTGTCGCTTGCCGACAGACTAGGCGCGTCGTGCACCGTGCTCCCGCGTTGACGCGGATGGCTGCTGGCACTTCGGCGTCTTCCTGACTTTTCCCCCTCTTCCTCCCATGATGCGACTCAGCTCCGCAGCATTGCCTTTGCCTGTCCGCGAAGGGGATACCCGCCATCGCACCCCGGCGCGTTTGGCGGATGGCTTCGCGGCGGCGCTGCGGATGCTGTGGACCCTGGCGTTCTTGTTGCTAGCCTTGTTCGCCGCAAGGGGAGCTTCGGCGCAGACCAACGTGTCCGGCGTCATCAACGCGCACACGCACTGGACGACGGCCAACAGCCCGTACGTCGTCATTGGCGACCTGAGCGTGCAAGGCGGCGCCGTGCTCACGGTCGATGCCGGCGTGACGGTCTACATGGGCGCCAACACCGGCCTCACCGTGCTGTCGGGCGGGCTCAAGCTCAAGGGCACCTCAGCCGATCCGGTGCGCGTGCTGTCGGACAAGACCCGGCTCAGCCAGGCCGCCGCGCCCGGCGACTGGAACCAGTGGATCTTCAGCCCCGGGACGACCGGCACGCAGCTCGATCACGTGGTGTTCGAACATGGCAAGGGACTCGTCGTCGCCGGCAGTTCACCGGTGTTCAACTACCTCGACGTCCGCAACCAGCAGGGCGTGGCCATCTCTATCGACTTGAAGGCTTCGCCCACCGGCGTTGGCAATCGAGCGAGCGGCAGCAACCTCAACGCCATCTCGGTGCCTGCCGGCGACATCGTCGGCAGCGTTCGCTGGGGTCTGCGAGGTATTCCGTATGTGGTCACGGCTGGCACTTTGTCGGTCGGCAGTTCGCCGTCGATCACGGGCGTGACGCCGAGCACCGTCGAGCAAGGGCAGACCGTTACGCTGGCCGTGTCGGGTGCGCGCCTGACTGGCGTGTCCAGCGCCACGTTCGATCAATCTGGCCTCACGCTGACGCCGTTCGGCACCGGTTCGGCCAGTCAGGCCTTCATGCAGTTAAAGGTCGATGCCGCAGCCCCCGTGGGTCAGGCGGCCCTGCGACTTCAAGTCGACGCTGGCGAACTGGTGTTCCCGAATGCCGTCACGGTGACGCAGCCAATGCCGAGCATTACCGGCATCGATCCGACAGTGGTGCTCGCAGGCACAGGCTCCACTGTCATCGTAGTGACGGGCCGGAACTTCGGCGCTAGTTCCGAAGTGCTGTTCAATTCGGCCGCTGCGGCGACGCAGTTCGTGAGCGCCACGGAATTGCGCGCAACGCTTTTGAACCAGAGTTCCACCGGCTCCTTGCAGACCCAGGTGCGCTCGCCGGACCCGCTGCACCCAGGCCAATATCTGCTGTCCAACCAGCTCGCGCTGTCGGTGCAGGCTCCTGTGCCGCCGACGGTCGCAATCGAGCCGGCACCCATTGCGCTGCCGCCCGACTCCAAGCCGCGCGACGTGACGATCCGCCTGTCGAAGGCCGACTTCCGCGACAACACGTTGAACTTCTCGATCTCTGACACGAGCAAGGCCACGGTGTCGCCGACGAGCCTCGTCATCGCCGCCGGCCAGACGACCGCCAAGATCACCCTCGTTCCCAAGGTTGCAGGCACGGTCAGCCTCGCGGTCGACTCGCCGACTCTGGCGCATTTCAGCGTGCCGCTGTTCATCACCGCCGACTTCCGCGGTGCGAACACCAGCTATGCAGCACCGGTCGGCGTGGTTGTGCAGACTGTGCCCGGCACGGTGACGAAGCAGGTGTCGCTGGCCGATTCCCCGGTGGGCGTCTCCGTCGGCGCCGTACTGACCGGCGTGAGCCCGTCGGCATGGGCCGTCGGCGGAAGCCGCACGCTCGCGATCATTGGCGTCGCGATTCCGTCCAACGCACAGGTGTCGATGGTGCCGGGCGCCGGCGTCAGCCTGGGCGCGGTCTCGGTGTCGGGTGACGGCACGCAGCTGCAGGTGCCCCTGACCACCGCGGCTGACGCCCCGCTCGGCATGCGCCGGATCGTCGTCAAGGATGGCGCAGGCAAGGACATCATCTTTGCCAATCCTGCACGCTCCGCCGTGCAATTGATGACCGGCATTCCGTCCGTCGAATCCATCGAGCCCGTCGTGGTTGCCCGCGGCACGCTGATGACGCTGCTGGTGCGCGGCCGTCATCTGCAGCAAGGAACAGTGCGCGTGCTGCCCGATACCGGCATGCGCGTCGATGCCTCGCCACGGGTCAGCGCCGACGGCACGACGCTCACGACCACGATCGACATCGCCGCCGACTCGCCGACCGGCGAGCGCGTGGTGCAGATCGTCACGCCCGCCGGGACATCGAATTCGACGGCGCTGGCCTCCAACACGCTGACGGTGGTGAGTGCCGTGCGCCAGCCCGTGACGCCTATCGCATCGCGCCTGGTGGGCGTGGTCGTCGGCGAGGCAACGACGCCGACGACCACCACGGTGCAGCCGGGTTCCACGCTCGTCGGTCTCCTGGTGGGTGCGGGTATCACGGAAGTGACGCCGGCCGTGGGTGTCATCGGCACGGACGTGCTGGTCACCGTTCGCGGTGCGGGTCTGCAAACCGTCACCGATGTCGCATTCAACCCCTCCCCGGGCGTGAGCATCGTCGGGTCGCCCACGGCGAACGGACCGGGCACGGAGCTGACGTTCACGCTGCGCGTGGATGCCGGCGCGGCCCTCGGACTGCGTCGCCTCGTGCTCACAGCGGCCGGAAAACCGCTGACCACGTCGCGGCCGACTGACGGCGCGTTCCTGATCTCGGCGCCGGTTCCGGAATTGACCGCGGTCGATCCGCAAGTCCTGCAGACGGGGCAGCCCACGGCGAAGTTCACCGTGCGGGGCCGCAACCTCACCAACGTGTCCGACGTGCGCATCGAGCCGGCGAGCGGCATCACGGTTTCGGGTCCGTTCGAAGTCAATGGCGATGGCACCACGCTCACTTTCAACGCCGCGGCTGCAAACGGAACTGCATCGGGCGTGCGCACGGTCATCGTGACGTCCGCCGCGGGTGCATCGACCTCGGTGCAGGGCGGCGGCAACATCGTTCGCGTCGCGACGGTGCTCGGGCCGACCTATGCGAACGTGATGTCGCGGGCCGTCGGCGTGACGGTGGGCAGCGCGACACTACCGCCGAAGTCTTTCAATGGAACCGTGGCCACAAGTGTCGTCGGCATCATGGTGGGCTCGGTCGCGCCGCCTGAGTCGGTGACTGGCTCGGTGTCGAGCACGTCTGTCGGTCTGATCGTCGGTGCGGCCGCGCAAACCATCGCCCCCGAAGGTTGGCTGCGAGGCGCGTCGGGAACGATCACCGTCTCCGGCCGAGGTCTCGACGGCGTCACCGCCGCCGAGGTCGTTCCCTCGACCGGCCTCCTGCTCGGCGCTCCGGCAGCGAGCAATGGCGGCACGACGCTCACGATGTCCATCTCGGTGGCGCCCGACGCACCGCAGGTGTTGCGCGAACTGCGGCTGGGCACGGCGAGCGGCAAGGTCACCTTCGTCAACCCTGGGGCCGCGCAATTCGGAATCGGCAGCATGCCCACCATCAGCTCGGTGTCGCCGATCGTGTTTGAGCAAGGCAAGGGTGCCGTGCTCACGGTCCGTGGCACCAATCTGAAGGGCGTGACCAGCTTCGCGTTCGGTCCTGACGGCGGCGTTACCACCACTTCCGACATCGCCTGGTCGCAAGACGGATTGGGTGAACTGCTCACCGTCTCCGTGGTCGTCGCCCCGTCGGCCAAGCTGGGCAATCGTGTCGTGCGCCTCGTCGTCCCCGGAGGCAGCACGACAGCAACCCCGTCTGCCTCGAACACCATCAACGTCGTCACGCCGCAGTGACGCGACAAGGAACGCCCATGTCCATCACCAACATGAACTCTCCGACCTCTCGCACCTGCGCGAATTCCGTTTTTTGTCACCCTGATCCGAGGAGCCATTCCATGATCACTTCCACTCGCAAGCCGAGCACGGCTCCGAGGCGCGGCGCCTCGGCCGTTTTGCTTCTCGCCACGCTGGCCGCGGCATCGGCACAAGCTGCCGTGAAAAGCGGCAGCACTGGCGCCGACGGGGCGCTGAACCCGACGGTGAACACCGAAATCGTGGTGCCCGATTCGGGCATCCTCAACTACACAACCGTCAACATTCCGTCTGGCGTGACGGTGAAGTTCAAGAAGAACACGGCAAACACGCCGGTGTTCATCCTGGCAAGCGGTGATGTGACGATTGCCGGCAAGATCGACATCAGTGGTGCCGACGCCAAGCCGACCGGAACGTACGGCGATGGCGCACTTGGTGACGACGGTATTCCTGGCGCGGGCGGGCCTGGTGGTTTCGACGGTGGACGCGGTGGCAGAAACGACACTGCGCAACAGCCTGCAATCATTCGTGGCGGAACCGGCCTCGGTCCGGGGGGCGGCCCCGGCGGGCTCGAGGGGGGTGACGGCTGTACGGCGACCGGCTACTACCAGCACATCGGTATCGGCGGAGCGTACGCCAACAACACTTACCAAGCCTATGGCAACTACTACTGCGGCACGCGAACCGTGTTTGCGAAGTCGTATGGGTCGGCGCTGTTGCAGCCCCTCATCGGCGGCTCGGGCGGCGGCGGCGGCCGAGGTGGTAGCACCTATCCGGGATCTGGTGGCGGCGGTGGCGGTGGCGCAATCCTGATTGCAACCTCGACCACGCTCACCGTGACCGGAACGATCGACGCCAACGGCGGTGACGGTGGCGGCAATGCCGGTTCGGGCGCGGGAGGCAACGGCGCCGGCGGTTCTGGCGGTGCCATCCGCTTGGTCGGCACGACGATCACCGGGAATGGGGCGGTGTACGCCAACGGCGGGTGTATCAATCAAAGCAACAATCGTCGTCAGGCTTGCGGCAACGACGGCAGCTACAACCAGTACGGCGGTTCGGCAGGCCGCATCCGTTTAGAGGCTGAAGCCATTACCTTCACCGGCACAGCTCAGCCGGCGTATGCCGCCGATGTCCCCGGCCCGATCTTCATCGCCGAAGCCCCGAGCCTGCGCATCGCCTCAGTCGCCGGCCAGGCCGTTCCCGCGAACCCGACCGGCAACGCAGATGTGACGCTGCCGGCCACGACCACCGCACCGGTCGACGTGGTGTTCCAGACCACCAACGTGCCGGTCGGCAACACGGTGCTGCTGCGCCTCGTCCCGGCCTACGGCCAGCCCACTGAAGTGCTGAGCCCGGCCATTGCCGGGACCACGAGTGCGGGCACCGCTTCGGTTTCCGTGACGCTGCCGCAAGGCCCGAGCACGCTGCAGGCGACGACGACCTACACGGTGGTCGTTGCCGGGATGCTCGACCTGTCCAACTTCGCGAAGAACGAGAAGGTCGAGAAGGTGGAGGTCACGGTGTCGATGGTCGGTGAGGCCAAGGCCCGCCTGATCACGGCCAGCGGCAAGAGCTACGACGTTTCCTACAGCGCGCTGCGCGCCGCGGGCTTCCGCGGCTGAGGCCGAAGGCTGCCGCCGACGAGATCGCAACAGGACAAGAACCCGGCTGACGACGACCATGATGACGACACACGTCAAGCACTCCATCGCATCGACACCCACGCGTGACGAGTCCGATGGCATGGGCGTCGCGCAGAGGGGGCGCGTCAAGCCGCGCTTCCGTCCGGCAATGCACCTGCTTGCGGCTGTCGCGATGGCCACGGCCGGCTTCTCTTCGCCTGCCGCCGATCTCAGCATCGACGAAGGCGTCGTCGTCAAGTTCGGCGGCGATGCACAACTGGTGGTGCGCGACCGGCTCAATGCCGGGCCGGGTGTCGTGCTCACCAGCCAGAAAGACGATTCCAACGGCGGGCAGAGCAACGCCACGCCGCAAACCGCCGCACCGGGCGACTGGCGCGGGCTGCGATTCGAGAAATCGGCCGCGGCCTTTGGCGGCCTGAACTACAGCGACCTTGTCGTGCGCTTCGGCGGGCAGGGCGGCGCTGCGCTTGCGATGCGTGGCATCAGCCCGACGCTGCAGTACGTGCAGGTCACGGACAGCAGTTCGGTCGGCCTTCGCCTGAGCGATGCGGCATCGCCGGCGATCACTGGCTCGAGCTTTCTTCGCAACGTGACCGGCCTGGAAGCCGACGGCGCCAGCGTTCCCACGATCAGCAGCACGCAGTTCGCCCAGAACAGCCTGCAGGCAATCCTGAACAAGACGCCGGCCTCTCTGATCCAGGCTACCGGCAACTGGTGGGGCCACCCGAGCGGCCCCAAGGACAGCGTCGCGAACCCGCTGGGGCAGGGTGACGTCGTCTCCACGGGCGTGAACTACGCCAGCTACCTTGCCAACGCGCCATTGATCGCTCCGTCGATCCGGCTGGCAGCGCCTGCCGCATTCTTCGAGCAGCGCACTGTCGTGCTCGAGCTGTCGTGCATCAACGCCACCGAATACCGCATCGCCGAAGGCACCGCCTTCGCCGGCGTCGCGTACCAGTCGCTCAACAATGGCCGCGCCACCGTCGACTTCACAGTGTCCGAAGGCGACGGCCGCAAGACCATCTCGGTGCAGTTCCGCAATGCAGGCGGCACTGTCACCACGGCCAGTGTGTCGGATGGTGTGCTCATCGACACGCAATCGCCCAGCATCGCGATCAGCAGCCCGGCGCCCGGCAGCGTGATCAGCGCACCCATCTCGGTGGAAGCCACGGCCAGCGACGCGTCGGGCATTGCCCAGGTGCAGTTCTATCTTGACAGCGTTCTCGTGGCCACCCGCACCGGTGTGCCCTACACATACGCCTGGAACACCGACAGCAGCACCGACGGCGTCCATACGTTGCGCGTCGTCGTAGTCGATGCGGCCGGTCGCAGTGCGGAGCAAAGCCGCGACGTGACGCTGTCGCGCACGCCGCCCGCACCCGACACCGAAGGCCCGACGCTCGCCAATGCGAACGCCGGCAGCACGGCGCTTTCCAACGGCATCACGCTCACGCGCAACGTGACGATCGCGCTGCAAGCCAGCGACCGCAGCGGCGTCGCGCGTGTCGAGATCCTGCTTGACGGCGCGGTGGTGGCCACGGCGAGCGGAACCGGCAGCTACAGCGCGCTACTGGACCTGGGCAGCGTCGCCAACGGCGCGCACACGCTCGTGATCCGCGCCACCGACTCGCTCAACAACACGAGCGCGGCTAGCTACAACATCACGGTGGCTCACGCGCCGCCCGATGCGCCTGCGCTCAGCTCACCCGCCAACGGTACGACCACGCGCGAGCCGGCAGCCACCGTCACGGGAACGGCCACGGCCGGCAACAACGTGCAGGTCCTGCTCAATGGCGCGTCCGCAGGCACTGCTGTGGCAGGTTCGGACGGACGCTTCAGCGTGGCGCTCACGCTCACGCCGGGCAGCAACCAGATCCAGGCGACTGCCGCCGACGTGTGGGGCACGAGCGCGCTGTCGTCCGCGCTGTCGGTCACGCTCGACGTCACCGTGCCCGAGAGCCCGAGCAACCTCACCGCAACGGCGCAGGCGCAGGGCAAGGTCCGTTTGAGCTGGCTGCGTTCGTCCGATTCGAACGCAGTCGTCCAGAACATCTACCGTGCTGCGAACCCGTTCACCAACATCACCGAAGCGGTCAAGATCAACGGCGGCTCGGTGGCGGGTACTACCTACGACGACCTGCCTGCGCAGGACGGCACCTGGTACTACCGCGTCGTCGCGGTGAACGCCGCCGGCACGCCGTCGGTGCCTACGAACCAGGTGCAGGCCACGTCCGACGGCACGGTGCCGCGTGCGCTTTCCATCGCCTACACGCCACTGGGCAAGGTGGACGGCGCCACCGGCCGCATTGGCCAAGGCCGGGTGAACGTCGTCGTGACGGTCAACGAGGCCCTGCAGGCCATTCCGTACCTCTCGATCGTGCCGCAGGGCGGCTCGCCGATTCCGGTCGATCTGACCAAGACCGGCAACACGACTTATGCGGGCAGCTTCCTGATCGACGCCAACACGCCGTCGGGCCAGGCCACGGCGCTGTTCTCGGCGCGTGACGTGGTGGGTAACCGTGGCACCGACATCGATGCCGGTGCCACGCTGCGCATCGACACCGACGGGCCCTCGCTGTCGAACATCGTGCTCACGCCGTCGTCGCCGATCAAGAACGACGCCACGCCCACGGTTCAGGCGACCTTCACCTTCAGCAAGGCGCCCAAGGCGGGCGCTACGCCGCAGCTGAGCTACCTCTTGTCGGGACCGGTGCGTTCGCCGATCACCGTCACCAGCCTCACGCAACTCGACGCCGCCACCTGGCGCGGTAGCTTCACGCTGCCCGGCGATGCTGGCCTGGCAGGGCCGGAGACCCTGAGCTTCAACGCGCAGGCCATCGACGATCTCGACAACGTGTCGACCAAGGTCACCGCGTTCAATCGCTTCCAGGTCTACCAGGGCAACCTGCCGCCGCTGAACGTGCCGCTGGGCTTCACGGCCAAGGCGCAACCGGGCGGCAAGGTGCGCCTGAGCTGGCAAGCGGTGGCTGACGCCAGCAGCTATCAGATCTATCGTCAGGCGCCGGGCCAGACCGAACTCACCGCGCTGATCCGCGCGACCGGCGAGACCTACCTCGACCAGACGCCGCAAGACGGGGCCTACAAGTACGCCGTGGCCACGGTGCGCCAGTCCAACTCGCAAGAGTCGGTCTCGGGGCAGAGCGCTTCTGTCGATGTGAATGCCAGCGCCTCGGCACCGGGCGCGCCGCAGAACCTTGTGCTGCAGCTCACCGGGCAGGGCATCGTCGCGCAGTGGCAGCCGCCGCTGGCGAGCACGGTCGCGAGCTACAACCTGTACCGTGCAACGGGCACCAGCATCACCAGCATCGACGGCCTGACGCCGCTCAAGACCGGCATCAAGCAGCCGATCGCGCTCGACCCCGTGCCTTCACCGACACAGGGCGCCTATGTGGTGACGGCGCTCGATGCGGCCGGCAACGAGTCGCCGATCTCCAACTCGGCTTACCTGAACGCCAGCCTGCTGCCGGTGTCTAACCTGCGTGTCGAGCAACTCGGCAACGAGTTGCCGGTGATCACGTGGAACGCGCCGAACGGCAACGTCGCGGGCTACCTTGTCTACGTTGGCCCGGATGCTGGCAAGACCAAGCTGACACCGAGCACCATCACGAGCCGCAGCTTCACCGACAGCGGCTACACCAGCGGCGAGCGTCGCTACACCATCGCCACCGTCGACGCGAACGGCGTGGAAATGCCGCGCACTGCGCTGTTGCCCAACGTCACGACGATGATCGCCTCCGGCTTGCCCATCAAGCGCGGCGTGATGAACAAGCTGCAGGTGCAGGTGGCCAACACGTCCGCCTCCACACTGGACAACCTGCGTGTGGTCGTGCGCCTGCCCATCGACAAGGAGTCGACGCAGTTCAAGGACCATAAGTCTGACGTGCTGAGCCTTGCACCCAACGAGACTCGCCTGGTGCCGGTGATCGTCGGCGGTTATGCCGATCTGCCCGGCACGGCGCAAGCCCAGGTGGGCGTCGAGATCGCCCCGAACGAAGGTGAACTCGTCAAGGTTTCGCGCAACGAAAGCGTGAGCGTGACGGACAGCGGCATCGTGGTCGGCATGGCCACCGACGAGTTCACGCGAGGAGCCACCGGCCGAGTGCGGCTGACCATCGAGAACACCAGTGAAGTCGACGTCGAACTCCTGACCGCCACCAACAATGGCAACAACGACTCGACCGAACTGCGCTTCAAGATCGTTGACGGCGACGGCAACGTGCTGGCCACGCAGGCCTACAAGCAGGGCGTGGGCACCAGTGTGATTACGCTGACCAACGGCCTCACGGTGGCACGCATTCCGGCCGGCGAAAGCTACACGTCGGACTACTTCAACGTGAACGTGCCGGCATCCAGCCCGAACAGCATCCGCGTTCGCCTGGAAGTCGACAAGCTTCGCTATCACAGCGGGCGCGACGACGAGGTCATCATCGGCGGCCGCGGCTCCGAAAAAACTGTCTCACTGGTCGACACCGCCTACTACGGCGAAGTGACCAATGCGACACCGACCAATTCGTTCGGTGACCAGGATGTGGTCATCACGGGCCGTGCGCTGGAGCGGGCCACCAACGCACCGCTGCCTAACTCGCGCCTGAAGCTCGTGCTGAACCAGCAAGGCTTCGAGCGCACGTTCAGCGTGCTGACGGACGGCACCGGCCAGTTCACCTACACCTTCAAGCCGACGATCACGGATTCGGGCTTGTACAAGGTGTCCGCCGTGCACCCGGACATCACGGACCGGTCGGAACAGAAGGCCTTCACCATCAATCGCGTGACGGTGAGCCCGACGCCGTACAAGCTCGACATCCCGCGCAACTATCCGTTCAGCATTCCGTTCACCGCCAAGGCGGGACCAGGCACATCGGCGAACAACCTGCGCTTCTTGCTGCAGGCCACGAGCCAACCGACGGGGCAGTTGCCAGCGGGCGTCGCGATCACCTTGCCGTCGCCGGTGTCGCTGGTCGAGCGCCAGACGCTTAATGTGCCGGTGACCTTCAGCGCGAACAACGATGCGCAGCCGAGCGGAGCACTCGTCCTTGACGTGATCAGCGACGAGCATCCGCTCACGCCGATCGGGCAGGTGACAGTCAACTACAGCTTGTCGGAAGCCAAGCCCTTCGTCACGGCGAGCCCGAGCTTCGTGGAGACGGGCCTGTCGCAAGGTGGCAGCGACCTTGAGTCGGTGGTGATCCAGAACAAGGGGCTGCAAGACGCGCTGAACCTGCGGTTCACGCTGTCCAAGCCGGACGGGTCAGCGGCACCGAGCTGGGTGACCATCGCCAGCGCCGCCGACGGCAGCTTGGCCATCGGCGAGAAGCGCTCGATCGACATCTCGTTCACGCCGCCGACTGGTACTTCAGAAGGGGTCTACGAGTTCCGGTTGAACATGCAGGGCGACAACGTCCCGAGCCAGTCGCTCAACATCTACGCGAGCGTCACGCAGAGCGGCCAGGGCAATGTGCTGTTCAAGGCCGCCGACATCTACACGGCCACGATCGACAAGGCGGGCAAGCTGATCCCCGGATTGGCGAATGCCAGCATCACCGTGCAGAACGAGGATGTGGTCACGGTCACTCAGGAGCTGGTTACAGACAGCTTCGGCGAGGCCTTGTTCCAGAACCTGCCGGCGGGGCGCTACAAGTTCCGTGCGCGGGCCAACAACCACCAGGAGGTGGGCGGCCGGATCATCGTCAAGCCGGGCATCACGTTCAACCAGTCCGTGTTCCTGGACTACAACCTTGTGACGGTGGAATGGAGCGTGCGTGAGATCACGATCCAGGACCGCTACGAGATCACGCTCAACGCGACCTTCGAAACCGATGTTCCAGCGGCGGTGGTGGTGATGCAGCCAGCCAGCATCAATCTGCCCAAGATGAATGGCGGCGACGTGTACTACGGGGAACTCACGCTGCAGAACTATGGCTTGGTACGTGCGGACAACTTCACGCAGACCTTGCCCCAGAGCGACCCTTATTTCCGCTACGAATTCCTGGTCGACGTTCCGCAGTCACTGGCTGCAAAGCAACGGGTGACGATTCCGTATCGCGTCATTGCGCTGCAAAGCCTTGACCAGGCTACAGGGGCGGGAACGTCGAGCGGTGGCGGTTGCTATAGCTACAGCAACCAGATGAGCGTTCGCTGCGAGTTCAACTGCGCGAACGGCAACAAGAGTACTTGCGGGGCCGCGAGCTCTTGGTTCTCTGTCAGCAACAGCTCTTGTGCTGGTGGTGGTGGAGGGGGCGGCGGAGGCGGCGGTGGCGGCGGCGGAGGCGGCGGTGGCGGTGGCGGTGGCTGGGGCGGGGGCGGTGCGAGCACGCCGATCAAGCTGAAGGGCCAGAAGTGCGTCTATGTTCCCAAGGGTGGTGGATACACCTGCCAGCGATAACCAGCGAGTGACAAGAATGAAGCGCATTGATCAGAAGTCTCTGTGTGCCGGCAAGCGACTACTTGTCAGTGCAGTTTTCGCGGCATTGATGCTGCCCAATACTGGTGCTGCGGAAGGCGGCGGTGCCGGGGCGACGACGGCTCCGTCTGGGCGCGTGCTCACCGGCTCCAGCGATTTGCGGGGGCCAAGCCACGATGGACAAAGCGAGGCGGGGCAAGGCGCCCCAACCGGCAACGGTCTCATGGTCTCCGTTCCCAACGGCTACGCCAGTATCTCCGTCGACGACTTGCGCCTTCAAAGCGTGGGTGGGGAAGTGCGTTGGATGCGGGTGTGGGACGGCCAGGAATGGAAATTCAATCCGCATTGGGAAAGTCTTTCGCAGAGCTGGAAGAACTTGACCGGAAGCCAGAGTGCGGACACCACGGGCGCCACTGTCTCGGGTGAAAGCAGTTCCCCGTCAGGGTCAACGCTCTCGTCTTCTTCGGGCAGTGGTGGTGGGGGTGAAGGATGCTGGGTTTGGGTCGATGAAGACTGGCAACCTTCCACTGGATCCGTGATGATCGGCGGCATACCGGAAGCTGGGCCGATGCTGCCGGTGCGTACTACGCCCTTCAATCGTCTGATGGGCGAGGACAGCACTGACTATCCGCCGCCGCAACTCGTTAGCGTTGACTACGCAAGCCTCTGTGTCGGCAGCAGCATCAGCGGCGGCAGCAGTCAGCGCGATACCGAAGGCATACGTCGCCTCAACGAGCTGTACTTGGGCGATGGTGGACGCTACGCCTTTAGCAACCGGGCCATTCTCGAGAAACGCGCGGTGCGCCAGATACCCTTTGCCGCTGCGGCAACGTTGTATGCCGGCCTCGCGACAGGGCAGATGACGTCGGCGCTCGATTCGAATCCCAAGGGCTATCGCTGGAGCGACAGATCTGGTGACTGGATCGACTACAACACGCAAGGGCAGGCGGTTGCATACGGAGATCGAAACGACAACGTCGTTTGGTTGGTTCGCGACACAGACGGGGTTGTGCGCGGTGTCGTCGACGCCAACATGCGTGTTCTACTGAGCTTGCACTACACGGGTCAACTCGTCACAGAAGTCAAAGACTATCCCGTTGTGGGTCTTGGCCAGGACTTGCCCGGACGCTCCGTTAGGTATGTATACGACGCCAGCAACCGTTTGACGCAGGTGATCGACGCGCGTGGCAACGTTACTAAATATGAGTACGACGCCGCCAACCGCATCGTCAAGGTCACCGACCAGGAAGGCCGCGTTGAGCAGCTCGCCTATGGCAGTGATGTGGTCAAGAAGCGAACGGCTCCCGATGGTGGCGTGAGCGACTACTCCTTCGAGTACGACGATACCAACAAGCAATTCATCAGCAAGATCACCGGCCCCGAAACGACAACAGGACGACGGGTCGAAGACTTCACCCACAACCGTGTGGGCAAGCTCGTACGCCGAATTGTCAATGGCCGCACTGAAGAGGAAATTCGCTACGACACCGGTGCGCGGGTCGAGATCAGCACGAATGCTCGCGGCTTCATTACGCGGACGACGAAGGACGAATTCGAACAAGTCGTGGGTGTTACCCATCCGGATGGCACGGCGTTCAAGCGCACTTACTCGGCTCTGCATCTCGAACTGACTGAAGAAGTCGATGAGGCTGGATTCAAGACGCAATACCAGTACGACACCAAGGGTAATCTTCTCAAGAAGATCGAGGCGGCGGCCACGCCGGATCAGCGCGTGACTGAGTACACGCGAAACAGCCTTGGCCAAGTCATTCGTATCACACGCAAAGGTCGCACGGAAAGCAACGGAACAGTAACCCAGGATGCTGTGTGGCAGCTTGAATATGACGCCCTAGCGCAGTTCAAGAAGTCGACTGACCCTGAGGGGAACATTCGTCAGTACACCTATGACCGCGTCGGTAACCTGGTGAGCTATACCGACCCGCGCGGCAATATAACGCGCTATGAGGTCGATGCCCATGGCAATCTCACCAAGGCGATTGACGCGCTTGGCCGTGTTCGCAGCTATGCCTATGACAAGGTGGGCAACCTTGTTACGGTGACCGATGCACTCACCAAGGCGACACATGCAGCCTACGATGCAATGAACCGCCGCACTCAGGCGTCAAACCCCGTAGGCGGTGTGTTTAAAACGCAATACAACGGTCAAGGGTTGCCCGTTCTGGAGGTGGACGAGGACGGCCGTAGCAACCAGACTGAATACGACAACTTCCTGCGAGTCACCAAACAGGTCGACGCGATCGGCAATGCCGTAAGACTCGGATACCAGATTCCTGACGGTAGTGCAGCGGGGCAGTTGGGCAGTTTGTCAGAGCCCACTGAGGTGGGATATCCGACCTTCACTCAACAGAGTCGCTTCGATGAACGAGAGCGTCCCACGAGCCAGACATTAAAAAACAGCACCAGCCAAGGCCAACAAGACTTGACTAGCGCTATTGTTTATGACGGGCGTGGGCTAGTGAAAAGTGAGACGGATGCGGATGGCAGTATGCGCACCCATAGCTACGATGCTCTGGGCCAGCGTATAGAGACAATCGATGCGCTTGGTGGCAAGACTGTTTCGAAGTACGACGCGCGCGGCAACCTACTGCAATTGGTCGATGCCAATGGCAACACCCATACATTCGAGTACGACCGCAATAGTCGGGTAGTGAAACAGATGCGGCCCTCGGGCAAAGCCACGCAGTACAGCTACGATGCTGCGGGCAATCTTCATGAGAAGACCGACCCGCTTGGCAACAGGTTTGCGTACACCTATGACGCAGCCAACCGGCTAATCGAGATTAAACAGTTCAAGGCGGACGGTGCGTTGCTGCGCACGACTACGCAGGTTTGGGACGCCAACGACAACCTGACAGCCTGGATAGACCTTGACGCGACGCGGCCCGCAGGGCAACAGCAAAGCAGCGGAAGTGCAACCTTCGACGATGCCAATCGCAAGACGGGCGAGACTGTCAACTATCCCGATCCGCGGGGAGGAAGTTTTGTGCTGAGCTACGGCCAAGCGTTCAGCTTGGCGGGCAAGAAGTCTAGATTGACCTGGGCGGATGGCACCGTCATCGACTATGCCTATAGCCTTCACGGCGAATTGGAGAGTGTTGCCATTCCTGGCGAAGGCACGATCACTGTCAACAAATTCAAATGGACGGCGCCGGAAGCGACCACGTTGCCGGGAGGGGTCACACAAAACAGGGCATATGACGGCCTACTGAACCTTGAGGGGTTCAAAGTCAAGACACCGGGGCAGCAGGCTGTGCTGGACCTGAACAACGTCTATGGCAAGGTGCAGGAATTGAAGAGTCGTGTCCGCACAGACTCGGCAAATGGATCCAGCAGTACGCGCAGTGACAGCTATTTGTACGACTCGGAGGCCCGATTGAAACAGGCAACCTCTGATGCCGGTGGCCCGCTCGGTATCGACACAGAACTCTTCGATCTCGACCCGTTGGGTAACCGCACCCTGCACAGCAAGCAAAGCGGAGCCTGGACCTATGACGGCAACAACCGACTGATTCGCCGTGGAACAGGCGTCTGCGCTTCAGCAGGCGTCGTCTGCTATGACTATGACGAGGCGGGCAACCTACTCACGAAGACCGAAGCGACCAAGGTGACGCGTTATGTTTACGACGCGATGAATCGTTTGATCGAAATCAGGAATGGCGCAGATCAGCCCATTGCCCGATATGGCTACGACCTCATGGATCGCAGGCTTTGGAAAGAGCAATTCCGTGACAAGAGCGGCACCGTCTTGTCGCCTGCTCTCCGGTCCTACTTTCTATACACCGAAGAAGGGCTCATTGCGGAAGCAACCCAACCAATAGAGCTTCATCCCGATGGGAGCGTCAGTAGCAACCAAGGGCCGGCCATCACTTCGCAGTGGGGACCGGCACCGGGGAGCGAATTTACTACCGGCACTCTTTTCGTGAAAACGGCGAATAGCGGGGGGGAAAGTATGTTCGCCTACTTTCATCATGATCATCTGAATATCCCCATTCAAGCGACAGACAAGGCGGGAAACGTCGTGTGGAGCGCATACTTTGACGCCTTTGGAAAAGCACACATCACTACACCTTTGGCGACTGCTGAGATACCTACGATTTCCTCAAATCTTCGCTTGCCAGGCCAATATGAGGACGAAGAAACCGGGCTTCACTACAACTTCCGAAGATATTATGATTCCGAGATTGGTCGTTATATTTCGGAGGATCCGATTGGACTTGAGGGTGGTTTCAATTTGTTCCTTTATGCAAATGCAAATCCTCTAGAGTTTACGGATCCAACTGGTGAATGGGTCACCATAGTTTTGCGTGCACTCCCATTTATTGCACGAGTCATATGTGTGCGCAATCCGAAAATATGCAAAGAGATCTACAAATGCGTGAAGAACCCTACGGTGTGCAAAAATAGATTTTGCAGAATAATGCGGAGCAAGACCTTGTATCACCCGTTCTGTGATGTGCCGAGTTGCGACAAGATGAATACACAGTTAGGTCGTCAGTTTGCAGAAAAGGCCGCCCAAACCTGCCTAGCGCTGCGAAGCTTTGTGAAGGCGACTTGCTTTGCAGGAAAATCGGATCCTGAACACGACAGAGAAATTGAGAACGCCCGCAGAAAGGTCGTCGACTGTGCGAGGATTTGTCGCCCGCGCTAACTGGGAAAGTTAGTAGTATCTATTTCTTGATCGGAGCTCACAATGCCGCTTCTCGATGATATTCGGAATGGCCGTTGGAATGAAGTCGCTGAATTCTTGAGCGTGACTTTGCCGACAGAGATGGCGTTGGAGGATCGTTCAATTCTTCTAACTGAGCTTTCATTTCATGGTGTTGCTGACTTGGTTGTTGAGCTCTTGCAAAATGGGGCTGATCCAGACTTCCGATTTGATGGGATCCGTGGGGATCTCTCTTATGACTTGGAGCCTGGAACTACACCTTTGGGTCAAACAATTCTAGGAGCAGCATGGAAGCGGAACGACACGCTGACTACCTTGCATAAGCTGCTGGATGCTCATGCCAATCCGAATCAAATTACATATTCTGGATATACCCCTCTCCAACTAGCAATAGTGTTTGATCAGTTACATTTTGCCAGTTCACTCCTCAAGGCTGGTGCCGATCCTTATCACCCCTCCGCCGATCCTGACAAACCCAATGCGTTCGAATTCGCCGCTGATAAGCCATGGGCGGTCAAGATGCTCAAAAAATGGAAGCAGGAAGATAAGGCCTGAACGAGAAATTATCACTGCTGCAAGTCGGAGTCGATGTCTGACTTCAAATCGACGACAAGCCTATTCCACACGGCGGATGCCGGGACACGCAAGTACAAAATGAGATTACCTCCTGCCCAAAATGCCGCCGCCTGCGAGAGACGAATGATCGAGCGTCGGCATGGCGGTGCCCGGCTTGCGTCGCCTATTTCAAAGTTGCAGAGGGGGAGCGCGCAACTGCGCCTAATTCAGCATTTCGGAATGCGATATGCCCGAGTGCTCGAGTGACTTGCAATCGCGCGTTGACCTCGGTGTGTCGTTCCTGACGGTCAATGGCACGGTGGCGAAGACCGATTTCGATTCAGACGAGTTCGTGGCCCCGCTCAAGCGGTGAAGCGGGCGCGCTATCAAGAAACACAAGCGGTGCACAGAACATGAATGGCATGAGTGAGGAGGCGCAGGAACACCACGTCTCGTGGGTTGGAGCCGGTAGGCGCCGCGGCGACTGGGCACGACTTTGCCTGTCCGCGCGTCACGCCTTCATCGCGGCGAATGTCGCGATGCTCGGACTCATTTCGACACTGTCAGCCCACGCCCAGGAAACCGTCTGCGCCAAAGTCAAGATCGAGATCAAGCAAGAACTCACGCTCGAACGCCAGGCCTTCGATGCGGAGATGAAGATTCACAACACCACCGACGGCGGTGTGATCGAGAACGTGTCGGTGGTGGTAAAGGTCACTGACGAGGCAGGGAACCCGGTACAGGTCACCGACGACCCCAACAATCTGAGCGCCAAGTTCTTCCTGCGCATTTCGCAGAAGCAGAACATCGCCAACGTCGATGGCACCGGCACGGTGAATGCCAAAACCACCGCCATCATCAACTGGCTGCTCATTCCCGCCCCAGGCTCCGCCGGCACCAGCCCGCTGGGCAAGAAATACCTCGTCGGCGCCACGCTCAAGTACCGCTTCGCCGGTGATGACCAGACGCTCGATGTCTCTCCAGATGTCATCACCGTCAAGCCGCTGCCCTTGCTGACGCTGGACTACTTCCTTACGCAAGACGTGATCGCCGACGACCCGCTCACGGCGGAGATCGAAGCCACCGAGCCCTTCACGCTTGGGGTGCGTGTCAAGAACAACGGCTACGCCGCGGCCAAGAACCTCAAGATCGATTCGGCCCAGCCAAAAATCATCGAGAACAAGCAAGGCCTGCTGATCGGCTTCAAGCTCACCGGCAGCTACATCGACGACGCGCCGGCGCAGAACACCTTGTTGATCAACTTCGGCGACGTCGCCGCAGGCACAAGCAAGACAGGCCGCTGGGTGATGGAGACAACGCTTGCCGGCAAGTTCACCGAGTTCACCGCCAAGTTCAGCCACGCGGACGAACTGGGCGGAACGCTGACCTCGATCCTGCAAGCCGCCAACGCGCACTTCCTGATTCGCGACGTGTTGGTCGACCTGCTCGGGCGCGATCACGTGCGCGACTTCCTGGCGCAAGACGGCGACGTGATCCGCGTCTATGAATCCGACGGTCTTGACACGGTGGTCACCGATCGCAGCAGCGTGGCTTTGCTCACGGCCGGCACCAACAGCGCCGGCAACGCCAGCTACCGCCTCGTCATCCCACAGACGTCAGGCTTCGTCTACGTGAAACTCCCCGACCCTTTCAACGGGGCAAAGGCCCTGGGCACCATCACCCGCTCCGACGCGAAAGTGATGCTTCCAGAGAACGTCTGGCTTTCCAAGACCCGCAATCTCGAACTCAAGAAGTGGGAATACTGGGTCAACTTTTTCGACGTCAACACCCCGGGGGTGTATGACGCCGAGTTCAAGGCGCCGTCGGCCACGCCGCGTCCGCCGAACCTCCAGTTCGTCGCGGACACCACCACCCTTGAAGAACAGCAGGTGTCCTTCCTGCTCGAAGCCAGCAGCCCCGATGGCAAGCCGGTGACGATCACCGGTGCGCCGCTGCCGTCCGGCGCCAAGCTCACTGCGCAAGCCGCCGATCCCGCCGCGCCCAACGTGGCACGCGCGGTGTTCGACTGGACGCCGCCCAAGGGCACGGCCGGCAACTACCTCGTCACCTACACCGCCAGCGACGGCATGCTGAGCAGCACGCGCTCGGCCAGCATCAAGGTCGAATCGAAGACGCCGCCGCCGGGTCCCACCACGCCGGCCATCGACAGCCCGGCATCGGGCGCGCAGGTCACGTCCTTGAAGCCGACGCTCGGCGTGCTGACCGGCACGCATCCGCAAGACCCGACCGCATCGGTGCAGTTCGAGCTCTACAAGGACGAGGCGATGACGCAACCCGTCGAGAGCGCCACCGTCGGCAAGGCCGCAAGCGGTGCTCCCACCACGTGGCAGCCGGCGAACAACCTTGGCGACAACACGAGCTACTGGTGGCGTGCGCGCGCCTTCGACGGGACGCTCACCTACAGCCCGTGGGTCAACGCGCGCTTCTTCGTGAACCTCTTCAACGATCCGCCGGAGAACTTCAACCTCAGCGCGCCGGCACCCAATGCCGAAGTCGCTGAATTGACGCCGGTGCTCACGTGGATGAATGCCGTCGACAAGGACGGCGACGCGATCACCTACGACGTCGCGGTGTACAAGAACGCCGCGCTCACCGATGTGATGGTCACCTCGACCGGCCTGCCCGCAGGCGCCGGCGGAAGCACGAGCTGGACAGTGTCCGTGCCCTTGGCCAACCACACGACCTACTACTGGAAGGTCATCGCCAAGGATGCGCTGGGCGCGCAGACGCCCAGCATCGCGCGACCTTTCATCGTCAACACGGGCAACACGCCGCCGTCGGCGCCCGTCATCGTGAGCCCGGCGATCGGCGGGCAAAGCACCACTTCGACTGCTGCACTGACCATCCAGAACAGCGTCGACGCGGAAGGCGACCTCATCACCTACGTGTTCGAACTCGACACCGTGGACAGCTTCGACTCGGGCAACAAGCGCAGTTCGGGCCAGGTCATTCAGAGCGCCAGCGCGCAAACGGTCTGGAACGTCAACGCACTCGTCGAGAACCAGCGCTACCACTGGCGCGTCAAGGCGCAAGACGGCCGCGCCGAATCGGCGTGGGTTGCGGGCAACTTCCTGATGAACGCGGTCAACGATGCGCCGCCCGCGCCGACGATCCACAACCCCGGCAATGGTGCCTGGACGGCGACGCTGCAGCCGAGCCTGGAAGCCAACCCGGTGCAAGATCCGGAAGGCGGCGCGGTGAGCTACCAGTTCGAGGTCTATCGCGACGCGGCGCTCACCAGTCGCGTGGCCGACGGCGTGTCGAGCAACACCGCCTGGATCGTCCCCATCGCTCTCGCCGACAAGACGACCCACTGGTGGCGCGTGCGTGCCGTCGACCCGCTCGATGCCGCCAGCGCGTGGTCCACGGCGGCCGTGCTGTACGTCAGCACGGGCACCTACCAGGACCCGACCATCCAGGTGACGACGCCCTCGGCGCCTGTCGCGCCCACCGTCGTCGGCGACCATAAGGTGACGACGATTCGCTGGGAAGGCACGGACCCGAACATCGAGCCGACGGTCGCGCTGTACTACTCGACGAGCAAGGCCGAATTCGCGGGCAACCTCATCGTCGATGGCCTGCGCCAAGCCACCGGCACGCAAGGCGGAAGCTACACCTGGGACGTGACGGGTCTGTCGCCCGGCACCTACTACGTCTACGGCGCCATCTACGACGCACGCGGCGTGGGCCGTGCCTGGGCAGCCGGTGCCGTGGTCGTCAAGCCCGATGTGCAGACCGGGCGCATCACGACCTCGACCACAGGTCCCTTGTCGACGACCGAAGACGGAGGCACTGCACAGTTCACCGTTCGACTGGCCTCGCAGCCTTCGGCACCAGTGATCGTGTCGGTGTCGAGCTCCAACGGCCGCGAGGGCTTCACGACGCCGGCGAGCCTGAGCTTCACCGCGGCGAACTGGAACGTCGATCAGACGGTCATCGTCGCCGGCAAGCCCGATTGCATGCGCGACGGCAATTCGAACTACCAGGTGCTGCTGGGCCGCGCCGTGTCGCTCGATCCGCAATACATGGACGTGTCAGGCACCCCCGTGACCATGAGTAACACCGACAGCGCGAGGGCGCTGCTGTACGGTGCGAACAATGCGAACTTCGCCATCTGCTCGATGAAGATTCAGAGCCAGCGCAAAGTCGATGCAACGACCTGGGAGTACGTCGTCGATGCGTCGATCGGCAACATCGGTGCGGCGGTGGCAGGCGTCACGGCGACGCTGACGCTGGCGCCCGCCGGCGTCACCATTGCGCAGCCCAATCTCAACTTCGGCGCCTTGCAGCAAAACGAGGCCGGGCGCAGCGCAGACACCATCACGCTGCGTTCGAAGAGTCCGTTGTCTCAATCGATGTTCGATTCGGGCGCGAGTTTCCGGTGGAATGTCACGGTGCGATGAGTACCCGCAGCTCGATGCGGGGGCGGGCATCGTGACGTGTGGCCCGATAATCCCGCGGTTCGGAGGAAAGATGAAAAACAAGTACATGCGCCTCTTGGCGCTGGGAGGGGCTTTGTGCATGCCCCTGGGCATCCAGGCAGCCTCGGGGTCAGCGACGATCCAAAGCCTTCAGTTCGAATTGATCGACCTCGCGCCGGGCGACGGCGCCGAGGCCAGCCTCGTGTGGGACGCCGCCACCGCGGGCGCGGACGTGTCGTCCGTCTTCGGCACCACGCTGAGCTTCGGTCCCGGAGGAACCTGGACGGTGTCCTTCGTCAACATCGGTTCCGATTCGGTGTTCGACCCTGCCAGTTTTCTGTCGGCGGCGACCGCGTCTTTCGCGGGCGCTTCGGCATCCATCGGCGGCGGAACGTCCTCGCAGTTTCAAACGCACGCAACAGGCAGCTCGGACAGCGCATCGGCGTTCTCGTATGGTGCGTTTACCCTGTCACCGATGTCGCAACTGCGAATCAGCGGCAGCCTCAGCGTGGCGATCGACGGCCCCGCGGGCACTGAGTTCGCCGTACCGCCCGGAACACCGGCCGGCCAAGCCGCGCTGCACGCCCAATCGTCTGCCTATGTCGAGGTGGGACTGAACCCCTTGAGCGGCGGCTCCAGCGCGCCTTCGTTCGAGTCCATGACGCTCAGCGGCGAGAACTACACCCAGGGCAACCCGGCACTGACGGTCGATGCCTACTCGCAATCCATCCTGCTCACGCCGTTCTCCTTCGACTTCGTCAATGACAGCGACTCAACTGCCACGGGGGAGTTCTGGACCAGAACGGCGGCCTCGGGCCTGCAGATCGTCTCCGCGCCTTCGCTCGTTCCCGAACCGCAGGTCTGGTTGTCGATGTGCGTGGGCCTCGGGCTCTGGTGCGTCCTGCGGATGCGGCGCCGGCCCGTGCGTCGCTGAGCCGCAGATCGTTCGCGGAGCGGTACGTTGAGACATCGGATCTTCTCAGGCCAGGCGCGAGCGTCGGCACTCGGCTTCACGCTGCTAGAGCTGCTGGTGGTGATGGTCATCATCGGGCTTCTCGCGGCCTATGTCGGGCCGCGCTACTTCTCGCAGATCGGCAAGTCCGAGCGCAGCACCGCCAAGGCGCAGATCGAGGGCCTGGCGAAGGCGCTCGACACCTATCGCCTGGATACCGGGCACTATCCGACCACGGAGCAGGGCCTGGCCACTCTGGCGACCAGGCCGGCCGATGAGCCGAAGTGGAACGGGCCCTACCTGCAGAAGGCCGTCCCGCCGGACCCTTGGGGCCATCCCTATGTCTATCGCTCGCCCGGCCAGGGCGGTGACTTCGATCTCATGTCGTATGCCAAGGACGGGCAACCGGGAGGCGAGGGCGATGCAGCCGACGTGTCCTATCGCTGACGCCACCGCGGAACTCCAATGATGCGCACGGGCAAGTCCGTTGCACTCAGCGCCGCCTTGTCTTCACCACCTCCCGCCGGCGGCGCTCCTGCAACCCGCTTGCGACTGAAGGTTCGCGGCGCGGATGGGCTCACACAGACGCTGGAGTTCGCCGACGTGTCCGAGGCCGAAGCGGTGCGCCGCGTCGTCTCCAGAGGCGCGAAGGTGCTGTCGATCGAGTCGGCAGCCGCCACGCCCGACGCCATGGCTTCGAGCCGGAACGCCCGCTTTCCGCTTGTCTTGTTCAGCCAGGAATTGCTGGCGCTTCTCGACGCCGGCCTGAATCTGACCGAAGCATTGACCACGCTGCATGCCAAGGAGCGGCAACCCGCGGTACGTGCCGTGCAGGCCAAGGTCTTGAACGCCTTGCGCGAGGGGCGAAATTTTTCTGACGTGCTGGCTTCGGCGCCGCGGCACTTCCCCGAGGTGTATGTCGCCACCGTTCGCGCATCGGAACGCACGGGCGACTTACCGCAGGCTTTGTCGCGCTACATCGCCTACCAGCTTCAGTTCGACACGATTCGCAAGAAGCTGATTTCCGCCGCGATCTATCCGGCGATGCTCTTGATCGTCGGCGGCTTCGTCACGCTGTTCCTGTTGGGCTACGTGGTTCCGCGCTTCGCGACGGTGTACGAGTCGTCGGGGCGCGACATGCCGTGGCTTTCGTCGGTGTTGCTGTCGGTGGGCAAGCTGATCTACGCATACTGGCCGCTCGCGCTCGGCACCGTCGTCGCGTCATTCGTGCTGCTGGCCTGGGGGATCAGCCGCCCGCAGGGACGAACCTTTCTGCTCAATCAAGTTTTGCGCCTTCCCTGGCTTGCCGCCAAGGCCGATGAGTTCCGGCTCGCGCGCTTTTATCGCGCGGTGAGCCTGCTGCTGGCCGCGGGGATTGCCTTGCCTCGCGCCATGGGCATGGTCACGGGTCTGCTGAGCATGGCGCAGCGCAGCCGCCTCGCACAAAGCCGTATCGCCGTCGAACAGGGGCGCAGTCTTTCCGAGGCCTTATTGGCGGCCGATCTTGCGAGCCCGGTGGCCGAGTCATTGATCAAGGTCGGCGAACGCTCGGGGCAGCTGGCCGACATGCTGGAGCGCACCGCGCGTTTTCAGGACGAAGACTTTGCGCGCTGGATCGACTGGGCGTCGCGCCTTCTCGAGCCGGTGCTGATGACCTTCATCGGCCTCGTCATAGGCACGGTGGTGGTGCTGATGTACATGCCGATCTTCGAGCTGGCCGGGAGCCTGCAATGACCCAAGCCGGGCTCCCTCCAATGACGACGCTGACGCCGGAGGCGATCGCGCAAGCGCGCGTGCTCGCCGCGCAGCAAGACCTCCCGCTGTTGCGCGGCCTGCAGCAGCTCACCGGCTGGGACGACGAACAATTGACGGCAGCGCTGGGCGAAAGCTTCGGCTACCCGGTGCTCTCGATGCGCGTGCTGCAAGCGATGCGTCCGGACTTCGACCGCATCGCCTACACCGACTGCGTGCAGCGCGGCGTGCTGATCGCGCAGGACGAGGCGGGCGCGTCGCACCTGGTGCTTTGCGACCCCTTCGATGGCGCGGCTGAAGACTGGGCGCTGCGCCGGCATGGCGTGGTCAACACCATGCCGAAAACGGCACTGGCCCACCCCGACGACCTGCAGGCCTACTTCGCGCAGCAGGAACGCCAGCTGCGCGCCATGGATGGCTTCGACAACGACGCGGCCGCGCGCAACGACGAAGAGGTGGCCGCGGTCATCACCTTGTCGACCATCAGCGATGATGCCAGCCCGGTCGTGAAGCTCGTCAACTCGACGATCTACGACGCGCTCAAGCTGCAGGCGAGCGACATCCACATCGAATGCGACGCCGGCTGCCTGCACGTGATGTACCGCATCGACGGTGTGCTGGTGCCCATCACGCAAGTGCAAGGCCAGGACATGGCCGAGCAGGTGATCTCGCGCGTGAAGGTGATGGCCGACCTCGACATCGCCGAGCGCCGCGTGCCGCAGGACGGCCGCTTCAAGGTGCGCGTGAACGGCCGCGAGATCGACTTCCGGGTGTCGGTCATGCCCAACATCTTCGGTGAGGATGCGGTGCTGCGCCTGCTGGACCGGCAGTCGCTGACGGAACAGGCCAAGGCCTTGCGGCTGGACAACCTCGGGCTCGATGCGCACACCATCGCCGCCATCCGAAAGCTCGCGAGCAAGGCGCACGGCATGCTGCTCGTGACCGGGCCCACGGGGTCGGGCAAGACCACGACGCTGTACGCCGCCATCACAGAGATCCACACCGGGCGCGACAAGATCGTGACCATCGAAGACCCGGTGGAGTACCGGCTGCCGCGCGTGCTGCAGATCCCGGTCAACGAGAAGAAGGGCCTCACCTTCGCGCGTGGCCTTCGTTCCATTCTTCGCCACGATCCGGACAAGATCATGGTGGGTGAAATCCGCGACGACGAGACTGCGCAGATTGCCGTGCAGGCGGCGCTCACCGGCCACCTCGTGTTCACCACCGTCCACGCCAACAGCGTGTTCGACGTGCTGGGCCGCTTCCTGCACATGGGTGTCGACGCCTACAGTTTCGCGGCTGCGCTCAATGGCATCGTTGCGCAGCGGCTGCTGCGCATCAATTGCAGCCACTGCGCCGTCGAAGTGCAGGCTGACGACGAGGAGCTGTCTCTCGCGGGCCTCACACGTGCGCAGGTGGCGGGCTGGACTTTCAAGGCTGGGCAGGGCTGCGGGCACTGCCGAGGCGCGGGCTACAAGGGCCGCAAGGCGGTGGCCGAGGTGCTCGTGCTCGACGACGCGCTGCGCGAACTCATCGCTGCCAAGGCACCGATCTCCACGCTCAAGGAGCGCGCGGCGGCGGCCGGCTTGCGCATGCTGCAACACACCGCGCTGCAATGGGTGGCGCGCGGCGAAACGACGCTCGAAGAGGTGACACGTGTGGCGGGCTAGAGGCAGGGCAGGGGCCACGCTGTTCGTCGTGATCGGTGCGCAACGCGCCGAGTGCGCCGTGTCGGCCGGCGGCCAGTGGTTGAGCGGCAGCCTGCGCGAAGTCCGGTTCGATCCGGTGCAAGGCGTGGCGTCGGCCGTGGGCGCACCTGTCGCCGCGATGGAGCGCCTGGCCGGTGAGCTGCGCGAATGGTGCGAAACGCAGGCGTCTTCGAAGCGTCCCGACATCGATCGGGTTTACGTCGTTATCGCCGATGTCTGGCTGGCGGTGGCCGCCGTGCCCTGGAGCGAGTCGCTGCGTGTTCCTGCTCAGAGCTTCGCGTTTGCGCGCAGCCAGCTCGAGGCGGCGGGGCACGAGGCCGAGGCATCGGACATTGTTCGGCTCGACGACGCTTCTTTCGGTCAACCTCGGCTGGCGGTTGCGTATCCCGCGTTGCTCTTGTCTTCGCTGGAGGCTCTGGCGCGCGGCCTTGGCGCCAACCTGTCGTCGGTGTTGCCGCTCAGCGTCGCGGCATGGAACGCCTTTGCACCGCGCAATCGCAGCACTCTGGATGCCCTGGCCGTTCTCGACGAAGGCATGTTGCTCGTGGCACACGGGCAGCGCCGTATGGCCGACGTTTCGGTGCGCACGGGTGCCGACTGGGCCGAAGCCACGTCGGGCCGGAGCGCGCTGCTGCGTCAGGTCTGGCAGCGAATGCGCCTTCGGGATGCGCAGCTTTCGGGTGTGCGCGAGCTGCGGCTGCTGAACCTGACGGGCCAACCAATGCCTGTGGATGCCGCCGGCACCGATGTGATCGTCGTTGCGCAGCAACCTGAAGCGGCAGGCGGACACGCTGTCTCCGAAGGCTTGCGGCTGGCAGCGCTCGGGCCATCGCACACGCCCTTCGATGTCGTGACTGCGCGCCCCGGGCTCACCCCTGTGCGCTGTGCCGTCGCGGCGCTGGCACTCGCAGTGGCTGCCGCGTGGACGTGGCAGGCCTGGCGAACGTCGGAACTGGCGGCGGCGCTGTCCCAACAAGTGATTGCGCTGCAGCACGAGCGTGGAGTCGCGCCGCGTGCCGTGCCCTTGAACCGCGAACAGGCCGCCCGCGTACAGGCCGTGAACTCAGCGATCCGCGAACTCAACTTCCCCGCCGCGGCTTTGCTGCGTGCGTTGCAGCCGCCGCCAGACATTCAGGTGGCAGTGCTGAGCGTCGACTTGTCGGCGGCCCCGTCCGCGGACGCCTCTCGTGCTTCGGTGGTCAAGATCGTCGCCGAAGCGCGCACGCCCGCAGCCATGGCGAGGTACGTCGGTTTCGTCGGTGAGCGAAAACCCTTCTCGGGCGCCTACCTCACACGCCACGAAATCGCCGACACCGCGCCTGATCGCCCCTATCGCTTCAACGTGGAGGCGGCATGGTCGGAATGAACGGTGGATCCGGCGTGATGACGTGGCTCGGTCGGGCACTGGGGCGATGGACCTGGGGCTGCGCCCGCGTGGCGCGCATCGTCTCGCGCCGCTTCGGCCTGCTGGGCTGGTTCGCCATGGCCTTCGTGGCGATTGCAGTACTCGCGGCCATTCAGGGCCATCGCGCAAGCAGCCAGCTCGACGACGCCCGCCTGAAACTGGCCGAACTGAACAGCATGGCCGCTCGGCCGGTGGAGTCCCGTGGACATGCTCCCACCAGGCTCACGGCCTTTGAAGACATCCTGCTGGCCCACGCCGACATCCCGGGCACGGTGCAAGACATCCTGGAACTTGCCGAGGCACAGCACCTGTCGATCGCGCGCGGAGACTACAGCCCTCAGATCGATGCGAAGGGCGGTTTCCTGCGCTACCGCATGACGCTGCCGGTGAAGGGCGATGCGCGGGCCATTCATCGCTTCATGCTCGCGGCCCTCCGCGCGCACCGGACGCTGGCACTCGAAAGCGCGCAATTCAAGCGCGAACGCATCGAATCGTCGGACGTCGAGGCGCGCATTCAATGGATCGTCATGACACGCCTGTCGTCTGCCGATGCGGTCTCGTTGCCAGCTAGTGCGGCTCAGGGGCGCAACCCGTGAAGAGCAGCACGCTTCGAGGCATTCTTGGCATGGCCTTGTGCGCGACTTTGCTCGCGGCGTACTTCGCGCCGCCGCTGGCGGGCGAGGCCGTCGTGCTGAGCGAACGTGCGGCCGGCACCAAGGCGCCAGTGCCGCCGGTGGTGCAGACGGTTCGCGATCCGTCTGCGCAGGCAGGCGACGTGTTGAGCATCAAGGCGCGCGATGCCGACGCGCAAGACGACGACGCCACAAGCGTGTTCGCATCGAGATCGGCCCCGGTGCCTGCAGCGAAGGACTCGCAGCCCGCGGCCGTGCCGGTGCCGCAGACGCCTGTCGCGGCGCAGGCGCCGCCGCTGCCATTCCGTGTGCTGGGCCGCTTCTCAGAAGGCGACGAGGATGGCGTGTTCCTGCAGATCAACGATCAGAACCTCGTGGTCCGTGTCGGCGACACGATCGCCGAGCACTACAAAGTCGAAAGTCTGAACGCCACCACTCTGACCCTGCGCTACGGTCCGCTGAATCAGGTGCAGACCCTGGAAGTGGGCGGCTCCAACTGAAGAATGAACCGAGATCGACCATGAAGTCAGACGGCAAGGCAAGCCAGGCGCGGCGCACAGGATGGCTCGCGGTGTGGTGTCCCCTGGGGGTGTTCATGCTCGCGGCACTGCTGGCAGGCTGCGCCGCCACCAGCGCCTTTCGCGAAGGCAACACGCTGCTGGCCGAGGGCAAGTCCGAGCAGGGCCTGGCCAAGCTCGAAGAGGCCGTGCGGCTGGACCCGAAGAACGCCGAGTACCGCATTGCGCTGACGAGCCGCCGTGCCGCGTTGGTCAACCGCCTGATCGACAGCGGCGACGCGGCCCGCAGGGAAGGGCGCCTGACCGACGCCGAGAAGGCGTACCGCCAGACCCAGGTCTTCGATCGCGAGAACGCCATGGCGAAGCAGGGCCTGGAGGCCTTGATCGTCGAGCGCCGCCATCGGCTGGTGTTGGCCGAGGCCGAGGCCCTGTTCAAGAAGGGAGGCAGCCAGGACATCGTCCAGGCGCTCGAAAAGCTGCGCCCAGTGCTCACGGAAAATCCGGAACAGAAAGATGCGCTGAACCTCAAGGCGCGCATCGATGAAGTGCGCAGCAAGGCGCTGCGGCCCGAAGCGAAACTCGCGGCCACCTACAGAAAACCCATCACGCTCGAGTTTCGCGACGCGCCGCTCAAGTCGGTCTTCGACGTCATTTCCAAGCTGTCGGGCCTGAACTTCTTCTTCGACCGTGACATCCGCCCCGACCTGAAGGCGACCATCCTTGCCAAGAACACCTCAGTCGAAGATGCGGTGCGCTTGCTGCTCGTCACCAACCAGCTCGAACAGAAAGTTCTCAACGAGAACGCGATCCTGATCTACCCGAGCACACCGCAAAAGCTCAAGGAATACCAGACGCTGGCCGTACGCAGCTTCTACCTGACCAATGCCGACGTGAAGGCCGTCTCCAACACCATCAAGACGATTGTCAAGACCAAGGACATGGTGATCGATGAGCGGCTGGGCATCATCATCATGCGCGACACCCCGGAAGCGATCCGCATGGCCGAGCGCATCGTGGCGCTGCAGGACCTGAGCGACCCCGAAGTGATGCTCGAGGTCGAGGTGATGGAGATCAAACGCTCGCGGCTGCTCGAACTCGGTATCCAGTGGCCGAGCCAGCTGACACTGACGCCATTGACGGCGCAGCAGGACACCACGTCCACGACGCCGGCCACCAACGCGCCGCTCACCCTCTCTGCGCTCGCGCACCTCAACGCCTCCAAGCTCCAGGCGACGATAGGCAGCACAGTGATCAACGCCCGCAAGGAAGACCAGGACGGCAACATCCTCGCCAACCCCCGCATCCGCGTGCGCAACAAGGAAAAGGCCAAGGTGCTGATCGGCGACCGGGTGCCCGTGATCACGACGACGTCGACGTCGACGGGCTTCGTCTCCGAGTCGGTGAACTACGTCGACGTGGGCCTGAAGCTCGAGGTGGAACCAAACATCTACCTCGACGACGAAGTGGCGATCAAGGTCAACCTCGAAGTCTCGAGCCTTGTGCGCGAAGTGCTCAGCAAGTCGGGCACCTTGTCGTACCAGATCGGCACACGTGGTGCCAACACCGTGTTGCGCCTCAAGGACGGCGAGACGCAGATCCTCGCCGGCCTGATCAGCGACGAGGATCGCTCCACGGCCAACAAGGTGCCGGGCATCGGCGAGCTGCCAGTGGTCGGCCGCCTCTTCGGCAGCCAGAAGGACGACACCCAGCGCAGCGAAATCCTGCTGTCGATCACGCCGCGAATCGTGCGGGCGATCCGCCGGCCCGACCTGCTGACGGCCGAGTTCGAATCGGGGACCGAGGCGAGCATCGGCGCCGAATCGCTGCGGCTGGGTGCAGTCGAGCCGGACAAGGCCGATGCCGGCGCCGCTAAGACTGCTGCGGGGGCGACCCCGTCGTCGGTGGCGGGCGCTGCCCTGCCCAAACCCAATGCAGGAACGTCGCAAGGCCTGCCGGTACCCCCGGCGGCTGCGGTGCCCGCGCGCGTCGGCGCGGCTGCAGTGATACCCGCGACGACCGCCGCTGCAAGCGGCGTGCTCGGATTCAACTGGCAGGCACCCGCTCAAGTGAAAGTGGGCGAGCAGTTCAGTGCCGTGTTGCGCGTGAACAGCCAGGGTCCCTTGCGTGGTCTGCCGCTCCTGATTGGCTTCGACCCCCAACTGCTGCAAGTGGTCAGCGTGCAGGAAGGCGACTTCCTCAAGCAGAACGCCGGGGCCACCCAATTCAGCCAACGCGTCGACCCGGCGCAGGGCAAGCTGTTCGTGGCCGCCGTGCGTCAGAACGCATCGGGCAACGATGCGGGGGTGAACGGCGTGGGCGGCGTGGTGACCGTGACCTTCAAAGCGCTGAAGCCTGCGACCGCGTCGGCCGCCGCCAAGCTCAGCCTGCTGTCGGTGACGCCGGAGCCGCTGCCGACGACGCCCCTGGCCTTGCCGATCGACCAGCTGATTCGCATCGTGCCTTGACCGTGGCCCCGGACACGCCGATGAAACGCGCACGAGGCTTTACCTTCATCGAGCTGATGATGACGCTCGCCATCATGGCCGTGCTTGTGATGGTGGCGGTACCGATGGCGCAGGTGGCGGTGCAGCGCGACAAGGAGCGCGAGCTGCGCTTCGCGCTCGTGCAGATTCGCGAAGCCCTGGACGCGTACAAGCGTGCGGCCGACCAGGGGCGCGTCCTCGTCAGGCTGGGCGAGAGTGGCTTTCCCAAGACGCTGGCTGAACTGGTGGACGGTGTTCCGGATCAGCGCAGCCCGACCAAGCAGAACCTGTACTTCCTGCGTGCCCTGCCGCGGGATCCCATGTATCCCGACCAAAGCGCGAGGCCCGACGAGACATGGGGCCTGCGCAGCTACGCCTCGCCGGCTGACGACCCGAGCGAAGGCGCCGACGTGTTCGACGTCCATTCGAAATCGGACAAGCTGGGCCTGAACGGCGTGGCTTACCGGCTATGGTGATTCGCCGCGGCTTCACGCTCATTGAGATGCTGGTCGTGATGGCCATCATCGCCTTGCTGCTGACCATTGCCGTGCCGCGCTACTTCGGCTCGCTCGACAAGTCCAAGGAAGTGACCCTCAAGGAAAACCTGCAAGTTCTGCGCGTCACACTGGACAAGTTCTACGCCGACAAGGGCCACTACCCCGACACGCTCGATCAGCTCGTGGAGAACAAGTACCTGCGAAGCGTGCCGCTCGACCCCTTCACCGAGTCGAATCGAAGCTGGATCACGGTTCCGTCGAACGAGCTCGATGTCAAAGGCATCGTGGACGTGAAGAGCGGTGCCACGGGTCAGACGAGCGACGGCAGACGCTATGAGTCCTTCTAGACGCCTGCATGGCTGTGTGCATGGGCACAAGGCCAAAGCCGACGCCTGCGGCTTCGCGTACCTGTGGCTGCTTCTGCTGGTCGCATTCATGGGCCTTTCACTCACGATTGGCGTCCAGTTCTATTCCACCTCGGTGCAGCGCGACAAGGAATACGAACTGCTCGCCATCGGCCGGCAATTCCGGGCGGCGATCGGCCGCTACCACGAAACCCAGCGTGCCGCCGCATCCGGTGAAAACAGGGGCGGCGACTATCCAGCGACCCTGGACGATCTGCTCAAGGACAACAGAAGTCTCTCGACGCAACGCCACCTGCGCCGCGTCTTCGTGGACCCCATGACCGGCAAGCCGGAGTGGGGCCTGCTGATTGTCGGTGGACGAATCGTCGGTGTGCATTCCTTGTCCGACAAGGTTCCCATCAAGCAGGACCGTTTCGAGGCCGACGACATGGGCTTTCGCGGCAAGCAGAAATACAGCGACTGGGTCTTCACCTATCCTTCCGACCTGCTGGTGCGGCAAGAGGCGGACAGGCCCGGCCCCGCGGCATCTTCCGGCGCTGATACGGCACGGCGGGCGCCTTCGCAAAGCAAACCATGAAGACTTCGCTCGCCTTCGTCCTCACGCTGTTCGCCGCCGCTTCCATCTGGGCACAAGTGCCCTCGGGCAACGAGCTTCCCGAAGCGCTCAAGGACATCAAGCAATCTTCAGGCATGTGCTGGCGCGAGGACATGGCGAAACCCGGGAAGAGCAGCCCGTCGCCGGCGCAAGATTTGCGGCCGGACCTGTCATGCGGCATCACCCCGACCGAGCTGGCGGGGCTGCACGATCGTGCCGATGCCACCCTCATCGATGTTCGGCCGCTCGCGGAGCGCGAGCTCTTCCGCATCGGTGGGACGCTCAGCATGACGGCCTCCGAGCTGCGCACGAAGAGTGTCCTGCGCGGCAAGAACCTGGTGCTGATCGGCGACGGCAAGGCCGAGCGTGAACTCTATGCCGCGTGTGCCGACCTGAAGGCCCGTGGCTTTGCGCGAACTAGGGTGCTGCGCGGAGGCATGCCTTCATGGCTGGCACACGGTGGTGCGGTCCAAGGAAGTGCACCTGACCTGCTGCAAAGCCAGCGCCTGAGCTCATCGCAGCTGTGGGGCGAGAGCCAGTTCGACGCCAACCTCGTGCTGATGACGGTCGAACAGCAGGCGCTGCAGGGCCGGCTTCCTTTCGCCCTGCCCGTGGCCGACGCATCGCCTGCAGCGGTGCAGAGCGTGATCGAGCGCAGGCGAAAGGAACTCAGGAACGCGCCGTTGGCAGCCGTCATTCTCGTGACGTCCACGAGCACCACGGACGAGGTGCTCAAGCGGCTAACGCAGGCCTTGCGACCCGTCCCCTTGCTCGTCTACACGGAATCGGCGGAGACCTATTCGCGCCAGTTCGCCCAACTGAAGGCAACCTGGGAGGCCCAGGCCAAGGGTCCGAAGCGATTGCGGTGCGGCCTCTGAGGGAACACAACAGACATGCTCCCAGATCGAAGACGCTGCCTCGCAACTGCCTTGTTCGGCGGCCTGCACCTCGCGGCACCGGCGTCGGCGCAGCCAGTAGCAGACACCGCCGCCTCGACCGTTCGAAGGCAACTGCGCTTCACGATGTCCTTGTCCAACCCCTCGTCCGAAGAGCTTCGCGATCAGAGCGTGTGGATCTATGTGCCCGCTGGCGAGACACCCACGCAGCGGCTGACGGGCTTGCAGGTGTCTGCAGCCCACGAGGTCTTGTCCGACACGCTCGGGCATCGCATCGTGAAACTGCGCCTGGCCAGCTTGCCTGCACTAGCGACCCGCGTGGTCACGATCGCGGCCGAGGTGGCCTTGCGCGAAGTGCCTGTGCAGACCGTGCAGCCCAAGAGTCCGACACCATGGCTTGAACCCGAGCGCCACATCGAGACCATGGATCCAGACATCCGGTCGCTAGCCGTCGAATTACGTTGCCCCAGCGAGCGCGAGACCTCGCGCGCCATCTACGACTGGGTGCGGGGGAATCTCCACTACGCGGGCTTCGTTGCAGACGACCTGGGCGCCCTTTACGCCTTGAAAGAGCGCCGCGGCGATTGCACCGAATACGCCTACCTGGCCGTCGCGCTCGCGCGAGCCAATAACATTCCTGCGCGCATGGTGGGGGGCTATGTCACGGACCGCAGCATGGCTCCTCGCGCCGAGGAGTATCACAACTGGGCCGAATTCTTCTTTGAAGGCGCATGGCGGCTCGTCGATGCACAGAAGGAGAGCTGGCTGTCGCCAGCGCAGCAGTACATCGCCTTTCGCTTCTATCGCGACAAGCAAATCAATCCCGTCGGCTTGGCGCATCGATTCCGCGTGGAAGGTCTAGTGCAAGTCAGGATTTAGCGCGGACGCAGCAGGAGGGGGACGGCCAGGATTCCTGAATTTTTCGCAGAAACGACCTTAAGTCACCTGGCGATTCGATCCTGCAGGAACATTTGCGACGCAACTCGACGATGGTCTGAGCGACCTCGGGAGCGATCGCTCGCGGCGACTGCGCGGGCCTGGACGACTTGTCCAGCAAGCCTTGTGCGCCGTCCATTTGGTAGAGACCGCGCCACTTATGCGCAGTGAGTGTGCTGACGCCAGCCGCGGCGACAGCTTGTGAGGCGGACAGGCCTCGCAAGGTGATGTCTTGAACCATTTCCAGGCGACGCAGATACGTCTATCGGGCATTCCTATGGATGTTCATCCGGGATCCGGCTTTGGGTTGATCGGGGGTTTGGCGATTCCCAGTCTCCAAACCGGGAATCGATCCTGGACAATTCCCGCCATGGACCACACCTTCCTCTCGGCCTTCATCCTCCTGCTGCTGGTGCTCGACCCGCTGGGCAGCCTGCCGGTGTTCATCCCGATCATGCGCACCGTCCCGAAGGAGCGGCGCAAGCTGGTCGCGGTGCGCGAGGTGACGATCGCCTTCTGCGTGCTGCTGGCCTTCATGTTCCTCGGCGACGGCTTCCTGCAGGTGATGCATCTGTCGGAACGCTCGCTCGAAGTGGCCGGCGGCGTGATCCTGCTGATGGTGGCGATCCGCATGATCTTCAGCCACGAGGGCGGCGTGTACGGTACGCCCGATGGCCGCGAGCCGATGATCTTCCCGCTTGCGGTGCCCCTGCTGGCGGGGCCGTCGGCGATGGCGACGGTGCTGCTCTTGGCCTCGCGCCAGCCCGAGCGCATGCTGCAGTGGGTGGGGGCGCTGGTCAGCGCCATGCTGGTGTCGGGTGCGGTGCTGCTGCTGTGCGACCGCATCCGCCGATTGCTGGGTGACTCGGTGGTGTCCGCGCTGGAAAAGCTGATGGGCCTCGTGCTGACGGCGATTGCGGTGGAGATGATTCTTGCGGGGTTGAAGCGGTACTTCTTCGGCGGGTGAGTCGCACAAAACAAAACGGGCCGCGCCTTCCCAGGCGCGGCCCGTTTGCATTTGCGCTATGTCAGAAGAACTCGTACGACGCCGTCAGACCGATCGTGCGCGGACGCAGGTAATACGCTTCGCTCACGCCCTGGACCGACGGGTGCTGGATCTGCTTCTTCACGTTGGTGAGGTTCTTCGCGAAGAGGGTGACTTCCCAGTGGTCGAGGGTCATGCCCACGCTGGCATCGGCGGTGAAGTAAGCGGGGCGGTCGTAGTCCGGGTCACCCTTGATGAGGCTGCCGCGGCTTGCGCCCACCCACTTGCCGCTGGCACGCAAGAAGGCATCGCCCATCTTCATGGGCTGGCGGTACTCGAAGCCCAGCGCCAGGTTGTAGTTGGGCACGCCCTGGATCTTGTCTCCCTTCTTGGCGTGCAGCTCGCCGGTGTCCGGGTCCGTGCCAAGTGCGGGCGTGTCCTCGGCGAAGGTGGCGTGCACGAGGCCCAGGGCCGCGTCGAGTGTCAGCGCGTCGGTGGCGCGCAGCTTGGCCTCGAACTCGAGGCCATAGCTGCGAGCGCGGCCGACGTTGGTTTCGAAGTCGAAGCCGGAGGCCGGCAGCACGACGTTCTGCTGGATGTTTTTCCAGTCGATGTAGAAGGCCGAGACGTTCATCGAGAGCCGGTTGTCCAGCATGCGGGACTTGCTGCCGATCTCATAGCTCCACAGGCTGTCCGGCGAAAAGCTGGCTGGTGGAGGGCCGGACAGGCCGATGTCCTTGATGTCCTGCAGCACCAGCGCCGACGATGGGATCGGGCGGTTCGCACCGCCGAGCCGGAAGCCCTTGGCGACGTTGGCGAACACCGACGTCGTCGGGTTCATGTCCCAGTTGATGGCGAAGCGCGGCGTGACGGCATTCGCGTCGCTGTCGATCACCGCGGACGACGGGCCGCCGGCGTAGTAGAAATCGCCCTCGCGTGTGAAGTGCTGTGACGCCTTGAGGACACGCAGGCCGAACGTGCCGCTCAGTTCCGGGCTCGCGTGGTAGGTGAGCTCGCCGAACAGGGAGTTTTGCTTGTCGTTGTAGTGGCGGGCGCTGTAGTAAGAGCTGTCACCGGTGAACGCTCCGGGGAAGGTGTCCGCAAGTTGCGCCGGGTCGTTGATGTCTCGGCCGGCTGCGGCAAACGCAGCATTGATGCCGAATATCGGTTCGTTGTCGAACACCTGGGTCTTGGTTTTCGCCGAATACAGTCCGGCAATCCACGTGAAGGGACTGCGCGTGGCGTCGTAGTCCTTCGATTGCAAGCGCAGTTCGATCGAGGTCTGGTCGATGGTGTTGCGAAGCTGCACGGCCGACGGCAGTGCACCGACGATCGCACCCAGTGCCGGATCAGTGACGACGGAGCCGATGTACACCGAGTTGATGCTTGTGCCGTCCTGAACCCGCTCGAAGCGCCGCTTGTAGCCGCTCAGGATGCCGGTGAGATCCGCGAACCCAAGGTCACCGTTGACGGTGAGGGTCGGCATCGTGAGCGAATCCGTGCCCGGCTCGCGCACGATCTTGCTGGTCTGGAACAGCTGCAGCGGGACGTTCTTGTTGACCGGTTGGTAGTCGCCGACGGCCAGGTAGGTCGCGTCGATGTCGTCGCTCTTGTAGCGCTGTGCGAAGAGCGAAGGCGTGATGGTCCAGGCGTCGTTGATCTTGGCCTTGACCGCTGCCTTCAGGACGTTCCAGTTCTGGCTGTTGATTCCCTTGTCGATGACTTGCAGCGTGTTCACGTCGACCTGGTCGACGAAGCCGCTGGCATGGCCTGACTGCACGCCGAGACGCAAGGCGACGTTGTCCTTGACGAGCGGCACGTTGAGGACGCCCTGCACTTCGTAGTTGGTGCCGCCGTGCGACGTGCTGGAGACACCGACGGACGCACTTCCTCCGAACTGCTTGGCATCGGGCTGCTTGCTGATGAAGCGAATGGTGCCGCCCAGCGAGCTCGCGCCGTACAGCGTGCCTTGCGGGCCGCGGAGCACCTCCACGCGTTCGATGTCGAAGAAGCGCGGTTCGGCCGTGCCCTGGCTGTACAGGTTGCGGGTCGTCAGCGACACGTCGTCAAGATAGACCGCGACAGTGGCGGACCCGGCTTGCGAGCTGACGCCGCGGATCTGCAGGGTCGACAAGCCGGAGCCGCCGCCTGCGTTGGTGAAGGACACGTTCGGGATGGACCGCGAGATGTCCTGCACGTCGTTGATCTGGTTCGCCTGCATGTTGTCGCCGGAGATCACGGAGACGCTCAAGGGCACCTTGCGAATGTCTTCCTTGCGCTTCTGCGACGTCACGACCACCTGGTCCAGCGTGACCGGCTTGGCCGGCGCTGATGCGGCATCGCTGGGCGCGGGCGCAGCCTGCTGCGCATACGACGGTGCGGCCGCGAGGCACGCGAGCCCGGACAGCACGGCCGGGGCAAAGAGCTTCTTGCGGGATACGAACTTCTTCTTAGACACGGGTGTCCTCCTCGACGGTGTGAGAGCGGGATTGATGCTAGTTGAGGGTCAACGCGGTGGCGTCTGATTCAAGCAAAGCATGTTGCGTGCGCGCCGCACGATCAGCGTCCGCGCAGGTGTGCCGGTGCTTCGAGCCGCTTGGCCAGGGCGGACAACATCAGGGTCAGTACCAGGTAGATGGCCGAAATGAACAGGTAGGGCTCCCAGTAGCGCGAGTACGCGCCGGCCACGGTGCGAGCCGCGAGCGCAAGCTCGGCCAGGCCGATGGCGGAGACGAGCGACGAGTCCTTCACCAGCGTGACGAACTCGTTCACGAGTGCGGGCACCATGCGGCGAAAGGCCTGCGGCAGCACCACGTAGCGCATCGCCTGCCGGTGCGTGAGGCCGATGCTGTAGGCCGCCTGCGTCTGGCCGCCGTGGATGCTCTGGATGCCCGCACGCAGGATTTCGGAGATGTATGCACCAGCATTGAGCGTCAAGGCCAGCGCGCCCGAAAAGAAGGCGCCGTGGTTCTGGCGGAATTCGCGCGCCGCATCGCCGCTCATCAACAGCCCGCCATCGGGGTGGATGAGCGTGGGCATCAGTGCGAAGTGCACGAGCAGGATCTGCACGAACAGCGGCGTGCCGCGGAAGAAGGTGACGTAGCCCACCGTGATGCCGCGCAGCGTCTTCCAGCTCCATTCGCTCACCGCCGACTTGGGCCGCGGCGCATCGCGCGAACTGCTGATGAGGCCCAGCAGCGTGCCGAGCAGGAAGCCCGCGACGATGGCGAAGACGGTGAGCTCCACCGTCGTCACCAGGCCTTGCGCGAAGAGCGGGCCGTAGCCCGTGAGGATGTCCCAGCGCAGATCGAACATGGGCGTTCGCGCGGCGGGTTATTTGCTGGCGGCCGAAGCGGCCGGCGTGGCGGTCGACCCGCCCGCGGCGGCGCCGAAGTACTTCTTGTAGATGCTGTCGTAGGTGCCGTCGGCGCGGATGTCGGCCAGGCCCTTGTTGATCTTGGCGAGAAGATCGGCGTTGCCCTTCTTCACCGCGATGCCGTACTGTTCCGGCGAGAAGCTCGCGTCGCTCACCGTCTTGAACTTCGCGCCGGTGTTGTTCGTCACGTAGTTGATGACCACGCCGTTGTCGGCCACCACGGCATCGATGCCGCCGGCCTCCAGTTCCTTGAGCGCCAGCGGGGTCGATTCGAAGCGCTTCACGTTGGGGCTGGTCTTGCCCTGCAGCTTGCCCACCACCTCGTCGCCGGTGGTGCCGGTCTGCACGCCCACCTTGAGCGGCTTCAGGTCGTCGAACTTCGCGACCTTCGAGTCGGCCTTCACCGCCATCAACTGCACCGCGTCGAAGTAGGGCGCGGTGAAGTCCATGCTCTGCTTGCGCTGGTCGGTGATGGTGATGGCCGACACCAGCAGGTCGCGGTCGCCCTGGTTCAGGGCGTTGAAGATGCCTTCCCAGGGGGTGTTGACGAACTTCACCTCGAGGCCGGCCTTGGCGGCGGCGGCTTTCACCACGTCGATGTCGAAGCCGACGATCTCGCCCTTTTCGTTCTGGGATTCGAAGGGTGCGTACTGCGCATCGGTGCCCACGACGAGGACGCGGGCCGCGGCGGTGGAGGAGGCGGGTGCCGAGGCGGCGGACGCGGCGTCACCGCCATCCTTCTTGCCGCAGCCGGCGAGCGCCAGGCCGGTGAGAAGGGCGGCGGCCAGGAGCTGGCGTCGTCGGGTGAGCGAGGCGGTCATCGGATGTCCTCCGGGTATCTTGTGTTGATGCCCGGGTCTCGAGGACGCCGGGCGCGCGCAAGTGGCGGAGTTTATGACGCCACCGGGCCGCGATATTCGGGATTGCGGGCCGTGCGGCGCGGAATGTAGGGAGTTGGCGGGGCTCGGGCGAAGGTGCGGCGGCGAATCAGTCTTTACCCTGAGACGCGTTCGCACTCTGTGCTGCGGTGCGCGATTTCCGCACGTCGCGCGCTTGCGCATGCTGCCGGCGTGCGGTCTCGGCAATGAAGGCGACGTCCATGTCCACGAGTGAACGCAGCATCGCGGCAAGCTCCTCGTTGGCGATCGATGTTGCGCGTTCGTACTGCCGGCCGAAGCCGTCGCGCTGCCACAGGCCCGCGTCGATGAGGTGGCGGCGCAGCTCGACGTGGTCGATGCGCAGCATCGAGCCGGTGCCGGCGAGCCACTGCTGGAGTGCGTCGTTCACCTGCGGTTCGCTGAGGGACGTGGCAGACGGGATGGCCAGCGCCGCCAGGCACAGCGTGAGTTGAAGATCGCGACGCGGCATGTTGCCCAGCGTGGCGTTGCGCTTGACGCAAAGCCGTTCGATGTCCGCACGCAGGCTGGTCGCATCGCTCATCTCAGGACTCCTTGCCGTCGCCCAGGAGGTAGGCGATCTCGTCGGCCGTGAAACCGGCGGCCGTGCGCGCCTCGATGTTGAATGGCGGGCGCAGCCTGGGTGCGGCGTATTTGCGCACGAGCTCGCCGTACAGCGCGTTCGCATCCAGCCCTTGCTGCTCGCACAGCCAGCGGTACCAGTGGTTGCCGATGGCGACGTGGCCGACTTCGTCGCGCAGGATGATGCCGAGGATC